>Ga0265324_10000230_pt1 | contig 42351 bp, 54 predicted proteins | sample 41419metaG_FD_198634 | JGI IMG/M metagenome (GOLD analysis project Ga0265324, IMG submission 198634) | Rhizosphere microbial communities from Carex aquatilis grown in University of Washington, Seatle, WA, United States - 4-14-19 metaG | ecosystem: Host-associated > Plants > Roots > Rhizosphere...
TTGGAATGGCTGGCCCGGATGGTGGAGCGAGCACTGGCCAGAATTCCCAAACCAGATCCCCGGTCCGTGGCCGTGGTGGCTGCGCTGAGGTCGGATTCAGTGTCGCCAGAAATGCTCCGGGCGTCGGCGGCGGCGGCGGCGGCGGAGGCGGAGCGGGCGGCGGCGGCGGCGGCGGCGTGGGAGGCGGCGTCGGAGGCGGCGTGGGAGGCGGCGTCGGAGGCGGCGGCGGCGGCGGAGCGAGAATCCCAGATATCTGATTTGCGAAATTTATTGGAGCAATATGAAGCCAAAAACTAAACCAGATTCGGCGGCCACCATCCAGGTCAACGACCCCGAGCGAAGGGCCAGGATCGCCCGCGTATTCACCGCCCGCGGCTATGGTGGACTGTCCGTGTCCGCGATGGCCAGAAAAGTGATCGATGAGTGGCTAGAAGCGCAGGAAGATCCCGCGCCGGCCCTACCACCCACCCGAATCAACTGACGAAAATTCAACCCTCCCGAAAGGAGACGTATGGCAAAAGCCAAACCCGACCCCGTTGACGATGCGCCGGCGCCCGGTGAGCAACTGCTGCTCATGGACACCGACATCCCCGAGGCTAAGCCGATCACGGCCGCGGCCCGGCGGTACAAGAAACACCAGAAGGCCCGCATGGAGTCCCTGGCCCTGGAGATCAAGGCCAAGAACGAGATCAAGGACCTCGTGCGAGCGGCCAAAATCAAGCCGAATGCCGAGGGCGTGATTGAGTTGCACCTCAATGGGCTGACGATCAAGATCACGCCGCGGGATGAGCTGGTCAAAGTCAAGACCGATGACGATGACGAAGGCGACGACGGAGCCGACGAGTAACTCTGAACCCAACGCGTGTTTTGCGTAGTGGATGCCCTCGGCCGGTACCAAGCCGATGACAGCCGGGAAAGACCGGCAAACGCGGCCGCAGCTCAACGGGTAGAGCAACTTCCGGTACGCCGGGAGACATTTGTGGGTTCGAGTCCCACCGGCCGCTTACAGGAGATGCATATGAGAGTTAATTTTACTGAGTGCGTAGAATTGTGGGCAACAAGTGCGGGGCTTGATGACGACCGCGATAAAGTTCTTAATAGATTGGAGGAGGTGAAATTGTCGGCAATTTGCCGCCTGACAATCGCGGTAGAGAATATCGCCACGCGACTGTGCGAGACGATTTCCCAAAGGCGCGAGCGGGAGGAAGAAGAGACCCGCGAAAACGAGATGGAAATTCTCTCAGACGAAAGAGGCCGTGCCATTGATGAGATCCGTAGTATTCTCCAAGATCGGCTATTTGGTTTTCCAGGGGTGTTCCAATTTAAGGTCATTCGTGCTTTTGGCATCCTGGAACAGTGGTGGGATTGGCCGGAGAATGGCGCAAAACCAGACTTAGCAGAATCCCTCAGGATGGCCAGGGAACTGCCATTTCCGAAAAACCCATTTAAGACCAACAGTAAGCGTGCGAAGATGTACGAAGAATTACTGGAGAAGCAAGCGAAGTAGTTCGCGATTGTAGGAGAACACCCCATGAAACTGACCGCTCTGGATATCCACAACTTCATGCGTGTCGAGTGCGTGAGCATGTCATTCAGCCCCACCGGCGCCATCACCATCGGCGGTGACAACGGCTCGGGCAAGACTTCCGTGCAGACGTTCCTTGAGCTCTGCTTCGGCGGCCGGGATAAATGTCCGCCGTTGCCGGTGAAGGTTGGCGCGAAGAAGTCCATGGGCCGCGTGACCCTGGACGACGAGGGTCATTGCGTGACGATCGACGTGGAAATCGGTGAGGACCGCGCGGTCAAGGCAACGGTGCGGCAGGATGGCGGCAAGGCGTTCGACGGGCCAATCACCATGCTCCGCAAGCTCGTGAGCCGGTTCACGTTCAGCCCGGCCGAGTTGATCAAACTCACCGGCCAGGAGCAGCGAAAGACGATGCTCGACTGCCTGGGCGTGGACTTCGGGGACCTGGAGGCGCGGGCCGAGAAGATCAAGGAAGAGCGGAAGGAAGTCGGTCGGGACCGCAACGGCCGGGAGCGGCAGATAGCGTCGATGCCGATGCACGCCGGGGTCCCAGAGACCGAAATCAGCATGGCGTCAGTGGCCGGCGAGTTGCAGAAGGCTCTGGCCCACAACCAGCGTTGCCGGGAGTTCACCGAAGCCGCAGAGGAGTGGACCGAGGAAATGGCCAAGGCCGGGGCGGAGGTCAAGGCGCTGGAGGCATCGCTCGTGAAGGCCCGGGCGCGGCTGGAGGAAGCGATGGCCGGCAAGAAATCAGCGGATGCCGCCGCCGCGAAGCTCACTCCAATTGACGCGTCCCCAATCAAGCAGCGGCTAGCCGACGCCGACGCGATCAACGCCAAGGTCCGGGCCAACCAAGCCCGCGCCAAACTTGTGGCCCAGTTCCAGAACGACCACGACGACTACAAAGAGCTCGGCGAAGACTTGGAGGGTATCGAGCGGGCCAAGCAGGACCGGCTCAACGCGGCCCAGTGCCCAGTGAAGGGGCTGGAGTTCCGCGACGATGGCGTTTGGTACCAGGGGCTTCCGCTGGCGCAGGACATGGAGTCCGACCAGATGTTGCGCGCGGTACAACTGGCCGCGGCGCTCAATCCGAAGTTGCGGGCGATATTCCTCGACAACGCGGAGCGAATTCTGCCCGCGAAAATGGCGGAGCTGGATGCATGGGCAGTCGCCAATGATTACCAGGTGCTGACGTTCCGGGCCGCGAGCAGCGACGCGGGGTGTGAGTTCTTTTTGCAGGATGGAAAGGTGATGCCATGACCGAGAAACGCGCGAGGATGATTGTGGAAGCAATAGTCAGGATCGCCCGCAACGAGGCTGTCAATGCGGCCCCCAAAGACCCCGACGATTCCCAATGCGGGGCAACCGACTGGATGGACGAAGAGAGTCTCGTCGAACTGCTGACGGATAGGGAATGAGCATATCGCCCCAGAAAATGCCACGTGTCCGCTGGCTGGCAACTCCCTACGCAGGCAGCAAGGCCGCGCGTACCGAGGACAGCGTCGGCACCCTGCTCGAAAAGTACATGGTGCAGGAGTTCAGCTGGGCGCAGGGGCGCGGCCAGAACAATAGGCCGGCCGTGTGCTTCCGATTCATCCTCAAGGGCAAGGCGTACCGGATACTTATCGAGACGCTGCTCGCTTACGCCTCCAGCGATGAGCTCATGACTCAGGCCAAGCGGGTGATATACCACTACCTCAAGAGCGCCCTGGAAATGGCCAGCGTGTTCATGCCGCTCGAATCCACTCTATTTGCGTTCCTGGAGCTCCCGAACGGGGAGACGATGTTTGAGTGCGCGGCGCCACGGTTGGCGACGATGAACGCGGACGGCGTGCGGCTCATGCTGCCGGGACCGAAGGAGATGCCATGAAACCCGCTCTTCACAAATCGCAAATCTCGCTTTTCAACATGTGCCCCGTGGCCTACGAATTCAGGTATTGTCAGGGACTGATCCTCCCGCCGGCCGCCGCGATGCTGGCTGGAACGGGTGTTCACGCCAGTGCCGCCCAGGACTTGACCTCCAAGCGCGACACCGGCGCCCTGCTCCCCCTGGACCAGGTCAAGGAAACCGCCGCTGCTTCCGTCAACGCGGAGTGGGAGAAATCCGGCGTGGCGCTCGACGATGAGGAGCGACTACTCGGGGAGAAGCGGGTCCGCGGCGAGACAATCGACACGGCTGTGAGCCTGGCTGAACTGCACCACCGGGAGTTGGCCCCGACGCTCCAGCCCCGACATATTGAGCGTCCGTTCACGGTTGAGCTAAACGGCTTCCCGTGCGATATCTCCGGCACGCTCGATATCCAGGAGTCCACCGGGACGTTGAGGGACTTAAAGACGCGGTCCGCGAGCCCGCCGGAGGGGCTGGCCGATGGTTCGCTCGACTTGTCGTTCTATGCCCTGGCGGCACGGGCGCTTGACGGCGTGGCCCCGCCAGTGCTGGCCCTGGACGTTCTCGTTAAAACCAAGCGGCCGAAGCTGGTGACACTGACGACGACGCGCGGCGAGGGTGCGTACCGGGCAACACTGCTGCGGATCGAGGCGGTTTGCAAGGCGATCGAGTCCGGGGCGTTCCCGCCGTGCTCGCCGGATAGCTGGAATTGCTCCAGAAAATGGTGCGGATACTGGTCGATTTGCGACCACGGAGAAAAGGCAAGAACATGACATTTGCAAATCGACACTTCGTTCCACGCATTTGTGTTCTCTGTGGAGACCCGTACAAGCCCTTCGATTCGAGAAGCGAGCGTTGCGATGCGTGCAAATCTACAGTCTGTGCCGTATGTCGCGTTCCCCTACCAAAGCTGCGTCTGCACAGGATTGTCAAAAACTCCATGAGGATGTGCATGTCCTGCTATTCGCAGGCAAGGACTCGACCGGAGGGATCGACCAAGGTTCACGAGGATTCCGGGTACATCTATGAAAAGTGCGGAGATCATTGGATGCTCCAGCATCGACTTGTGGTCGAGAGAAGTATCGGGCGCAAACTTGCTTCGGATGAACACGTCCACCATCGCAACGACGATAAGGGCGACAACCGGATCGAAAACCTTGAGGTCTTGGGCCTCCGCGAACACATGGAGGGCCGCCACATGGACCGATTGTACGCTCCCCCAAGGCATCGTAATGGACGACGGAAGAAATCTGACCCGACCTGGCGTGCCGACAGGATGGATTCGCCACGACATCTTGTTGAAGTTATGTGCCCTCACGGCGCGGCCGCTCGCGTGCAAGGATGAGCAATATGGACTACGAAACATTCCTTGATCGCAAGTCTCAATTCGGTTCGGCGGTGGGATTTGAACCACTGTGGATCCCTGATTGCCTGTTCGCCTTCCAGAAATTCCTGGCGGAGTGGGCCATTCGCCGCGGCCGGTCTGCAATCCTGGCCGACTGTGGCATGGGCAAAACTCCGATGCAGCTTGTGTGGGCCGAGAACGTGGTCCGCAAGACCGACAAGCGGGCGATCATCTTCACTCCCCTCGCCGTGACTCGACAGACCCAGCGGGAGGCGGAGAAGTTCGGTGTCGATGCCAAGCGTTCCGTTTCCGGGGAACTCCACCGCATCACCATCACCAACTATGAGCAAATTGACAACTTCCATCCGGACGATTTTGTCGGCGCCGTGTGCGACGAATCGAGCATCCTGAAATCCTACAGCGGGGCCACCCGGGCGAAGGTGACCCGGTTCATGAACAAGCTGCCCTATCGCCTGCTCTGCACGGCCACGGCGGCGCCGAATGATTACATCGAGCTAGGCACATCGGCGGAGGCGTTGGGCGAGTTGTCCCATTCCGACATGCTCCGCCGCTTTTTCTGCTACGTTGACGACAAGGGCCAGCGCCGGGAGCAGAAGTCCCAAAACTTCGCCGAAATGGCTTTGGCCAGCAACCCACAGTACTACCAGAAGCTTGCCTATAGGGTGGCTCAGACCATTGGCCAGTGGAGGTTGAAGCATCACGCGGTGACGCCGTTCTGGAAGTGGGTGGCGTCGTGGGCGAGGGCCTGCCGCAAGCCGTCAGACCTTGGATTCAGCGATGAGGGGTTTGAGCTTCCGGAACTAATTTGCCGGGACCACGTGATCAAGACAGCAACCCCGCCGGACGGGATGCTGTTCAATGTCCCAGCCTTCGGGCTTGGCGCCGAGCGGGACGAACGTCGGCGCACGCTGGGGGACCGCTGCGACTTTGTCCGAGAACTGGTGAACCACAATCGGCCGTCGGTCATCTGGTGTCACATGAACGCGGAGGGTGACGCGCTCGAGAAGGCCGTCCCCGGCGCCCGCCAGATTTCTGGGAGTACTCCGGATTCCGAGAAGATTGACCTATACGAAGCGTTCTCCAGCGGCTCCCTTGGCAAGCTCATCATTAAACCCAAGATTGGGGCATGGGGCTTGAACTGGCAGCACTGCAACCACGTTGTGACTTTCGCCAGCCATTCGTACGAGCAGTACTACCAGAGCATCCGCCGTTGCTGGAGATTCGGCCAGACGCTCCCGGTGACGGTAGACGTGGTGACAACCGAAGGGGAAATCCGGGTGATGGACAACATGCGGCGTAAGGCAGAACGGGCCGAACGCATGTTCGCCGCCATCGTCCGTGAAATGAATCAGGCTCTGAAAATCGAACGAACGAACGACCACACCAGCAAAATGGAGGTACCATCGTGGCTGTAAAGGAACAGGTTGTCGAAGACCAGTACGCAATCTACTGCGGAGATTGTGTCGAAGTGATGTCCACGTTGCGGGATGAATCTGTGGACCTGACGGTCTACTCTCCGCCCTTCGCCGGGCTTTACCAGTACTCCTCCGACCCGCGGGATATGTCCAACGCCATCGACCGCGATGAGTTCTTCGAGCACTACGGGTTCTGCATCGACCAGATTTCCCGGCTCACGAAACCGGGACGCATATCGGCTGTACACTGCATGGACATTCCGCTATCGAACGGCGGATGCGATGCGATGTACGATCTTCCTGGTCGGATCATCGTTGAGCACGAGCGCCGCGGATTCGCCTACGGCGGCCGTCGGGTCATCTGGAAAGAACCCCTGATGGTCCGCAACCGTACGATGATGAAGAGCCTTCACCACAAGACCTTCTGCGAAGACTCCACCCGATGCAGCATTGCCAACGCGGATTACCTCCTGATGTTCCGACGCAGGGGTGACAACGCCGTCCCGGTCATCCACGAAACCGGGATGCACAACTACGCCGGCGAGCGAAAGCCGCCCAGCGACGTCATGGACTACCGGGACATGAAGGGGGACCAGAAGCAAAACAAATTCAGCCAATGGATTTGGAGGCAGTACGCATCGTCGGTCTGGGATGACATCAGGATAGACCGTGTTCTTCCCTATCGGGCCGCCAAGGAAGGCGAAGACGAAAAGCATGTGCATCCGCTGCAACTGGATGTGATTGAACGGGCGGTATCCATGTGGTCGAATCCTGGCGAAGTTGTCTTGACCCCATTCATGGGTGTTGGCAGCGAAGTCTACGGGTCAGTCATCAATGGCCGGCGCGCTCTCGGTATCGAGTTGAAGCCGGCATACTACCGACAGGCAATCGAGAACATTAAAGAGGGCCTGAAGTCCGGGAATACCGCCGGAGATGACTGCCCCGTCTTGTTCGCCTGAAATCCGGAGTAACCATGGCCTCCAAGAAATCCACCGCCACGTACCACATCACCTTCACCGAAACGGTTGACGGGCAACCCTCTCAACAGTACTCGGCCCAGATCGACGTGTCAGACGCTGGCGAAATCGAGGACGCGTTGGCGTATCTGGCTCGCCGGGCGATGATGGCAATCCTGAATGATGGCCAACGGGTCAACGCGATCATGACGAAATCTAAGAGCATTTCCTAAACCACCTTTTTCAAGGAGAATCCGAATGTCCGAGACAGCGATTATCGAATCAAGGATCGACCGCTCCACCGCCGGGGCAATCGACCTGCGAACCACCGGCGGGATGCAGGTTACAGACGTTGGCCAAGCGATGGAGGTAGCCAAACTGATGAGCATCAGCGGTTCCGCCGTCCCTGCCCATATCCGCAACAACCCTGGCACGTGCTTGGCCGTGGCAATCCAGGCGTGGGAATGGTCGATGAACCCATTCGCGGTGGCGAACAAAAGCTACGTGGTCAACGACCGGCTGGCCTACGAATCGGCGCTGTATAACGCCGTGGTGACACGCCGGGCTCCGATCGTCGGCCGCCTGCGATCATCGTACGTCGGTGAGGGACCCACGCGACGATGCACGATCACGGCCACACTGAGGGATGATGCTGGTGGCGGAGAGGTCGATTACCGGTCACCAGAGTTCAAGGACATCAACCCCAAGAACTCTCCCCTGTGGAAGAATGATCCCGACCAACAGTTGTTCTACTTCAGTTGCCGCGCATTTGTTCGCCGGCACTTCCCCGACGTGATGATGGGAGTTTACACCGTCGATGAAATCCAGGATGCTCCCGATGCGCCACCCGCAAAGAAAGTACGCGATACCGGGAGCATTGATGTTAGTGCCGTCCTGGGCAAGACCACCGAGAAAACGACTGTGCCCGGCGGCACTGCGGCCACGGCACCCCAGCCGAAGGCCAAGGAGGCCAAGGAGAAGGCCACAGAGAAACCCGCCGAGGACGCGCCGCCTGAGCCAACTCAAAAGACTCCAACCGCGCCGGCCCCAGACGCCGCGAAGAAGGAATCCGCGGCCGCCGATCCCGCCGCCGAAGTTCTCGGCCGGATCAAGGCCGCGTGGGCGCGGGAAATGCGGAAGCGTCACAACTGGGACGAGGATGCACCGGCCGAGTTGGTGGATGAGCAGTTGGAAGAATTCTGCTTGAACCACTGGGCCAAGCGGTCGCTTGAGGATGTGGTGGCGAACAAGCCGGCCTGGCTAGACAAGCTGCTCGGCTACCTCAATGACACCCCGTGCAAGATCCCGGCCGAGCGGTTCGACTTCCACGTGGCCGAGGCACCGAAGCAAGACGCGGCGCCCGTGGAGCAGGAGTCGGTGATCGAAGAGCCGGCCAAGCCCAATCGTCCCGGCCGAAAGTGACCTACTCGCGTGTCCCGCCTGAGCGCCGGCAACTGCCGTGAAACTCCTTGCTGCCGCGTATCCGACGTGGCCAAATGTCTGCAAATATCGGGCGGACGGATTCGTTTCATTATCCAGCCGGCGCCGTTCTCAAGGCGGCGCCGGCTATTGAGGGAGCAACCAATGAGTAATAAGAACAAGGGTTTGTATGAGAAGTTCCAAGTTGTTCGCACGGATGGGGAATCCGCTCCTGGACACCGTCACGCGGATTGCCGGTATTTCATCCTCGATCTAACTCATGACCCGTACGCACTTCCAGCCGTCCGCGCATATGCGAAAGCGTGCGCGGCCGACTATCCAGTGCTGGCCGAGGATCTTCTCGCGTGGGTTCGGTCGCAAGTGGGATGATTGACATGCTCGACTTCGACAAATCCCGACTCCAATCGACCCCCGAGCCCCTCGTCCGCGAGCTCGAGGCGGCCGGCGCGAAGTTCCGGGGCCGGGCGTGCACGTGCCCCTTTCACGACGACAAGCACGCCAGCGCCGGGATTTTCCAAAAGGCTGGCGGCATCTGGAGATTCCGCTGCCAGGTTTGCGAGGCGGGCGGCGACATATTTGACATCATGGCACGAGTGCAAAACAAAACCGTCGGCGAAGTACTCAAGGGCCTCGACGGTGGCGGCTCCTCCTATCGCCCCACCCATCGGCCGAGCCCAAAGCCATCCGCCCCGCCGCCACCCGAGGACGATTGCCCGGCCCCGGACATGCCCGCCAGCCCGCCCCCGCGGTCGTTCATATCGCTGGCTGCCGCCAAATCCGAGTTGCGAAACCTCGTCGCCACCTACGTCTACACCAGCCCGCAGACGGGCAAGCCAGAGATGTACGTCTTCAGGATCCAGCCGCCGGGGGAGCACAAGCGATTCCTCCAAGGATGCCCCGGCCCTGACGATGACTCCATCATCCTCCAAGCCCCGGAGAAGCCGTGGCCCATCTACAACCGATCGCGAGTGGCCCGGGCCGAGCATGTCCTGGTCGCGGAAGGCGAAAAAGCCGTCCACGCCCTGACCGACGTTCTCACCGCTGGCGGCATCGACGGGATCGCGGCCACCACGAACCCGGGCGGCGCCGGAAAGTCCGAGCATGCCGACTGGTTACCGCTGGCCGGCAAGCACGTGTATTTGTGGCCCGACAACGACCCCGCGAATGACAAGGGCGTGCGGGTTGGAATTGACCACATGCGGCAGGTGCAGGCCATTCTCGAGGCCCTGGACCCAGCCCCACTGCTCTACTGGATCGACCAGGACGCCCTGTCCCTGCCGCCAAAGGGTGACGCGTTCGAATTCTGCGAACGCTACCCGACGCAGGCCGCCAAGCTCGAGGCCCTGCAATCGGTCATGGCCAACGCAGATCCCCTAGGGGCCTCCGCGTCCGTCCGCGTGCTGCTCGAGGATGTAATCGCCGGCCGGGTACAAACCGTGCCGATGCCGTGGAAAAGTGTGTCGGAAATGACCCGCGCCCTCGAGCCTGGCACCGTGACCCTGCTGTGCGGCGACGGCGGCGCGGCCAAGTCGCTGGCACTGCTCCAAGCCGTCGGGCACTGGCACTTCGATCTTGGCCACAAAGTCGCACTGTTCGCGCTCGAGGATGACCGCAAGTATCACGTGACTCGGGCCCTGGTCCAGCGCACCGGCGAGATGGGCCTGGCCGACAAAGAGTGGATTCATGCCAACCCGGACATCGCGCGGCAGATTCACCGGGACAATGCAGAGTTTATGGACCTTTTCGGCAGGCTGGTTTACGAGGCGCCCACCGAGGCCGTGCCCATCATGAAGCTCGCGTTCTGGGTCGACCAACGAGCCGCGGAGGGAAACCGGATCATCTGTATCGACCCGATCACCGCGGCGCAGGTCGGCGCCCAATCCTGGCTCGACGATCAGGCGTTCCTCCTCGCGGTCAAAAAATCCGTCGTGACCCACGGCTGTTCCCTGGTGATCGTCACGCACCCAAAGAAGGGCGGGAACTACGGCGCGGGCATGGGGATGGACAACCTCGCTGGCGGGGCGTGCTGGTCGCGATTCTCCCAGACCATCCTCTGGCTGAAGAACCCGACGAAGAAAGAGCGGGAAATCAAAATCATGTCGGCCTGTGGTCCCATGGGGGTCGAGTGCAATCGGGTGATGTCGCTGTTGAAAACTCGCAACGGGGTGGGGGCGGGGTCGAATATCGCAATGCGGCTTGAACGGTTCAAGCTGTTGGAGCTTGGTGTAATCGCGAAGGAGAAATCGTGAGCAAGATTGAAATTAACAGCATCGAATCAGCGGTCCGGTTCGTGAGTGCCTGCGCATTCAGGCACGGCGAATTGTGCGAGCGTTTCGGCCAACGTTTTGGAATGGCTACCGACGCGGAGCATAAATCGGCCGAGACCGACAAAGAGGCTATCGCCTACCTGACTGGGCTGGTCGAGCAGGCGGGAAAGCCGCACGAATTCGAGGCACTGCCACCGAAGCCAGCGCAGCGACGTGCTAAGCCGAATCGGCACGTATGTGGTGACGGGTTCGACAAGGAACGCGAATACGATAGTTGGATGTTCGCTCTGGACTTGCCGGGAGTGGACGCGGGGTGGATATCTCGGACCCGATCCGAACTTCCATTGACGTTCAATGAACTTGGGATTTCCTGCCAGACCTTCCGCGTCTGGCACGAGCGGCGGAAGGGTGAGCGGAGGAAATGTCAGGAGAGCATGCCCCATGAGATGTTGGGTAGTCCGGGTCATTATTCGTGCCGACACTGCTCCCGCTTTTGGCCTATAGATTCCGTGCATTGGCTGAAACAATGCCCAGCCCGAGACCGCCGCAAGGGCCAGCGACGGGGAGGGATGGCACCAGAACCACCGATGAGCGAAGGTGATGAGCCGATGGTCGGATTTCGCAAGATAGCGGCCCGGTCGGATGACCCCGTCGTATCCGTGGCTCCCACAGTCGACCCCGCGACGATGGCACCAGCCCAGCAACCATCCGAAGATCCAGAGAATTTCGAGGCACTGTAGGAGCACCCATGCCCGCGTCCCCCGTGATCATCACCCTCCCCTGGCCCCCCAGCGACAACCGGCTGACACAACACGCCACCGTCGGCCGCGGCGCCAGCGCCCACTCCATCGCGTACCCATCCGCTGCGGCCAAGGACTACCAGAGGGAGGTCCACGCCCTCTTACTGGCCAAGCGTCTCCCCAGGATCGCGGGACGCCTGCGAGTGGACGTGGAGCTATACCCGCCCGACCGGCGGTCGATCGACCCTGCGAACAGGCTCAAGGCCCTGCTCGATTCAATCAAGCGCCGCGAGCTTGGCCGGCGCAAGAAGGGTAGTCCGCCACGCTGGGACCCCAAGCAACTGGCCTGGCTTTTCGCCACGGACGACAGCCAGGCCGTGGAGGGCTCGTGGAAGCTGCGTCACGTGGTGGATGGGGGGAAAGCCGTGGTGACACTGACGCCGCTGCCCGATGCGGTTCAGGCGGAGTTGTTTGGGGATGACGAGTGCCCGGAGCCGAAATGAAAGCAGGTGAATTGTGAACGAAATAAAAACCATCGGTGACGACTACCTTGGCCCAGTCGGACAATTCGGCAAGGCCATGATCGAGCTCGATCTCCGTGAGGCCGATGAGGCCATGGCGAGTGGGGATATCGTGCGGATTGTGGCCGCGTACGAAGCGATGAAAGGATGCGAGTGAGCCAATGGGACAGGACACGAAAATCAGTTGGGCACACCACACATTCAACGCAGCACTGGGCTGCACAAAGGTTTCGGACGGTTGCAAGCACTGCTACGCCGAAACGTTCACTAAGAACCGCATGGGGCTCAAGGTCTGGGGCAACGAGCCCCGCCGGCCGATGTCCGCGGCCTACTGGAAGCAGCCGGCGAAGTGGAACAAGCTGGCCATTGCGGCCGGCGAACGCCACCGCGTTTTCTGTGGGTCGATGTTTGACTGGTGCGAGGACGATTACACCGTTGCCGCGCAGGTTGAGCGGCTCTGGCCGGTGATCGACGCAACCCCGCAACTCGACTGGCTCCTTCTCACCAAGCGGCCGGAGCGGATCATGCAGGTGATGCCCCCGGGAATACTAGGATATCCCAACATCTGGCTCGGCACCAGCATTGAGGATATGCGAGTCGCGTGGCGGGCTGATGAGTTTCGGAACATCTCAGCGGCCGTGCGGTTCATTTCGTACGAGCCAGCTTTGGGGCCGCTGAATGAAATCGACCTGAGCGGTATCGACTGGGTAATCTACGGTGGCGAGAGCGGGCCCGGCCGCCGCGAGGATGACGTGACGTGGTCTCTGGGGATGGAGCTGATTTGCCGAACCCAGCATGTCGCGTTCTGGATGAAGCAGCGGTCTGGCGCCCGGCCCGGGGAAATGGACGGTCGCGCAACGGTCACCCGGCAACTTCCGGTACCGAGAATGGAGAAGTAATGCGAAGCGAATACGAGCGACTGATTCACCACATATCCAGCCGCGCCGCCGACAAGCTGTTCCGCAACGGCGGCGGCCAGAACGCATCCACCCTGGGCCTGCTCGACGCGAAGGCGAAGTACCTTGGCGGGTGGTGCAAACGCGCCGTAAAAATCCAGATAGCCGAGGCCATTCGCGAAGTGATGGAAGGCGGGGAGAAGCGATGACCCCCAAAGACATCATTACCTCTGTCGCCCGCTCGAATGGCCTGCTAGTCTCCGACCTGACCGGCCAGTCCCGCGAGACGCATATCGTCCACGCTCGGCGCCGCGCCGTCCTGGCAATCAAAGACGGGTTTCCGTTGATGAAATCGCACGCCATCGGCCGGCTGTTCGGACGACACAGGACCATCGTCAACGAGGCCATCCTGAAAAAGGAACGGCCGGTGGTGCGGCAGGAGGATGGCGTCACGTGGCTGGAGCCGTTCGAGTTATCATCCCGCATTGAATCGAGTGCGGCGCCATGGTCCCAAATGGGCTGGTTGTGTTACGGTATCGCGAGTGATGGTCCGGGAGAGTTCGGCGTTGCGGTGATGCTACCAATGAAGGTTGTTGTCCACCTTCCAGGGCCGCGGGCGCGGCGGAACCACTTTTTGTGATTGTGGAAAGGCGGGCGAGATGCGGTTCCTGTCACTGTTTTCCGGAGTTGGGGGTATAGATTTGGGCCTTGAGCAGGCCGGGATGGCAGAACGGCATGGAATCAGCGTGCGATATCTCCAGCCGGGGCGGAATGGTGGTTTAAAACTAGACCCCGTCCCCCCATCCACTCACTGATGCTCTTCCAGTGCTTCGCCTCCGTCTCCCACCGGGCCGGCGTGCGGTGACTCACCTTCCGCTCAATCAGCCCGCCCTCCACCCCATCCCAGTCGAGTTGCCCGGCACGATCGTTCCCGAACACGTGGATCGTGCTGGCCCCCAGGAATGCAGCGTAGGTCAGGGCCAGCGTGCTGGTGTAGTTGCCCCAACCCTCGCACCGGATCGGGCAGTAGTTCCGCAGCACGTCGCACCCCACAGCCTTGTTCCCGCGCCACGTCCTGACCGTGGCGGCCAGCGCATCGCACGCGATAACGCGGGGCTCGCCCAGGGCATCCTCGCTGATCTTGGTCCACAACCCATTGTCCTGGATTGCCCACCAGTCCAATGGGACGCCCAGGGCCGCACGATTGACGCCGATGGCGAGTTCTGGCCAGCCGTGCTGCTCCACCCACGGCAGGAACGTCTGGAGCATGCTGGGGCCGGGGCAGAGCAGGGCGGCGATCATTGCACCGCCTCCGCCATGGAAACCCGCTGGCTCCTGATGTCCCGCAGCACCCCGGCCCGCCCCGGCTCCTCCCGGCTGGCCTGCAGGTGCTCAATCACCGGCTCCACCCCCGCATAGCCGGGGATGCCGTGGATATAGCAATGGCTGGCTGGCAGGAGCCCCAGGCGAGCGCCAGATTCACGAATGGCCCGGTCAAGCATCCTCTGCTCATTGGCCACGCCACCGGCCGACAGGGCCGCGTATCGCTCCAGGGCAGCCATGCAACCAGCCGTGTCCTCCAGCCAGAGCGTGCCGTTGAGCAGCTCTATCCCTGCCCGCCGGTGCGCGGCGAGGTCCATGCCTGGGGGCACTACTGACCAGTCCGGCCGGGCCCAGAGAAACGCGTCGGCGTCGAGATAGACCAGGGGTCCGCGGAGCATCTGCCGGCGGGAGAGGACGAACGCCCCGGTCTGGCTGGTGTTCGCCTGCCACGTGCCCAGGTCCTGGAGCCTGTGGATTTCATGGGGGAGGGCGAAGCGGACCAGGGAGGAGCGGAGCCGCACCGCCTCGCGCTCGTAGCGGCCGCCGGTGTGGAAGAGGACGTAGGTGGGTTGCGTCATTTGTAAACCTGCTCGGTGACCAGCTTGCCTTCTTCGAAAAACCTGTGGTGTTTCAGAATGTCCCAGTAGTCTCCCGGGATGTATATCGGCTGATCCAAGCCGTCGACATACACGCTGCACGTACCATCGTCCTGCTTCGCCACCACGATAATGCGATCAATTCGTATCGCAATCTCCCTGCCGCAGGCTTGCGGAAATCTAATGAATTCCATAGCTTTCTCCTTATGGCCACTCCGTAGGCCAGACGCCCCGGCCGATATCAGCTACGACGCTGGCAACGTCCGGGTGAGTAATCGGGTCCATTCTTGCGTGGACGAAAGACGCCTCGGCGGCCACGTGGTAGTCCGCCCCGCCAGTCCGCCCGGCCGCCCAGCGCAGATGCCAGAACGGACCGTGGATCATACGGGCATCAGGTCCGGGCACAAAAGGCCCGCCCGCCGCCCGGCCCGGCTCCATGGGGGAATGGCGGTCATTGTCCGGGTACTTCGCGCACGGCCGGGCCCGCATGGCCAGACACTTCACGTTGCATCCGGGGTGCTCGTGGCTCCAGACCGATCCCTGTCCGGCCACGATGTGCGAGCCGAACACATTCCACCAGCGGGCATAGTCGGCGTTGTGATCAAAATCGGCATAGGCGTCCTGTAGGTACTGGCGGAAGCGCTCGGGCTGGCTAATGAATTCGTCCGTGTCCGCGAAGGCGACCACGTCCGCCCCGGCGCCCACCGCGGCGTCCCATGCGACCTGCCTGAGGCGCGAATCGCGGAACCCGCCGAAGTCCATGATGTCCGCGGCCGCCCCGCATTCGACAGCGATGGCTTGGGCCTGCGGGGCGCGGTCGCAAATCACGATGATCGACGCCACCCTGGACCAGCACGAGAGGTGGAGACGGAGGAAGCGGAGGTCCTCCGGCCGATCGGATGTCACGAATGCGTGGATGAGTTTCATTCCGCCTCCACTGTTCTCGTTGGCCCCACGCCGCCGCCGCAGCACCCCGGCCTGTTCCTGAGTTCCGGGAGCCGGAGGATTGGCCGCGGGGTGCCCCCTGGCTTGGAGTATGACCGTTCTGGGACACCTATCGGGCATCCGACCACGATCTGTATGTAGCACGTCTGGCCAGACTCGCCGCATGTCAGGGTGTTCCCGGACAGCTTGGCCCGTCGGCAATGATGGCAGTCGTGAATCGTCATATCAGAGCCCTATGAATGACACGTCGGCGGTTCCACCCCAGCCCGTGGTATTGACGATGCCGCCGTAGTCTTCGGTAAAGTGCCCGGATTCCCAATAAGCCGGATGCTGGAAACATCCCAGCCACGCAGAGAAGTCTGGCGTGAATCCAACACAGGGGGGCGGATCGCTGCCGACGTTGTTGTAAGGGACGCTGGTTGTGAGTCCGTTCGCTGCCGTGAAATCATCCCCATTGCAGTCCGTGTGACTGGTGGGCTTGATGATGCAAAGTAAGAGCATTCGCTCGATACCGTACATCGTGTCCGATGTCCCATCCAGCGCCCGGCCTCCAACAAAGTCGGCAACCCCAAGCACGTAATACCCGACCAAAGCCCACAGGGTTATGACCCAATACCATTGGCTGCCATCGTAGATTGTATATGCCGCGCCATAGATCGCCACTGGTCTGGCGATTGGACCCGTGGCCCCGTTGATCGCCCCTCCGGTTCCATCCCTCGGCGGACCTCCGGAGCACGCCGCGTCCTGCCACGTCGCGTCTTTGCCAGTCAATGGCGAGAACGAATTGACGCTCTGGTAGCAACATGAGCCCGTCCCGAATGGACCGAACTGGCAGATATCAACGGTTAGCGGTCCGGTTTCCGTGGCGAAAGTCACCGCGCCGGCCAGGGTCGGGAAGCCAAGGTTCGCATCGTGATAACACCCGGCTGGGAACTGGAGCGTATCGACGGTCACGCGAACACACTTCTCGCAACAACACACCAACGCGGGGCCATGGGAATTGAAATAGGGACCGTAGGCGTTGAACCGGGGAAGGAGTGACATCAGGTCCCTCCGTCGCAGTCGTAGAACTGCACGTCGCCAGTGGTGTCAGATCCATCTGTGGAACTGAGAACCGTGACGGACTTGAAATTACAAACGGTGTGCAGCTTGTGGGTGCTTGTGTTCCAACTCACGGTCACGCCCGAGACGACGCTGACCGTGGTGAGTGGGAATTTCTCATCGGCCCAGAGAAGCACAAATGCGCCGGTGCCGTCAAGGAACCCAATGCCATGCGTTGCCCGTGTTGTGCCGGCCGCTATCGGCCGTGCACCGACAACATCCGCATTGGTGGCGAGGACAACCGAGTCAGTATCCCAGTCCCGACCCTCGTATTTCCATGTCGCGTAGGTGCTTGGGGCGGCGCCGTCGGAGCCAGTGGAGCCGGAGCCTGGGGTGTGGAGCTTGACAGGGAACATCAACCCCCGGTTGTCCCCAGAGAGGTTGATTACGCCATCATTGGTGCCAGTGCCGGCGTTTCGCCAAACGACGGGATAACCGCCGCCGGCGCCGACGAAATTCGCGCTGCTCCGAACGACCCGGGTCGGCTCTGCCGCCCCGCTGGCCTTGGTGATATGGCACCGCGTCACCCCGGCAATGACAATCCGCCCGATGGTGGTGTTGGGAATCGGCTCCTGGGCCACCGCCGTGGCCGCCGTGCCGCTCTTGAGCACGAGATGGTTGGTGTCCGCGTAGTCGTCGCCCGCTGGATCGAACTCCGCATCACCTACGCCAACCGCGTCGAACTGGGCAATGTCGGACCCCGTGTCGTTGTAGAGCAGCACTTCGCGGGGGCGGTAACCGCTTCCGGCCGGCGACAACTGCCGGTCCTTCTGGGCCCGCACGAAATCAATCACCTCGTTCCATACGGCCGCACGGATGCTCAGCGGTTGGCCTGCGACTGCGGCGTCGGTGTTATTGGGCATGGCTTCTCCGTTACGGCAGGGACCCCGAGGTGATCTTGAGCAGGCCGAAGTCTCCCGACTCGTAGATGTTTTCCACGAAAACGGCCAGCGGGATTTTCACTGGGATTCCGGTGTCGACTCCGTCCTGGTACTTCGTCCAGAGGTATTGCCATCCCTTCTTGGCAATGCCGGTGATGGTGCCGACCGACAGGCCGGTCTTGTTCTCGGAAATCTCAAATTCCCAAGTCGCGTTCCAGTCCCCATCGTCGCGCTGCTTGAGGCTCCCGCCCATGAACATCACTTCCCCGATGGCGAACCCGCGAAACGCGGCTTGGTTCGTCTTGCCGACAAGTCTGCCGATGGCACACCAGAGCGTCGACGTCACATCCTCGGACGCATAGACCACGCTACTGGTGATGCGGCACGTCGGAAAGTTCCGGTCCACGCCGTCTACGCTGTCCTTGCCGACGTTGATGAATCCCTTCTGGCTGACGGCGCCGCTCGGGTAATGCGCATCCGTCCCCCCGTACGGTCCAGAGTTGTAAATCTTCTCCGACTTCACGCCAAACGAGAATTCGAGGCACCCGCTGGCCGTGGTGGCTGGCGCGTCATGCCCGGTCGCAATGGGGTCAAGCGGTCCCATGCCGGGCGACATGTCTTTCAATTGGGTCGGGAATGGCTTGTACGCGATCTTCCCCTCCCAAACGTCCCCGCCTTTCTCGGTGAGGGTGTACGTGTTCGTGCGGGCAAGGGCGTCAACCGTCGTCGGAGCCGCCGCCAGCAATGCGGTGATGGCGTCCGCCTCGGTGTTGGCGCCGGTGATGACGTAGGGCACGTTCCGGAAAGGGTTCTGCCCGAATCCGATTTCGACGCCATTGGTTTGAGTTGCGGTTGCTGACATGGTTCATCCTGCCCAGACGATCGAGCCTGGGCCATTCTTGGTGTTCTTGGCGATTTCCTTCAACGTGTCGGCACTGTCTTTAGTGTTCTTGGCCGTCTCGTCCGCGGCCGATTTCCCAGCCAACCCAGCCGCTGCGGCGCCAGTGAATGTGCCAGAGGATGAGACCTTGGCAGCCTCGGAGGCCACCAGTGCGGGGATGGCCGCTGCCTCCGCTGCCGCCCTTGCGGTCTGGCCGGCGAGCTGGCCACGAAGGTCGGCAATCTTCTGGGTGAGGCGTTTGCTTTCCTCGTCGGCCATGCCGGCGGTTCCAGCGAGAAGGCTGATGCGGGCTTGCTCGATCTTGGCCAGCTCCGACTTCTGTTCTTCGATGATCTTCGCCGCATCATCTGCCGCCGACCGCGAGCGGTCTGTTGATTGCTGTCGGCTGTCGGCTTCCCGCATGTTCTTGAGGTACTTCGCCTGCTCGGGCGTGTAGTATCCAGTGGCCTCCAGCGCCTTGTCTATGAACTGCGCCAGCTTGCCCTGCATCGCGTCCCAAATCTGGAAGAATGTCGATTTCGCGAGCATCCACGATGCCTTCAGTCCGGCCCAGACGCGAGCCCACGCCGACTCGATGCCGTAGAACAGGTTGATGGCCGTGGCGAGTGATTCCTGCTTGAAGTTGAACCAAATCTCCTGGAGCGGCTGCGTCCCCTCATGCCACGCCAGCTGCATCCCGGTCCACAGGATCGCCGCAGCCGTCCGCCAGTCCCCGGCCATCATCGCATCCTTGATACCTTGGAATGCGGACGTCGCGGTATGTGCAACTGCGGTGAATCCAGTCCCCAGCCAGTTGAGTAGCGGGCCCAGGGTTCCAGTAAGTGCCAGCGCGGCCACGCCAACCCCAGCGATGCCCAGACCCAGCAATACCCATGGGTTTGCCAACGCCGTGAACCCCAGCGATATCAATGGCTTAATGAGTGTGATTCCTGCCGCCGCGATCTTTGAGGCTTTGCCGACAAATATCATCGCCACGCCCATGCCCGTGAGCCCCGCGGCGCCCATGACGGCCCACTTCACTAACCACTGGTTTTGCGTGAGGAACTGGCCCAGACTGCGAGTCATCGCCTGGAACACGGGGACCGATGGGGCATACACGTTGTCCACCAGTTGCCCGATAGTGCTCTTGAGTCCGGAGAACGCCTCCCCGATCTTGTTGATGTTGCCTGATGTTTTCGAGGTATGCGCGGCGTAGATGGCGAGGGCCGACAGGGATCCGCCCAGACCGGCCGCGGCTTTCCCGACGACACTGAACGCCCGGCCGAAGGTCTTGAGCTTCTGTTGCACGGCCCCCAGCTTAGTGTTGAGATCATCCTTCATTGTCAGCAGGATGTAGCCGGCACCGCGTTTTATAGCATTTCCATCAGCCACGGGTCCACCTCACTCGAAGAATTTTGAAATGTTCGCAAACGTCTTGTCGGCCGCGGGGAGCATGTACGGCCGGGGACGGTACCGGAGGACCTTGAACATCTTCCGCACCGTGCCGCCGTGCTCGAGCAGGCCGGGGATGGCCGAGGTGATGCTGAAGAGCCCAAAGGCCGCACTGGGCACAAACTCCGGGCCCACGATCCAGCCCTCGCCCTCGAGCTTGGCGAAGTGCATCAGGTTCCGCAGGAAGTTCCGACCACCGTGCGAGACCGGCGGGTTGCCGGGCTGGCTCACGGCGCCGCCCTGCTTGATCGAGTTCCGGGCCGTCTTCCCGACGTAGGCAACCATGTGGCGAAGGATGTCATCCAACGCCCGCTTGCCGGTGTCGATGAAGAGCTTGCCGTCAAAGCTTTCCATCTTGAGGGTGATGCTGACGAGTTCTTCGCTCATGGCCTTTTTCCGAAAACCGCTCCAAGCATGTCGATTGCCGCCTTGCCTTTGAGCTTTGGGGCCTCTGCCTTTGGCTCGGGGTGGAAGAGGGCAATCATCGGGTCCATGTAATCCCCGGGGCTGGCGGCCGGCGTTTTGTCAGCCCGGTTGAAATTGTGGATCACGCAACAGAGGTGGGCGGTTTGCTGCCAGGATCCACGGGCCATCCAAACGAGCTCGCGCCAGGTAAATTCTCGGGGGTCGCATCCAGCGGCCCCGGCGAGACGGAAGCACTCGGCGACGACATCGAATCCGTCGCCCTCTGCATCTGGGTCAGGAGGGCCGCTTCCGCCGCCGCGCGTAGTTTCTTGTGCGCCTCCCTCTGGGATTTTGGGTAGCTGAGAATCAGCTCCTCCGCCAGCGACTCGCACGCGGTTGACATGGCCTCGCCCTCGAAGCCAGCCTCGAGCGCCGGCCAGTCGGCTTGCGGAACGCATGTCTGGAGGACCTTGAAGGCGAAGGCGTAGTCGTTCGCAAGGTTGGCCTGGTCGCGCGGGAACTTGATGCCGGCGGCGTCCAGCTTCTGGAGCACCGCCACGGTGAGTCGCAAGGTCCATTCCTTGCTGTTGTTGTCTTTGTAGATGGTCATGCGTTACGTGCCTTTCGTGTACTTGAGAGCAGAGCCGTTGATCGAGAGCTTGAACTTTGTGGCCAGCTCGCCATTGAGCGGCTCACTCTGGTTGAACTGCACATTCCAGTTGGCGCCGAAACAACTGGCCCCGGTCACCGTCGCGTCTCCGTCGGCGTGCATGAGGGCTACCGGAGTTCTGCCCCACGCTGCGGCATTAAGGGCGATGAGGTCCGCGTCGGCCGTGTCGTAGTCCATCTCTAATTCGATGGGGACCTTGAGCATTCCCGGAGTCTCGGTCTCGTAAATCGAGGACCGGTTGCTGGTGGGAATCATCGTGGGTTCGACCGAAAGCGACATATCCTTGGTTTTCGGCACAAGTGCCCACGTCGCCACATCCGCCGTCAACGCCGGAGACACGCCCAGGAGTGTCGTCGAGCGATACAGTTTTACGTCAAAGCCAATTCGCATAGTCATGTTGCTCGTTCCTTCATGGATCGTAAATCTTCCGCAACTTCACGTTGATCCGTACGCCGAAGATGCGATCTTTCCCGAGCTCGAGGTCAACTATCGACTCGACACTCATCGTTTCGAAGCCTGCGATTTCCTGGAATTTCAGAGCCACGGCCATCGGCTCGGTGATGGCCAATCGCTCGTCCATCCACGCCTCCAACTCGTCGAGGTCGGAGCCTTCGGGGTAGGCTTGCAGCAGCGACACGGCCACGGCGACGCCAGCCTCAACGCTCCCGCGGCTGGCCGCCTGGGGGTTGCTGCCCACGAGCCACACGAAGCACCGCATGCCGATCAGGTCGGTCTGTTTGGGCACGAGGTAGTACCAGAACTCCGGCGGCTTGATCAGCCCGAACCAGGGCTGGGCCGAGTCCCCCATCAGCGCCTTGACCGCCCGCACTGCCGCGATGCCGTTGGATAGGCTAGCCACAGGGCACCGCCTTTGAGTGGATCTTGAAAAGGACGCCGCGGAATTGTTCGTAGACGTTCAGGCTGAGCGGCATGGACACGAGGTAACTTTGCCCGTTAGCGTCAACGATTTTGTCGCCCGACGTGGGGGTCAATCCCTTCAGGTCCGCGATGGCGATAATAAAGTCGTCGCTCTCGTACGCCACATTGCTTTCACTGCCATACAGGAGGTCGTAGGGAGTTCGGCAGAGGGTGGCGGGCACATTCTGGAGGATCGTCACTCCCTGTGCGTAGGTGACCAGCGACGACGCGAACCCTTTGAGGGCGCTGGCCATCCTCGTCACTGCTTCCTGCATTCTGTCTGGGTTACGCGTCATGGTTCAACTCATTCAACGATCAAACGTCCCTGGGCCAAGGTTTCCACCTTGCCGCCGAGAGTCACGGTCACCTGGTAGACGTACCGCGCGGCCGACAGCGTTGCCGTCTGCGCGCTCGTGAGCTCGACTCGGCAGGTGTGGGCGCCCACCACGGCGCCGGTGACAGTGAGCGAGAACGTGCCGAGGCGGATGGTTAGGGTGATGGTGCCGCCCGTGATGTCGGGCCAGGCCGCGTTCGTAAATGTCAGTGGTCGGTTCAGGGAGGCAACGGTGTAGTCATCGCCGCGGAATATTGTCACGGTGGCCGACGTTGAATCTTGCGGGGAAACGGTGACCACGAACCCGGATGGAAAAGCATTTTGCGGGAATTGGCCGGTGGCGGTCGATAGGTTCAGTGAGGAACTTGACGCTATTACGAATCCCGTGGCGGGATCGGCGACCGTGTGGCCGTTGACCTTGAATAATGCCGGATTTTGCGTCACACTCTTGCCGTCGGCCCATTGCGTGAGCGTCGGAATGGTGTCGGGGACCCGCGTTATCAGCGCGTCCAGGCTTGCCTGTGCCGTGGCCTGGGCCGCCGCTGTCGCATCGCCGCCACCGCCACCGCCGCTGGCCGGAATCCACTGCCCAACAACGATGGTGTCGGCCGGGTCGGGGACCCCTGAAAGCGCAGGCGTGACGGTGATGGCATAGTAACCAGTCCCACCGTTGAGCACTGAACTGACCACTGCGACATTTTCATCATTCCACGTCAGCCGCCACCCCGCCGCGATGTTGCTGCTGCCAGTCCAGGACTGGATTACCTGAAGCACCGTGGCCGTGGAGGCTGGTACCGATCCGCCATTGCCCGGGTCGGCGCTGACCTGGATCGGCTGGTAGAGGTTGTTTCGGCGGAGCACATTGAGGCTGTTGATCGTCGCCCCTTCGAGCTGGGCCACGATGTCTACGGAGGCGTTGACTGTGTTGTCCGAGTTGACCTTAAGCTTGTTGGTTGCCCCATCGACGAACATGACGGCAACCGTGGCGGCGGCATTACTTGCGGCGCTTGGCACGGCCGCAACCGCGGTCTTGATGGCCGAGTTGCCGTAGGTCCCATCGCTCACAATGGGGTAGGAATTCCCGGTCTGGGCCACCGTGGCCGTACCGTTGATGGTGAACGCGCCGGTAGAGGTGAGGGTTGCGAATGTCGTCGCCGCGTTCGCTCCGGCGATGAGGTGTCCGCCGGTGGCGCCGGGGGCGGCGTTGACGAATAGGGCCTTGCCGATGGAACTGGTCGTAGTGAAGTCCGATGCCGTGGCGTCCTGCCAGACGCCTGTTGCGATGGCGGCGGCGGTGAGCTGGTTTGTCACCGTCGTAACCGTGCCGCTGTTCACCACCACGCCAGCGGCCACGGACGTGTATGCCGCCGATAGGTTCAGCGTGAACGACCCGAGTACCCGCGCGTACCCGATGGCCGTCCCGCCTACTGTCCCCGCAGTCCATTTCACCGTGTAGCTTCCGGCCGCGAAGAACCCGGACCAGCCCGCATTGCTCAGGGCAATCTCAATCTCGAATTGCCCGGTGACCGAATCGTAGTCGGCCGTGACCACGGTGCCGTTGACGCTGTTCGTCAGGGTCTGCTGGGTCGTGCTTCCCTCTTGATAGACTTCCAGCGTGGTGAACACGGGGGTTCCGGCGGCGCCATTGAGGGCACAATGACCTTTGATCTTGATCGTCGCGGTGGTGGGGTAATCCCCGAGGTTTCGGCCCTCGCCAGAAACGGTGACGCCTTGTCCGGCCGTGAGGAGAACAAGCTGCGATGCCGCCAGATGCACGAGGCAACTCGCGTTCGTGACATCGTAGGCCCCGCCGCTGACTTGGGTTTGGGTGAGGGTGGACGTGCCCCATGCGGTCCCATTGGTGATGATCTGATCGAAGAGTGTCGCCCCGATAACTGTGAACCGAGCCACCTGCATACCATAAGTGGTGTTGGTCATGCAGATATCAAACCGACCGAGCGTGTCAACGTCTGAGGTTCGCAGGGAGAGTTCCCAGTTGCCATTGGCTTTGTGCGTGCATGTGGCCGTGGAGGCAAGAGCGGTCAGCGTCCCGCCGTTCTTTTCCCAGGAGAAATCACCGATAACGGGGCCAGTTGTCGCTGGCGTTCCGTCCGCGTTGAGGATCGGCCCGACCAGTACCACCGCCGCAGTCGATTGTTTGAGGGGTTGTGAGTTCATGCTGCTAACAGCATCCTTCTGCGACGATTGCTACCAGTGAAGTTGTACAGGTCGGTGATTTCCGCTCCAGAAAGTGCACGATTGTACAGCCGCAAATCGTCAAGCAGACCCTTCATGTACCACGTGCTACCACCGTACCCGATGGTGAGGGGTCGCGTGGTGTTGCCGAATGATGTAGTACATGGAGTGACGGTTGCGTCCGCGACACCGTTAATATAGCTGCGGATGTTGGCACCATCGTAGGTAATCGCAACGTGTGCCCACGATCCAGCCGATACGCCGCTGGTAGAATTATAGATTACCTGTCCGCCGCCGGTCGCGGTCTGAACAACAAATGTCAATATCCCGCTGGTCTTATTGATGTAAAGTTGATACTCTCTTGTGCCAGATGAGCCAGAATCTTTTTCAAACAGATACCGATAGTCTGTAAGGTCCGTCACCTTCACCCAGCCCGCCAGCGTGATTCCGGTTGTCACGCTGAGCGAATTGTTGTCCGCCACGGTCATATCTTGACTGGTGCCGTTGAGGCTAACTGCTTGGCCAATCTTTCCTGCCACAATCGAGGGGCTTCCAACCAACGTCCCGTTATTTCCACCCGTACCAACGTCATTCACTGTGGGGACAGAAACGTCCACGGTGTCGAACGTCCAGCGGGATACGTAATCGGAAATCATGAGCTTATGCTCCCGTGCTCAGTTTCGCCGCCTGTGTCGCCGCATCTGTAAACGTCTTGGATGCCTGATTCAACACAGCAATCAACGCGGTTTTATCGGCCTGCAACTGCGCGAAAACGTCGTCATGAGTCTTCAGGGTCGATTCAAAACCGTCGGCCCGTTTCAGCAGCCACGCAATAACACCCAGAGCATCAGTAATGCCAGTTCCTGGGAACCGTGGAGTCAAAACAGCAATGGCGTCGGCGTGGACCTTGGCGAGGGCCGCATTGGCAGCGGCCGCGACGATGGTGGCCGTGTCAAGATTGCCGCGAAGGTTATCGAGGGCAGTCGCGTTCGTCGCCAGCGTCACCGCCTGCTTCTCCAGTTGCACGTTGAGGTCCGCGTTGGCGGCGGTCAGCGACTTGCTGTCGGCAACCGCTGCGTCTCGTGCGGCATTCGCGGCAGCAACGGCCGTGTCCCGGTCGGTGCCAGCCTTGGCGACTGCGTCGGCGGCGTCGGCGAGTTGCTGGGCCACGCCATCGGCAAGCAAGCCCTGGAGCACGGACTGATCGACGGCGCCAAGGGCTGCCAGGGCGTCGGATTTGGCTTTGGCGGCGTTCGCAGCAGCTTGGGCCGTGGCGAGGTCCTGGGAGGTTGCGTCAACCTCGGTCTGCACTGCGGTAGATGTCCGGGACAGCAGCGGGGAGAGCACGTCCACGGCGCTGGCTCCGGCAACGGTGTCCTGAATTGCGATGGATTGGGCTTGGGTCATAGGGCTACATCCTCTCGATATTGTGATTCATTTCCGTCCGCCGTGGCCTTGTCGACCACCAGCACGTCACCCGGCTTCCACGTCTCCGCGAACCGCATAATCGCGGCGCACTCGGCGGCGCTCAGCGTCTCGGCGTAGTTCGTGATGGGGATGGGGCGTTTCACTTCTTTGGCTCCAGTTGTGCAATTCGGTACTCCACCAACGCCAGTCGCTTGTCGGTGAGCGGGGAACCGTTAGCGATGACTGCGTCCAAATCCTTGCGGATGTCGGCAACCACCGTCCGGATAGACTCGACTTGCGGCAAGCCCTTGCGTTCGATGTCTGATACCTTTTCGGAGATGTTCGCCACCCGCTCAATGTTCGACTGCTGCACCAGCCCCAGTTGGCCAATGCGCTCGTTCTGAACAAGCACCGCTTTTGCGAGATCCTTCCCGCTCTCAGACTGCCGGATCAGTTCCGCGTCTATCGGCCTGATTTCCGCCGCATAAAACGCCAGCACCAACGAGACCATGGCGCCGATCCCCAGGCCGCCGAGGCCAAGAAAGCTGGCCACGGTGGACATATTTGGCTTGCCGATCTTGCCGACAGCTTCGCCGATCCCGTGTAGTTCCTTGCGGATGTCGGCCAGCTGGGCGTCAACGCCAGACCGCCAGGTTTCCATCCCTGTAAGGCGCTCGGCCAAATTGGGATTCTCAGGGGCGGGCATCTGGCGCTCCTTCCCGGTCGAGGTTGTTGATCATGCGGCACCTCCCACCTTGAGGGCCTGCACAACCGCGCTGGTGGCTGGCCCCTGCACCTCCGCCATGATCGCCTTCACGGCCGGAGTTGGAGGGGCCACGACCGCCGCAGCCGAGACGCTGGCCACGACGTTGGAAAGGTGGGTCTGCGCCGCACTTGCGTCGGCCTGCGCCGCAGCGGCCGCCGCGTTCGCCTGCGCCAGCCTATGCGCGGAGACCCATTTAATGACGAGGTAGACCACGCCGGCGGTTCCGAGAGCGATCAACGCGCAGGCGGCCAGGAGGTGGCCCCAGAGGTACAATCCGTGGAACGCAGCGCCAGCCGCGAGGAGCACGCCGCCGAGTTCAGTGATCATCGGCTGGGCGTTCTTGAGGAGGACGATGCCGACGATCAAGCCGATGACGCCGGCGGCGTAACAGGCGAAGGATGCCCAGCCGAGTCCCCGGCGCACGGGGTCGTCGGCCTTGAGTTCGGTAATCTCGGTGGCCTGCTTGGTGATCTTGTTGGCGTCCCCAACCGCAGACGTGACCACGCCGCCTGTTGCCTTAACGGTCTCCGTCGCCGATCGCTGGGTATCCTCCGCAGCGACCAGGGCGGCCGGCTGGGCGGTGACCACGTTGGCCGGTGTGACGGCCTTCACGGCCTCCACGGTCCGGCCGGCGGACGCGGCGGTGGTTTCAGCGCTGGCCGCGGCGGCGCGAGCCAGTTCCGGGGTTGCAGGCTTGGCTGGGTTCGTGGTGTCGAGGGTTCCCGTGCACCCGGCCAGCAACAGAATAAGCCCCAGCGTGAGGGTGTGCACGCTGGGGCATCGGGGGAGGAGGGCCATGGCAAATCTCCGGGATCGGGAAAATTCGGAAATGTTCCCGGCCGGACAGGATGAGTGAACCGGCCGGGAACTGTGGGGGGAGAGGACCGTTACTCAAGTTCGAGATTGATCAGCGCCGGCTCGGCCGCGGTGCCGATCCAAAGCACCGTGCCGTAGATCGGGAACGCGTATCCCGTGGCCGTCGCGGTGCCGCACGTGCCGGCAATCGCATCTGTCGCCGGGACGCCGGCCTTGCCGCCAACAACCAGGGTATCGCCGGTGTCCACGATGAGGGGGGCGGGGCCGCGAGTCTGGGCCCAGTAGTAGTAGGCCGCCGTTACGTCGATCAGGGGGACGCCAGCCGGCGCCGCGGTGAGCGTGGTGGCGACAGCGACAACCGTGCTCATGTTGCGGTTTGGAATCAGCGTCACTTTGTCAGTAGCGGCGATCGCGTTGCGGAGCGGCTCCTCCAGCACAAGGTCCATCAGGGTATCCGTGCTCTCCAGCTTCGAGGAGGCAATCCTGTAGATGTCGCCCAGGTTGGTGCCGGTGGTGACGATCAGCATGCCGCCGGCGAAGGCGTTGGCCGCGCTAGCTGATCCCGTGGTGCAAAGCGTGGTGATCGACGTGGCTCCGGCAACCTGAGCATGCCCGGTCTGAGTGATGTCGATGAACTTGCTGTCGGCGACAACAGACTGCTGCATGAGGGCGCGGGTGATGTTCGAGCCGCCGGCCTTGGAGTAGCGGAATCGTCGACCGCTGGTCGTCTCGCGGATCGTTCCGATCGGGTAATTCTGCGTTGCCGATGCAACATAGGTGTCTTGGGGGCTTCCACCTGGAAGGACCTGCCCAAACGTACTGCCCCACGATGCCGGCCCTTCCTCCAGCCAGGCGCGAGCCCGGGCGGGTTCGCCAAGGGCCAACGGGGACGGGTATTGAGACACGCCGCCGATAGTTTGGGCAACGCCGGGCTGTTCGGGGTGGGTGAAGCCAACGAAAGTGGCGCCGGCCGCATTCGTGGTGAGGCATCCGGTGCCGGACAGCGCGGCGATACCAGCCCCAGCCTGGTCGACCGGCGATCCAGTGGCGTTCCAGTAGACCGCGGTGTAGGGGGTCGTGAACGTGCTGGCATCGCAGAGAAAATCGAACCAGCCGAACCCGATGGCGACGCTGCCAATATTCGGGCCGTTGGGGGAGGCGAGGGCCCGGATGCCAGAGCCTTGAACTACCTGGACCTTGCCGTTGGCGACAATGACCGTGCCGCCCATAACGTCGGAGGCGGTCGTGTTGATGTACGGGACGGAAATCGGCTTGGGGGCCGAAGGATCGAATCGTGCTTGCGGGGTGAACATGGGAAATGCTCCTTGAATCGGTGTCAGATTTCAGATTTTCGGTCAAATGCTTCGTTGCGTTGTGTTGCGTGCGGCCCGCCATAACGCCGGGGCCGCTCGGCGGTCATGCTTACGCCCCGGCGCTGTAGACGCCGGCACGGTAGTCGTGTGGGGCCACGCCGAAATCGTAGTAGCACCGCATGTGCATGCCGAGCGTGCTGAATGGGGCTTCACCGCGCTCGATGATCGGGGTGCGGTTGCCTCGGAGGTAACCGATTTGCACGATGGCCAGGCCGCTGGACGGGTTCGGGAGCAGGATCCACTGGGTGTCGTTGACTCCCAATCCCTTGCCGCCTCGGTAAGCCAGGAACGGACTGATTATCGGCTTGAACTGGTTTTGGTAGAGGTTGAAGTTCGGCAACTTCTTCCCGCCGGCGGTCGTGGTGCCGATGTCGGTCATCACGATGCTTGTGCCCTTGTTGATCGTCATGGCGGCTTCGCGATTCGCCGGGGCGGTCAGGATCCGGTCGGGATTGACGTTGATCGGCCGGCCATTGGCGTCAACCTGCTCCATGAACTTCTGAATCGCCGTGGTGAGGGAGGCGATACTGAGGTTGGTGGTCGCACCGCTCATGTAGTTCGCGAGCGTGGTCGAGAAGAAGTTGACCAGAGAGGCCGTCGCGCCGGGGGGTGCCGTGTTGTACTGCACAGCGCCGGAGATGAGTTGCGAAATGATGGTGAAGACCACCTCCTCGCGGGTCATCGCGGCTTCGCGCCCGAGCACCTTGGGTTGATCCGTCAGAGCCCCCATGTCGTCATTCAGGATGGTCTGGCGACTGGTCGTGATGATCGTGCCGCGCGTCTGCAATTGGTTCTGGTAGGACTCATCCTGCAGCCCCATGCTCTTGAGTTCTCCGGAGTCACTCACCAGCGACATCCGCCCGCTGCCGGTCATGCGGTAGGATTTGAAGGGCTTGAAGTCGTTGGTGTCGCGCTGCCAGCAGATATCCTCGACCACGCTTTCCACTTCGTCGTAGCCGACCAGAACCATCTTGTTCATCAGGTTCTCGGTGATGCCGAGCAGTGTCACGGTGGAATAGCCGTCAGCCTGCACGTCGAAGCCGCTGGCTCCGAGCATTTCGGATCGCGCCTCGATGGCCATTACGCGGCGGATGTCTCCATCGCTGAGCGGGCCGGGCTTGAGGTGAATCCCGTGCGCGGCGGCGACGTAGCCAACCAAGTGCTGTAGGCCAATGCCCCGGAATTCCTTGGACGCGGCGATTTCCTTGGTCGCATCGGGAAGCTGTCGCCCGGAGCGATCAACGAATGCGTGCGCCTCATCCAGGCCGGCCGAGAGCGCGATTGCCGCCGCGATGATGTCGCCGGTGATGGGGCTACCGCGGCCGCCAGTGTTGATGTTAAAGGCGTGATCCTCGGCATTGGTGCCAGGAACGACGCCGCGGGATTCCCGCAGGGCGATGAGTTCCAGGTCGCGGGCCGCCTCGACAGCTTTAACCCCTTCATTGATGGCCTTCTCGCGGGCCGCGGTGAGCTTCTCGACAATTTTTGGAGCCTTGGCGAACGCCTGAATATGCGTCTCCGCGGCGGAGTTGATCGCGTTGATGCGCGTCGCCTCGGCGCGGATGTCGGCAATGCTGGTGCTGGCCGCCGTGTCGAGGCCGGCCGCGGCGTTATCCTTCTTGTCCTTGGGTTCGTCGCCATCGGGCTCCTGCCCTTCCTTGTCTTCTGCGTCAAACGCCGCCGAAGCCTTCCAGGCCGCGCGGACCGCCTTGGCCTTGGGGCCCGAACCCTCGAGAGCTTCGTCCGGAAAACCCGCTGCCTTCGCCCATGCCTTGAATTTGGCCACGATTGGCTCCTGTCTGCCTCCTTTGGAGGCGATTACGGCGCTGGTGGAATCATCTGCGCCAAGTGCTACGAAACTGATTTCGCCCAGCACCGATTTGCGGGCGATAGTGAGCGGACCGACGACGGTTCGCCCGTTGACTTGTCTCTGTTCCCCGGCCGGAACCCACTCGTGCTTCACGATGTTCGCGCCGATGCTGGCCTGCCAGGGGAATTTGTTCTTGCTACTCTCGACAACCTCTTGCGAGTGCTGCGTCCAGGGGTTGCTCACTACGCCGCTGGCCGTCAAGACCCCGCCGGCCGTGCTGATTTGTTCGGTGTGGCCGACCACTTTCGTTGCGTCGTGGTCCTTGAGTGCCGGACGGTTCTTGTTGATCCCTTCCATGCCATCCAGATCAACGACGATCGGCTTCGTATAGTCGATGTCCTTGCGCTTCCCCGAGAGCATCATGGGTCCGCCGGTGTAGGCAACCATGTTGAACCGGTGCAGAGGTGACTGCGAGGGGTTGGACGCGTCGACCGCGCCGGCTTTGATATCCACCGCTTCGCCGCTTGACAGGAAGATGTCGCACTCCCCGGCCGCGGCCGCAACCGTTCGCTCGGCGTCCTTGGTCTCTGCGGCCGCCAGGAGTTCCGTCGCCGCGTCGCAAATCGCCTGCTCACTGGCCTTTCCGGACGCCGCAATGATCGCCTTGAGCGCCGCCAGGTTCACTTCTGACCCCTTGCCGAATGGGTAGGCGTAATGGGCCTTGCTCTGAGAATCTTCGGCACTGTCGAGGCCGAGAAACCACTGGGCGTATTCGCTCCAGTTTTCCTTGCCCTTCTCGCCGAGCAGGGCGTTGCCATCGTCGGCGGTGAATGTCCAGGCATCGGAGGCGTAATGGCCATCTTTCACCAGAACGCGGGCGTGCTCGAGGGCGCGACGATTGAGGTCATGCTTTGCCATCAGTCAATCTCCTCATCGTCGGCGGACTTTCCATCCGCAGGTTTTTCGCCTGGCTTCGCTGAGCTTCCCGGCGTTTCGGTTTCGTCGCCCACGGCGGTTTGCACTACGTTCCCCTTGCGAGCCATCGACGCCTCGAACATCGCGGCACGGTATTCGTCCACCGTGATGTTGAAGTCGGCCGCCGACATTTCGTCCTGCTCGTCGATGTCCAGCGAAAGGTCTGCAGCTTCCTGCCGGCGACTGGTGACACCGGTCTGTATCCGCAGCTCGGCGGCGCCGGCGACTTTGGACGGGTCGGCGTGATCGTTCACGCGGTCCCATGTCCAGGAGTGCGGGAGTTGGGTTGGATCGTCGGGCATTTCGGCGCTGGCCGGAATGAGCCCGAGCAGCGACGCCTCGCGGATGAACTGCGGCCACACCCGCGTATTGAGCAATCGGTGGTAGCGCTTCCGCTCGCTGCGGATTCGCTTGCCGTAGGGCTGCATCGCGACGTAGGCCGACGACATATTCGCTTGCCGGGCATCCAGGGAGACGAGGAACAGCGGCATGCCCAGCGCGCGGCCGAGGGCGCCGAGTTCAATTGCAACTAGCGTGTCATAGTTCGCGCCGGGCTGTTCGGGGTGCAGCATTTTCGCCTGAGTTCCGGCCGGCAGGCGATTGAAAGCGGCATACTCCATCTCCCACGTATCCTCCATCATGTCGGAGGCGTATACGGGCATGCCGTTCTGGTCGCGGATGGTCTGTCCGTTGGCATCCGTAAGTGGCTCGGCGGCCGTCGCCAGGGCGGGAGTCTCGACGCTGATTCCCCACTTGGCCGCGTTCTCCGCACTGAGCACAGTGGCCAGACCGAGGCGGCGCAGGTTCGCGGCATTGGGCAGGGCCGGGAGGATCCCCGGCAAGCCGCGCTGTTGGCCCGGCCGAATCCGGCGGTAGTCGTGAATCACATTGGCGGCCGGCCAGGGGTCAAAAACGTAGCCGAGAATTACGAACGCACCGAATGCGCCAGGGTGCTGGCGCAGGACGTGGTAGATTCGTGGCTTTCCCCACGGGTCCAGGACCACGCCGTCGAAATATTGATCGGGGTACTCGGCCGGGTACATGCCGAACAGTGGAGAGGTCACCTGGTCGGCCTCGACATCGTGCACATCGAGCTTGATCGGGTTTTCCAGGCCGGGGTTGTTCCGCAGCAGCAGGAAGCCCTCGCCGTTGTAGCACGTCGCGGCGCACGAGCCGTGCATCTTTTCGCTGAAGCCAACTTCCTCATCCCAGTCGGTCCACAATTTCTCGATGGCCTTGTTGAGCCGCTTGTCCTTGGTGGTGACATGGAGCCGCGGTCCGGTGCCGATGACGTAATCCGCATAGGTGTCAATCAAGCCCATCAGCAGCGGATTGTTGTGGTACTCGTAGCGGCACATCATCCTGAGTTTGCGCCGGACCATCCAGGATGCGGCCGCGTCGATGCTCATCGCATCCATCAGCGCGAAGTGCGCGGCATTGGTCGGGGTGGTGAATTGCGAATCGAAGCGGGCCTTCACATCCATCTGGCGCCCAGCGCCGATGCGAACGATGGGGGTCGGGGTGGCCGCGGCGGTGGCCAGCGGCGTGGACGGAGGAGGCGGGGTAAGGGCGATGCTGGTTTGCGCGGCCGTGATCGGCGCGGTTCGCGTGAGTTTGCGGACGAAGTTTCCGACCCTGGAGGCCACCGTCATCGGCAGTCCTCCGGGGGATAGAACCGCATCCCGGTGGGGGAGCCGACGCGAAGGGGTACCCGCTTGATGCCGGCCCGGCGCCCGGCGGCCGTGGCGGCCAGGGCGGTCAGGATCTTGAGTTGGGCCTCGAGGGGGTGCTCGTTCGAGGAGCCCAGCCCGGCCACGTTGACCATTGCCGGGCCGCTCGCGGAGTCCACAAGGCCGTTTTTGAGGTCATTGACCGTGCCCATGGCGCGGGATAATGACCATTTCTACTGATTACCACAAGCAAAAATACGTACGCAGGACCGATTTTCCTACACGTGGGATGTTAGGAGGGGTCCGGACACTCCGAAACGGTTTCAGGGGCATCAAAATCGTCGGAAACGCTTCCCTCGGGGTGGTGGCGCGGTCTAAACGACCAGAGCGGGCATGCTAAAGACGCGCAATTCTCGATTTCGGCGGCCAGGGACCGCTTGTGGCCCTCCCACCCCATGCAGTGCTGGCACATAGCCTTGATGGCCTTACGGGGGGAGCATGTCCCGGCCGTGGCGGCCAAATAGGTCCCTCGGTACTTTTCCGGAGCCCCGGCGGCCCGCTCGGTTATCGCGGCGGCACGACGTTCCTCGGCTGATGGCAGATCGGTGGACATTGTGGGCGACTCCAATGGAGGCCCCCCTCGCGTACCGGAAGTCGAAAGAGGTACGTCGGGGGGCCATTTGGTTTTGGATGGGGTTTCGACTTCCATCGCTGCCCGCATTCTACCTCACCGCTCCATCGTCGTCCAGACCCGCCGGAAAGCCCTCCAGTACGTATTTCTGCGTACTGGGGTGCCACGCCGCGCCCGGCCGCGCCTGCCACGCCCAGCCCCGCCGAGCCTTGCCGCGCCTCGCCTCGCCTCGCCGCGCCTCGCCTTGCCTGCCCTGCCTTGCCCTGCCTCGCCAAGCCTGCCCTGCCCAGCCCTGCCTCGCCGCGCCACGCCTCGCCTGCCTCGCCTCGCCGCGCCTCGCCGCGCCCCGCCGCGCCACGCCGTGCCTTGCCTGCCCTGCCTCGCCATGCCTCGCCGCGCCTCGCCTTGCCTGCCCCGCCTGGCCGCGCCATGCCTTGCCGCGCCGCGCCGTGCCTCGCCTGCCTCACCACGCCTCACCACGCCTCACCACGCCAGGCCTCGCCGGGCCGCGCCGCGCCTCGCCTGCCCTGCCTGGCCGCGCCACGCCCAGCCGCGCCGCGCCCAGCCTAGCCGCGCCTGCCACGCCCAGCCACGCCTGCCTGACCGACTCGCCACGCCGTACCAGTCCCGACCACGCCGCGACCTATGCCGCTTTGACCTTCTCGACCGCATCCCAAATTCTCGCGAGTTCGGTCAGGTCTTTGTACTTCTGCTTCAGCGCGGTCAGTTCCGCGAGAGCCTGCGCCAGAAGTTCGGCGCGATGCTCCTCATCCGAGAGCACGTCGGTCAACCGACGATACCCGCCGTGCTTGTTGGCCTGGTCGGATGGGAGCGATACGTACACCTGGACCTCTCGATTAAGCCGGGGTTCGTGCGTGATGTAGAGCGTGATGAGTTGCCGCGCCTCCCAAAGCCGGTGGGCGTGCGCCGCCTCATCGTTGTCCCACGTGAACCGCGAATGCAGCGCAGACTTGGGGTTGCGCGCCGCATTCACCACATCGAGCGGACGGAGAACGCCTCCGTTCCTGATTGCGATCCTGTCGAGTTCCTCGCATGCTTCGTCTTTCATTTTTGGTCCTTTCGAAAAAACGGTTGCCGTTCCTGCCTTGCCTTGCCGAGCCTGCCACGCCCTGCCTTGCCACGCCTTGCCTCGCCGCGCCGAGCCCAGCCTGCCCTGCCTTGCCTTGCCGCGCCCGGCCTTGCCTGGCCACGCCGCGCCTCGCCACGCCTGCCATGCCACGCCCTGCCACGCCGCGCCGTACCCGGACTTGCCTGCCACGCCTCGCCGAGCCTTGCCCTGCCGAGCCTTGCCTGGCCCGCCTAGGCCGACGCCTTCACGGAGAACGTTCCCCAACCCATCCCGGTGGAGTTCTTGGAATCCGGCCGGCCTTCGCCGATGCCGACCTGGGCACCGACACGAGCCATCAGGTTGGCCACGTCTTCCGCCGTGAACTGGTCGGCATCCCAGCGAATATTCACCTTCGCACTCCAGCCGTGGTAGGCGGCCCGGATCGTGACGTAGGGCTGGCCGGTTTCAACGCGAGCCATGTCGTCCTGCCGAACCGCTTTGCACCCGTGGATGCGAATCAGCGGAATCTGCGGCTCCTCTTTGTCCCACCCATCGGGGAGAACGAAGATGGACATCTTCGCGAGGGTCATCTTGAAATTCACGAGCCGGCACGCAGAGATCATGGCGTTGCGGATGCTGCCGGCGTGAAATCCGTCCCAACCATCTTCGCTGACGTACCGGGCCTCATTGAAAGTTTGATCCGAGTCCTTGGCTAAACGGTCTTTCTTGGATCCGGCCGCCTTGCCGGTTTCCATTTTCAATCGCATCTGGTTTTTCGTTTTGGCCGAGAACCGATGGATTACCAGCGGGGCCTCGCCGATAATCTCGAAGGTTGCCACCTTCAGGTTCGGGGCCTTGATCGTAACGGCCGTGGGGGTTGCAACTGCGGACATGGGATTCCTTTGCGGCTAAGCCGCGTGTGGGTGAGACGAAAGGACTCGGCAGCCCAAGGTGAATCCGCACCGCGAACGGTAGGGCAAGAACTGCCGAGCCTTTTACGTCTCTGATTTTCGTGGAAATGTTCGCGCTTTCGGATTCACAAGAGGAAGCCTACACTGGTTTTCGGAAATTGCAAGCAAGATTTTGAAATTTATCGTTCCATCGTCGTCCAGACCCGCCCGCAGTTCCGGCAGACCCGGTATCGCCGGATGGCATTCTCCACGCGGTCGGTGTCGCGAACATTCTTGCCGTCCGAAAATTGGACGCAGTGGCACTTGGGGCAGCGGAGCCCGCGAGCCTTGGCGCCGTCGCCGGTCCACCGATGCGAGACGACGACGGGCGGCGTGGGAGCTGGTGCTGGCGGCTCGACTGCGGGCACCGGGATGGGAGGATTGGATTTCTTGCTCACGTGGTTCCTTTGGCCCATCTGGGCTTGGGCACAATGATCGTCGTCGCCGGCCCGCGCGGCACATTGCCGGTGCGCTTGCAACCCAGCATTGACGCCGCCACCGCTGCGTAGACCATGCAGTCGAGCCACTCGTTGTCTGGCCGCGAAGGCCGCAGCGTCCATTCATCAACGGGGACACCTTTGGGGCTGACTGGCGTGACGTACGTCTCGGCCGTGACGTGCGAGGCGAAGAGGGAGTGCCGCTCGGGGTCATCGCCGAAAATCGTGATTGCCCCAGGGTCCCCGGGCGCCGTTAGGAATCCAGAGTGCACGAAAGACTTCCACCAGTTCGTGTCAATCAGGCACGCCGGAAACTCTCTCGTCCCCTTTACGGCCGGGAAATACCACCGGCCAAGTGTGTCCCATCGCTCGCCATCCTTGCGCTTCCTCGAGGCCATCGGCCGGCCGCCAGCACCGATGCCTTCGCCGCGGCTGGGTGACATCACCGCGCCGCCCCTGCTCATCTTCACCGCATGGATCACGTTGGGCCACTTGCCCGAGTCCACCAGGAGTTGCCCGATCCTCGCCAGCCCGGCCCCGCCGGATTTCTGGAAGTTCCTCGCCAGCAGCCACACCACCAGGTCCTCGAGCCCGGCCTGAATCGTGCCTTCAATCCCGCGCCCGGGGTACTTCGCTTGAAGGCTGGCCGACGAGTTTTCCACGTCCGACTTCGTCACGTTCAACCGCTGTTGCTCGGGCCAGATGCCGTAGTCCACGACATGGCCAGTGAAGTTCGTCTTCCACGCCACGACCACCCACCACAACGAGTACTGCTGCACGTCGATCGCGCACGTCAGGATCGGGTATTCCAGCGGGACTTCACTCCACGCCCGGCCGCTGATTCGTGAAACGAGAATCTCCGGCGTGAGCCTGTGGCCAACCGACTCGGGCGTAAGTGGTTCGTTTTGAAACTCCGCCGCGAACCCAGCCGCGCCGTATTTGTAGAACGCGTGCATAGCTGCCTGAACCGCGGAGAGATTTCGCGGATCGTCCAGCCGCTCGGCCCAGTCCACGACGGCGCCGCAGTCCATGCAATTGGCCTTGTGCTCGCACGCCGCGCATTCTCCGGCGGTGTCGAGCCGGCGTCCCTGATTGCACATTCGCGCCCGGTAAAACTCCGTCGCCTCGTCCAGGGGCTGGTCGGTGCGCATCGCGTTCTCGAGCAGCTCGCGGTACTGCTCCCACGCCGCTTTATTCGTCGGCCAGGAGTAGAGCCGCTTTGTGCGTTCGCCGCGGAAGTCGGGGTGGCGGGCGCGATCAACGATTTGATCGGCGAGGTCCCCGGCCTGGATGATCGTGCACGGGACAAGGATCGCCACTTGCGCATCTGGTCCGGCCAAGCCCTGCACGTCCTGGTTGAGGGTCTGGAGGCGATACGTGGTCTGGCCGTTGGGGCCCTGGGACCGCGCCGACTCCGGAGTTTGCGGATCGTCCACCAGGGCCAGCGTGGGTCGAACAATCCGGCCGTCGGGCATCGCATGCCACATGCCGCGGATCTGCCCCTCGAGGCTGGTTGCCGAGATCACAAATCCCGATGCCGCACTGCCGGGAATCGTCGGCAGGACAATTTCATCCTTGCCCCACTGGCTGTTCGTTTTCTTCCCGCGGTATCGCTGGCCCAGGCAGCGGCGCGGCTCATTGTCCAGCCGGCGAATCGGATAGCAGACCTCGGGGAAGTCTTCGTAGAGCAACTCGTTTTCAGTGAGGGCTTTTTTGAACCACGTGATTGCGTCCGAACCCTGCGGCGCCGTGGCGCCGATCAGAACCGAGAAGGGATGCCGGCCCGAAAGCATGGCCCAAAGTGTTGCCGCCTGACATAGTCGCGTCTTTCCAGAGCCGCGAGGCATCGCGATAGCCTTTTTGTCGTGGTCGATGATGACTCTCTCGATCCTGGCGGTGATTTTGAGCAGGTCTTGCGACCACGGGAGGTAGAAGATTCTCGGGAAGTACGTGGTGCAGAATAGGGGGAAACTCGCGACTGCGGCCGCGCGGCGTTCCGGGTTCTTGCACGGCGGGATTTCCCCGATGTCTTGACTCAGTAGCGTCTGCTGCGCCTGCGTGCTCAGCCGGCGGGCGTCCTCTTTCGCGCGGGTGGCGGCTTTCTCCGCGTCGGACTTGCGGGGGCCGCGTGATTGCTTGGGGCGGGTTGGACGGCGGGGCTTGGTTATGGCTGGCCCTCGAGGCTGATGGAGAATCCATCCGCGGCCGGCATCATCCGCGGCCGGTCCGGATCGTGCCACGGCGGCAGGGTCCGCCAGACGTCGGGGTGCTGAACGCGCACCACGAATTCCAGCGGGTTCGGCCCGCCCTCTTCCAACTCGCGCCGCCAATCCGGCTCCAAATCGGCCGGCATGGGCGCCAGAACCAGCGGGCGATATGCCGGGCGTCGCGAGGGGTCGTAGCACTCCTCGGGCTTACGGTAGCCGGGGATGGAGCCCTTGGAACGCTTCACGCGGTAGAACGAAAGCATGGGTCACTCCTTCCAGAAGGCGCCGGCGGGAATGATCGCGGGGCGAGCGTTCAACTGCTCGAGCCTGGTTATCCGCTTATCCAGCATGGTGTCCCAATTTGTTCCCTTGTGGATGGCGTCATCAAGGCGGCCGTGGATGTCAGCTATCCGTTCGTGGATCCTGGTCACCTTCGCCTCGAAGTCCGTGGCCAGCCGCGCCCGATCAATGTCCGCCTGGTTCGCCCGCCGGGCCAGACGCTCCAGGCCATCGTGGAGGGTCTCCAACTTCTCCGCACAAGCGACCGGGCATACCCTCCTCATCACTGGACTCATCACCGAATGACATCTCGTGCACAACATGTCGGAACCACACGAACACTCTAGATCGGTAACCATAAACAAGCTCCTTGGAAAAATTCTATCTCGCTTCCATCGACGGCGGGGCCACGCGCGGTACCCGCAACTCCTCCGAGTAGGGCCCGTGCTTCTCCCCCCAGGCGATGCGCCAGGCGATGAACTGGTCCCGGGTCATGCCGGCCGCGGCCGCCTGGGCATCCCAGCCGGGGACGTGGCTGCCGTCGCCGACGAAGTCGAAGCCGTGCACCTGGGCGAAGTACGAGGCCACCTTTTCAGGCCCCCATGGTTCGGGGAGGCTGAACTCGTTGTTGGGTTCGTCCGGACCCTTGGCTGGAATTCCCTTTGGTGCAAAGATGCCCTGCCACCCATTGGCGATGGTGTCCTGGATCGACCCGATCGCGCCAGCCTCGCCCCATTTCTCCATTTGCTTCAACTTCGCCTTAACCGACATTGGCTTGAGCGCTGGCAACCGACGTTCGTGCCGATAGGCGACGTAGTCCCCCCACGCCTCGCGGAACTCGCCCGTGTTTAGGGAGCCAGGGAAAGAGATCTCGCTATCGCCCCCTCGTTCCGACTTCACCCGGGGTGGTGCTGCTGGATCGGGGCAGTCATCGGTCCCATTCCCCCCACTCCCCCCTTGTGTCTCTTCTATGAGTCCTTCCTGTGTCCTTTGGGTGCAATGGGTTGCAGGGGAGGATGTCGCGTTTTGCAGGGGAGCGCTGCAATGGGTTGCACCGGTGCAATGGGTTGCAGGGGTAACGGGTGCAATGGGTTGCAGGGGTACGGGTGCAATGGGTTGCAGGGGTACGGGTGCAATGGGTTGCACCGGTGCAATGGGTTGCAGGGGTACGGGTGCAATGGGTTGCAGGGGTACGGGTGGGATTGCCAGCCTGCGGACGGCGCCTTTTTCATGGTTTCCGCCAGTCGCGTTTCCCTCCACTACGACCAGGCCGGCATCCTCGAGTTCCCCAAGCGCGTACCGGGCACCACGGATGGATATCCCGGACTCGCGGGAGAGGAGTGAGGCGCCAGCAAACGATCGTCCGTCCGGGTCCGAATGACGGAGCATGCAAATCCAAATAGATTTGGCGGATTGGGTGAGGTTGGCAAAATGTCCGCCGTCAACAACGGCGTTGAGTAGTTGGAACACGATGTGCTTCCCGTTCTCGGCCATGTCCAGCCTCATTTCATCAGGCCGAGGGTGTAAACCAGAAGATCGCCGCGGGATGGGCTGGTCTGCTCCATGTGAAGCAGTCCGCATTCCAGCATCGCCCGCCCGAATTCGCGAAGTCCACAAATCCCATCCACAACATCCACAAGGCCAGCCACGGAATCGAGTTTCACGTTGACCTGAAACCAATCTCCGCCCAGATTGCTGGCATGAAACCGGCCGAATTCGTTCGCCCATGCCCACACGGAAAGCAAGGCGCCGTGGACCATGCATCGCATTCCACTACTGCTCAATGTCGCATATCCAGGATGGCGGCGCAACACGTCCCCGATTTTCAATATCTGCTTGCGGCCCCGGAAAAGTCCATGATTGATCGCCATTTTCGTTCGTCGCTTTGACATGCTGGCTCCATTCAATCCCAGACCCCACCCAGGGCGCGCAAACACGGTGCAAGCCAATGGGCACGCGCTGGTCTGAGTGGGGTCTGAGGTTGTTTTGGATTCCATTCCATCGGCTTGCGCCAACACCGTAGCACCTCCTGCCGGAATACGCAATACCACCGATTGTTTTTCCGCCCCCGAATTTCACCCGGGCAAAATCCGAATACAACACCACCGCGCGACTGTTCCCGTTGGGGTCAGGCACGCCGTTTGCTTGGGGAGGACCCTGAAAACTGGCGGCGGGGTGTGAAGATGGGCGGTTTGCCCCCCCCCCGGCCGGTCGGACCGCCGCGCGGTTGGTCGGTTCGGCGAAGCCGGAACGCCTGTACAGTCCTGCTTTTGGGCCGGTTTCGCGGATTCATGGCTTGACTGCCCGCTTTGAAATCGCCAGCCCCCCGGGCAAGGACTTTTATTCAATCTAATTATTTTTTATTATTTCCTATTGACTTTGAATAACTCTCACGATATAGTATGAGCAGTGATGTGAGTCATCACCCGACCCGGCCGGACGCCTGGAGATGACCAAGGAGACTGATATGACAGCCGAACAGACCACCGCGTTTTCCCAGCCCATCGCAGCCGTACTGGACGGAGACTGGAGCCAAGTATCCGCCGAGGAGCTACGGGACATCCTGACCGCGATGAGGGCGCGGAATATGGACTACATGGATCACGAGGGCCTGGAGGAGCGCATCTCTGACGGCCCCACCATGTGGACGATGCACTGTGAGGATGGATGCGAGGAGGATATCTCAGAGCCGTGCGACCTCTCGGCGGCCGAGGCGGCGTGCGAGTCGTGGATGGGCGACGGAGAATGGGAGCCAGAGTCAGAGGTGTCTGGAGCAGTCTACCCCACTGGCGGCAAGCCCAATAGCCACGACCACCCGGTGTCGATCACTATCGATGCGGCCCCAGAGCCCGATTGCGTCGACGGCGAGGAACACGATTGGACCCCAGAGTATGAGGATGGCTGCCGCGAAAATCCCGGAGTCTGGAGCACTGGTGGCACATCGATGACATTCGTCTGCCACTGCCGGCACTGCGGCATGGAGCGGACGCAGCACACTACTGGGAGCCAGTGTAATCCCGGCGAGCACGATACCACCACGTACGGCGATCAGGATCCGGAGTGGGTGTCCACGCATATAGAGGCCTGATTCACTCTCCCCGGGCCGGGACAGCCACCGGCCCCATCTATCACAGGAGCAACTCAAATGAAAATCACCCGCGAAAAACTGCGTGAATGGGATGCGTGCTACACCGACGAGCACATAGCTGAGTTGGTGCCCGCCGACGGACTCGACATGTTGGAGAT
>Ga0265324_10000231_pt1 | contig 42193 bp, 35 predicted proteins | sample 41419metaG_FD_198634 | JGI IMG/M metagenome (GOLD analysis project Ga0265324, IMG submission 198634) | Rhizosphere microbial communities from Carex aquatilis grown in University of Washington, Seatle, WA, United States - 4-14-19 metaG | ecosystem: Host-associated > Plants > Roots > Rhizosphere...
CATGCCCAGCTCGACGGCTTTCTGGCGCAGCACCACCGTCGGCGCGCGCTCGTTGATGAGGTTGCGGATGGCGTCGCTGACGACGAGCAATTCATAAATGCCCTTGCGACCCTTGTAGCCGGTGTCGTTGCAGTTCGAACAGCCGCGGCCGTAATGGAAAATCTTGTCACCCAGATCGTGCGGCGAAAGCCCGAGCAGCGACAACTGCTGCTCCGTCGGCTCGAACGGCGTCCGGCAGTTCTTGCAAATCGTGCGGACGAGCCGCTGGCCGAGCACCGCCATCAGCGTCGAGGAAATCAAAAACGGCTCCACGCCCATGTCCACCAGACGCGTGACGGCGCCGGGCGAATCGTTCGTGTGCAGCGTGCTCAAGACCAAGTGACCGGTCAGCGACGCCTGGATGGAAATCTGCGCGGTTTCCAAGTCGCGGATTTCGCCGACCATGATGATATCCGGGTCCTGGCGCAAAAACGATTTCAGCGCCTTGGCGAAGGTCATGCCCACCGCCTCCTTCACCGCCACCTGCATGATGCCCTCGATGTCGAATTCCACCGGGTCCTCCGCCGTGAGCAGCTTGGAATCAATCGTATTGACGCGGCGCAGGCAGGAATAGAGCGTCGTGGTCTTGCCGCAGCCGGTCGGGCCGGTGACGACGAAAATGCCGTTCGGCCGCTGAATCACTTCCGTCACGAAGTCATAGACATATTTCGGAAAACCGAGCGACTCGATTTCGAGGTTCACCGAGCCGCGGTCCAGCACGCGCAGCACGATGGATTCGCCGAAAGCCGTGGGCAGGCACGACACGCGCAAATCAATCTGCTTGCCGCCGATGTTCATGTTGATGCGCCCGTCCTGCGGCAGGCGCATCTCTGAAATGTTCAGATTCGACATGATCTTGATGCGCGAGGCGACCGGCAGCGCCAGATGCTTCGGCGGCGGCGTCATCTCGTAAAGCGCGCCGTCCACGCGGTAGCGGATGCGGAACTCGGTCTCGAACGGCTCAAAGTGAATGTCCGACGCGCGATCCTGCACGGCCTGCTGCAAGACGAGGTTGACGAATTTGACAATCGGCACCTCGTTCGCCAGCGCCTCGGCGGCCCGGGCGTCGTCGCCGGCCTCGACCAATTCCTTGGCGATCCGCTTGTCGTCCCCCAGCTCCTTGAGGATTTCCGAAAAACTTTCGTTATCTTCCTGGCCGTAAAGCCGTTCGATGGCGCGCTGGATATCGCCGGGATCGGCCACGACAATCTGCACGTCGCGCTTGGCGACGAAATTGATCTCATCCGCCTTTTGCTGGTCGAGCGGATTCGCCAGCGCCACCTGCAGCGTGCCGTGGCTGAAACCGACCGGCAGGCATTTGTAGGTTTGCGCCACCTTGACCGGAATCAGACTCAACACGTCCTTCGGAATCTCGCGGTCCTTCAGCGAGACGACCTCCGTGCCGAGCGACGTCGCCATGATGTGCAGGATGTCGTCCAGCTTCATGATGCCGAAATCCTGCAACACCTGGATGGCCGGCGTGGCGTTGCGCTTCAGCTCGCCCGCCACTTCCTCGAACTGCAAATCGTCGAGCATCCCCTGCCCGTGCAGGAGGTTCAACAATGGATCGTTAATTTCCTCGGACATGAAAAATTATTTTTTGCCGCCCTTGTCCACCGCCTGCGCCAAGTCCAGTTCCTGGAGCTTGGCCATGATGGTCGTCGGGTCCTGCGACTTATTGATGACCTCCTCGCGGGCGATCATGCCGGCGAGGTATTTATCAATCAGGAACGAGTCCAGCGTCACCATGCCGTATTTCATGCCGGTCTGGATGTCGGACTGGATGCGGAACGTCTTGTTGTCGCGGATGAGCGCGGCGATGGAGGGCGTGTTGATCATGATCTCGAACGCCGCCACGCGGCCCGGCTTGTCAATGCGCGGAATCAGCAACTGCGAGATCACCGCCTGCAACACCGTGGACAACTGGATGCGCACCATTTCCTGCTGGTTTGTCGGGAACGCGTTCGTCAGACGGTCAATCGTCTTGGCCGCGCCCGTGGTGTGCAGCGTGCCGAAGACCAAGTGGCCCGTTTCCGCCGCCGTGATCGCGGCCTCGATCGTTTCCAGATCGCGCATTTCGCCGACCAGGATCATGTCCGGGTCCTGCCGCAGCGCGCGGCGGATGGCCTCGGCAAAATTCGGCACGTCCACATGGACTTCGCGCTGCGTGATCAGCGCCTTCTTGTGCTTGTGGTAATATTCGATCGGGTCCTCAATCGTGATGAGATGCACTTCCTCGCGCGTCTCGTTCACGATATTGAGCATGGAGGCCAGCGTGGTGGATTTGCCGGAACCCGTCGGGCCGGTCACGAGAATGAGACCGCGCGGCTTGAACAAAAGATCCTTCACCGATTCCGGCAGACCGATCTGCTCGTAGGTGAGCATCTTGCTGGGGATCTGCCGCAGCACCATGCCGAAATTGCCCTTCTCCTTGAACACGCTCACGCGGAAGCGCGCCGCCTCGCCGAAGGCAAACGCGAAGTCCGCGCCACCGCGCTCGCGCACCTGCTGGATGTGCTCCTCGCTCGTGATGGAGCGCATCAATTCCTCCGACGACTCCGGCGTCAGGGGCGGGCCTTCGACGCGGTGCAGCGTGCCGTGAACGCGGATGGCCGGCGGCGTGCCGACGCGCGTGTGCAAGTCGGAGGCGCCTTCCGACACCACCAACTGCAGCAAATCTGACATTGCGTATGACATGACAAAAATCTTTGGTTCAGGTTCGCTATCAATTTTGACCGGCTCGCGCCGGATTCCTCACGCCTCGTCGCCGACCGTGGCGCGGATGACCTCTTCCGGCGTCGTCAAACCGGCCAGCACTTTGCGGATGCCGTCCTCGCGCAAAGTCCGCATGCCCATCTCGCGGGCGCGCTGCCGCAGCACCGTCGTCGGCACACGGTCGTAAATCAATTTCCGCGCCTCGTCCTCGACGACAAAAACCTCGAACACGCCGAAGCGCCCGCGGTTGCCGGTGTTGTTGCAATTCGGGCAGCCGCGGCCCTTCTGGATGTTCGCGTTTTTCACGTCGTCCATCGTCAGGCCGAGGGCGCGCATTTCCTGCTCGGTCGGCTGATAGGGCGCCATGCACTTTTTGCAAATCTTGCGGACGAGGCGCTGCGCCATCAGGCAGCGCGTCGAGGACGCCACCAAGAACGGCTTCACGCCAATGTCCACGAGACGCGTGACCGCGCCGGGCGCGTCGTTGGTGTGCAGCGTGGAGAAAACGAGATGGCCGGTGAGCGACGCGTTGATGGCAATGGAGCCGGTCTCGATGTCGCGGATTTCCCCGATCATCACGACGTTGGGCGCCTGACGGAGAATCGCGCGCAACGCCATCGCGAACGAGAAGCCCACGATGTCATTCACCTGCACCTGGTTGATACCGGACAAGACATATTCCACCGGATCCTCGACCGTGATGATTTTGCGGTCCGGCCGATTGATGAAATTCAAACACGAATACAGCGTCGTCGTCTTGCCGGAACCCGTCGGGCCGGTGACGAGCAGCAATCCGTCCGGCAACGCGATGATGCGCTCGAACGTCGCCTGGTCATCGCTCAAGAAACCCAGTTCCGGCAGGCCGAGGCGCAGACCTTCCTTGTCCAAGATACGCATCACGATGCTTTCGCCGTGGTTTGTCGGCAGGCAGGAAACGCGGAGGTCAATCAGCTTGCTGCCGATCTTCGTCTGGATACGCCCGTCCTGCGGGATGCGATGCTCGGAAATCACCATGCCCGCCTGGATTTTCAAACGCGCGATGATCGGCGCCTGCAAGCGTTTGGGCGTCTTTCCCGGAATCTCCTGCATCATGCCGTCAATGCGGTAGCGCAGGCGGAATTTTTTTTCGAGCGGCTCGAGGTGGATGTCCGACGCGCGCAACTTGAACGCGTCCACGATGATCTGGTTCACCAGCTTGATGAGCGGGGCGTCGGCCTCGACTTCGCCGCCGTCATCCACCTTCACCTCGACGTTGCTCTCGGTCAGCTCCTGGATGACATCCTTGAAGATGCCGGCGTCCATCACCTTCTTTTCGCCGCCGTAATATTTGGTGAGCGCCGCCTCGATGTCCGGCTCCGAAGCCACGCGCAATTCGATTTCCGCGTTCAGCAGATGGGTGAGCGAATCAATCGTGTTCAGGTCGGACGGGTCGGCGATGGCCACAGCCACCTTGCCTTCGGTCTTGAAAACGGGGATGACGCGGTATTTTTTGGCGATATCGCGCGGGACGATGGCGATGACGTCGTCCTCGAGCTTCAGGTTCGCGAGGTGGACAACTTCCGCGCCGAACTGCGCGGCCTTGGCCTGCGTCACGTCGCCGGGCCGGATGACCTTATTGGCCACGAGCAAGTCCACCACGCCCACGCCGGCGGCGCCGGCCTCCTCGCGAGCCCTGGCGATAGTCCCGGCATCGGTGAAGCCGAGGTCGCACAACAGGTCCAGCAAATAATCGTCTTTTTCTGCCACGAGATTTTTTACGCGCCCCCTACTATTAAATTCAGGGGCGCGCAGGCAGGAAGGTTTCATTTACCGCCGCAAAAGTCAATGCGGACTAACGGCCGGCGCGAAAAACCGCCGCCGTTTTCCGGCCATTTTCACGCCGTCCACGCCAGCACCATTTCGGCGATGGCAAGGCCCGCCAGAACCAGCGCCGCGAACCACAACGGCTTTTTCTTCGTCACCAGACAAATGGACGCCAGCGCCACGGCGACGGAGAAAAAGGAGATCGCCAGCCCCATTTTCCCGCCTTTGCCACTGGCCGTCGTGGCGGCCTTGCGGGCCCCATCGCGTTTGGCTTCCAGATCATGCGCCTGAGCCTCGATGTCCTTCTGCTCGCCCTGATATTTGGCAATCTGCCCCTCGTAAGCCTTGATGAGCTTGGCCATCTCGGCGTCCGCCGCGTTGGCGGAATGCGCCAGTTCGTCGCGGGCGATTTCGTAGGCTTTCAATTTGACGGACTTGGCCTCGTAATACGCCCACTGGTCGGAGGCGAGCGTCTGGTTGAAGGTCGCGTCGTTGAGCTGCGTCAGGACGCGGCTGCTGTATTTGCCGCCCCACTGCGCCGCGATGGCCGCGATGACGGCGATGATGACGACGGAGAGCGAAACGTATTTCGTCCACGCGTCGCGCTTCTCCTTTTCCTTCACCGCCGCGCGGTCGGCCTTCAGGTCGGCGATGAATTCCTTCAGTTCGGCAATTTCGGTCTGCAATTCGTTCATGGTGGTGTGAAATGATTTTTGCCCGGCCAAAAACCGGGGCGAAGATTTTGCGAATCGGCGGGAAAAAATCAACTGCGAGTTTGCAAAGATTTCACCGGCGCGGGCGAAACCATTTCGCCGCCGCCGCGTGCGCCATCACCACGTCCGGGTCGCGTTGCAGCGCATCGAAGTAATGCCGGGAAAAACCTTCACCCGTCTCGGACGCCACGAGCAATTCGCCGGTGCGCTTCACCAAAGCCGCCGCCAGTTCGGCGGTCAACGGCGTTTTTGTTTTTGCGTCGAGCGCCGCGTCCAGCGTTACGATGAGTTCGGAAAGCGGATGCAGCCACGCGAACCACGGATCATCCGTCAGCAGTTTCAGGAAATGGTTCGCCGACGGAATGGTGCCAAGGTTTTGCTCGTAGCTGACGCGCTCGGAATCCACCAGCGCCTTGTGCAGCGCCAGCAACGCCTCGCGCAGAGGCGCGAGCGGCGGCAAAAAATCCGGCGGGGAAACGGGGTTCTTCACATTCAATCAATAAAAATCCAGCACGGAGCTGAAACTAACGCGGGTTCGCCAGAATCTCAAGCCCGACAAAAAATTTTCAAGTGACGGTCGAATTGTCCGGCGAGCGCGGGCAGGTTGGCATCATGCAATACGGTCACATGATTGCCGGGCACATTGACCACGGCCACGCCGCCGGTGAACACGCCGCGCGCGCCCAGGCTGTCATCCTGCAACCGGTAGGCGTTGGACAACCAGTCATCCTGGGACACGAACAGCAGCCCGCGGGCGGCCAAGGGCCGGGGTCGGTAATGGTTCATAGCATGGTCATAGATCCGGGCGATGATGGCCCACGGCACATGCACGTTGAAATCGTCGCAGATGGCCAGCTCGAGCCGGGAAGCCAGATCGGTTTTTTTCAGTTCGAACCGGCGCCGGCCCTTGCGCCAGAGGTAAAGCGGGCCCTGCTGCCACAATTTCCCGAAATGCTCCCTCAGCCAGGCCTTTTTCCGCCATGCGGAAGTGGGCTGCGCCATCCAGGTATCCAGCAGCAACACCCCCGGCACCGGCAGGCCGGCGGCGGCCAACTGCCGCGCCACCTCAAACCCAAGCATGCCACCATAACAGTGGCCGGCAAGGATCACGGGGCCGGACGGCGGTCGCTGCCGGATCAAAGCCACGTGCTCAGCGGCCAACTCCTCCAGGCAGGGCAAGGCCGAAAAGTGTTTTTGGGCCGAGGCCCGCAACGCCGATTCCGGCAACGGCACGACCGACGCGAAGATGGACAGGCACGGGTCCAGGTAATGAGCCAGCTTGAACAAACCCAAGCTGCCCTCATCAATAAGAAAGAAAACCTCCGGCCCTGAACGGCCGGCCTGCAACTGGATCAGCTCGGGAGATTTCCTCGTGATCTGGCGGGCCGGCAGCACTTTTGCCAATTCGCGGACGGTCGAATACTGATAGATGAGGCGCACCGGCAAATCCAAGCCCAGCTGCCGCTTGATTTCGCAGACCATCCGGACGGCCAGCAGGGAGTGGCCGCCCAGGTCAAAGAAGTTATCGGTGACGCCGACCGGATTCCGACCAAAGGCCTCCGACCAGATGGCGGCCAGCCGCTCCTCGGCGGGCGAACCGGGCGGCACGCAGCCCGCGGGCAACGCCACACCGGGCCCGGAGGGATCCGGCAAAGCCGAGCGATCCACCTTGCCATTGGGATTCAGCGGAAACGATTCCAGGATAAAGAACACCGCCGGCACCATGTAATCCGGCAAGCGGTCGGCCAGAAACCGGCGCAGCTCGACCACGGACGGAGCCGGCGCGCAGCGCGGAACCAGATAGGCGACCAGAATTTTTTCCTCAGCCGGGCCGGCGCGGACCATGACAACCGCGCCCGCGACAGAGGGATGCGCATGCAGGGCCGCCTCGATCTCGCCCAGTTCGATGCGAAAGCCGCGAATTTTCACCTGATGATCCAGCCGGCCCAGAAATTCGAGCTGGCCGTCAGGAAGCATCCGCACGCGGTCACCGGTGCGGTAAAGATATTTCCCGGAAACCGAGGAAAACGGATTAGGGAGAAATTTTGCCGCCGTCATTTCGGGATCGTGGAGATACCCCGCGCCAACCCCCGCCCCCCCGATGCATAATTCGCCCGCGGCGCCGGGCGGGCAAAGCCCCAAAGCGTCATCAACGACGACCAGCTGAACATTGGGGATCGGCCGCCCCAAGGGCACGAAGCCGTATCGGCCGTGGTTGGCCCGCGTCAGCCGGTAAAAGGCGCAGATGTCCGTGCATTCCGTCGGGCCGTAGGTGTTGACGATGTCCGCGCGACACAGGGGATGGTTGAGCCAGGGCCGAACGCGGGGAAGGGAAATGGTTTCGCCGCCGAGGAACACGAGCCGCAACGCGGCCAGTGCCGGGTAGTCCCCGGGGCCGGCCCGTTCCACGAGCGGGTAGAAGGCGCTGGGCGTGCAATTGATCAACGTGATGCCGTGGTCCTGAATCATCCGCGCCAGCAAATCCGCATCGTAAGGCCCCGGCGGACACAAATACAGCGTGCCGCCGGCAACGAGGGGCGCAAAGAGATTTTTCTGCGTGAGATCGAAGCTGATGGAACTGCAAAGCAAGGTGTGATCCTGTCCGTTGATGCCAAAATCGGAGACAAACCACCGCAACAAGTTGGAAAAGCCCCCGTGCCGGACGGCCGCCCCCTTGGGCTGGCCCGTCGAACCCGAAGTGAAAATGACGTAAATGAGATGGTCCGGCGCGGAAAGCGGGGGCAGGTTATCGGCGGACTGGCGCGCAATGGCCGGCCAGTCGCCTTCCAGACAAACGGAAGTGACGCCCGGCGGCGCGACGAACGACTTAGTCCGGCCCCCTGACTGAATCAGGACGGGCGCCCGGGTTTTCCCCAGCATGTAGGCGATGCGGTCCGGGGGATAGTCCGGATCCAGCGGTACATACGCGCCGCCCGCTTTCAAGAGGCCAAAAACCGCCACCAACAAATCCAGCGAACGTTCCAGGCAAACGCCCACCAAAGTGCCGGGGCCGACCCCGCGCAGTTGCAAGTGCCGGGCCAGCTGGTTGGCTTTTTGGTTCAGCTCGCGGTAGGTCAACCACCGCGACCCAAAAACGACCGCCACGGCGTCAGGCGTGCGCTCCACCTGCGCCTCAAACCACGGGCAAAGACCACCGTCACCCAAGCGGTGATTGGCCTCACGCGGAGAAGCCAGCCCGGGCCGTTCGCCCGGGAACGGCTTCCCCCGATCATTGATGGCAATGTTTGAATCGCTCACGGGACCTGGCCCGAACCGCAGCTCAGGCAAAAGCCGGCTTTGGCCGACTATTAATAAACCTATTTGATTAGGCCGAGAATTATCACTACCAGTCAAAGATGGCAACAGAATGTTTTACCGCTTAGAGCGCAGCGGGGCAGGCAAGGGAACTCAGGACCCAGTTCAAGAACGCGGCAGCTTTGCTGTCAAAACGCCGCGCACCGGTTTTTTCCAGAGGCGGTAGCCAGCGAGAAATCCGGCGGGAAAACGGGGTTCAGCACATTCAATCGGCCTTACCCTCAAAGATTTTCTCGATGCGCCGATCCGGCACGAGCCACAGCAGCGCAACCAAAATGTATAGCCCGTCGGCCAGCCACACGTTCACAAACGCCAACAGAATCGCGCCCAGATATAACAGCGGCGATAGTTTTCCTTTCCAATCGCCGCCCACTGCGCGCGCGAGCAGCGAATCGCGGCCTTCGCGGGCGATGATGGCCTGTTGCAGGACAAAGTAGGCGATGGCCGCCATCAGGAGCACCACACCGTAGGCCGCCGTGGGGGTGGCCGCCAGATGATTTTCCCCCATCCAAGCCGTCGCGAACGGAAACAGCGAGAGCCAGAACAGCAGGTGCAGGTTCGCCCAGAGGATGCCGCCGCTGACGCGCTTCACGGTGTGCAGCATGTGGTGATGGTTGTTCCAATAGATGCCAACGTAGATGAAGCTCAGGACGTAGTTCAGAAACACCGGCAGCTTTTCCCGCAGCGCCGCGAGCGTGGTGCCGCCCGGCGCGTGCAGTTCCAGCACCATGATCGTGATGATGATGGCGATGACGCCGTCGCTGAACGCCTCCAGCCGGTTCTTTTCCATGGACGGCAAGATAACCAAAATCCACGCGCGGGCGAAGGTGAATTCGGGCGCGGACAGAATAACCATTGCAGGTTGCCCCGCCGGGAATAAACTCTCTGACAGACAAAACAACGCATGATTCAATCAACCCGCCGCCTATGGGCCTGACCAAGCTGGGCTGGAACGCCGCGCGCGACGAACAGTTCGCGCCACACCTCGCCAAAGGTTTCATCCCGGCGCGCGTCGCGGTGGAGGACAAACATTTTTACCGCGTGTGGACCGTGGACGCGGAACTCACGGCGCAGATCACCGGCAAACTCATCCACGAGGCGCGCGGCGATCACGCGAAGCTGCCCAAGGTCGGCGACTGGGTCGCCATCAAGCTCGTGCCGAATGAGGAAAAGGCCGCCATCCAGGCCGTGCTGCCGCGCACCACACAAATCACCCGCAAAACCAGCGGGCGCAACACCAGCGCGCAAATCCTCGCGACGAACATCGAAACCGTTTTTCTCGTCACCGCCGCCGACCCGACCTTCAACACCGCACGCCTGGAACGGATGCTCGTCATGGGCCGCGAAAGCGGCGCGCGGCCGGTGGTGCTGCTCAACAAAATTGATCTGTGCGACGACCTGGACGCCAAGCTGGCCGAGGCCACGCAAGCGGCGGGCGATGCGCTGGTGCTCGCGGTCTGCGCGCTCACGGGGCGCGGTATGAAAAAACTTTCCGCGCAAATCAAGAAGGGCGACACCGTCGCCTTCATCGGCACCTCCGGCGTCGGGAAGTCGAGCCTCATCAACCAGCTTTACGGCGAAGATTTGATGCCGACCATTGAAGTGCGCGAACAGGATTCCAAAGGCCGGCACACGACCTCCTGGCGCGAGATGATTTTCCTGCCGAAGGGCGGCGTGGTGATTGACACGCCCGGCATGAGGGAGTTCCACCTCTGGGGCGCCAGCGAAGGCGCGAAGGACACTTTTCCTGAAATCGAAGCGCTCGCATCCGGCTGCCGTTTCCGCGATTGCACCCATACGAAGGAGAAGGACTGCGCCGTGCTTGCCGCCGTCGCCGCCGGCACGCTGCCGCGCGAACGGCATGCCAGTTTCGTCAAACTACAACACGAGATCAGCCACCTTCGCGAAGCCGAGAAACAAGCCGGCTGGCAGAATCGCCGCAAGAGCGACCGCGTGGCGCACCGCACTTTCAACAAAGAAATCACCCACCACAAAAGCCACCGGTGAAACCGGCGTCAGCCACCGGGACACCTGCCGGCCGTGCGCCAGCACCCCACGGCGGAAGCCGCAGGCTTTTTTAGAATACCGGCGGGGGATTCACGGCGTCAGATTTTCGCGGGGCAGCAGAGGGCCAAACCACTTGCGGAGCACGCCGACAAAGATTGAATCCAAGCGCGAACTGACAACTTCAACGAAGGAATAACCGCGCTTCACCGCCAGCCAGAGCGAGGCAAGGAAGAGAGCAACGAAAATGGTCTGGTTCTGCCAGCCGTCCAGTTTCCATTGATGCTTCCAAAACCAGATCGGATGCCGGAACAACGGCTCGGAATAACAGATCGGCCACAGGTCGCCGACGGTCGGGCCGCGGGAACCGACGAGATCACAAAGCAGGTGCAGGTGAAAGGCTAGCAGGCACAGGAACAGAACCCGCCACTTTTGTTTGCCAAAAAATGTCAACAGCACCGAAACCGTGACGGCGGCCGGCCAGCCATGCAGCAGCAGATGATGATACGTTTGATAATAATAAAACGTGCATTCCTTGCCGGAAACAAAAGAGCCGACGACATCGGCGACTACGCCAAGGCCATCGGCATCCGGTAAAACCCCGGCAATCGTCACCAGCTTGCGATCTCGCGGATTGTTGGTAGTGGCCGAAGCAATCAACCAGCTACCGACGAGATGCGTCAGCGGGGACATTTCATTTCACGCCATCGCGCGAGCGATGCTGTTCCACCACGGGTCATGCAGTTCGGTGAGCGGGGCGGAGAATTCGCCGCTCGCGGTTTTCACCGTCAGCTGGTCGCCGCCGACTTTGCCGATCTGCACCGCCGGAACACCCATGAGCTTGGCACGTTCGACGACTTTCACGGCGTCCAGTGCTTGGCAACTGATAACGACGCGCGATTGCGTTTCGCCGAAGAGCAGAGCGTCGAGGCGAACGTCTTTGATGGCGCTCAGGTCAATGGTCGCACCGAGGAGACGCGGCGTTTCGCGGGCGATGAGCTGGCTGATGCAGCTTTCGGCGAGCGCGACGGCGAGGCCGCCTTCGCTGCAATCGTGCGCGCTCTTCACGAGGCCGGAGTGGATCAGGCCGATGAGCGTGGTGTGCAGCGTCTTGGCGACTTCGAGATCGCAGCGCGGGGGCGAACCGTTCTTCTGGCCGTGGACGACTTGCAGATACGCGCTGCCGCCGAGGCCAAAAATCGGGTCAGCCTGGTCCACCGCTTCGCCGAGCAGGATGATGGCGTCGCCTTCGTCCTTGAACCATTGCGTGGTAACGTGCTCCAGCTTGTCGATGAGGCCGACGACAGAAATCGTGGGCGTGGGATCAATCGGGCCGGCGGGATTTTGATTGTAGAGCGAGCAATTGCCGCCGGTGACGGGCGCGTTGAAGGCTTTGCAACCTTCCGCCAGACCGCGCACGGATTCCTTGATCTGCCAGAACAGCTCGGGCTTGAGCGGGCTGGGCATGTTGAGATTGTCGGTCGCGCCGAGCGGCAAAGCGCCGGAGCAAGCCAGATTGCGGCAGGCTTCGGCGACGGCGGCTTTCGCGCCTTCGTAGGGATCGAGATAAACGTAGCCGCCATTGCAGTCCACGGTCATGGCGATCAGTTTTTCAGAAACTTTAGGGTCGCCGACTTTGGCGGCGAGTTCCGCGCTCATCACGGGCAGGGAATCCGTCTTGATGCGAATGACGGCGGCGTCGCTGCCGGGCAGAACGACCGAGCCGTCGCGCACTTGATGATCGTATTGGCGATACACCCAGTTTTTGGACGCGATGCTCGGCCACGCGAGCAGCTTTTTCAAATCTTCCGCAAGCGTCGTGGTGTCGGCGATGCCGTCGAGACGGAAGGCGCGAACATCTTTCAGATACGCAGGCTCAACGCCTTCGCGATGATACACCGGAGATTCGTCGGCAATTTTTTTTGCGGGAATGTCCACGACCAGTTTGCCGCCGTGGCGCACCTTCATGTGGCCAGTGTCGGTAATGATGCCAATCTCGGACCACGGCAAATCCCACTTGTCGAAAATACGCTTCACTTCCTCTTCGCGGCCCTTGTGGACGACGATGAGCATGCGTTCCTGGGATTCCGAAAGCATGAGCTCGTAGCTGCTCATGTTCGCCGCGCGTTGGGGAACTTTGTCGAGTTCGATCTCGATGCCTGTGCCCGCGCGCGCGGCCATTTCGCAGGTGGAACAGGTGAGGCCAGCCGCGCCCATGTCCTGCATGCCCGCAACCGCGCCGGTGGCGAGCAGTTCGAGGCACGCCTCGCACACGAGTTTTTCCATGAACGGATCGCCGACCTGCACCGCGCCGCGCTGTTGCTCGGACGATTCCTCCGTCAAATCCTGCGAGGCAAACGCCGCGCCCGCGAGACCGTCGCGACCCGTGGCCGGGCCGACGTAAAACACGGGATTGCCCACGCCCTTGGCCGCGCCGCGGGTGATCTGCTCGTGCCGCAGCACGCCGAGGCAGAAGGCGTTGACGAGCGGATTGCCTTGATACGTCTTGTCGAAATACACCTCGCCCGCGACGGTCGGGATGCCAAAGCAATTCCCGTAATGCGCGATGCCGCTGACGACGCCGGCGAACAATCTCCGATTGTTGGCAATTTCAGATTTTGAATTTGAAAGGTCAGATTCGCCGTTCGCCGTGATCGGCCCAAAGCGCAGCGAGTTCACCGCGCAGACGGGGCGCGCGCCCATCGTGAAGATGTCGCGCACGATGCCGCCGACGCCGGTGGTCGCGCCCTGAAACGGTTCGACCGCGCTCGGATGGTTGTGCGACTCGATCTTGAACGCGATGGCGATGCCGTCGCCGATGTCAATAATGCCGGCGTTTTCCTCGCCCGCGCCGACGAGAATCTTGGGCGACTTGGTGGGGAAGGTCTTGAGCAGCGGCTTGGTGTTTTTGTAGCTGCAATGCTCGCTCCACATCACGGAAAAGATGCCGAGCTCGGTATAGCTCGGCGTGCGGCCGAGGATTTCCACGGCGTGGGCGTATTCTTCCGGCGTGAGGTTGTGTTTGGCAACCAACTCTGGGGTGATGGCGGGTTCGGTCATGGAAAATATTTTAATTCATTTGAACTTTGCAACTCGCGCGTCAATTTCCGGGCGAAGCTCAATTCCAACCTGAACAAAGTAAAACTTTCAGCCGCGCTTGGAAATCAAAAACCAAAATCAACCGGGTCGCCGCGGTGTTCGTTTAATCACAAGGGGTTCCCGGATGTGGCAATTCAGCGGATACGATGAAGGGCTGGCTTCCCGCACCGTTCCGCCAGCTGGAAAGATACGTTCTCCACCCTGAAACCTACTTCGTCTGGCTGAACAGCACGAACACCCGCGGTCCGCGCGGCGTGGTGAGGGCGAATTGTTTTTCCGCCTCCGTGTGCGGCACGGCCAGGCCGTCGGCGTGTTTGTCGTTCGCCGGCTGGCCATTCGCCAGCAGCATATAGTGATGCGTGGTATTGCCCGGAATATCGTGGAGCGTGAGCTGCCAATTACCATTCAGTCGGTCAAATTTCAACGGCACCGGCTGCCAGCCGTTGAACGTGCCGACCACCGCGACCGACACCGGCTGCGGACCGGGCTTTTCCGTCTGCCAGCGGAAAACTTTGCTGAACGTCCCCGAGCGTTTGCCCAGCTCAAGCTTGGCCGGCGAATGACTGTGATGACTGGAGTGTGACATGGTAAAAAAGCGCGCCACAAAATATACACGGATGGAAAAATTTCAAGCTGGCGCTCCACCCGACGGCATCCGCCAGACAACCCGCGCGTGATGGAGATTGCGAAAAAAATCGGGCGGGAAATTCTGCCGCCGCCCGGCGCGTGAGGCCAATGCCGGTTATCTCAGATGGCTTCCAAATATTACGGGCGATCAGCCCCGGCCTGGAACCTGACCTTGGAAGAACCGGTGGCAGCGTTGTCTGGCCCAGGCCGCAAGCAAGGGCGCATCATCCCAGAAAATGTCATGGCAGGCACCGCTGCCGGGAAGCCACTGCATGAGTCCCCGCCAGTCGCATTGGCGGAAACATCTGAAAAAGTCACAGGAAAAATAATGGGCGGCAACCACGCTGCCTGATGGCTGGACTTGCGTTGGAAAATTTTCAACGGCGCCCGTCAGCCACGCCGTGATGGCCGCTGAAAAATCCACCCCGCAGCGACCTCCGAAACGGAAACCGGGTGGCGGTCGCGGATGAAATTCGATGATATAATACTGGCCGGTCCCGTCCTCTTTGATCCAGTCAAAGCCGCAAAAGCCCTCGAATCGTGTGGCTTGCGCGAGGTGTTCCACCAGCGGTTGCAGTTCCGGCATGGCGCGGAAGAGCCTTGCGGTGGAGGGGCCGAATTTGCCGGCGTTTCGTTTGATGGGATAGGAGGCGAGCCAGGCCAGCGGGCGTCCCGCTGAGCAAAGCATGTCCACAACGCCGCAACTTCCCTGAATGAATTTTTGCGCCAGCAGTGGAAAGACCAGCGACGCATGGCCCGCAGTCATTTCCTCCGGCGAATCATATTGCACGATTCCGACACCGCCTGATTGATCCGGCGGTTTGACCATGATCGGCCAGCCGGCGGCGCGGCCAAATTCCAAGAGCTCTGCCACGGTATCACAGACGCGACTGGGCGGTATCAGAAACTGGCGGCGGCGGCAGGCGGCGGCAAAGGCAAACTTGCCGAGGCTAAAAGCGCGCGCGTCCGGCTTCAGCGCACCGGGTTGCCAGCCTTTCAGCAGTTCATCATCGCCGGACGCCATCAGCTGGTGAACGGTCGGCTCGTTGGCGACAATGACCGCCTGCCAATGACGGCGCGGATCACGAAGAATATTTTCCAGTCGGACGGAAAGGGTTTTCCAGGTTTTCTCCTGAAATGCCGTGCTGACGTAACGACTATGCGCCATCGGATCACCGGTCAGACACAGCAAATCCACATCCCAACCGGCTTTTCGAAACAGCAAAGGCAAACGAAAAGCCAGATACAGGCTTCCTTCCGGAACCAGCAAGACCTTGGGCCTGGGCGAATTCATCCGAATGGATTCAGCATGACTCCCAATGATTCGCCAAGAAGCATGAGCTGTTAAAGTCCGAAAAGTTTTTCCACCCTCGCCTTCACCGCTTCATCCATCTTGATGAGCGGTGGCCAGGCGCGTTTGAAACCTTCGCCGGGAATTTTCTTCGTCGCGTCAAAACCCATTTTGCTGCCGCTGGCGATTTCGCTCGTCGCGTGGTCGAGCACGTCGGACGGGCCTTTGGTGAAGATGCTGTCGCGCTGCGGGTCGGTGTTGGCGGTGAGATGGAACAGCACTTCGCTGGTGTTGTGGACGTTCACATCGGCGTCCACCACCACGATGTATTTCGTGAACATCATCTGCCCCATGCCCCAGAGGCCGTGCATGATCTTGTAGGCCTGCATCGGGTAGGTCTTCTTGATGCTGACAAACACGAGGTTGTGGAACACGCCTTCCGCCGGCAGTGCGATGTCCACGATCTCGGGGAAATTCATTTTGAAAATCGGCAGGAACAATTTCACGCTCGCGCCTCCGATGTAAAAATCTTCCATCGGCGGAATGCCGACAATCGTCGCCGGATACACCGCGTCCTTGCGATGCGTGATGGCGGTGACGTGAAACACCGGATACGGCTCGGGCAACGTGTAATAGCCGGTGTGATCGCCGAACGGTCCTTCCTCGCGCAGCGGCTCGGTCGGATCAATGTAACCTTCAATAACGAAATCGGCGTTGGCGGGAACTTCCAGATCGTTCGTCTCGCACTTCACCAACTCGACGGATTTTTTGCGGAGATAACCAGCGAGGAGAAATTCGTCCAAACCATCGGGCAGTGGCGCGGTGGCGGCGAAGGGAAACATCGGGTCGCCGCCAATGAAAATGCTGACGGGCATGCGCTCGCCCTTTTCGTAATAGCGACGGCCATGGCGCGCGGCGACTTTCTGCAATTGCCAGTGCATGCCGGTGGTTTTGTCGTCGTAAATCTGGATGCGATACATGCCGACGTTGCGCTCGCCAGTGTCCGGGTCGCGTGTGACGACGCAGGGGAGCGTGACAAACCGGCCGCCGTCGAGCGGCCAGCATTTGAGGATGGGAAGATTCGCGAGAGTGGGCGGATTGGGATTGGTGCCCTTCTGCCAATCCGGCGCAGGCGGCCAGCTCTTCGAAGATGCCGGCGCGTCGAATTTTTGGATGACGTCTTTGCACGAACCGCTCTTCACGGTCTTCGGCTTGGCGTGGCGCAAATCCAGCGCGAGCGAGAGCAGTTTGATGGCTTCCTTGAAACTGGTCGGCGGCTTGGCCTTCATCAGCGCGCCGAGTTCGTTGGCGACTTCATCCACGGACTCCGCGCCCATGCTCAGGGCCATGCGCTTGTGGGAGCCGAGCGTGTTGATGGCCACGGGAAACGGCGAGACGACGCCGTTGATGGTGGGCTGCTCGAACAGCAGCGCCTTGCCGCCGCCGGGCAATTTCATTTCGCGGTCGGCGATCTCGGTGATTTCGAGTTCGGTGGCGACGGGCTGGGAAATGCGTTTCAGTTCGCCCGCCCGGTCGAGGGCGTTGACGAAATCGCGGAAGGAATCAAAAGCCATACGCCCGCGAAACTAACTGAAAATCCCACGCCGGGCAATGCGGGGAAAATCAGATGCGAGCAATCATCTTTTTTTCAAACGGCAGATACCGGTTCCGCAAATTTGCGCGGCGTGACGGTTTTCACGCCTTCAGGCTTTTTCAAAGCGCGTGGTCAAACCTCGGTTGATTTTCAGAACTTATATTGGACGCCCAGCGAGACGAGCTGGTGGTCAAAGTTGCGATAGCCGGCGTAACCGCTGACGGGCAGGCCGGCCTGCTGGTTGCGGCCGAGGTCATACGCGTATCCCAAACTGGCACCAAAATGCCGGGTGAACGCATAGCTCACGCCCGCCGAAAGCGAATACATTGCATCGTTGCGCTGGCTTTGGCCGGCGGTGGTGGCCGTGCCGCCGGTCAGACTGGTGGAACCGCAGGTGTAGTCGGCAAAAAGATATTTGGCGCCGAGATCCAATCCCAGTTGCTGGGTGGCGTTCACATGATACGCCAGCGCATAGGTATTGTCCGCATACGGCAGCTTGCCGGTGCTGGACACCCATTGCCAGTGTTTGTAGGTGAACGACACGTTCTGGTTGGTGGTGATGGTCGCCGTCAAAACGGCTTCACCGTAATAATTCACCGGATGATCGTGGTTGACGGGCGCGGCGGAATTGTAATCGCGGAACTCCGGTCCGCCCGCCAGCTTCACCGTCAGCCATTTCAACGGCTTGCCTTCCAGGCCTAGCAGGAGGCGCTGGTAGTCGGCGGAAGATTGGGCCTGCTGGCCATTCACCTTCAAGGTGTCGTCCGAATACGGCAGGGCTTGCTGGTATTGATGCCCGTAGCGGTAGCCCACGGTGGCAGCCAAACCTTCCGTCACCTTGTAGCCCAGATCCAGCCCGCCGTTCACATCCGCGCGGTCAACGTAGTTTTGATACCCCTTGTATGGCGTCACCGAGCCGTTGTGCCAGTCGGTCATCAGGTCGTAATACAACAGCGACGCGGTCGGGCGGATGAAAAACTTGCCCACGTCGTATTGGAAAACCACCGTGGAGCGATCCTGAATCTGTTTCCGCCGCTCGCGCGGACCCGCCGTGGCGTAGCAACTGCGGTTTTTGTCCGCCTGATAGAGTGTCTTCAGCGGAGCGGGAGTGGCGTCCTGGCTCAAGGCGTAGGTCGGAGCCGTGCTGCTGCCGTCGTTGAACAGAAAAGCGTTGTCCAGCGAGAAGGAAAAGTCACCGGTCTTGCCCTTGATGGCGTTGGCCAGCTTGTGCGCGTTGTAGTTTTCCGACGAGGCGTCGTGGTAGATGTTAAAATCCGGCGCATAGACCAGCGACAGCGTCTTTAAGGTTGTTTGCGTGCCCAGCAATGGCGCGAAATTGAAGCCCACCTTCGGCGAAATCGTGGTGATCCACGACGACTGCGCGTTCAGGCCCGGACTCCGGTCCGCCACCAAAAGCACGTTGTCGTCGTAGCTTTCCTTGACGCCGGCGGACAAATCCGTCAGCCAGGCCGGCTTGGTGAAAACATCGTTCGTGCCGTCCGCAAAAGCTGTTCCGCCGGCCAGCAAAAGGGCCGACGCCAAAATCAATAAATTCCGTTTCATTTCCCCGGCAATCTAGCGGATGGCCGGGCTTACCGCTGGACACAGATTAGCCCAGACACACCCTATTTTGCTAAATCAGCGCGGACAAATCTCGTGGGCGCGGATTTGCGAAAGGTCGCGCACCGTCCAGTCCGCACCGTGCGGCTGCAATTCCTCAAACGTGGAGCCGCCCGTCGCCACCGCCAACGTCTTCGCGCCGATGAATTTGCCACAGCGAACGTCGAACGGGGTGTCGCCGATAACCACCACCTCCTGCGGCTGCAAATGCGGGTTCAGCACACGCCGGCCGCGCGCGAGGGCGGCGACGGCAATGTGGTTGCGCTCTTCGTGGTCGTCGGCAAAGCCGCCCATCACAAAAAAATCCCACAAGCCGAAATGGTTCAGCTTGATCTGCGCGCCGAGCTGGATGTTGCCGGTGAGCAAACCGAGCATCGGCGGCTCCGGCAGCGCCAGCAGCTCCGCGATGAAATCCCGGACGCCGGCACATTCGCAGCCGACGCTGTGGCCGAGGATGTGTCCGAGCCAGAAAACATAGTTCTCGAAGAACTGCTGAAAATTGTCGCGCGATTCCGGCACGCCGTGGATCTTGAAAAATTCGCGCACGAGGCTCACGTCCGTGCGGCCGGCGAACTTCATCTTTTCCGAGCCGTGCCTGAGGCCGAAGATGTGGGCGAACGTCTGCGCAAACGCCTTGGTGCCCGCATGCCCGGTGTGGACAAGCGTGCCGTCAATGTCGAAGAGAACAAGCCGAACCATGTGGCGCGCAAGTTAGTCTCTCCGGCGCGCGGAGGCAATGTTCTTCACCGTTTCTGATTGTAGGCCGACGACGAATACTTTTCCGCCGCCAGTTTTTCCACGTCGCGACGCCAGCCGGTTTCCGGCGAGAATTCCCGCCAGCGCACGCCAAAGTTTTTTTCCGCAACTCCGCACATGGCCGTTTCAAAATCTTCGCGGCGCACCGGCACCGGCGGTGGCTGCACGGAGCCTTGAATCAACAGTCCCAGCTTGTTCCGGCGCTGCGCCGCGCCGGCGATTTTTTTACCGCGCCAGAGCAGGTCAAATTTTTCGTAGCCGACAAAACATTGGCCCGGCAAAGTTTTCTTGCAGCACGGCGCGAGTTCCGTTTCCACCTTCAATTCCGCGAATGCCAGCCGGAGCCAGTCGTGAATGCGCCGGTAGCTTTCCTCGGCCTTGAGCAAATGCCATTCGTGGCCCGGCGGAAACACGGCGCTGTAAGTCCAGTCCGCGTCGTGCGGCACGATGCCGCCGCCGGTTGGTCGGCGGAGGAGCGGGCGCAGCTTCGTCGTCGCCGCGACCTCGGCATACTTTTGAAAATAGCCGAACGTCGCCGCCGGTTCCGTCCAGCCGTAGAAACGCAAAACAGGTTTCTGCAAACGCGGCATGGCTTCGAGCAACGCCTCGTCCAGCGCCATGTTGAACGCCGCGTCGCACCTGCCGGAATTGAGCAAAAGCCAAAGATTCATAAACAACAAAGTAACAAAGCAACGAAGTTAAGGCTCATCTTTGTTCCTTCGTTCCTTTGTTCCTTTGTTGTTAATTTTTACCCCAATTTGCGGACAGAGATTTTTGATTTCGCAGATCGCGCAGTCCGGCTTGCGCGCGTCGCAGCGGCGGCGACCGTGCCAGATAAGCCAGTGACTGAACAGCGCCCAGTCTTTTGGCGGCACCAGCTTCATCAAATCCTGCTCCAACTTCACGGCATCTGTGCCTTTCACCAGACCGAGCCGGTTGGAAAGCCGCGTGACATGCGTGTCCACAACCACGCCGACATTGATGCCAAATGCATTTCCGAGCACCACGTTCGCCGTCTTGCGCCCGACGCCGGCAAGCGCGTGCAATTCGTCCATCGTGCGCGGCACTTCGCCGCCGAATTTTTCCACCAGCGCGACGCAGCAGGCCTGGATGTTCTTGGCCTTGTTGCGAAAAAAGCCGGTGGACTTCACGGCTTCCTCGATTTCCGCCAGCGGTGCGGCGGCAAAATCTTTTGCCGTTTTGAATTTCTTGAACAGCTCCGCCGTGACCAAGTTCACGCGCTTGTCCGTGCATTGCGCGGAAAGAATCGTGGCGACGAGCAGTTGCAGCGGACTGGAAAAATTCAATTCGCAATGCGCGTCGGGATAAACGCGCTTGAGCGCAGAAAGAATTTTCTGCGTGCGGGTAAATTTGTCGGCATTGCTTTCGCGCGGCATGGCATGAAAGATTAGCAGCGCGTAAAAAGGCGGCAAGCCTTCGGAACGCCGGGCACCGTCCTGGCACGATAACAAACATTCCAAGAATCCCGCCGAGACGGTGCTCGGCGCTCCAAGAAAAAAACCCGGACGCGAACGTCCGGGCGTTGGAATATGGAATTCAGTTTTTTGCCGCCGGCAGATTGGTCGTCACGATCGGTGGCGGCGAATTGGTCGGCGGCGTGTAACTCCAGGCATTCGTGCCAAAAACATCGCTGGTGGTGAGGTGGCCGGGCAGGCGTGTGAGCGCCTTGTCGAACTTGCCGCAATACCAGCCGCCGCCGACCGCCGCGAGCACGACCAGCCCGACGATGATTTTCGGCCACGGACTTTTCTTTTCCGCAAACGGGTCATGCAAGTCGCGCTGCGACCCCGGCGGCAGCACGGCGATCTGCGTCAGGCTCGCGCCGAACGGCACGTTCATCTTGGCCTTGGCGTTCACCGCCCAGCCGTTCGCGTCAAGGATCGGGCCGAGGTTGCGCTTGCGCAGTTGCAGCCACGCCATGACGACGGACGGCATGGAAACGGCAAACAGAAGGCCGATGAAAACCAGGGGGATTTCCCACACCGGCTTGATGTCGAAAATCTTGGTGAAGATCATGCCCAACGCGCCCATCAATGTCGTCAGCACCAAACCAATCGCCGCCAGCGTGCCGGTGTCAATCTTGCTGGGTGCCGGCGGTGCGCCGCCGGTCACGCTCGCGGCGGACTGGAGATTCGCCGTCGCGGCGGCATCGGCGCTGGCGGCGCGCTTGGCCACCTGCGCCTCGATGAAGCGGGCCAGTTTTTTATACGGCGCCCAGAACGCCTGCCGGACGCTGATGGGATTGGCAACAATCTTGGTAATGGTCGCGTCAAAGTCGCGGCCTTTGCGGTCGTAGAAAATGCCGTTGCGCCCGACCATCAGATTGTCGTCATCGCCCTGCGAAAGGATGGCAAGGATGCTCAACTTCTCGCCGGTGGCCTTGCGCACGCAGTCCACATACGCGAGATACGCGCCCGCCAGACCGGCCATCGTCGCGTGCTTGCCCGCGTCCTCGACGGTGAGGCACAAGTCGCAACTGCGCTGGTCGAGAAACAACCGGCCCGCCTGAAAAATCGCCGGAATCTTGCGGCTGTAAAAATTTTTGAAGCTGACGAAATTGACGCACAGCGTGTAGAGGTCGCGGTTGAAGCGGATCAATTTTTCCACGGCGGCAATCGCGTTGGCCTCCGGCTCCAGCGCCTTGTCCTGGGCGATGAGCGCGGTGATTTTTGCTTTTGCATCGCCGGCCAGGATTTCGCGCACGCGCTTCAAGCCCAGCTTTTCCACCGTCGCGCCGACCTTGCCGGTGGACCACGTTTCAAACGGCGCGAGCTTCGCGTTCACCGCCGCCCAATCGGCTTCCGTGATGGAATTCCTGTCGCCGAGCAGCGGCTTGACGGCGGCGGCTTGCAACGCGACCAGCGCGCCCGCCCACGCGGGATTCACGCCGTCCACCAGCGGCAAGGCTTTGCCGGCGGCAATCTGCGCGAGCGGAAAACTCGCAATTTCAGCGGAGGTGATGGTCAAATCCTTCGTGGCGAGCGCGAGGTATTCGGACTCCTGCCGGTTCAGCGCGGCGACGGCGCGGGCGTCAAACGCGGCGAGCCGGCAGCGCGCGAAAAAGTCGTCCACCTTCACCTTCACCGCTTTGACGGCGGCGAACGCGGCGGCGGTGGCTTCGCCGAGCGGCAGAACATTCTGGTCGCCCTCGGCCTGCTTCCACCAGTCGGAATGCGCCTGCGCCTCGGCAAAAAAAGTGTCCGCCTTCGTCTGCCCGATGCCCGGCTTGCCGCTGCGGTCAGTCTCGATGCCGAGACAGACCATGATGTCGGCGATGACGACTTTCGTCGCATCCTCGCTGGCGGCGTCGGCGGGGATGATGCCGTCGCCGTTGAAATTGGTGGCAGCGAAAATCTTCGCCGTGTCCGCCGTGTCTTCGAGGTCAATCGCCGCGCTGTCCGCCTTGCCCAGATTGGCGAGAATCTGTTTCGCCGAAGCGAGAATCTGTTTTCCCTCCGGCGTGGCGTCGTTGATGGCGGCGAGCGGGAGTGACGGCGAACCTTTCAGCAGGTCGTCGGGATTTTTGAGCAGGCCCGTCGCCCATTTCGCGGCGGCGATGACTTCCGGCACGCGCACGCGGCCGTCCTTGTCGGCATCCACCAGGTCGAGCGTGCGGTTGTCGAACTCCAGCCCGCGCGTCGGGCAGGCGAGCGCGACCCAGAGCTTCTGGTCAAGCTGGTCGAGGTTGGCGAGGTCGGTGCCGGACTCGAGTTTGACCTGATCAAAGCCGCCGGCGCGGAAGAATTTCCATGTGTGGCTCATAATTTTAATCTCCTGATTTTTCAACAATTAACTGCAAAGACGCCAAGACGCCAAGCAAAGTTTGTTGCCGGCCGGAGATTATTTCAGGTTGCCGGCCAGAAATGCCAGCACGCGCCGATCGTATTCGCCGCCGGCAAACGCGCGCAAATCCTGATGCGCGGCCCCGTCCATGAGCCAGAACTGTTTCGGCCCGGCGGCGGTGGCAAACAAATCTTTTGATTCCTGTTCCGTTGTCAATTTATCGGCGCTGCCTGAAATAAAGAACTTCGGCGCCGAAATCTTCTTGGCGGATTCAATCGGCTTCAACTCGTCCGGGCTGATTCCCAGCCGCAGTTTCAGCTGGCACGTCAGCAGGGGCGTCGCCAGCCGGCCAAGAAAACCGAGCCGCTCCACGATGCGGTCTTCCGTCGCCTGATAAATCGTCGGGTAGCATGATTCCAAAATCAGCGCGCTGACCGGCAGCGGCGGTTGCGCGAGCAGCGCCGCCGCCGCGCCCATCGAGACGCCGAGGACGCCGATTTTTTCACCGGGCAGTTTCCGGCGCAGAAAACCCACCGCCGCCGTCGCGTCGCGGCTTTCCAGAAAACCGAACGTGATCTGTTTGCCCAGGCTTTCGCCGTGCGCCTGAAAATCAAACAGCAAAACCGCGTAGCCGGCGTGCGACAAAAGTTCCGCGCGCGACTCCATCGCCATCCGGTTCGCGTGGACGCCGTGCAACAGCAGCACCGCGCCGTGGCCCGGTTCGCCGGCGACAAACCAGCCGTGGATGATCGCGCCGCTGGCGCTGGGAAACGCGACATTCTCCGCGTGCAAATCAGGCGGCGGGTTTTCGATGGGATGATTCGCCGGCAAAACCAGCACACCGCCGATGCACCAGACAAGCGTTGCAACAAGAATGATGGCGGCAACGCACAGTGCGGAAATGATTTTCCACCGTCGGGTAAATCGCATGGAATTTCGACAGGGCGAACGGAAGTCCGTTCACCGGGAATTTTCAGGCCAGCTCCGGCTCTTCGATTTTCTTCGGCGCCTTGAACAGCGGCGTGCCGTCGGTGGCTTCCGGGTATTCAAAGATTTTGCCCTCAAAATTGCGGATGACCACGCGGTCGGCGTTGCGGCTCAAAACATATTCCGGACTGACCGGCACCTTGCCGCCGCCGCCGGGCGCGTCAATGACGTAGGTCGGCACCGCGTAGCCGGTCGTGTGGCCGCGCAGTTTTTCCATGATCTCAATGCCCTGGCGCACGCTGGCGCGCAAATGCGCGGAACCGGCGATGAGATCGCACTGGTAGATGTAATACGGCCGCACGCGGCACATGAGCAGTTTTTGCAGGTGCGCCTTCATCACGTCCGCGTCGTCGTTGACGTGCTTGAGCAGCACGGTCTGGTTGCCGAGCGGAATGCCGACGTCGGCCAAACGGCCCAGCGCAGCGCGCACTTCCGTGGTGAGTTCGCGCGGGTGGTTCGAGTGGATGCTGACGAACAGCGGATGAAATTGTTTCAGCATCGCGCACAATTCCGGCGTGATGCGCTGCGGCAGAAAAACCGGAATGCGCGTGCCGAGGCGGAGAAATTCCACATGCGGAATCGCGCGCAGGCGGCTCAACAGGTTTTCCAGCTTTTCGTCGCTCAAGAGCAGCGGGTCGCCGCCGCTCAAGAGCACGTCGCGGATTTCCGGATGCGCCGCGATATAGGCGATCTGCTTGTCGTATTCGGGATGAAAATCATAACCGCTGGCATTGCTGACAAGCCGCGAGCGCGTGCAGTAGCGGCAATACGCGGCGCAGCGATCGGTCACGAGAAACAGCACGCGGTCGGGATAGCGGTGAACGAGTCCGGGCACCGGTGAATGCGAATCTTCGCCGCACGGATCACTCATTTCCCAAGTCGCGGTGTGCGTCTCCTCGACGCGCGGAATGACCTGCCGGCGGATGGGGCAGTTTTCATCCAGCGGGTCAATGAGGTTGAAAAAATACGGCGTGATGCCGAGCGCGAGCTTGTGGTTTGCGAGCTGCGCGCCAGCGAGTTCCTCCGGCGTGAGCGTCGGGAAAAATTTCTGCAACTGCTCGACGGTGGTGATACGGTGTTTAAGCTGCCAGCGCCAGTCATTCCAGTCGGCGTCCGACACGTTGTGCCAATAGCCGCGCCCGGCGGAGGAAAATTGTTTCAACGCTGTCAACGGGCCTGCCGAAGGCGGTTCCCCACTGTCCTGGGATGATTTTTCAGCCTGCATTTTCAATGGCGCACTATAATTTCGATTTGTTTTCTGTCAAGTTGACCAGCTACGGCGCGGGCAGGTTCAAATCCGCCGGCAGCACGCTGGCCCGCAACTTGGATTCCACCTCGCGACGGCGCGCATCCATCGCATCGAGCCGGCTGATGGTCGAGGCCGGCCCCGGTCGCCGGAGAAAAAAGACTTTTTTTCGCGCCTGGAGGTAGTCCGTAAGAATCCTGGCGTAGCCGGCGGCGAGGCCGTTCAATGGCGGCGCGAGGCGATACTCGGCCAGCTCCAGGTCGCGCAGCCGCGCGGAAAGAACTTCCACCTGCCGCGCCGGCTCAAAATTGCGGATGACGGACTGGAATGAAATTTCGGAATACGTCGGCAGCGCATTGGGCGCATAGCGGACATTCACCGGCACGGCCAGCGCGGCGTCCAGCCGCTCGCGGCTGACGGCGATCGTCCAGAGCGGGCCGGGGTCGTGCGCGGTGAAGGTGAGGACCCGGAGCGCCCACCATTTTTCCACGTCGAGCGGGCGGCGGAAATTTTCCTGGAACGCCGCGAAGAACGCCGTCTGCCAGTTCTCGTGCGCCGGCAGCGCGGCGAGCAGCGCGCGGAATTTTTTCGGCCCGTTGTCCAGCGCCAGCAGCTCGGCGACGAACAGTTGCGCGCTGGAAAAAAACACGTCGCCGTCCGCGCCGTCCAGTTGCGCGGCGGTCGGCCAGCTCAACTGGTCGAAGGTCAGCGCGGTGGAATTTTGCAGCGCGCGGCGCGCGCCAGCGAGCGGGTCGAGGCCGCGCCGTTTCCCGACGGTGCGGGTCTGCTGCACATCGTTGATGGCCTGGTCGGGCCGGGACAAAATCATCGGCGATTCCGCCGCATCCAAAATCTGCCGGCCCATGCCGGCCACCAGCCAATCCGGCAGCGTGGCGGAACGCCCGTCGGGCCGGGCGTCGCGGTTGGCGATTTCCAGCAGCAACACAGCGCTGAAGGCGCGGGCGCAGCGGTCGGCGGAAATCGCGTCCGGCAATTCCAGCCGGTAGCTCCATTTGTTCAGGAACGGCTGGGCAACAAGATTCACCGCCTCGTCCGGGGTGCGCGCGGGGTGCAGCGCGATGAAAATTTTTCCGCGCCACGGCGTGCGGGCCTCGAGGCCGATTTTTTGCCACAGGGAATTTTTGAAATGCTCGGCGGACACCGCGACGAGCGCCGGTTCCAGCCGGAGCAGGCCGGCGGCGGTGGACAAGCTGGCGCGCGGAAACACCGACGGCCTGTCCGGCAGCGCCGAAACAGCGAACTGGCCGGAGGCGCTCTGGGTCGCGGCGGGCTGGGGAAAAGGTTCACCGCCGGCGGCGGCGAGGAAAAACATCAGGCCGGCAACTGCTGCGCAAACCGGATGCAGGCGATTCATTTTTTTTCAGGCTTGGCGGCGGGCTTGGCTTCGGCCTTGGCCGGCGCGACATCTTTTTTCGCCGCCGACTTGTAGCCTTCGCTGCGGTAGTCGGTGATGTAGAAGCCGCCGCCCTTGAAAAGCAGACCGGCACCGGCACCGATTTTTTTCACGACTTTGCCACGGCCCCATTTCTTTTTTGCGCACTGGTCTTCCGGGCAGGTCTTCAGCGCCGGGGCGGCAATGGAATGGCGGGCTTCAAACTCATGTCCGCATTTTTTGCAGACGTATTCGTAGGTGGGCATTAAAAAATCCTCGCCGGGTCGCGCGCGTCAATGGGCCGGGGCGTTGGTGGACGCGCCGAGCGGCGGGATGACGCGCACCGAGCCGTCGGAGCCGACCTCGACATTCAGGCCGTAATCGCCGGCGGGCGCGGCCGGGGCGACCGACACCGAGCGTTCGATGAGCAGTTGCGCGCCGCGTTTCTGGCTGTTGTCGTTTTTCATGAACTGCAACCGGCGGGCGACAAACAAATCGGTCTTCACCTTTTTGACCTGCTGGCGGAGTTCGTCGAGATCGTTGAACTTGTGCTCAATCTCGGCCTTCTGCGCCATTTGCTTCTGAAGTTCCTGCTGGAGAAACTGGCCGTTGTTTTCGGACGCGGCCAGCTGGGTGCGCGTGTCCTCGATCTGGCGGTTCAACTGCGTGATGGTGTTGGTCAACTCGCTGGCGCGCTGGTCGAGCACCTTGTTTTCAGCCTCCAAATCGCCGATGTGCGTGTTCAGGCTGGTGATCTGCTCCTGCGCGCCGGCCAGCGCCGCGCGGCTGCTGGCGATGCTGGCGGTGGCCTCGGCCAAGCTGTTGGAAAGCTGCGCGGCTTGCGACAGGCTCAGCGCCCACTCGTTGGAATAGGTGAGGTTGGCCTGGTTCAGGTCGTTGATCTTCAGGTTGGCGCCCACCACCTGGTTGGAAAAATCCACGATGGAGCTGGCGTCGGCCACGCGTTGTTCCTCGCCCTGTTTCTTGACGGCGAACAGCCCGATGAGCAGCCCCACGGAGGCGACGGCCAAAATCACGATGACAATTTTAGTCTTCATAAGTTGATTCTCCGCCGTCAGCCCGCGTTGTCAAGCGGCTTACTTCGCGGGCAGAGCCTCAGGCTTGTCGCCGGCGGCCTCGGCCTGTGCGCGGACACTTTCATCCAGCGCCTTCAGCGCCGGGTCGGTGATCTCCACCGCCAGCTCGGTGCGGAGCTTCTTCACATAGTCCGGCGCGAGCAGCTTGATTTGCTCCGATTCCACCTCGGCGCGGCAGACCTCGGCCACCGTCTTGCCCACCTGCGGCAGCGTGTCGGTGAACGTAAATTTTTTCGCCGGCGTCTGGCTGATGCCCTTGAGGATATGGTAGCCGAACTGCGTGGTGATGATGTCGCTGACCTGGTTGTTCGTCAGCGAAAACGCCGCGGCCTCGAACTCCGGCACCATCTGGCCGCGCGTGAATTCGGGCAGCTCACCGCCGTTTTCCTTCGAGCCGGGGTCGTCGGAATACTGCTTGGCCAGCGCGGCAAAATCCCCGCCGCCGCGAATCTGCTTGAGCAGCTCGTCCGCCTGCTTGCGCTTGGCGGCAATGGTGTTCGTCGGCAGCGACATGCGCGTTTCCGGATCCACCGTCATCAGCAGAATGTGCCGGACGTGCGCCATCTGCGGCTGTTCAAAATCCGCCGCGTGCTTGGTGTAAAAATTCTTCGCCGCGTCCGGGGCGACGGTGATGTTCAACTCGCGCTTGAGCGCGGCCTTGGCGACGGCTTCCTGCACGGCCTTCGCGCGCAAATCCTCCATCGTCATGCCCACGGCCTTGAGCTGGCGCGCGAACGCCTCGGCGGAGCCGAAACGCTTGAGCAGGTTGGTGTATTGCAAATCCGCGTCCACCTGGCCGACGGCGCGGTCGGCGGGCGTGGCCTTTTGCAGCAAGGCCTGAATGGTCACGAGCTGGTTCAAAATCGCCACGGAAAATTCCGGCGGCAATTGCTGGCCCTGCGCGGCGGCGTTAGCTTTCGCGCCGCTCAAAACCTCGTCCAAATCGCTCTGCTTGATTTCGAAGCCCTTGCCCTTGACGACCACGGGATCGCCAAACAGCGCCTTCATCGCCGCTTCCGGCGTGGCGGCATTGGTGACGGCGGCAGGCGCGGCCGGTTGCGTGACCGCCGAGGCGGAAACCACGCCGGCGATGAGCGCGGCGGAGAGGAGCAGATTCAATTTCATGTTCGTCTTGGACTGTCGGTTGTTCATTTGGTTCAAATCGGAATCACAACTTTACCACTTTGACGTTGCTGATGTCAGTGTCTTTTTTCAGCTCGTCCAGCACGGCCTGCGGCGGCTCGCTGTCGAGGCTCAGCACCGTCAGCGCCTTGCCGCCCGCCGTGTCGCGACCAAGGCTCATGCTCGCAATATTGATTTTGTGCTTCGCGAGCAGCGTGCCGAGCAGGCCGACGATGCCGGGCTTGTCGGCGTTGTTCAACAGGAGCAGCGTGCCGCTCGTGGGAATTTCCACCGGCTGGCTGAACAGCCGCACGATGCGCGGGTTGTTCGGCGAACCGAAAAATGTGCCGCCGGCGGAAACCAATTTCTCAGCGCCCTTGAACGCCTGGACGTGAACCCATTCGTTGAACGTCACCGGCTCGTCGGATTTCTTTTCCTCCACCGTGATGCCGATGCTCTGCGCGACGCTGCGCACGTTTACATTGTTCACGTCCTTCAAATTGCTCGTCGAAAGAAAGCCGCGGATGATCGCGCGCGTCACCGGGTCAATGTTCGTCAAATTTTTTGCATTGCCGCCGTAGGTGATGTGCAGCTTGTCCGCGCCGGTCGAAAGTTGCGCGAGCAATTTGCCCAGCGCCTCGCCCAACGGCAGATACGGCTTCACCTGTTCGGAAGTCTTCGCGTCGAGATACGGCAGGTTCACCGCGTTGCGCACTTCGCCGGTCAGCAGGTAAGCGATGACGATTTCAGCCACTTCAATCCCGCATTTTTCCTGCGCTTCCTTGGTGCTGGCACCGAGGTGGGGCGTGAGAATGAGGTTGCCTTTGGCGGCCTGGGCGATGTAGGGATGATCCTCCGGGAGCGGTTCCTTGGCAAAGACGTCCAACGCGGCACCGGCGACCTTTTTGGATTCCAACGCGGCGATCAAATCGTTTTCATTGATGACCTCGCCACGCGCGCAGTTCACGATGCGCACATTGGGCTTCATCTTGGCGAACGCAGCGGCGTTCAACATGCCCCTGGTCTCATCCGTCACGAGGTTATGCAACGTGATGAAATCCGCCTGGCGATAAACTTCGTCAAGGTCGGCCAGCGTGGCGCCAATGGCCTTGGCGCGTTCCTCGGGAAGAAAAGGATCATAGGCCACAACCTTCATGCCGAAAGCGAGCGCGCGCTTGGCCACTTCCGAACCGATGCGGCCCAGGCCAATCACGCCCAGGGTCTTGCCCTGAAGCTCGATGCCGTCCTTGGCAAGTTCCTTGCGCAACCATTTTCCACCGGACAGGCCGGCGGCTGCTTGCGGCACCTTGCGCGCGAGCGCCATCATGAGGGCGAACGCTAGTTCCGCCGTCGTCACCATGTTGCCGAGGGGCGTGTTCATCACCACCACACCATGCTGGGTGGCGTCTTCCACCTTCACGTTATCCACGCCCACACCGGCGCGGCCCACCACTTTCAACTGCTTGGCGGCGGCGATGACTTTCTTGGTGACCTTGGTCTCGGAGCGGACAAGCAACGCGGTGGCATCACCGACCATGGCACAGAGTTCGTCTTCCGTGGCGGTCTTGTCGAGGACGACGACGTTGAATTCAGGACGCTGCTGGAGCAGCGCGATGCCTTTGGTCGAGATGGGGTCGCAAACGATGATTTTCATATAGTCCAAAAATGGACGGAAAGTTTAGGTCGCCGCGCGGAATTGGTCAAACAGCGAATCGGCAAAGGCAACTGATACGGCGGATGCGGGGAACTGCTGGCTAATCAATGCAATGAACGCAACAGGCTCCAGAGACAGGTCTCGTTATATTTTATTTGCAATGATGGGAGTCTGTTTCAAAACCGCTGGCAAAGCCGAGCCGAGACCCGGTTTGTCGTATTTTGTCGCAATTTGGCGCGTTTTGGCGTTTTTGTCGCCCATTTTTCGGTGCGCGCCGGGCGAATGCCCACCAAGGGGTGGGCACCGGGGCCATCCAGTCGGCTTGGCTGCGCCTTCTGGCCCCCCAGATTGACGGCCGAGGTCGTCCCGGGAGATTACCAGCGATTACCGAAAATGACCGGATTTCAAATTTTACACACACCAAATACTTTATCCAAAACTTGACCGTTTCTTGACCGGCGATGGGTGCTCATTACGACCGGCTTTATGATCGGCTTTTATTTGAGCCTCCCCACGTCGGCTGCTACATCGGCGGCCACACCGTGGCGATTGCCGGGTGACGACACAAAACCCAATGTCACTTTTTGGCACGATTTGTCCCTTTTTGTCACCCGGTTTTGGAAGTGCAAAAAAGTGACAAAAGGTGACACGGCCTACCATCCCGGGGAGGCTGTCCGGCGGACGACCCAAGGCACGTCTCTACCGCATCAAGGCATCGATCCCCACCTGACTTTTTCTTTACCATCGCCGGGCTCAATTGTTGTAAGTACTTGATACAGCATCCAAAACTTTACCTTTTCTTTACCAGTTTTCTTTTTTACCGCTGGTAAAGCTCCTTGCGGAGACCACCCTTGAAACCGGCTCTTCGTCGTGCATTCAGTCCTTTCCAGGTCCGAGCCGGACGGGCCGACTTTTTCAGTCGGCGACCGAGGACGGCCAGAACCCAACTGCCGGTGCCGGCCAACGCTCCATAGCACTGCGATGGGGTTGACGCGTTGTATATCTCACACTCTACTACAGTGTGTCAAAGAAAAATAACATGAAATATTTCCAGCCAAAACTTGAGGCCTGGCGCGATGAAATATCAAACACTGACTTCACGGGCTAAAAACTGATTAACCACGGATGCACACGGATGGACACGGATTTTCTTGCCGCAAAAAGGCGCAGAAGGTTTTACGCGAATCTCCGCGATTCATCACAGGGTTCACCTTGTGAGGTAATTGGGAGCGAGGACAGCTAAACGTGGTGACGGCTAATCGTGAGGAAGGCGGCTGCGGGAGAATCGTCCTCTATCTCACGGGGCAGATCGCGCCTTCATATTCCACGCGTAATTTGCGAGCCCTGCCGCCACCCTGCGGCAGGGAGTGTACATAGTAAAGACCCATTTAAGTGGAGTGACGCCGTTGGAAAGCTCACCGAGGGAACACCCACGGGGGAGCCAAGTCTTGCCGGGTTTCGCGGCGTAGTCTCGCAGAGGGGAGCGAATGCCGACAAGTCTTGGCGACGGGGGTATATCCTTCAAAAACGCCATCTCTCACGAACCGCTAAAGCCACGGAAAACTCCGTCTTGGTCAACGGCATTTGCAAACTCCTCAAATCCCATATTTGCAATGGATAGATTATTATCCACATTCCCCAGTTCAGATGGAATAACACGGAACGTTTGCACCCTCTTTGCACCCAACCAAACAACCAAAATTGGGTGGTCATTCTTTTCCAACGTAATTATATCAATAACGAAGGCAAAGTTCTTTTTTGATTGAGCTTTTAGGAGGTTTCCCAGCTTTGTCGGCACGAGGCCATCAAACTTTTGATCACTGACAAAATCAAGGGCAACCGGCACATCGTCCCCGCCTTCCTTGAGGACTTCGCATAGTGACTGCCAGGAAGCATCATCCGAAAAATCCGTGCGCAAGACCAAAGTACTTTCCGACGAAGGTTCGACTTTCTGGATTAAAATATCGCCAGACCTTATACCAACAAACGGCAATTGCTCCGCGTTGGTCGGCGCTTTAGAAAGATGCAGAGGTTCGCCCATTTGATTGGCCCTAATTGCGTCACGAATAAAATCCGCGAAAGTGCAATACCCCTCTCGCAAGAAATGATCAGACTGTGTTTCGAGCAATAATATCTCACCATCAGGCGACTCCAAATCGACTAATATGTAAGTTGACGAACCGTCCCAAAATAAAGGGAAAAATCTCCCCCCCAATGTCTTATAGCGTGGGTTGTATTCTTCCATCTCCTTGAAGCAGAGATAATGATCGATCATGTTTTCAAGCCTCATTAATGAGATCCTCGAGTGTGGAATAATGCGTGTTTTCTCACCCGTGAAATCTTGCATCGGAAATGTTCCATTTCTCCATGAAAAAAGTTCTATAATTGGCTCAATATTCCCTTTTACATTGGCCTTTTTTAGCATCGCCCGAATTTTCGCGGGCGGCAAACCAGGCAATAATATTTCATGAATCGACGGGATCCTTGCAGGAATTGCCTCCAGTAATTCATTTAGCAGTTTACCAAACATATTAAATTATGGGACACCACCTTTGATGACATGGCGCTCGTTGGCGTGTTGACAGCCTGCCCAAATGTGGCCGTGACCATTGAAGTCAACAATGCAATAACGAGACTAGAAGTTTTCATGAGAGGAAAAAAAACAAGATGAACCGCGCGGATTGTGAACCATGTGAAGACAATGCTTTCCCATCAGCTTTGGCAAGCCTGCCAGCCGATTTTCCAATATCCATTTTCCGATGATTGTCATGCCCAACTAAATCCCGCCCAAAACGACTGGCGTTTTTTAAGTTAAGGTTTTTTACGCCGGCTCACACAATGTTGCAAGAACATTTTTGAGTTATTTTACCTTTCAAACTTTCGCAACAAACACAGGCGCAGCAAGTTGCGAGCATTCTATTTTGGCATTTAAGGGGTCAGTCCTAGAAATATGATATTTTCTCATCATGTTTGCTCCAGACTTTGCAATCGCTCCAGCTTGCGCTTGATTTGTTTTATCTTCCGGCCGGGCTGGCGCTCCGCCCGGCGGATCGCCTGGGTCACTCGCGAATAGTGCCCCATCCTCAAACGCTCGCTCACCCACCGTAGCGACACCGTCGTCTTCCGACGCAGCCACCATGCCGCCACCACCTTCTCCGGCGCCCCCTTGGGCAGTCGCTCCACCAAACCCTCATCCAGTTTCATTGCCCGAAATGCCCGCTGCAACTCCCGCTCCGCCGCCGCTTCATCATGGGCAGCTTTTGCTTCTCCGCAATGCGATTCCCGCCGCCGGCCTTTCATCGCCTGCCCCAGGTGCTCCTGGAGTTTCTCGGCAAATCCTTCATCCCCCACATACCAGCCACGCCGCAACGCCTTCCATTCCTCTGCCAACTCCTTCCGCCCCGCTTTGCCGCCCAATTCCAGCACCCGCCCCTCGATATACGCCTCATACCCTTTCACCTCTTTCGGCCCCAACCCCAAACTCCCCATCACCCGCTCCGTTCTCAACCATCCCGCCCGTTTGCCGGCCCGGTTCAAATACCACGGATAACTGCTCCAACAGTATTGCTTCAACCGCTCCGCGCCAATCCGTATCAATCCGGCTCGCGCTGGATTCAAGTGAATATAGGTGCTCACCACCGGAAAATAAGCTTCATCATCCTGCCCGTCCACGATCACCGCCTTGTAGCGTCCTTGAAACAAATGACCAAACAACTTGTGCCGCGCGTTGTAACGCTGCGTGTAAGCGCCTTGCACCCATTTCATGCCTTCGACCAGGTTCCCTTCGGGCGTCTCCACCAGCAGATGATAGTGATTGCCCATCAACACATAGGCGTGAATCCGCCAGCCGGTCTTCTCGCACGCCTCGCCCAGTGTCTCCAAAAAGCATCGCCGGTCCCGGTCGTCCTGAAAAATCCCCTGCCCGTGGTTGCCTCGCGCCATCACATGATACACCGCTCCTGGATATTGAATGCGCAGTGGTCGGGCCATGATGCGGCCCAGCCTACAAACCAATTTGTGCGCCGTCAAACCCACATTGTCGCTTTTCTAGGACTGACCCCTACCGGAAACGCGTGGCAGCGACGTCCTGCGATATTCTGCGCCCGAACTAAAATCCCGCAGCGGGACGCCACTCCCAGCTCCGCCGGGTGGATTGCACATAGGCTGCCACGTTTGAAAAATTGAGATTTCATTGCGGTATGCGGACGGCTATTTTCTACACCACGATGAGCAAGCTGCTGTTGATTGATGACGAAGAGGACGTGCGGTATTCGCTGGAACGCATCCTCGCCGCCGACGGACTCGAACTCGCCACCGCCGCCAGCGGCGAGGAGGGTTTGAAGGTCATCCCCAAATTCAAGCCCGACCTCGTGCTGATGGACGTGCGCATGACCGGCATGACCGGCATGGAAACGCTCCGCAAAATCCGGGCGACCGATCCCAAGCTGCTCGTCATCCTCATGACCGCCTACGGCACGACGCAAACCGCCATCGAGGCGATGAAGCTGGGCGCGTATGATTATCTGCTGAAGCCGTTCGACATCGCCAAGCTGAAAGAAGTCATCGCCAACGCGCTCAAGGCCGCGCGGGACATGAAGCAGGTCGTGTCCTACCAGCCGATGCTCGAATCGGAGGATTACGAACTCGGCATCATCGGCCGCAGCGGGCCGATGCAGGGCGTCTTCAAGCTCATCGGCCAGATCGCCGCGACGGACACCACCGCGCTCATCACGGGCGAAAGCGGCACGGGCAAGGAACTGGTCGCCCGCGCGATTTACCATCACAGCGACCGCGCCACGCAGCCGTTCCTCGCCGTCAACTGCGCCGCGATTCCCGAACAACTGCTGGAAAGCGAATTGTTCGGCCACGAAAAAGGCGCGTTCACCGGCGCGACCGTCCAGCGCATCGGCAAGTTCGAGCAATGCAACAAAGGCACGATTTTCCTCGATGAAATCGGCGACATGACGCCGGCCACGCAGACGAAAATCCTGCGCGTGCTGCAATCCGGCACGTTCGAGCGCGTCGGCGGCAACACGCCGCTGAAAGTGGACGTACGCGTCATCGCCGCGACGAACAAGCCGCTGGAGGCCGCCGTCGCCGCGAAACAATTTCGCGAGGATTTGTTCTACCGGCTCAATGTCGTGCGGATTCATCTGCCGCCGTTGCGCGACCGGCGCGACGACATTCCACTGCTGGTGAATTATTTTCTGGAGAAAATCGCGCGTGAACATTCGCGCCAGCCCAAGTCCATCGCCGCCGCCGCCGTGAAGCTGTTTGAAAAATATCATTGGCCCGGCAACGTGCGCGAACTGGAGAACGCCATCCGCCGCGCGCACGTCCTCGCAAAGAGCGACGCGATCCTGCCCGGCGATCTGCCGCCAGAAATTTCCGGGGCCGCCACCGGCGTGGCCGCGCCACCCGCCACCATCGCCACCGGCGACGCGACCGCCGGCGATGCCGCCACGCTAGCGCGCCAGCTTTTCCAGATCGCCAAGCGCGATCCGAAGCTGAAAATCATCCCCGCCGTCGAGCGCGAACTGGTGATCCAAGCCTTGATCGAGACGGACAACAATCAGGTTCACGCCGCCAAAATCCTCGGCATCACCCGTGCGACGCTGCGCAAGCGCATCGAAAAGTTCGGCATCCAGCGCGAGTTGAATGTGAAGTAAAGCGGCAATTTGATGTTCCAATTAGGAACCTCAAAACTTGAAATGCCAAACTGGCATTTCAAGATTTTTAATGCCAATTGGCGGTTAAATAATCAAACTTGAAGTCACAAATTATGACTTCAAGATAATCAGCAACGCAACTGTATGAGCAATGGCACAGAAATAATTCCTTTGGAGCGAATTCAAAGTTTCATTTTTCTGATACGCGGCGAGAAAGTTTTGACCGACCAGCAGCTTGCTAAACTTTATTAAGTCCCGACCAAGGTTTTGCTTCAAGCGGTCAAGCGCAACCAAGAACGCTTCCCAGATGACTTCGCCTTTCAACTTACACGACAAGAACTTGCGCATTTGAGGTCACAAATTGTGACCTCAAAGAAGGGACGCGGCGGCAGCCGCTATCTGCCTTATGTTTTCACCGAGCAGGGCGTGGCGATGCTGTCCAGCGTCTTGCGAAGCGAGCGCGCCGTGCAGGTCAACGTCGCCATCATGCGGGCGTTTGTGAGTCTGCGCCGGCTGCTCGGCACGAATGAAACGCTGGCGCGCAAGCTGGCCGAACTGGAACGCCAACTCGAAGGCCACGACGAAGCCATCAAATCCTTGTTCGACGCCATCCGCGAATTGATGGCACCGCCGGTGAAGCCCAAGCGCGAAATGGGCTTCCACGCCATCACCAAGGAACGGAAACAGCGCCGAACCGCTTCTTGACTCGAATCGCTTAATTGCTATTCTCCCACGCTCCGGTTTTTGCGCCGGAGATTATTTTTAGAATTTTATGAAACGCCAGTATCAACCGTCGAAAATCCGCCGGAAACGCCAGCACGGCTTCCTCGCCCGCAACAAGACCAAGCGTGGCGCGGCCACGATTGCGCGCCGCCGTCGCGCGGGCCGCAAACGCCTCACGCCGGTTTGATTCCGTGAATCCCGCGCCGCAACGCTTGCGTCTGGGCCGCCCGTCGCGGCTCGCGCAAAGCCGCGATTTTGCGCGCGTCCGGCAGCGGGGAGAGCGGCTCGTCTTGGGCTGCCTCATCGCCAATTGGACCAAGCTTCCCGACGGTGAACACCCGAAGCTCGGCGTGGTCACCAGCAAAAAAATCGGCAATGCGCCGGCCCGCAGTCGCGCCCGGCGGCTGCTCCGCGAGAGTTTCCGGCTGCACCAGCATGATTTTGCGCGGCCGGTGGAACTCATTTTGGTGGCGCGCAATTCCATCGTCCAAAAGGATTTTGCCGGGGTGGAAAAGGATTTTCTCGCCGCGCTGCAACGGGGCAAGTTGTTGAAATGAAAAACAGCCAACAGCCAACAGCCAACACCCAACATCCAGTGGCGATTCGCCGCGCCGGGCATGGGATGTTGGATGTTCCCAAATTCATTTTGATTTCGGCCATCCGCCTGTATCGCCTGACGATTTCGCCGGCGCAGGTTTTTATATTTGGCGCCGGGGCCGGCTGCCGGTTCACGCCGACCTGCTCGGTTTACGCGCTGGGCGCGGTGCGCGAACACGGCGCGGTGAAAGGAACCCTTTTAGCGACGAGGCGGATTTGCCGCTGTCATCCGTGGGCCGAATGCGGCCACGACCCGGTGCCGGAAAAACAAGGAGTCAGGATTTAATTTCATGGATAAAACAGGAATCATCGTAGTTTCACTTTGCGGCGCGCTGCTCGTGTGGTGGTTTGTCGAGCAGAGCAAAATGACCAAGCAGCAGGCGGAATACGCCCGCACCCATCCCGTGGCCGTGGCGACGAATGCGCCCGCCGCGACCACCGCATCGGCTAACAATGCCGCTATTTCCACGCCCGCAACGCCGGTGGTTTTCGATCCCAGCGCGCCGGAGCAGACGCTGGTGCTGACGAACGGCAAGGCGCGCTATGTGTTCACCTCGCGCGGCGGCGGCTTGAAACAGGTGGATTTGCTGGCGTATCCCGAAACGATTTCGGCGCGCTGGAAAGGCCAGATCACGAATTCCGCCAGCGTGGCGGTTTTGAACGCCCGCGTGGACGTGCCGGTGCTGGCGGTGCTCGGCGGCGAAAGCCTGATCGGCGACGGCAATTTTGCGCTGACGAAAACCGCGACCGGCGCGCGCGCAGAAAAGACTTTGGCGGACGGCCTGCGCATCGTGAAAAATTTCTCGTTCAGCTCCAATTTCCTCGTGAACGCGAGCGTGCGGCTGGAGAACGGTTCGGACAAGGCGCTGGCTTTGCCGGCGCAGGAAATCGTCGTGGGCACAGCGACGCCAATGGATGCGGATGACAACAATTTCATCAGCTACGGCGGCGCGATGTGGTGCGACGGCCAGACGGCGGCGAACGAGCCGCTGACGATGTTCACCGGCGGCGGCTGCAGCCGTTCCGCGCCGAAGCCGCAACTGCTCGCGGGCAGCGGCAATGTCTATTGGGCGGCGGCGCACAACCAGTTTTTCGCGCTGGAATTGATGACGCGGACGAACGAGCCGGCGCAGCAAATGATTGCGCGCACGGTGACACTGCCGCGTTTCCAAAACGTTGGCGTGGTGACGAATTCGCCCGCGCCGCAGGGCATCCAGACGGCGCTGTTTTACGCGCCGGGCACGCTGACCGCGAACGCGTCGCTGGAGCGGAATTTTGTTTTGTTCGCCGGCCCGAAGGAATATCGCGTGCTAGCGCAGGTGGGCGAGGAGTTTGGCAACCATGCCGACCAGGTGATGAATTTCGGCTCGGGCTTCGGCAGCTTCTGGGGCGTCGGCACGTTCTTCGCCAAGCTGCTGCTGTCGGCGATGAACGCGCTGCATGATCTGATCGGCGTGGGCTACGGCCTGACGATCGTGCTCATCACGATTTTGATCAAGCTGCTGTTCTGGCCGCTGACGGCGGCGAGCACGCGCTCGATGAAGCGGATGCAGGCGCTCGCGCCGCAACTGGCGGAACTCAAGGAAAAATACAAAGACGACGTGCAGAAGCTCACGTCGAAGCAGTGGGAACTTTACAAGCAGAACAAGGTGAACCCGATGAGCGGCTGCCTGCCGATGGTCATCCAGATGCCGGTGTTCATCGGGTTTTTCACGATGATCCGCAGCGCGATCGAGCTGCGCGGCGCGCATTTCCTGTGGGCAGCGGATCTGTCCAAGCCGGACACGCTGTTCATGATCCACGGCATCACCTTCATTCCGTTCATCAGCACGCCGGACGGCTTGCCGTTCAATTTGCTGCCGCTGTTGATGGGCGGCGCGATGCTGTGGCAGTCGCACCTCACGCCGGCGTCGCCGGGCATGGATCCGGCGCAGCAGAAAATGATGCGCTGGATGCCGGCGATGTTCATTTTGTTCCTCTACAATTATTCGTCCGGCCTGGCGCTTTACTGGACGGTCAACAACCTGCTGACGATTTTGCAGACGAAGCTGACGAAGAACATCAAGCCGCTGCTGCCCGCCGCGCCGACGACGAATCCGGCATTGACACCGGCGACGAAAAAGAAAAAATAGTTTACCCATGCCCGCACAACCGAAAGCAATCGTTGAAAAAATCCTCGGCACGCTCGGCTTTGCCGCAACCGTGGAGGAACACAAGTTCGGCGAGGACCTGATGCTCGACGTGAAAACGGAGGAGTCCGGCCGCCTGATCGGCCGCCAGGGCCAGACGCTGGCGGATCTGCAATACATCGTGAACCGCATCCTGTTCGAGCAGGACCAGAGCGCGCCGAAAGTGATGCTGGACGTGGGCGGCTACCGGGGGCAGGCGCGCGACGCGCTCATCAAAAAGGCGAAGGAGGCCGCCGACAAGGTGCGCCGCTGGGGTGACATTGTGGAATTGGAGCCGCTCAACGCCTTCGACCGCCGCATCGTGCACACTGCGCTGCGCGACGACCCGGATGTCGAGACGCAAAGCGTGGAAGTGGACGGCACGGAGAAAAAGGCGTTACTGCTCCGGCCGAAGAAGCACTGAGCTGATCGGAATTTTCGACCGAAATGAAAAAGGCGCGGACAATTTTGTCCGCGCCTTTTGCTTAATTGAGATGGTTTATTGCGCGTCAATGACCTTGAGCGAATAGGTCGGCGACCAGGAGCTGTCCGGCTGCGGATTTTTGCCGAACGCGTTGTAGCGGTAGTCGAACTTGAAGCGGTAGGTCACCGAGTTCGCGGTGGGCGGCACGGGGATGAGGCCTTCCCAGCGGTTTTTCACGACCGGCACCGGACGCAGCGGATAGGCCTCGCCGTTCACCAAAACGTGCGGCTGGATGCTGTCCCAGCGGAGCGACTGCTGCTGGGAAGTAAACGCGACCTCGACGGGATATTGGTTATCGGCATTACGCGGCTGGCGGCTGGGGGTCATATGCGTGAACGTGGCGGTGGAGGCACAACCCGCGACCAGCAAAACCGGCAGCAACGGCAAAAACTTCTTCAAATTCATGCATGAAAATTGCCAAAAAACGCCGGATTGTAAAGTTGATTTACACGCTTGAAAGGGCATCCGGTTTAAGCAATCCTCGCCCGGCATGAATTCCCCTAATCAGAAGCCCGCAGGCGGGAGCTTTCGCTGGGTCATCTGTGCGCTGCTGTTTTTTGCCACGACCGTTAATTACATGGATCGGCAGGTCATCAGCTACCTGAAGGAATTTTTCTGCACACCGGCAGAGTTGGGCGGCTTCGGCTGGTCGAACACCGACTTCTCGCACCTGACCGCTTTCTTCACCGGTTTTTACGCCGGCATGACGATTCTCGCCGGCTGGGTGATTGATAAAATTGGCACCAAAATGGGTCTCGCTCTTTCGCTAATTGTCTGGTCAATCTTCGGCATCGCCAATGCTTTCGTCGGGCGACTGGTCATGATGCACGTCATGGTGCGAAGTTTGTTCGGCATCGGCGAAGCGGGGAATTTTCCGGCTTCAATTAAAACCGTCGCCGAGTGGTTTCCCAAACGTGAACGCGCCCTGGCCACCGGCATCTTCAACAGCGGCTCCAACTTCGGCGCGATGATCGCGGCGCTATTTGTGCCGTGGTGTCTCGTTTATTTCGGCAACGAAAAAGGTTGGAAGATGGCGTTTATTCTCACCGGCGCGGCCGGTTTCATCTGGCTGATTTTTTGGTTCTGGCTCTACGACACGCCGAGCAAAAGCAAGCGGCTGTCGCCAGCAGAATACGATTACATCCACAGCGACAAAGATGAGGCCAAGCCGGTGCAGGATGGTGATAAATCCGGCAAGAAAGTTGGCGCCAGTCTTTTTTCCTTCGCCGGCAGCGTGCCGCGCTCCGCGTTCTGGGGCATGACCATCATGATTCACATCTTGTGCGTCTTCATCTTTTTCATCACCCAAAAAATTGTCGGCCCGAACGTGCTGCAAAACACGCCCTCGCTGGTTTTCTTCGGCGTGACGGTCGCGGTCGCGCTGGCGGCCAGCCTCGCTTTGCACGTCCGCCGCTGGCACGATCAGGACAAATCCGGCTGGCTGGCATTGACCTACGTTATCCCGGTGGTGGCTGCTTTCGTCTCGGTGATCGTTTTGGGCTTTGAAAATAAAATCTATCTGGTCGCGGTGGCTTGGGCGGTCATCGCCATGATCATGGCCGGATTCAAGGCGGGCCTCGCCGGGCCGGACAAATTTGGCAACACCGCCAGTCCCGGCCTCCTCGGCCACCGGCAGACGTGGTCCTTTTTTGTCGGCAAACTCATGACCGACG
>Ga0265324_10000237_pt1 | contig 41672 bp, 45 predicted proteins | sample 41419metaG_FD_198634 | JGI IMG/M metagenome (GOLD analysis project Ga0265324, IMG submission 198634) | Rhizosphere microbial communities from Carex aquatilis grown in University of Washington, Seatle, WA, United States - 4-14-19 metaG | ecosystem: Host-associated > Plants > Roots > Rhizosphere...
GATGAAATCGTCGGCCCGCCACGAAGAACACGGCTCCCAAAACCACCATTTTGACCGGCTCATCGCTAAGGACATTATCGCAAATCCCAAAACCACGTTTCTCAGAGGTCTCAAAATATCTTAAAACACTCGGAATCACCCCCACCAGCACCTCCTCGCCATGGACCGCGAGCCGTCCCGGCTCGCAGCACATTCCTGAGCACAAGGGTGCTGTAGCGAGAACCTTATCGGTTCTCGCGTTTTGGAGTGCGCCGGCCCTCCGGCGCTTTTCCCCATCCTGCCTCTCGCAACTCGCATCGCGCATCACTTTGATGTCTATCATTCCACAATTTTATCAGGCCTCTTGAAGCTTGTAATCGGGACCGTCCCGAAGTCGGTAAGATTTTTTTGAAAACTCTAAATCCACATAAAGCATTGCTCCACAGCCACAAAGAAAACGGAATACCGCCGAAAAACCTCTGTATTCTAAAAACGTGCTACAAAAAAATCGAACGACTAAGCCCAAAACTTCTTCCAAAGGGCCATCTGAAAACCAACCCTCTAGCTAGTTGCGGGACATTCGCGCGCCCATCTTTTCTCGCGTACCCGCCGACGTCAGTCGGCGCATATTCTATGGCGTTTAACCCATCCCACAAACGCGCACGCATGAAATCTAAAACGACGGCGAACGTAAAAGCCCTCTCCCCGGGGAAGAGGGTTTGGGTGAGGACGAGCGTTACTTTCCAACTTACAATTTCCTAAGCCCTTCGTAGCCGCCGACGTTAGTCGGCGCTGACTCTTGAATCCAATAGGTTAAGACCAGCCTGACTACTTGCTCTTGAGCACAAAAAGGCCTTTCAGAGGTTTTACATGATCTCGTGTATCGCCATTCGGTAGGAATGGATATCTAATATTTATGGTGCAGAACTGGCGGTTTTCGGTCCACCACTTTTCACACGCGACAACAAACGAGGCGTCAGATTGTTCTGAGTGCTTAAGAGTTGGGAATGCGCGAGTTAAGCAATTCACCACAGCCTGGCTGGCCGCATTAGTTTTATCGCCTGAATAGGCACGCGCTAATAAAAGAATCGCATCTGGTACTTTTGATTTAGCGAGAACGAACTCCAGCGGGATGCTGCATACATATTCCGGGCAGTTCATTTTGAAGAGAGATTCCACAGACCCGACCTCATTAGATTTCAGAAAGCGTTCTACGAATGCTTCCGTCATCAGTTTATCAAACGCGTTTTTCGTCGGCTGGCTGGAGAGGCGAACGAATTGACGATTGCGAAAATTTTCACCAGCTTCGTCAAGAAGTTGCTGCATCACGTCGAGTCTTTGCCGTGGACTATCCATTGAACTTAGGTTAATCGCAACGGAGCGGCGATCAAATTCCTGTTGAATATTCGTTTCCAAGATACTTCCACCGTCAGGATTAAGAGGAACGTCTGCTAGTCCCGTCATTGTAGTGAACAGCACAAAAGAGAGAATTACTGATAGCGTTTTCATAGCTTTACCTAGGTGGCCTTGCTTTTTCGGCTGCTATTCCAATCAAATATTTTCATGCCGACGCCTTGACACACCAATGAATGTCACTTGGGCGGTAGATTGTAAAGTGTCACCCGAAAGTTGAATCACCACCCACCCGCCTTGGACGTTGGTGCTTCTCTGGAGCTTGGACGCTTGGTGCTTAAGCCCATTCGTCATTCGGCAATCCGCACTTCGCAATCCGCAATCCGCAACTTTCCAGGTCCCGCCTCCCGTCTTACATAACCCAATGCCACAACCGCCTTGAGCCCCGGCGACCTCACCACGCTCGTCACATATCCCACCTCCGTATCCCCTTGAAAAAGTTTGTCCCCCTTCACCGGCAACACCGACGGCTCACCCTCCAGCCGCAATTGCCGCAGTTCCTTGTTCACATGCCCGATGCTGCGGATCCGATTAATGACCTCCTGCCCGATGTAACACCCCTTGTTATAACTCACCGCGCGCTTCTCTAGTCCCGCCTCCACTGGCAGATTCGTCTCATCCATATCCACACCGAACCGCGGAATCCCCGCCTCGATGCGCGCCACGTCAAACGCCTGCCAGCCGCAGGCGCGCCCGCCCACCACTTTGGCCGCCGCCACCAGTTTGTCCGCCACCGCTCCCAGCGCATTGTTCGGCACAAACAGGTCAAAGCCCGTCGTGTTCAACCGCGCATGACAAATCAGGTAAATCTCACCGGGCATCCCATCCGAAACCTTCACCGAATCAAATTCCTTCGCCGGAACGTCGCCGAACAATCCCAGCGCCCGCACCGCCATTTCCGCTTTCGGCCCTTGCACGCTCAACAATCCATAATGCGGCGCCACATCCACAATCTGCACGTCATCCGCCACGATGAATTTCTCCAACCGTTTTGAAATCTTCTCCGTCAAACCCGGCTCCATGTCCAACAGCACCTCGTCCTGCAGGATGAACACATTGGCGTCGCTCTCCATCTTCCCCTTCGTCGTCACGATGGCCGCATAACACCCCTGCCCCACACCCAGTCGCTTGATGTCATTGGTCACCTGCCCGTGCAGATACCGCCCCCGGTCCGCGCCCGTCAGACAGAGGCGCGACCGGAAACTCAGGTCCAAAACCCCGGCGCTCTCGCGCAGCGCCGCATGTTCCGCCAGTCCATCGCCGTAATCCGTCACCACCTCCGCGCCGTTTACTTCGCCGAACCGCGCAAAAATGCTGTGATGAAATTCGTGTAATATCAAAGTACTCATGTCTCAACGTCCCATGCCATGATAGTTCATGGCTTTAAGAAAATCTTGGCGCTCTATCCAACAAATAGCAATCGAACCCGGAAATCAATTCGTATCAACCCGGCATAGACATACGAGCACGCCGAAGGCGTGGCAGACATTAGCCGGGGGTTAAGCGACCAGCGCGAGCGACACCCCCGGTCAAAAGTGATTAAGCCCTGCACCCCGGAAGGATGCCAGAATAGTCGAAAAAATTTCAATGCGCCGGTGCTGCCTCCAGCTTTTCCAAAAATTGTTTCGCGCTGTCCAGGTCCGGTTTGAGCCGCAGCACCTCATGCAAATGCGCTATCGCCTCGTCAGGCTTTCCCAGTTGCGCCAATGCCACCGCGATGCCCAAATGCGCTTCTAAAGAATCCGGGGCCAACTGCAACGCCTCGTTATATTCAGCCACCGCCTCCTCAAACTTGCGTTGCCCCACCAATGCGCTGGCCAGATTCACATGCGCCCCAACATGATTGGGCTCATATTGGATCACCGCGCGAAAATGCTTCTCGGCCTCATCCACCCTTCCCAACCGCATCAATAATGTTCCAAGGTTGTTTTCCGCCGCAGCAAATTGTGGCTGGCATTTTATCGCCTCTGAAAACTGCTCGATCGCCGCGTCGTTTTGACCGATCTCCACCATGAGAAAAGCCATCGAGTAATGAGTGCGCGCGTTGTCCGGATCCAGGCGCAAAGCTTCCGTGTAATGCTTCAGCGCCTCAGCCGGTTTGCCGAGGGCATCCATTGCTTCGCCCAGCCCGCACTCGGCGCGCGCGGTTGGATTGAGGCGCAGCACCTCGGTAAATTCAGCGAGCGCTTCCGGATATCTCCGCTGGCCCTCAAAAACATCCCCCAGCGAACTATGCACCACCCAATTATCCGGCCTCAGTCGCAACGACTCCTGGTATTCAGCGATCGCCTCAGCCGGTTTTTTTAATTGGATGAAAACGTCACCCAGCGCACTGTGATTATCCGGCTGGTCAGGCTTAATCCGTATCGCGACCTGGTAATAATCCGCCGCCTGCTCGTAATTTCCTTTCCTGAACGAGGCCACACCGAGATTGTGCAAAACCTGGAGGTCGCTGGGATTCATCTGGCGACCGCGCTCATAATTGGCGATGGCCTCGTCCAATCGTCCCTCTCGCAAGTAGTAATTTCCGAGACCGTAATAGACCTCATAATTATCCCGGGTCACCGCCCCGGTACGGAGAAAAAGTGCTTCGCTGTTCTGCCAGTAACGCAATTGATTCAAGGTCACAGCTGAAAGCGCCACGATGACCGCCATGGACACGACCGCGCCGGCCAATGCAGGAATACGCCAGCGTATCGCCAGGGCACCCGCGCCCCATACCAGCACAATGAATATTCCGATCGACGGCACATAACTATACCGGTCCGCAAACGCCTGCCCGCCCACCTGCACCAACCCGATGACCGGGATCAGCGTGCCGAAAAACCAGAACCACCCGGTGAAGAGGAACCGCCATCGACGGCCATAATAGATTGCAGCACCCGTCAACCCCAGCACCAGGAAGATGCACAGGCCCAACCTGGCCAGCGGCCAATGGAGTGGATTGGGGTAAAACACCGCCAGATCCGTCGGCCAAAAAGTTTTACCAATGTATTCCGCATACGCAATGAAAGCATTGCTCACCCGCTGGCCGATTGAGTAATGCGCCAAATGTACGACTGCGCCCCCCTTGTCCTGTACATCGTAGGTCACCACACTGACGATTCCAGAAAGGACAAAAAACGGAATCTTCTCCCTTACCAATGGCCAGACCCGTTTCAGCCCATCCTCCATCGCGAAACGTTTCAATGGCCAATAGTCCAGCAATAACAACACGAACGGAACCGTCACGAGCATGGATTTACTCATCAAACCCAGCGCAAAAAACAACAATGCCAAAAGGTAATTGGCCAAGCGGCCTCGCACACTCAGCACATACCGGCCATACATCAAAAGCGTCAGCATCCAAAATAACGTACTCAACACGTCCTTTCGCTCGGCTACCCAGGCCACGGATTCCACATGCAACGGATGCAATGCGAACAACGCCGCCACGATCGCGCTGCGCCAATGCGCAAACGTCAATCCCCGCAACGCCAGGAACAGCAACACCGCGTTCGCCGCGTGAAACAGCAGATTAACCATGTGCGGCCCCGCCGCACTCGTCCCGAACAACGACACATCCAGCATGTGGGATATCCATGTCAACGGATGCCAGTTGCCCGCGTAATCAGTCGTAAAGGCCCATATGATTCCACTCCCGGTCAAACCATGAGCGATATGCGGGTTCTCCGTGACGTACGTAGGGTCATCTATGTCTATAAACTGATGACTCCTCATTGACCCAAAAACAGCCAGTGTTACCAACGTCAGGCACAGGCAGACAAAGATCGGGCGCGAACAGATGCCCTTCCAGCCGACGCCTTTTTCCGGACTGCCGGGCGTTTCCTCGAATGATTTCACGTCGCGCATTGCTTTCAGAAGAATTCCCGCTCTACCCGCCAATTCACTGGCCAGAGTTCGTGTTCAATTTCTCCAATAACTGCCTCGCTGCCGCAAGATCAGGCTTCAACCGCAACGCCTCCGTCAAATGCGCAACCGCATCCGTGCGCCGGCCCAATTGCGCTGACACCACTCCCAGCCCGAACTGCGCCGGCAGCGAATTGGTATTTAACGTGACGGCCTCACTGAATTCCGTCGCCGCGTCATTCATTTTTCCCAGTGTCATCAAGGCATTGCCCAGGTTCACATGCGCTCCCAGATGATTTGGTTCATCGTCGAGCACGACCCGAAAATATTGCATCGCCTCCTCCACATGGCCGGTCCGGAGCATGACCGTGCCTAAATTATTTTCCGCTTCCACAAAATGCGGTTTGAACCGCAAGGCCATCTGGTACTCATTGACTGCATCCGCCCATCGGCTCATCTGGGAAAACAAGTTGCCCATTCCACAATGAGCCACCGCATCGGCACTGTTGATCTCCAGCGCCTTGCGATAATAAGCCATCGCTTCATCAGGTTTGCCCTCATCCGCTGAAAGGTTCCCGAGTCCACAATAAGCCTCCGACTGGTCTGGATCGAGCCGCAGGCTCTCGTTGAACTCATTGCCCGCCTGCTCGAATTGTTTTAACTCAACCAGCGCGTTGCCAAATGAACAATGAGCTTCGGCAAAACGCGGTTTAAGGGCCACTGCCTGTTTATAAAAACTGACCGCCTCGCTGTAGTTCCCCTTTTTAGCCCACGCCTTCCCCAGGCTGTGTAGCATCTCTGGACTGTTCCGGCTGATTTTCAGCGCGAGTTGGAAATTCTGGATCCCCTCATCCACCCGCCCCGTATCCACCAGATGGCTGCCCAACCCGTAATACGCCACGCTGTTATCCGCATCCACCGACAGCGCATGACGAAAAAGGGTCTCGCTGTCGCGCCAATAGGACAATTGATCAACCGTCCGACCCGCGCAGGCCACCAGCAACATGGCCGCTATACCGCCGGTGATAATTTCCGGCGTATTGACCGAACACAACATTTCATTCCCCGCCCACACCACTATGATAAAAAGGCCGACCAACGGAAAATAAGTGAAGCGGTCTGCCATGGATTGCGACCCCCACGTGATGATGCCGATCACCGGCAGCAGCGTGACCACGAACCATGTCCAGCCCACCAGCACAAATGGCCGGCGCCGGCCCACAGAAACGCTCATAAAACTCAACCCGCAAAACAGTAAGGCTGCCAGCAAGGTCACCACCGGCGGCCACGTCCCGTGGTACGGATAAGGCACGATCAAGTCCACCGGCCAGATCGCCTTGCCCAGATATCGCGCATAAGAAACCAACGCATTTTGGATGCGCGCCGCCAGCGGAACATCGCTCAAAGACACCAGCACATCCGTGTTTTGATGCACCGCCACCGTGATGACCCCAAAAATGACCGCCAGCGCGAAAAACGGCATCTTCTCCCGCAGAAGCACTCCGAAGGCATGCCATCTCGACCGTTTCATGGGCCAGTAGTCCAACAAAAGCATGATGAACGGCAGCGTCACCAGCATCGGTTTGCTCAACATAGCCAGCACAAAAAACAGTAGTGTCAGCAAATAATAGCGCCTCCGCAATTTCCCGCCCCGCACATACCCGGCATACATCAATAACGCTAGCAGGCCAAAAAACGTGCTGAGCACATCCTTCCGTTCTGCCACCCACGCCACCGATTCGACGTGCAACGGATGCAACACAAACAATCCCGCCACGAGTGCCGACCGCCATTGCGCGCCGGTCAGCATCCGCAATAACAGGAACAACAGCGCCGCATTCGCCGCATGTAATAATATGTTGGTGAAATGCGGCCCCACCGCGCTCGTCCCAAAAAGTGAAACATCCAGCAGGAAAGACATCCACGTGAGCGGATACCAACTGGACAGCTCCGTGGTCCGGAACGCCCATCCCACACTGGATGGCGTCAGCCCCCTTTGTACGTGCGGATTCTCTGAAATATAAGTCGGGTCATCGTAATTAACGAAGTCGAAGCCGGTCACCCGCCAATACACTGCCACCGCGATCAGCACGAGAAAGAAACAGACGAGCGCCGGGCGCGAAGCGATGCCCCTCAGTTTGCTCGGTGTATCCAGATTTTCCATTATGCGTGTCCAGCGGATCCGGGCTTCACGATAGTTTAGTTGGCAAAACAGCGAAATGAAATACGTACTCCGTGAGGTAGTGTCCTAATTTGGCCGCTATGCCCTCTCTCCGCTTGCGGGAGAGGGTGCTGCGCAGCAGCGGGTGAGGGTTTTCTCCTGCGCAGCAGGACTGACTTCAAAGGCAAATTAGGACACTACCCTCCGTGATTAAGTCTGGCCAAAATCCGTTGTGGAAATGGCATTGCGCTCGCCCACGCTTCCCCGCAAATTGTGTGTATGAAATTGGATTCGCTTTATTCCGAATTGACTCTGAAAACCAACGCCAAGCTCGCGCTCATCGTGCTCGACGGGCTCGGCGACATCGCCACCAAAGAACAGAATTACCTCACACCCCTCGAGGCCGCCTCCACGCCCAACCTCGATAAACTTTGCAAAGACGCCGCGCAGGGACGGATGATTCCCGTCGCTCCCGGCATCACTCCCGGCAGCGGCCCGGGCCACCTCGGACTGTTTGGTTATGACCCCCTGGAATTCCAGGTCGGTCGTGGTGTCATCGAGGCGCTCGGCCTCGGCGTGGAATTAAAACCTGGCGATGTCTGCGCCCGCGCCAATTTCGCCACGCTCGATGCCCAGGGCATCGTCACCGACCGCCGCGCCGGACGCATCGCCACCGAAGTCTGCGAAAAACTCTGCGCCAAACTCGCCGCCAAGGTCAAAAAGATCGGCGATACCCAGATCATCATCAAAGCCGGCAAAGAACATCGTTTCGTCGTCGTGTTTCGCGGCACCGGCCTTGAAGGCCCGCTTACCGATGCTGACCCCAACCGCGAAGGTTTTGCCATTCCCACCGTGAAGCCGCGCGATGAAAACAACGCCGGCCAAAAGAAAATGGCCGGACTCATTGCCGAATTTTACAAAGCCGCCCTGCCCATCATAGCCAAAGAAAAGCCCGCCAACGGCTTTCTCATGCGCGGCATCGCGCATCAACCGCATATTCCGTTGTTCGCAGACCGTTATCTGCTCAAGCCCGCCTGCCTTGCGGTTTATCCCATGTACAAAGGGCTGGCCCAGCTCGTCGGCATGGCCAAGATTGAAGGCCCCGCCACCATCGCCGAGCAATTCGAACGCTATCTGAAAGAATACGATAACTACGATTTCTTCTTCATTCATTACAAATACACAGACAAAGCCGGCGAGGACGGCAACTTTGCCGCCAAGAAAAAAGCGATTGAAGACTTCGATGCCGCCCTGCCCATCCTCTTGAAGAAACGGCCGGACGTCATCGCCATCACCGGCGACCATTCCACGCCCGTCGCCGTCAAAGGCCACTCCTGGCACCCGCAACCCGTGCTGCTGACCTCCGCCTTAAGCGGCTCCGACAAACTCGAACGCTTCACCGAAACCGGCGCGAACCTCGGTTCCCTCGGCGTGATGGAATCCAAGTACTTGATCCGCCTGATGCAGGCCAACGCGAAGATGTTCGATAAGTTCGGCGCATAAACCTTTGTAGCACTTCCAGGACGCCAGGCAATTATTTGCATGGCGTCCTTTGTCTTTCCCCGTTTAACATCCCTGCATGGCGAAACTCGTTTTCGACATCGAAACGTCCGCGCTACCCGTCGAGACCTTTGATGAGGCTCAACGCGAATATCTTTTTCGCGAAGCTGAAAAAATCTCCGATGAAACCGCGCGTGAATCCAAGCGCGCGGAGATCCTGCAGATGTGGAACCTCTGGCCCTTCACCGCCCAGATCCTTTGCATTGCCATGTTGAACGCCGAAACCCAGCGCGGCCAGGTCCTCTTCACCGCCGAAGACCTCGATGAAAGCGCTGCCGATGAAAGCGACCCCGTGGAATATGTCGCGTGTGTGGACGAAGCCGAGCTGCTCACCGCGTTCTGGGACGTCGCCAAACATTACGATGAAATTGTGACTTTCAACGGCCGCGGCTTCGATGTTCCCTTCCTCTATCTGCGTTCCGCGCTCTTGAATGTCCCCATCACACGCAAAAACTGGCTCGGTTATCGTTACCAGACCGAACCGCATTGCGACCTGGCCGAGCAATTCACTTTTTACAGCGTGAGCGGCCGTGACGGCGCGGCCCGCCGGTTCAATCTGGATTTCTACTGCAAAGCGTTCGGCATTGAATCGCCTAAAAGTCACGGCGTGACCGGGCTGGACGTCAATGACATGCTCGCTGCCGGCCGCCAACGGGAGATCGCCGAATATTGTCTGCGCGACGTGCGCGCCACCGTGGAATTGTATCGCATCTGGAAAGAGCGCTTATCCGGAATTAAATGACCACACTGAAACTTCCACGCAGCGCATTTCGTCTAATGCCTTAACGCATGACCAAAAAAAATATCTTCCTCACTGCACTGTTTGTCGTTTTGGTTGCGGTTTGGGCGGTTTGTTTTTCCGGTTGGTTCAAGAAGGAAAGAATCGATGTCATGCTCGACCTTCATTCCCAACGGCGCCGGGCAGGAAATAACGGGCCGGACATGCCGCTGGCCACTTTTGGGTTCAGTCACGAATATCAGTTTGTTGAAGTGAAAGTAGTCTCCGCCAGCGCGTTACTGACCAATGCGGCACCGCTTCCGGAATGGCACCTGGTCAGCGAATCAAATTCTGTTCCTGTAAAAATGGTCATTTACGGCCAATGGATCCAGGGAATGAAACCGGCCTTCGCTAATGCCCGCGCCAAACCGCTCCAGCCGGGTGAATCTTATCATCTGTTTATCAAAGCCGTTTCCGGCGAAGAAGGTGACTTTAACTTCAAGATGCCCCCCTCAAAGTAAAGTCAGGGCGGAATCACGGTTCTTTGTATATCCGTCACGCCCCATAGGTCCATCGGATTGAAGGCGCGGCCAAATTTCAAAAACCGCGCACTGCCATCGGCGAACGCGTAATTGGACCCGCCCCCGCCGTTTCCATTCTCATCCTTGACTGTGCCGGAATGCTTGCTTTGGTCTAGTTGCTTCAGGTCGTCGTAATCTTCGTAATCCATGAAAAAGTGCGGCGAATCAAAGGATTTTTCCCCAAAGACAATGGTGTCCGCCGGCTCTTTGATGACGGTCTCGGCCATGACGAGCGTCGGGTCGCCATTCTGGTAACTCGCCCAGTCGTTGCTGCGCACATATTTAAAATAATCATTCCAGCCGTTGATGATATAGCTGCGCGGGGCCGAATCCGCCGTGCCCACTTCATTGGAATATGTGTTCGGGGAGCCGAGTTGCACGTCGTTCGGACAAAGCAGAACATCCAGCTCTGCGTAGTGGGGCTGAAGCAGATTCGGCCAGCGATTCACTGTGACGCGTGGCGGATAATAGCCTTCATTCTCATCCACATAAATGTGGGCGGCCATGCCCAGTTGTCGTATTTTATTCTCACACGAGATTCGCTTGGCCGATTCCTTCGCCCGACCCAACACCGGCAGCAACATGCTCGCCAAAATCGCAATGATCGCGATAACGACCAGCAATTCAATCAATGTGAACGCCTCCGGCTTCGAATTGTTTCCCCTTCCAAACATCATTCAATGAATTTAGACGGTTTTGCTTTCAATCCGGTTACCGGTCGTTTCAATTTTTGTCCCCGCGAAATGGCACGCCGCCCATACATCTGGTTCCACTTCGCGCAATTCCGGAAATTCCATTTTGCATTTCGGAAACTCCGCGATGGGACAACGCGGATGAAACGGACATCCCGACGGCGGATGGATCGGCGAAGGCACATCCCCCGGCAAAAGGATGCGCTTCCGTTTCGTGGCCACATCAATCTCTGGCACCGCCGAAATCAAAGCCTGCGTATAAGGATGTTGCGGGGCGCGGATCAACGTTTTTGCGTCCGCTGTCTCCACAATCTTTCCAAGGTACATCACCATCACCCGGCGACTGATATGTTCGACGACCGCCAGGTCGTGCGCAATGAAGAGATAGGCCAGCCCGCGCTCTTGCTGCAGGTCCGCCAGCAGGTTCACGATCTGCGCCTGCACCGAAACATCCAACGCGCTCACCGGCTCATCACAAATAATCAATTGCGGTTCCACCGCCAACGCCCGGGCGATTCCGATGCGCTGGCGCTGCCCTCCAGAAAATTCGTGCGGATACCGTTGCGCATAAGCCGCATCCAGCCCAACGACCTGCAACAGTTCGGCTACACGCTTGCGACGTGCTGATGAACCTACCACGAGCCGGTGTATATCCAGCGCTTCACCGATGATATCCTCCACCGTCATGCGTGGGTTCAACGAGCCGTATGGGTCCTGAAAAATCATCTGCAACTTGCGGCGCCGCGCACGCAGCGTCGCCCCATTCATCTGCGTCAGGTCCTCCCCATCCAGAAAAACCTTTCCTCCCGTCGGCTCGATCAAACGCACGATGGCCCGTCCCAACGTCGTCTTCCCGCACCCACTTTCGCCTACCAATCCAAGCGTCTCACCAGGCGCGATGCTGAAACTGACATCATCCACCGCCTTCACCGTTTCATGAACGCGGCTGAACAACCCGTGTTTCACGGGAAAATGCACCTTCAGGTTTTTGACTTCGAGCAGCGCGTTCAATCGTTGGGAGTGGATTCAACCGTCCGGTTTTAAAAGAAATATCTTCGCCCGACCGGCAGCGCCCACAAAAAGCAACCGGTCGGTGATTCAATTCAAGGCAATGCCACGACGGATATACGTCGGCACATCCAGGTCTTCTCCCTTGTGGATGGTCGGCTCGCTCTTGTCGAAACGGCCCTTGGAAACGATTTCCAGCGGTAACTGGGTCTGGCGCAATCGCGCCGCCGCTTTGCGGGCGCGCGACCCGTTCTGCCGCGCCATCTGCTCCATCTTTTCGTTCGACATCGCGGGCGCCGGCGCTGCGAATCGCGATGCCGGGCGGGTCGTCGCTTCACGACTCAACAATTGCGAATCAAGATTTTCCTGCGGCTGATGATGGCTCGAAGGCGATGCCTCGTGCGAAACTGTCGAACGCGTTGTCCCTATCGAACCGCGCCGACCGGTGACGATCGTCAACGCCAGCCGGTCCTGAAAATGCTCATCGATCGCCGCCCCCATGATGATCTGGGCGCGTTCACACTGGCGGGCGATCTTTTCCATCACGCGATTCACCTCAGCCATTGTCAAATCCGGCCCCCCGAGCAGGCTCACAAGTACCGCGCTGGATTCAGTCAACGCCTGACCGCCATCCAATAGCGGGTGTGCGAATAATTTCTCCAGCACTTCCTTCGAACGCATCGGGCCGGAAGCTTCAGTGCAGGCAAAGCAGCTTTCCCCCATCTGTTCGCGCAAAATCTCGCAGAGGTCGGCTAGTTGGATTTCGATCAAACCCTTATGTGCGACGAGCCGCCACATGCCTAACATCCCCTCAGCCAGCAGGTCATTCGTGATCTTGAACGTGTCAAGCACACTGGTCTTTTCATCCACGCATTTCGCCACTTTTTGGTTCGTCAGGCAAACGACCCCGTCAGCCGCCGATTTAAGCTGCTCCAAACCGCGCATCGCCTGTTGTTGTCGCCGATTTCCCTCCCACTCGAATGGTAATGTCACAAACGCCAGCGCCAGCGCGCCGCATTCCTTGGCCGCCCGGGCGACCACCGGTGAGATTGAAGTGCCCGCCGAACCACCAAGACCAGCCGCGATGAATACCACTTCCGCACCGGCGCATAATTCTTTAAAGCGCGTAAAATGTTCCTCGGCCTCCATCCGGCTGCGGCGTCCGTCATCGCTGGTCGCACGGGGGGCGAATTGAACTTTCTCCGGCGCGGCTGAAGCAGACAAAGACTTTGCGTCATTATTGACGGCGATCAACGACACGCCCGCCAATCCGCGCTTCATGATGAGGTCGCCCACCAGCACGCCGGTATTGCCCACGCCAAAGATTTTCACCCGTACGGCTTTCGTTTCCGCCGCGTCGACCGGTTGGTTTTTGGTGTTCATGTTAGTCAGTTCAAGACCGCTTGAAGATCTGGTTGATAGTACTGCGAAGGCCATCCGTGAATGACGCCTTCCCCACCCGCCGTCGTTGTTGCAGGGAACCGTATTTCACGAGGCCAATCGCGCCGGCGAATTCCGGCTGGTCGAGCGCCGATTTCAACCCGCTGATGGAATTGGTTTTGCCGACACAAACCGGCATCTGCAATACCCGCTCAGCCAATTGGGAAATCTGGGGAATACGCGCGCAACCGCCGCAAAGAAAAACTCCGGCACGCAGGTAATCCAATAAATCCTGTTGCTCCAAATCCTGGCCGACCAGTTGAAATATCTCCTCCAGGCGCAACGACATGATGCGGCGCAAATGTTCCAGGTTCACCGTCTTGGTCGGCATACCCAGCTCATTCGCAATCGTGAACGTTTGCCCCTTTATTGAGCCATCCACAATCGCTGACCCATGCTCGATCTTCAGTTGCTCCGACCGGCCCAACGGTACTTTCAATCCGTAAGCAAGGTCGTTGGAAACATGGTCACCGGCGACCGCGAGCGCGCCAACGTGTTTGATGACTCCATCTGCATACACGACATATTCGGTCATTCCTCCGCCGATATCGATCACCAGCGCCCCCAGCTCCTTCTGTTCATTGGTCAAAAGCGCCAGCGATGAAGCGAGGCCGTTGAAAACAATTTCATCCACTTCAAGCTGCAATCCCTTTACGACCCGGATCGCGTTTTGTAACCGATTGAAATTTCCGTGGACCACATGGACATCCACCTCCACGCGTGCGCCCAGCATTCCGACCGGATTCGTGATACCATCCTGGCCATCCACAAGGAAATGCTGGCGAATGGCATGGATGACGTGATTTTGCGCCGGCAGATTGATCGTCTTGGCATTCTTGATGACGTCCTGCACATCATCTTCAGAAATTTCACGGTCAGAACTGACGATGGGGTGTACGCCCCGATTATTGAACCCGCGAATGTGCGCGCCGGTCACTCCCAGATAGACGCTGCGTACCTCCACATCGGCCATATGCTCAGCCTCGACGATCGCATTCCGTACATCTTCCTCCGCCAGCGACGTATCGATGATCTCGCCTTTGCGCACGCCGCGCGAACGCGCCTGGCCGAGGCCGACGACATTCAGCGAACCTTCGGCGTTAAGTTCACCGACCACGGCACAAACTTTTGAAGTGCCGATCTCCAGTCCAACGACAATGGATGAGGATTCAAACATTTTTTCTCTTGGTAGGTTTGTTGCGGCTGCGGTCTACGGCCCCATGGACAGCGGGCGGCGCGGCGATGTCCTGCCAGCACACCGGGATATTGTTTGCCACCGCGAGATTCAAGGTGCTGACAACGCGATTCTGGCTTTGGCCCAGATCGTAAGCCGCGCGCCAACGGCGCAGTTGCAGCTCCAAGTCCTGCAAACCAAACGTGATCTGGCTGCCCTGATCTGTCGTCGCCACCAGAACCTGCGGCGATGAAACATCCACACGCCGCAAATCCACCAGCCCGGCCATCGGAGAATGGTCAAAGGCCGCGATAAGTTGCAGCGCAGACTGCAACTGCGGGACGTCGCGAATGGCGCGCCCGGGCTGCAGTTTGCTCGGCTCAATACCGGCAATTACTGGCAGTTGGTCGATTTGCTGGTTCAACGGAATGGCCCGGTCACGGATATCGAGTGGCAACATCACAAATCCATCTGCATCCAATTGAAATACACTGATCTGCACACCACCGCCGGGACGTAATCCCGCAATGTTCACCTGCGCCACCGGCACACGCTCGGTAACGGCGATACGCAACGACTTCGGTAAAATACGTTCCACGGAAACAGATTGGATCATCGGCGACATCTCCAGGTTTCGCTTCACCTTCGCCAGGTCGAGCGCGAAAAGATTGTCCCCTATTTTCACCCCGCTCCAGCGTTGCAACTGGTCCTGGGCGATGACGCCATCGGTTTGCACCTTGATCTCGGAGATCGCGAACGAACTGTTCTCGTAGACCAAACGATCCATCGTCCACGAGCCCACCCGCCAGGCGAGATAGACTCCGAACACCGTGACGAACGAAACGCCCAGGGCGATGGCAGCCAGCCGCATCCGCGTGGCGCGCACCTGGTCGGAACGCAATTTTACGTCGAGCACATGCCCGCGATTGAATCGCCGGTTTTTTTGTTTCCGTCTAAACCACATAAATTCTTAAGACCGTCACACTGCTAAGCCAAAGTCGCTTCGCGTTTCAAAGCCAGGTCCACCATGCATTGGCAAAGTTCTGCGTAGCTCAGGCCCGCCGCCGCAGCCGCTTTGGGCAACAGGCTCGTTTCCGTCATGCCCGGCAGCGTATTGACTTCCAGAACGACCGGGTCGCCGTTTTCGCGTACCATGACATCCACACGCGCGTAATCGCGCCCACCTGCGGCATCAAATGCACCCAACGCCGCTTCCTGGATGCGCTTCGTCGTCTCCGCATCGAACGGCGCGGGGCAAAAATATTCTGTGCAACCGGGTGTGTATTTATTGCGATAATCGTAAGCGCCCGCTTTAGGCCGCACTTCCACGATCGGCAGCGCTCTGCCGTCCAGGATTCCCACGGTCGTTTCGCGCCCGACAATCTTTTCTTCAACCAACACCTGTGTGTCGTAGCGAAACGCCTCGCGCAAAGCCGTGCCCCAATCCGCCACACGGTCAACAAATTGCAATCCCACGCTCGAACCCTGGCGTACGGGTTTGACGACCACCGGCGGCTGCCACCCCATCGGCCACGCGGTCTTTTCAGAATCCACGACCAAAAATTTCGCCGTCGGCACGCCTGCCTCGATGCACCGCTGTTTCGTCAGCACCTTGTCGAAGGCGATCCGGCTCGCTTCGGCATCGCAGCCGGTGTATGGCACCCCGGTTTTATCAAGCTGCTGCTGCACCGTGCCGTCTTCGCCATATGTTCCATGCAGCGCGAGCAAAACCACATCCGTCCCGTCCGGCAAAACAAACGTGCCGTCCTTCGGGTCAAGCTCCGTCACGTAATGGCCGAGTAAACGTAACGCCTTCGCCGCTGCTGCGCCGGTGCGCAAGGACACTTCGCGTTCCGCGCTTGGCCCGCCCAACATCACAACGATATTCAGTTTCTCACTCATGAGTCAGTCTTCCCCGACGATCTCCACTTCGGTCTGCAATTCGATTCCGCGCGCGGCACGAACGCGTTCCTTGATCGTCTTAATCAGTTCAAGAACATCGTGCGCGGTCGCCTCACCATCATTCACCAGAAAATTTCCATGTTCGGCCGACACAACCGCGCCACCCACGCGCAAACCTTTCAGGCCCAATTCATCGATCACCCGGCCCGCTGGAATGGTCGCAGGATTTTTGAACATACAACCTGCGCTCGGCGCAGCGGGTTGCGACTCCCACCGCTTCTCGCTAAATCTTTTCATCCGCTCTTCAATCTCCGCGCGCGTCGCCGCCTGACCGCGAAACATCGCGCTGAGGGCGATGCGGATTTTTAACATCGAGCAACTCCGATACGTCGCCGCCATCTCAGTCCCGGGGCGCTCATGGATATCTCCAGAAAAATCCATAAACCGCACAGAATCAACAACATTAAACACCTCGCCGCCCATCGCGCCGGCATTCATCCGTAAAGCTCCACCCACGCTTCCCGGAATGCCCTCAAGAAATTCCATCCCAGCCAACCCGCTGCGCTTGGCTTCCACTGCGAGATTTTTCAGTTTTGCTCCAGCCCCTGCCCGCAAACAGTGTCCAACGATTTCAATCCGGCTGAAAAATGCGTGCGATAAACAAATCACCACGCCACGAAAACCGCCGTCGCGAACGATCAGATTGGACCCGCGTCCAAGCACAAAAAACTTCTCACCTCTCTCGTTGCAAAAATTCAAAACGGCCGACAAATCCTCTTCCGAGGCCGGTTCCACATACACATCCGCTGGACCGCCGACCCGCAAAGTCGTGCGCTTTGCCAGCGGTTCGTTGGCACGAACCAGCGCGGCCGGCGAGAGAGCCAGCTTCAACGCGGATGTGAGTTGTTCTGCTTTGCTCATCGAAACATCCAAAATGGTTTCCGTCGCCGTCATGCGATGACTTTTGATTCCTTATGATGGTGCGCATGTCCGCACGAACATTGCGCAAGCGGCGACGATTTCCTCGCCTCAGAACGCGCGACCCGGTCCAAAATGGTATCAGCAATCTTTTCTGCCGCTTTGGGTTCATGCCATTTCGCGAGCGCAATTTGCATAGCCTGACGCGCCGCTGTGTCCTCAACCAATTTCACCAACGCCTCGCAGACCTTTTCCGGAGTTGCGTCCTTTTGTTCCAGCAACAAGGCTGCACCGCTGTCCACAAAGGCCCGCGCGTTATGCATCTGGTGGTCGTCCGCCGCAAATGGATAAGGCACCAGCAACGACGGCAAATTCATCGCCGCAATTTCCGCAAGGGAAGACGCTCCTGCACGGCTGACCGAGGCGGAAGCCGCCCCGAGCGCCAGCTCCATCTCCGAAAGGAAAGTATGCACAACGGCTTTAACACCGGCTGCGGCATAAGCGTCCGTAACTTTTTCCGCATGGTTGGCACCGGTAAGATGCAACCACTGCCAATGGTGTGCGCGTATTGCGAGCAATGGCAGCGCAGACAAAACCATTTCATTGATGCCGTTCGCGCCCTGGCTGCCACCCATCACCAGGACCACGGGCCGGTTCGGTTCCAAACCAAGCGCCGTGCGACATTCCGCAGTATCACGCTGGCGAAATTGCGGACGCACCGGTGTGCCCGTCACCACCGTTTTACGCGCACTGAGGCGCGCGGCTGTTTGCGCAAACCCAATGAAGGCGACGTCAATAAACCTTGAAAGCCAGCGGTTCGCCTTGCCGGGAATCGTATTGGACTCGTGCAGGAATGTTTTGGCCCCCAGCGAACGTCCCGCCAGAACCGGCGGCGCGCTGGTAAACCCGCCCATCGCCAGAACGGCGTGCGGTGGATCAGTGTTAAAAATCTTCTTTGCCGTGCGATAAGAACGATAGAAACCGCGGGCGAACGCAAAATAGTTTCGTCCTTGTAGACCGACGGCCGGCAGCGTGACGATTTTCATGTCCCGCACATTTTTGACCGCCTGCTGGTCCACATCCTTCGGCGAAATAAGCAGGGAGATCCGACAGCCGTGCTTCTGGAGTTCATCGGCGACCGCCAATCCCGGAAACAGATGCCCGCCGGTGCCGCCGCACGCGATCGCGACGTGAAATGAATCGGCGCTTTCGGTCATGTGAGTTCAGGTGATGGAATTCTACCTGGTGCGATCGCCTCGGTCTCGTTGGTCCGCTCGCGCGCAAACCGCGCAATGCTTAAAAGCACGCCCACACAGACGAGCATCATCATCAGGTTCGACCCGCCATAGCTGATGAACGGCAGCGGCAACCCCTTGTTCGGAAGCGCGCTCGTGACCACGCCAATATTGATCAGTGCCTGCATCCCGATCAAAAACGAGATGCCGCAGCCCAGTAAAAGGCCGAAATTATCGCGTGAACGCATCGCGATGTAGATCCCGCAAAGAACGATGACAACGAACGCCACCACGATCAGCAACGTCGCTATCAGGCCAAGTTCTTCACCGATGATGGACAAAATGAAATCCGTGTGGTCTTCGGGCACAAACAATTTTTGACGGCCATTGCCAATCCCACGCCCGAACCAACCGCCCGAACCGAGCGCCAGCATCGCCTGATAGGCCTGATAACCCACGCCGTCTTTGTGTTGCTCCAGGTCGAGCCAGCTAAAGATGCGCTTCATGCGCATCGGATTGGAGAGCAGCATGAAGACGAAACCAACCACGCCGACCAGTCCCGGTGGCACAATAAATTTCCATTGCACGCCTCCGATCACCAGCATGGCGCTTGTGACCACGGCCAGAAGCATGGTGGTGCCCCAATCGGGCTCCAGAAAAATCAGCCCTAAAGTAACCGCAATGATGGCTCCGGGAATGGCGATGCCGCGCCACCACGTCTTCATCTGGCGGGGAAAACGGTCCACGTACCACGCGACAATGATGAGCAGCGCGAGCTTGGCAAATTCGGAGGGCTGAAAACGAACACCGTGAAAATCAAACCAACGACGGGCGCCGTTGATTTTACGACTGATCACCAGGACAGCCAGCAGCATCAATAACGCGAACACGAACGTTGGCCAGGCGATCGTTTTGAGCCGGCGATAATCCAATGACGTGGCAATCGCAGCCAAAACCAGACCGAGCGCGCACCACACGAGCTGCATCAAAAGAAAATGCGCACCGATCGTTTCGTGAGTTCGGGGGTTGATCTGCGTCATGCTCGAGCTGTAGAGCATCACCATGCCTAGCGCGAGCAACGCAGCAACGCAAAAAACGAGGACTGTGACAGCAACCTTCATTTCAACAACCAAACCAGATCCGCGCGCCGGCTATCGAACCGGCGCGCGGTGATTTTTAATGTCCCGGTGCGGGGACCGCAGGAGCCGGGGCCGGAGCGGGAGCTGCCGGTTCAGGAGCCGGAGTGGACGCGGGGGTCGCCGCCGCGGCTTTCGCGGGAATCTTCAGCTTCTGGCCCACCTTGATACGGTCGGTCGTCAGGCTGTTTTCCGAACGCAACGCTTTCACTGAAACATTGTGAGCCTTCGCGATGGACGTCAGGGTGTCACCGGATTTGACCGCGTACACCTGGTCAGTATCGGCAGTCACTGCGGTCGGTGCCGCTGTCGTGCTTGAGCCGGCGGGAGCCGGCACCTGGATCTTCTGGCCGATCTTCAGCTTGGTGGAATCTACGCCGGGATTAGCGTCCTGGATCGCCTTGGTCGAAACGCCAAATTTTTTGCCGATGGTATAGAACGAATCACCTTTGACGATGGTATATTCACTGGCCGTGGCTGCCGGTGGCAACGGCGGAGCAGGCGGCGGAACATTTGTCTCCATGGCAGGCGGAACATAAGCGTTCGTATCGGCCACGGCATTCGTGCCGGCGTCAAATGGCGCAACCGCATTGGTATCCGGCGGCGATTGATCAACCGGTGCTTGTTCGCGTTTGCAGCCCTGCATCGTCAAAAGCGTGACCAGTCCGATAACATGCACACCGGCAATAAATAGAAACGCCGTGCGCATGCGCGCGCGGGTTCGGTTTTTTTGGTCAAGGAGGGAACCCTGGGGTATTAACGGACTTGGATTATTCATTTGTGTGGCGCTGGCGCGTCCTTTCTGTTGAGGATTTCAATTTGATTTGGTTGTTAATTCTTCCGCCACAGGTTTTCCTCAAAAAACTGGGGCAAATTGGTTTCAAAACGGTTCGCTACACCGCGTATGTGTTCTAACAACGAAACCCCCGCGGTGCAAGGAGCAAAGCAACTTTGCGACACACGATTTTTCGTAGTTTTCATCCGTAATTTTTCGCTTAACTTTTTTGTCTCACCGGATCTTCAACGTGCTCAACGCAACCAATGCGAATAGCACGCATAAAATGTAAAACCGCATCACCACCTGCGATTCGTACCAGCCCTTTTTTTCGAAATGATGATGCAGCGGCGCCATCAAAAAAAACCGCTGCCCGGTCCCAAAACGCTTGCGGGTATACCGGAACCAATACCGCTGAATGATGACCGAAACGGCTTCCGTCACGAAAACTCCACCGGCGATGACCAGCACCAGCGGCTGATGTATCAGCACGGCGACCAATCCCAGCCCGCCCCCCAGCGCCAATGAACCCGTATCGCCCATAAACATCTGCGCCGGATGACAGTTGAACCAAAGAAATCCCAGGCCCGCACCGAAAATTCCCGCGCAAAAGACTGTCAGTTCGCCCGCGCCGGGCACATAAGGAATCTGAAGATACGCGGCCGCTTTCACGTTGCCAGCCAGGTAGGTCAGAATCAAAAAAACGATCGACACGATGATTGTGCAACCGATCGCCAGTCCATCGAGACCATCCGTGAGATTCACGGCGTTGGAACTGCCGACGATGGCCAACAGCACCACCATCATACCGCAGCCCACGCCAACATGGATTGGATATTTGTAGAAAGGTAGCATCAATTCCGTCACCAATTTGCGCGTCGCAGGGACATACCAGAGATAAATTCCGACGAATAATGCCATTGCGATCTGCACGGCGAGTTTCACGCGCGGCTTGGTTCCACCGCCACTTTGTTGGATTATTTTGGCGTAATCGTCGTAAAAACCAAGCGTGGTCAGCACGATCACGGAAAGCAAGGTGAGCAGGACCAACGCATTCCATTGTGTCCAAAGCAAGACCGAAATGTTGAGCGTGGCAATGATCAAAATCCCGCCCATCGTGGGCGTCCCCTTCTTGCTCAAGATGCGCGCGCCCAGGCCACCCGCCTCCTCCGCTTTGTCCGCGTACTCCTGGCCAAATTTTAGCTGCTTCAACCATCGGATCACTTTCGGTCCCAGCCAAAGACTCAGTAGCAACGCGGTCACCGCCGCGCCTGCGCTTCGAAAGGTGATGTAACGGAACAACCGCAGGAACGAAACCTGGTTCGCCCACGGCTTTCCGGTTGACCAATCGAGGATCCATTGGCTTAGGTAATAGAACATCAGTTCTTTCGCATCGCATCGCCGGCTTTCAACAGTTCCGCGACACGTTCCAACTCCGCCTTGCGCGACGCCTTCAACAAAAGGACGTCCCCCGGTTTTACAAATTGTTTCACGGCTCCCACCGCGGCGGTGACATCAACAAATTCCAACACCCGATTCAAACCGGCATGGCGGGCCGCCTGACCAGTGACGCCGGCCATTTTTCCGATGACAAAAAGTTGGTCCACACCCAATTCAGCCGCCCGCCGCCCGACTTCCGCATGGGCTGATTCCGTGTGATCGCCAAGCTCTCCCATATCACCAAGGACCGCGACCCGACGGCCTTTGCACGGCAGGTCATGCAGGGCTTCAAGGGCGGCGATCATCGAATCGGCATTCGCGTTGTAGGCATCATCCAAAATACGAACACCATTAAGTTCCTCTATCTGCAAACGCATTTTGGGCGCCTGGCATTGTTCCAGGCCTTGCGCAATCTCCTCGCGGCTGAGTCCAAGCTCTGCACCGATCGCAATGGCGAACGTGGCATTCACTGCCTGGTGCCGCCCGATCAGGTTGACATGATATTCCCCGCTGAATTTTTCCTCCGGCGCCTCAAGGCGAAAGGTAGTGCCGTCCTTATCAATTTTTGCGGATGACACATGCCATTCATTCGTCGGTCCAAATCCGACCCGCTCCGTCCCCGCGCAGGCGCGCGCGATGATTTGTGGGGCAAAATCGTTATCGCCATTGATAAACAGTTTGCCGCTAACGGGCAGGAGTTCGGCGAGCCAGCCTTCCTCAGCCGCCACTCCGTCCAGGTTGCCAAAAAATTCCAGGTGTTCGCGACTGATGCTGGTGATGACGCCAAACTTCGGCTGCACCATTTTCACCAGCGGCGCGAGTTCGCCGGGATGATTGGTGCCAACCTCAACGACTGCGGCTTGATGTTCATTTTGCAAACGCAGCAAGGTCAACGGCACACCAATGTCATTGTTAAAGCTGGCCTCGCTCGAAAGCGAAGCCAGCTTTTGACGCAAGACAGACGCGATAAGCTCTTTCGTAGTCGTCTTGCCATTTGACCCACCCACACCAACTATGGGCAGGGCAAAATTCTGGCGATAGGCGGCGGCGAGCCTGCCCAGTGCTCGGCGGGTGTTATCCACGGCAATCACCGCACAACCGGGTAATGTTCCCGGGACCTTGGCTGCTTCAATAACAACAGCCGTAACACCGCGGCGCGCTACTTCACTTAGAAAATCGTGTCCGTCAAATTTTTCTCCCGCGAGCGCGAAGAATACGTCGCCTTCCTGCGCCTGTCGGGAATCCGTGCAGACGCGCGAAACGAGCGTGTCCGGTGTGCCGGCCAGCATTTCACCGGCGCAGGCCTCGGTGACGAATTTTAGAGGACGAGCTTCCATGCCCGAATATTCCACAGGTTCCGCGGATCGGCGTTCGCAGATCTTTTCAAATTTCAATCCCGCCCGCGCCCGCGGCAGCCGAAAGGCGGTGCGCCGTAGCGGATGGTAGGGACTGGCCAAAGTTCTTTGTTTCATTTTGTGGTCGATGGGAATTTTCCGGCGCCGGGGCCGCGGGCTCCATCTTTCCGCCGGCTACGGCGCGTTCCTGGTTGTTCGTCAGCGCGGCTGCGAACAACCGGTGCGATATGGTCGGTAGTAGGTTCATGGTTTTTGGTTTGGTGAAATGGTCCGCGCGAAAATTTTCTTCGGCTGCGAATTATCTCCGGTGGCGATGGCCGGCGCACCGGCGGTATTGATATCCGGATGCACGTTCAGATAATTCGCGGTGCGTTCAGCGACTTGCTTGAACGTGGGCCCGGCGGTGAGGCCGCCAAAGTGGCCGTTTTGGGGCTCGTCCAGGACGATGGCGATACAGACTTCAGGATTATCTGCCGGGAAAAATCCGATGAACGAGGAGACAAATTTGTCCGGCGCATAAACACCGTGCTCAGCTTTTTGCGCCGTACCGGTCTTGCCCGCTACGGTAATATTGATGTTGGTGAGATTGGCTTTGTAGGCGGTGCCGGCCGGCGTCACGACGGTCTTGAGGGCTTCCACCATTTTCTTCGCCGTCTCTTCAGAGATGACCCGGCGGACGGATTGTGGTGGATATTGCGCCACGACATTACCATCACGATCCTCCAGCCTGCTGATCAGCATCGGCCGCATGAGTGTCCCGCCATTGGCGATGGCACACATCGCAAACGCCATCTGCAAACGGGTCACCGCAACGCCCTGTCCCATGGGGATTCGCGCAATGGACAGTTTACTCCAATCTTTGACCGGATAAACCACCCCGCGCGCCTCGCTCGGCAATGGGATTCCCGTGCGCGCGCCAAAACCATAATTATGGATGTAATCATAAAGCTCCTCAGCTCCCATCTTGATGCCGATTTTCGCCGCGCCGATATTCGAGGACTTGGTGATGATATTCTCCACCGTGAGGTCGCCATGAGGTTCATCATCGTGCAGGATCTTTCCCGCGAAGGCAAAGTGACCATGTTCGCAATCGAACACATCATTTAAGGTGACATTCGTTTCATCCAACGCCCCCGAAACGACGACGATCTTGAAAGTGGAACCCGGCTCGACGATGTCCGTGATCACACGATTTCGCCGGGCATCCGGGGTGGCCGCCCCGGGATTATTTGGGTCAAAGCTCGGCACCGTGGCCATGGCCAGGATCTCACCGGTCTTCGGACGGATGACAATGCCGGACGCGCTGATCGGCGTATATTTTTGCATCGCATCGGCTAAAGCGGTTTCGAGCGTATGCTGAATGGCGGAATCAATGGTCAGGACGACGTTCAGGCCATCGCGCGGCTGGGCGTCCTGTCCGCGCAACGAGACAAGTTCACGCTCATGCTTGTCGGTTTCCGTCACCCGCCATCCGGTAATGCCGGTAAGTTGCGCGTTAAAGCTCAGTTCAACCCCTTCCTTGCCGACGGTCTGCTGAAAACGATTGCTGTTGACCTCGCTCTCATTCATTCCAACGAATCCAAGAATGTGTGCGGCGAGTGATTGATTGGGATAAACCCGCAGTTGGTCGTCCACCGGATCAACGTCGATCGCGCTGGTGCGCAGATTTCGGAGAGCCGCCTGTTCGGTCTTCGGTAGTTTTTTCTCATCAATACCGAAATTGAGATTCGTCATCGCCGATTGCACCCGTTGCCATGTCTCAACGGTGACTTTCGTTTTTAACCGGACATAACGGACAGCATTGGTCTGCCCCTTTTCGTTCACTCGAAATTTTGGCATCAATGCCTGGCGCAAAGAAGCTTCATCCAGTTGCAGGATGGGCGCGATGGCATGGGCGACTTCCGCCTGGTGATTCCCGATCAAAGTAGGATCGGCGCAAACAGTCTTCACAAACACACTGGTGGCCAGCAGGTTGCCATGCGCATCCAGAATATCGCCCCGGCGCGGAACGAGCGTGAACTCGCGCTGCGTGTTCTGTTGCGCCTTGGCGAGCAGATCATCGTGGCGCAGCACCTGCAGGTCCACGAGCCGATAGCCCATGCCCGCAAATGCCAGCGCCAACAGGATGAGGAGCGCCCACACCCGGCGTTGTTGTAAGTGTTGGCCCATTTTAAACTCTACCAACCGTCCACGGCGATCGGTTCCTCAACACGACGGCGTCATGGACGGCGGTAAAAAATTCTACGAACTACTTTGGTTTTTTCCGTTTGCCAGCCGCCCGTGGCGATCGGTTCCTCAACACGACGGCGTCACGAGCGGCGGCAAAAAATTCCAGCGTTTACCGCAAGGCTATTTGCCGGTTCGCATTCTGCGACTCAGGCACTGGCACAAACGTGGTCGGCTCCGGCAAACGCAAAATCTGATTCTCTCGGGGCAATACCAAACCAAGGTTCAGTTCCTTCACGCGCTGCTCGACCATCGCGGGCGACCGCAAGGTCGCCAGTTGGCGCCGCATCTTTTCGTTTTGATTCTGCAATTGTTTCAGCGCGGACTCCTGCTTCGTAAATTGCCGGCCCAGTTCCAGGATCTGGTTCTTCTGCCACACATAACCGACGCCCGAGCCACCAATGAGCAGGCACAGCAAAAAAGCCTTTAGCGCCGGTCCGAACCGGATGGCGGCTGACTGATTTTTTCTGTTCCTGGCCATTAAATCTTTTCCATCACGCGCAACTGCGCACTGCGGCTGCGCGGGTTCTCTTGCAATTCCGTTTCGCCTGGCTTGATGGCTTTCCGCACCACCCACTTCAATTCCGGTTCGCGCGGCTGCCGCAACTCGGGCACGTCCACCGCGCCGGCAAACGTGTAATCCCGCGCCAACGCATTCGCCCAATCTTTCACGGCCCGGTCTTCCAGTGAATGAAACGTGATGACCGTCAATCTGCCGCCGGGCTTTAAAATCTTCAGGGCGCCAGCCAGCCCGCGTTTCAAAGAACCGATCTCGTCATTCACTGCGATGCGTAACGCCTGAAAAATCTTCGTCGCCGGATGCGCTTTATCTCCGCGTCGGGGTGACAGGCGCTCGATCAATTCCGCCAGCTGCCGTGTCGTCTCGAACTTCCGCTGCACCCGGTCGTGCACGATCGCCTTCGCGATCCGGCGCGAATCCCGCTCGCCGCCGTATTCCCAAAAAATCTTCGCCAGGTCTTCGGCATCCGTGTTGTTCACCAGCTCCATCGCTGTCAACGCCTGCCGCGCATCCATCCGCATATCGAGCGGGCCTTCGCTTTGAAAACTGAACCCGCGCTCCGCGACATCCAATTGCGGCGAACTCACGCCCAGGTCCAACAACACACCATCACAACTCTCTGCCGGAACCCATTCCGACATCTCCGCAAAATTTCCCCGCCGTATTTCAAATCGCCCGGCGAACCGCGCCAGGCGCTTTCCGGCCGCCTCAACGGCCGCGCCATCGCGATCGCATCCAAACACCCATCCATTCGGCGAAGTCATTTCCAAAATGGCTTCCGCGTGTCCACCCCCACCGAGTGTTCCGTCGGCGAACCGCCCGCCCGCCTTTGGTTGCAGCCCCGTCAGCACCTCCGCCATCAACACTGGCTTGTGAACGAAGTCGGGCACTGCGCATGGTTTGGTTAAATTGGTTATGCTTCCACTCCCGCCATCTCCGCGGGCGCTTCAGTTTTTTGCTTCGCCGCTTGCGAACGTTCACGACGCACTGGTTTGACTGGCGGTGATGGTTTCATCGGCACGATCTCAAGATCCGCATCGCTCAAATCATTTCGCACCACGCGTACTTTTTCCAAGGAAAGCTCGGCCTGCACTGGCCCACTCTGCGCGCTCACCACAACCGCCACCACCTGCGTCTGGCGCTTCGGCATCCAGTTCGCCGGCTTCAATTTTGCCACCGCCGGCAACTTCGGCATGGAAGGCAGGTGCAGCTTCTTGAATTTGAAACTCATCGCATGGGTCTTGCACCAGATCGCCGCCAGCTCCAGCCAATCAAGGAATCGCAGCACGACATGCTCTCGCTCAACGGCCGGTTGGACTTTCGCGATCGGTGCGGCTTCCATGACAGGGGCGGCTGGTGTTGATTGAACCTCCACCACTTTCGGCATCTCTTGAGTTGCTTTGAGATTTGCCGCGCGGTTTTCTACGTCCGTTAAAACCTTATTAGTGACTTCCACCGGCGCCGGTTTTTGCAAAACTTCTTTGACCTTCGGTTGTACCGGCGCTGGCACCGTGGCAGCCATCGGTAATTCCACCTGCTTCGCCGGTTTATTTTCCGGTCGCGCAAACGGATTCTTCCCTGACCCAAAGGTCGGCAATTTATACCGCGTGTCTAAACGGTATCGCCCCTGGGATGTTCCCGACCCTACCCAGGTCCGCCCTGCCGACAGTAATCGCATAAAGCTCATAATAATCATTCCATCATTTTGAACGCCTCTTGCGCCATCACCGTATCCGCTGCGCTCCGCGCCTCGTAACGCGACGGGTTCCAAATCTCAAACCGGTCCAGCAATCCGACCAGCACCGCTTCATCCTTGATGCCCACGCCCTTGGCCATCTCGTCCGGGATGCAAATACGCCCCGACTTGTCCAACGCCACCTGCACCGACGCACTCCCGATGAACCGTTTCAGCACCACCTTGTTCGGGTCGCTGCTCGGCATCGCGTCGATCGCATTCATCAACTTGTCCATCTCCTCGGGGGGCAACACCCGCAGGCAGGGACCTTCTTTTTCCTTCGGCCAAAGTATCAAGGTCAGCTCGATACCCTCCACCGGCCGCCACTTCGATGGTATCTGCACACGACGCTTCTCATCCACGCCATGGCGATACAGCGAGTTGTAATAGGTACGACCTGATTTTCCGTTGATATCCACTGAGTTATCCACCGTTGTGTCACTATCTCTCATAGTGCCCCACAACGCCCCACTTTTAACCATCTTAACCCACTCCCTGTCAACAAGAATCCTGCGCTTTATTGGAAAGTTATTCACAATTTGTACGCACTCCTCAAATCGCCCCAAAAAGCCCCACACTTTTCCATCGGTCAGCAAGCATTCCCCAAGGCCCTTCATGCGCCGATTTGACACACCCCAAATGCCCTGACCCCGACCATACCCATCATTCAGCCTTAATTTTCTCCGCCGCGTCCCATTCAATCCTTATATCACTCCGCGCCACGCCGGATTTATCCCTCGCCACACATGCCGTGATGAACCCCGGCGCACACATCCCCAGAATTTCCCGCGCCGCCGTCCGGAATTGCTTCCCGTCCTTGAATAAATTCCCCCACGTCGTTTCCGGTTTATAAAATTCCTGCAACTTTCCGCGCTGTTTCCCGAGCGCCACGCGGATCATCTCATGCGTCGCACCGTCCGATTTAAAACTACCAATAATTTTATCCGCCGTGAAGATCACCGGCACAATTTTCTCCGAGCCCGCCGCGAACCATCGCCGCCCCTCCCGCTCCGCGTCCACCAGTTCTTCGTGTTCCGCGCTCCTCGCCAGCCCGATCTCTTCCAGGCCTGATTCAATTTCTTTCAACTCCTTCTGCCGCTCAGAAATTTCCGAGCGCAGCACCAACCCACGATCCACCAATTCTTTCGTATTCATAAAATTTATTTTCAGTTAATTTAAAAGCTCTCAAAAATGTCTCCCCATTCCTGATTTTGAACTGCCCGTCAATTGCACTGCATCACTTAAGCAACAGAAATCCGCCGCCCGTTCCCCCGCTCCCATCGGATGGGAGAGAGCTGGGGTGAGGGGACTTTTTTCAATCCGCACCACGATTCGCGAAGCGAACGTCACTTGTGGGGCAACTGATTCGTGGCGGGCTTGGGAAGCCAATCTGAAATCAGCAATCCGCAATTCACTGGAGTCGTCCTTCCAATATCGCGATCCGCCGGTCCACCTGCAGCGCTGCCCGCTCACAGATCCGTTTCGTCCGTTCCACCCGCCGCGCCGTCGCCATCACCACCGATTCCTGTTCACGGTTCCCCGCCCGCACCTCCCGCTCCAGGTCCCGCCACAACCTGCGCCGCACCGATTTCAATTGCCGTATCTCATGTTTGTATTCCGTGTTCATGTTCATAATGTTTAAGTTTAGTTTTTGTTGCCGAAATTTTTACCACGCAGCCACCGCGTGAAAAGTTGCGCGCGCCCCGATGTGCGGAATCCGCCGGTGGAGGACCGCAGGAGATGCGGGTTTGAAGAGCCCGGCTGGTATTCGATACACATCGGGACGCGCTAAATTTGATAATTGAAAATTTTTCTCGAAGCTTGCCGGGCAAAGCCCGTGAGAATGTGCTAAAAAGCCCTAAAACATTGACGATTCCCCATAGCAACGCTGTCCCCGCCCATGAACATTCCCCGCCCTCCTTGCAGGCCAGTCGCCACTCCGCATCCTTCTCTCTCTGTGTCTCTGCTTGCCACGTTTTACGTGGTGAACCTCTGTGACAAATTTCTCTTTTCATGACAACTGCCTTCCTTTTAAGAACCCCACCACACTCGGCAGCAAAATCAGCGGCGAGACTCCGCCGCCCCAATCCTCCGTTTGCGTCAGCACCAAACCCGCGTTCAAAAGGCCTCCCATGTTGTGATGCGATAGATTGAATGTTTCCTGAAAAAGCGTTCCCGAAATCGTCTCCACTGCGCCCGCCAAAAACGTCGCCTCCGGAAAAAGTCCGCGCACCAGTTCATCAAATGTTTCCGGCATCGGCCTCATCGGATTCACCCAATGCTCCACCGCCGGTTTATATACCCGTAAAAAAACTTTCTCGTTGGCCGTCGCAAAATTGAACGCCCATCTTAGCCGCCGGCTTTCGATCAACTGGGTGATTTCTTTCTCCGATTTATTGATCCGCCCGCGCACCTCCGCCATGTCCGCAAACGGACGTTCCCGGATGCGCGGCGTCCGGCAATTTGCCGGCCGTAGACTGAATCTCTGCCGTATCGCCGGCATCGTGCGCCTCAAATAATGTTGCGTCGCCACAGTCATAAATTTTCGTAAATAATTTCAGCCTTTCATCGATTGCTTGAAATCCAGTTGCAACGCCTCCGCCCGGCTCAACACCCGCGCCAACTCGCGCGCCCGCAATTTCTGCTGTCCATCCGGCAGCGCATCTCCCAGCGCCTGGTAGATCGTTATCTGCTCCGCCAGCGGATAATCCCCAATCTGCGATCCCGCCACGCTCAACAGCACACCCAGCGTCTCCGCCCTCACCGCCATCAAATTTTCGTCAGCCATAAATTTAATAGTTTGTTGATTATTTATTTTCCCGACTGCGGTCACCTGCCGTAAAAAACTTCTCCCCAGACCCTCCTTCATTTTTTCCTTGCATTTTCTTCATTTTCACTTATCTTTTTTAAAGTTCGTTGTGGTCAATATATACAAAATCAAATATGAGTCAACAACAATCTTTAACTAATTTGGAGAAGGCAAAAAAACTTCGCGAAATCCGCAAACGTATGGGCTGGACTCAGGAACGCATGGCCGTAGCGTTAAACCTTGATTCTACCTATCTTTCGCAGTTGGAAAACGATCGCAGACCCGTCGATGAGTACTACGTTACCAAGGTAAATGAAATTGAGCTTGGCATTGAAAAGTCAAAGTCTTCGGACGTCTCAAATGCCTATTTGGCAGCCGCTGCCTATACCCATTTAGGGGATAACACACTACATATGAATCTGGCCGAGCTCGCCTCAAAATATGGGCAGACCCCTCCGGGTGAACGCAAACACCTCATTGTGAATCTCCAGGCCATTCTTCATGAATTGGAACAGCGCGAACTCCGCATGGAGATCAGTTCAAAGCCGCTTTCCGCAGAGGTAGAACAGGCACTTTCTGGGGCACCGGCTGCCCGTCAGCTTGCTCAAGAATCCGGGCGGACACAAAAAGCTGCCGCGCCCACCGCAGATAAACGTGGCCCAGCTTCCGGCGCTGCGAAGCATTAAGCGTTACCACTTGCACTTCCAGGGCCGGTTCGAGGATGACCGCTTGTTTTTTCATGCGCCCATCTTCGCACCGAGCCTTGGACATTGGCTGTCCAAGTGAATAAGTCCACGGGAGTATGTATTTAACGCAAATAGGGCAGAATCAACCGGATTGATTGACTTTTGCGGGTTTTCGTATGGAAAACCCTAATTCGGCCCCTCTGGAATGCGCGATTGCTCAAGCATCAACCGATAAATCCTGTCGCGTTCCAAGTCGATTAAGGCTTGCAGACCCCGTACTCGCTCCTCCTTCTCGCTCTGAGTCAGTTTGTTCAGAAAGGCGTGTACTTCATCTATGCTTCTCCTCGTTTGAATTAAATCTGTTCGTATCGAGGCAAGCTGGAAAAGGACGTATCGGGCGAACTGTTCTGCGTCTGGTCGTTGGGTTTGGTCGTGCATAGGGTGGAATCAATGCTTGCCAATGGATGGTCATTTTTCAATGCTCAAAGGACATATTTTAGCGAGTACGGTAGGGCTAGCAGAAAACCGCGAATTTTCATTAGGGAGCCTTCACCGTCAGCCTCGCGCCGATGGGCGCGTGGTTGGCGTATTCTCTCCCTATAGGCGCTTCGCGGTGCCTCTGCTAGAGGTGCGTTGGCTGCGCGCCTTTTCCTTTCCCTCGCGAGAAAGGAACCGTGGAAAACGTCTTGAAGTGTAATTGCCCTCATTGCGGGATAAACATCGAATATCCAAGCGGCGATTCAGGTCGAGAAGCGAACTGCCCATCCTGCGGAAACCTTCTGCGCCTTCCAGTTCCGGTCGCAACCGTCATACCTCCGCCGACAAGATACGCTCCCCCGCCTCAAACGATATACGTCAAACAGAAGCCGCAAACAGGTTGCCTGACTTCGATAATCGCCATCTTCCTGATTTGCGGATTGATTGTCTTCATCATGTCACTTTTCAACGCCGCCGATTCGTCCTCGGATTTGCAACCTCCGGCGGATCAATCTCACAAGCCGCTGGTTGACGCCGACGTAAGGGTTTTGAAGAGCGGGGCGGTCATCATCAGCAACCAGAGCAAGACGGAAACCTGGGACTCCGTGAACATCTACTTGAACGGCGAGCCATTGAGCGGATTTGCCTGCCGGTTGGAAAACGTGAAGCCATTGGACAGCAAGGTCATTCCGCTGACGGAGTTCGTCAAAGACAACGGGGATAGGTTCAATCCCCGCGACACGAAGGTGCTTTACGTTTGGATAGGCGGCGGAAAATACGACTACCAAAAATACGGGTTTTAACTCGGCCAGCCGTCCTTCGGTCGTTTCTTGGCAAACGACTTCTTGACGGCGTCCTTCCAATTCATATCGAGCTTTAGCACTTCGGCTTTTGGTCCGCGAACGCCTTTCGGCTTCTTCGACATGGCAGGTGTTTTCATCGAGATTTAGATTTTAGCAAACGTAATCCGCGTATTCAAGCCGCTTGCCGAAGGAACTCTTGACCGCCAGAGCGAGGCGTTCGCCGTCGTTCATCTTGCGCGTGTCCCAACGGAACGTGAACTCTCCGCAATAGCGGTGCAAATGCTCCGGCGATACGGCGTGAAAGATTCCCGTGATGCCGCGTTTGAGCAGAGAGAAGAACGATTCGGCGTGATTGACGCCGGACACGGTGCCGTCTGGATTCTTGCGGATGTATTCCTTTTGGGAATGGTTCACAACGTCATGCCGTCCGCCCTCAACACGAATGATAGGCCAAAGGATGGAGCGGTACATTCCGAACTGGTCGGTGTTCACGATGCTTCCGACTTGGATGTTTTCAGCCAAGAATTGGGAAAGATTTTTCTGCGTCACTTTCGCGACGACTTTGGTGCGGACTTTTCCTCCGCGCTCTACCATAGCCACGACGGGGATTTTCTTTGAGCCGAGCCGATAACCAGTCGTTGCCTTCGCCTCAGGCTTCGCGCCAAAGGCGGTCGGACGGGGCTTGCCGCCGACGTAGGTTTCGTCAACCTCGACAACTTTATCGCCGCCCTGTTTAGGCGCGTTGGTCGTATCTTCCGTGAGCGCGAAGCGGACGCGGTGCATAAGGAACAAGGCGGACTTGTAGGAGATGGAACATTGACGTTCAATCTCGCGAGCGGAGCAGCCCTTTTTAGAACTGCAAGCGCGCCAAAAGGCGAACGCCCAATGCCGGAGCGGCAACTTGGAATCTTCGTAGACCGCGCCGGTGCGAACGGTGTATTGCTCGCCGCACTTCCGGCAACGCCAGAGAAACCGAGCATTGCGCGCCCCGTCCCGTCCCTTCATCTGGTAAACATCCTTGTCGCCGCAATGCGGGCAAACCGGCGAGCCGCCCCAACGTTGCTCCTCAAAGAACTCGACGGCGGCGGATTCGTTGCCGCAAACGGCGGGCATACCCTTGATGAGTTCGCTCTTTTCGAGTTCAGGATGTTGTTTCTCTTTCATGTAATTAAGATACTTGACGCAAATAGAAGTGTCAACTAATTATTTCACTTAACGCAAATTGACGTTTCTTCGGACATGGGATAGAGTCCGACACGGGTTTCGACTTCGTCAAGCTGTCTACCCGCACACGGTTCCGGCTCCGCCTGCCAGTGGAGCCTTTCGTTTCCGCGCTTGGGTCGGACTCTATCCGGTTAGTGTTATAACCTCTTTAAGGAGCTTCGTGCAGGACTTTGAAGCCAACGGCAGTCGCTTCTTTGTATTGATTCAAAACTCAATCAAGACTTTTAAGGGCTGCAATCCGCCTTATTTGTCTTGTCTCCCAATCGTGAAAATGACCATCAAGACTTTTAAGGAGTAAAACTTTCCTTATTTGTATTGATTCAAAATCAATCAATACATTTAGCGCGTTTTCGCCGCCTTATTTGTCTTGGTGTAGATTCGAGCGGGAAATCCAACTCCTTGCAGATACGGCGCAATCCTGGATACCCATGCGCCTTATCCTCGACTGGCCACTGAACAAACAAGGCAACCTTTCCGATTTTCCACTTTTCTCCTTCGTCTTGTAAAACGCCCTTTAATGCCAAAAGAAGATAACGGATAGGATCGCCAGATGGCTTGAACGTCTTCAGAAAATCAATCGCTTCCGCTATTTCAAAGGCTTTAGAAGCGTCTCGCGAGTTGATTGCGTCAATCAAAACCTGCGAAATTTGATGGGCTAAATCCTGAAGTGTTTTTGGGATTAATCCGCGAGATTTTGAGACGATTTCTTTATCCCTAGGCGTATCGTCTGCGTAAATCAATTCCATGCTGGTTTTCTGGCCAGATTCTATTTTCCGAAACTCTCGAAGCGTTTGATAGTATAGACTAAGAAGTGTTTCAATTTCAGTAAATCTTCTGCCTCTTACAGCCAAAAGCGTCGCCTCAAACGTATCTGTTTTAGCAAGCTCACTGACTTCCTTTGGCAAGGTTCTTCGACTCGATTTCCGCCTTCTGTATTTTGCTTTGCTAATACCCTCAAAATGGCAAATCCCGCCTCACCTGTCCATTTTGATGATTTTAGCCGGTTTTCACCAAATTTGCGTTAAGTACATACTCCCGTAAGTCCAATAACTTTCTTTTCGCTGAAAATCGCCCCAAAATCCCACCTCCCCGTCCAATTTGCCCTGTGAACAACCTAAAATTCTCCCCTTCCTGTCGCGGCGCAGCAGCAGAGCGCCGCTGAAATTCTTTACGGACAGCGGCAGTGTGCGTCGCACCAGCCGCAGCACATCCCAACGCCTAACGATTACCAAATCAGCAGCCTCTCCCAAACCTCGCAACGCGTCCTGGAAAGCGGTAGTCCTTTACCGCTTTCCATTCCCCGTCATTGGATATTGGATGTTTCCTAATATCTCCCTCTGCGCTCTTTGCGTTCTCTGCGGTTAAATCCACTTCACAAAAACCTGCTGTCGGTTCACTATCCCCTCACGAATTCGGGCCCCCCCCCAGCCTGATTTATGAAACCAAGGCATTTGCTCGTGACGCTGCTGCTGTCCGCATTCTCTTCGGCGGCGCTGGCGCAGACCAATGACGCGTGCATGACCACAAACGGTTGCGCGAACACTGATGAAAATGTTTTTTATACGACCGCCCCACTGTGCTATCCACTGCTTTCAGACCAGTACGCGGTACAATACAAACTGGGCAATGGAGGCTGGTCGAATGTGCCCGTGCACATCAGCTACTACGGCGGCACACTCGCTTCGCCCTTCAACACAAATTCCGGTTACCTCTCCAATATCACATCCATATCGTTCGTCAGCATTCCTGCGGCTGCGAGCACCACTGTTTATCTCCGGGTCACCAATTTGAATTATGGTTTTGTCGCCAGTGACAATGTGACTGTGCGGCCCAGCAGCAAGCCGGTGGCAGTCAATGTCGCCGCTGACGGCACCGCTCTGCTCTCCACCACGACATCGCCCGACTTCAATGGCGACCAGTTTCTACTTTGGTGGAGCGATGGCACCCATGGCGGAGATATTCAGTCTTTGGTTTTCTTCCTGGATCCGCCCTACCTCCCGCCTACCGACCCTAACGCGGTGACCATCACCAACAACACGCAACTTACGAACAACTTGAATCATGTCGGCACCTTGATCTTTCAGGGAACTTTCCAACTCGTTGACGGTGGCTACGCGGATTACAATGTGCCCGCCAGTGTCACCAATATTTATCTGGCGCCGGGCGCGTGGGTGCAGGGCAAGCTCCATTTCAAATACGGCAATGGCTTCCCCAGGCGCCTCTATGGTCCGGGCGCGTTGGATGGCAGCCGGTTCTGTTACGCGCTTCGCTCGTGCCCCGGCGACCCGGGCGACCACAGCCTGTCGTTTGCGAATACGCCGTCCAATTCACCCGCCGACACGTTCAGCCTGGATGGCTTCGTCATCACCGATCACAATCACGCCACCGCCGATATGCTCATCAATGGCTCCGTCAACAACGTCAAGAGCATCGGCTGGAACGGTCTCAACGGCGGTTATCGGCTCGGCGATAATACCACCGTTTCCAATGTCTTCCTGCGCAGCGGCGACGATTCACTCATGATGTGGGGCACCAATGTCATCGTCCGCAACGCCACCGTTTGGCAGACCTACAATGGCGGCGTCGTGAATCTCGGCTGGGGCACCAACTCCGCAGGCGACGGTTGCCTGATTGATGGTCTTTATGTCGTGAAGACAGACTGGCACAGCCCCACTGGCCCCGGTTTCAGCAAGACTCAACTGGATGGACAGAACAACGCCGTCATTGCCTCGTTGATGGTTCCGGGCACCGTGTTCGGGATCAGAAATACGCCCGTGTTCCGGAACATTCTCGTCGAAGACCCGCCCAACGTGCTGTTCAGTCTCAAGATCGTGTTCCCGGAATGCAACGACCCCGGCAGTCCCCGTGATGACGCGTGCAACGTTGTGGACCTCACCTTGCCGGCTGTGCTCGATCTCAATATCGAAAATCTCTGCTCACCCGCCGCGCTCCAACCAAACTCCATCGGTTTCCTTACGATTGGCGCAGGCGTCATAACTGAATTACCCACGAACTCAGACAACTATTTTCCCACCAACTATACCCTTCACGGCAGCATAAAAATCGGCTTCACCAACGTCATCATCCAGTCAACCAATGGCACCGTGAACCCGCTCAACAGCGCCAATGCCGCAACCGTGGCCAACCTGATCACCCACGGCGCTAATATCAACCTGTCCTATGGCTTCAGCCCCGACCCGTGTCTTTCCTGTTTGCCGTATCTGGCCATAACGGCGTCGCACACAAATGTCATCCTCACTTGGCCCACCAATTTCACCGGCTTCACCCTCGAGACCGCCACCAACTTGGAGCCACCCGCCGTTTGGAAAACCAACACCATCACCCCCGCCGTCATCAGCGGACAAAACGTCATCACCAACCCCATCCTCGGCCGCCGCAGATTCTTCCGCCTCACGCAATGATACGTCTCCGTAACGGCGCCTCGGCCGAGCGCCGCTAATCCAAATGACCGCATTGTTAAATTTGCAATGGGTAATTTGAAATAAATTCTCCTTCTCCGTTCCCTCCTGTTCAATTCCGAGCTCCCTTTCGTGCGCTTCGTGTGTTCCGTGGTTAAAATCCCCCTCGACACCCCACCCCCCAAACCACTATCCCATTTCTGATGCACCCTTCAGGCCATCGACGCAACTTCCCCCAAGCTGCCTGGGGATTGTTTGATTTGATCTACGTGATGGCCATTTTCGCCTTCAGCATGGGAATCGGCTGGGCGACAGGGACGCTGGCTGTTAGGTTATTTGGCAAGTCATGGGGCGGCATTGGATTTGGGGTTGGCTTCGTTCTGGGCATTGTTCTTTTTTTCAAGTTGGTAAAACTAATTTTTCGGTGGATCGAGCGAAAGCCGCAAGATAAATGAAACGCTCCAAGGTCATTTTCAACATTTTCATGGCTGCTAATCTGATTACTTTTCCGGTTTCGATTTATTTCGGCTATGACGTTGGAAAGTTGTACGGAGTTTGGGCAGGCATCGGAGCCGGCATTGTCGCCTCGCTGCTATTCGTAGCCGGTTTAGGCCTTTTGTGGTCCATTACGGCGAAATCCAGGAAATGAAAACGACGTGCAACGGGATTCTTGCCTATTACCAATTGCCCACCTGGTTTCCCCATTGGTTTCAAATTGAACAGCGATGCCACTTTCATGTCACATCTTCCATGAAGGCCAAAAATAAAAAAGACCTTCTTCTGTTCGCCCTCCTTCCGTTCCTCGCCATGGCCTGCGGCTCATTCGCCAGCGACATCAACTATTCAAATTTCAATTCGCCGACCGGCCTCATCTTTCAGGGCAATGCCACGCTTCGGGATGATTTCGTGCGACTGACGCCGTCCCAGACGAATTTTCTTGGCAGCGTCGGTGGTCTTTGGCTCCAGGCCAAACAGCCTGTTCGCGGCGGTTTTGAAACCACCTTCCAATTTCGCATCACCGATAAGGTGCGTCACGGCGGTGACGGATTCGCCTTCGTCCTCCAAAGCCGCGCCACGCCGTCACTGGGAGGCGCCGGTTCTGATCTGGGATTTGTTCACGGCGGCAGCGCGTTCATCGTGAAGTTCGACACCTACCATTGGCACAGGAATTCCTATGTGCGCTACGACGAGATCGCCGTCCTCAGTTGCGGCGGCGAGCAAAACCCTCGCGACCTGAACGATCCCCTCGGAACCGTGACCGCACCTGAGCTTTACTCGGAAGGAAAAACGCACACCGCACGAGTGCGGTACGTGCCGGGCCATTTGCAGGTTTTCCTGGATGACCTTGAAAAACCACTGCTGACCGTCGACGTCAAATTGGAAGACTTCGTGTCCTTTGACCACGACCTCGCCTGGGTGGGCTTCACTGCCTCCACCGGCGCTGACAGCGAAAATCACGATATCCTCAGTTGGGCATTCAACCAACCCGGTAGCGCGTCGATGCTTCCCCAATTCACGTCCACTTCCTCCGCTTACGTTCCGCCAAAAAAATCGGGCGACGCCACTGCGAACGCGGAGCAAGCCACCCCGGTCGAAAACCTTTCACAACAAGCCATTGACGCCAAAACCAAACCCGCCCAACTCCAAATGAGCGTTCCCTCGTCAGTCGGCCTCACCCATGATGTTTACGCTTCCACCGACCTCGTAAACTGGACCCCCGTCACCAATCTCACCTTATATTTCCGCGATCCGAATTCGTCCGACTACGACCATCGCTTCTATCAGTTCCGCGAAAAATAACTTCCGCCCGTAACCAGCTTGAGGGAGCCGAAGTCACGACACGTCGGGATTGAATTGAAGTTTGGAATTTGGAGCTTCTTTGGATGTTGGAGCTTGGACGCTTGGACGTTCACCCTCCCGCCACCTGCGCCCGATACTCCGTCGGCGACTGCCCCAGCACCTTCTTGAACACCCGGTTGAAATGCGTCAGCGACTGGAACCCCACCTCAAACGCGATCTCGCTCACCCGCAGATTCCGGTTCAGCAAAAGATTTTTTGACCGCTCTATCCTCACCCGCGAAACGTAATCCGTATAATTAAGGCCCGTGATCTTTTTGAATGTTTTGCAAAAATAAAACGTGCTCACGTTCACCGCCTTCGCCACCTGCCCCAGGCTGATGTCCTCGGTGTAGTGTTCCTCAATGTAGCCCCGCGCCTGCGTGATGATCGGCGGCTCCGCATTCTCGTTCCGGATCAACACCTGGTTGCTGAAATCCGCCAGTTGCCCTGCAAATATCGTCAATAGCTTGATCGCCGAATCATATTCCACCCGCTTCATCACCCGCCCGGAAAAGTAGGCCTGTTTCAGCGTCGCCCGGTCCGTTTTTATCCCCCATTTGGCCGCCTCCTTCAAAATCCTTTCAAACTTCGCTGCCGTCGGTTTTTCCCGGAAAACCTGGCCCGTTTGAAGATAACCGATCATGTAGTCCCGCAGATGCACCGGCACCACGCTGTCCGAAAGGCCCAGCAAGCACGTCATCGTCTGCGGCTCCATCGTCCCCGTCTGGCACAGACGCTTCTGCAGATGCACGCACGCGGTGCACGAACCGCTCTTCCCCGACATCAACGCGCACATCGCATTCTCATTCTGCTTCCCGTGATGTGGCAATTGCCACATCTCCGCCGGCTCCAGCGCCAGCGGCAGGCCCGTCAACGTGCTGAACGCCAGTTCGTAATCCCGATACAGCCGCGAATTCACCAACGCATCCACCAATATGCGGTTCTCCTGCCCATTTTCACCGGCAACGGTGATGGACGGAGTTGATTTGGAAACAGCACAAGACACAAACACCATTTACGTCTGCCTCATAAAAAATAACAATGGGGTAAACACCTGACTTCGCCTCCCGTAGCGGCCCTCGGCAGTGCGCCGCTTTTAGGAGCCAGTACCGTATTGGATGTTGGTTGTCCAATGTTGGACGCTGCTTCTGAGTCCCGTCTCCGCGGGATGGGAGCTTGGTGCTTGGAACTTAAATCCCTCCCCGCCTGCCTTGCATCTCATCAAACTGCTTCTCAAAATTCTCCAGCGGCCCCGGGTGCCCCGCATACAACGTATCCAGATACGCCAAAAAATCATCGAACGTATCCGGGCATCCACTATGCGTTTTGTACAGCGGCGCCGCCGATATGTCCGGGTCGTCCGCAAGCCCCGCCAGCATGTCCCGCGTCGCCTTGCAGGCGTAAAATTCCAGTTGCAACATCTGGTACCCATAGATCTCCCGCGTGATATTTCCCGCCTGCACATTCGTAAAGATGCCCTGCAACTGCGGCGCATTCTCCGAATTCTTCACCTCAAAATAGAGCGCGATAAATTCATCCGCCGGCCACTGGCTCTGGCCGATCAAGATCACTGTCAACCCATTCGTCAAATAGTAAGAGCCCCGCGACGCGTAAGGGTCCGTCGAAGAAAAATAATTCAACCGCGCCGGCTTCGTTGCGAAATCACTGGCGATCACATTTGAGAGAACCGCCGCCGCCGCTGGGTGTCCCACGAGGAATTGCCGCAACCCCGGCGACATTGCGTTAAAGATATTGCTGCTCTGCCCCCGTGAAGAAAAGCAAAGCAACGCCAACATCAACGAGATAAGCCCCTTGCCCATGTACCCTCATAGTGTGAATCACCCCGCAAAACGCAAGCCCCATTCGTCATCAGGTTTGCCCGGTCAAACTCAAGAAGCATCCAAAGAACACGACGAAAATGCCGATTAAAAAAAGAAAACTGATCCCCGCGACCGCCCACCATGACCCCAACCGGCCACCCGCCGCGACATACTCCGTGACAGTGTTGCCGTGAATCTGTTTCGCCACTTCGCGCAAACCGATTGAATACCCAAGCGGGATGACCATGTGAGGAAATCCTTTTGGAACAAAGAACGCGGCAACAAACAACGCCACCGTCCCCACGCTACCCCAGACCAGACATTTCGTTGCGCTCCCCGGTTTGCCCAGCCCACGGTAATTGCGGGCGAAAAACCAGCAGGCCGCCAGGGGCCCCCCGATTACTGAGGCAAGACAGATCTGCTGTGGCGAATAGAGCTTTTGCGTTGCGGATTCCATTTTAAATTTTCCCTAAGCACCCTGTTTGAACGCGCAGCCGTCCGGGTTAACAATGAAACATCAACCAAAACACCAGCTAACAATCAGTTTGGAATAGCCCTTAACAAACAAAGAGTCGAGCCCATTTCCCATTCGTCAATCTTAGTTTCCAATTCTCACCCTCTGTGACCTCTGTGCCTCTGTGGCAAATCTTTTCATCCTCTTTGCTTCATCAACCCCATTAACCACACCCCCCAGATCACGCACCCCAACATCCCCACCCCGCAAAAAACTATCCCCACGATCTGCACTGCCATCCGCGCCAGGTACGGACGCGAAATC
>Ga0265324_10000238_pt1 | contig 41621 bp, 41 predicted proteins | sample 41419metaG_FD_198634 | JGI IMG/M metagenome (GOLD analysis project Ga0265324, IMG submission 198634) | Rhizosphere microbial communities from Carex aquatilis grown in University of Washington, Seatle, WA, United States - 4-14-19 metaG | ecosystem: Host-associated > Plants > Roots > Rhizosphere...
TATCCGGAATCTTCTGAAGGCAGATCGAATTGTCAAAGTGAAACCTGGAATCTACCGGCTTGCCGACACTCAACTGGGGGAATCAAGCGGTCTTGTAGAGGTTTGCCTTGCCATGCCGAAAGCCGTCATTTGTCTCTCCTCCGCCCTCGCTTTTCATGAACTCACTACATTCGTACCAACAGCGATTACGTATGCAATTCCACGCTCGGATAAGCCGGTGAAACTAGCTCACCCTTCGACAGAGCCGTATTTTTTTTCCGAGGCGCAATACAAGACCGGAGTCGAACGCCGCGAAACCAAATTCGGGGGTATTCGGCTGTACGGAATGGAAAAAACCATCTGTGATTGCTTTAGATTTAGGAACAAACTCGGGGAGGATATTGCGCTTGAGGGTCTAAAGGAATATCTCCGACGTCGAGGCCGGGATCTGAACAAACTAATGAAGTTCGCTGAGGTTTGTCGGGTCGAAGGAATTGTCTCACAGTACGTGAAAGCAATTGTTGGATGAAAAAAAACGTAACAAATGTCCCGGCCTCCGTTTTAGCCCGGCTCAAGAAAATCTCTGAGAAAGAGAATATAGATTTCAATTTTCTTCTGTTGCGGTATATCCAAGAAAGGCTTCTTTTCCGTTTGGCTGCATCCGAATATGCCAATAAGTTCGTACTCAAGGGAGGTCTTCTTCTTCTTGCATACAGCGTTGAAAAAGCAAGGCCGACAAAGGATATTGATTTCCTCGGCGTGAGTGTTTCGAATGATAGGAAGGAGCTTGAACGAATTGTTAGAGAAATTGTCTTGATCAAATCGAATGATGGGATCACATTTGCTGGAGATTCGGTTAAAAGCGAGGAGATCAAAGACGAGGCCCACTATCCAGGAGTTCGTGTTAAGCTTACTGCAGAAATCGGGGCCGCAAGAAACAAGATCCGAATTGATTTCGGCTTCGGTGATGTTATGACTCCGCCGCCTTTACAGATGGACTATCCGACACTGCTCGGGACAGAAGACGTAAAAGTGTTGGCATATTCAAAGGAAACAATTGTCGCCGAGAAATTTGAAGCAATAGTGAAGCTGAGTATTTTCAATTCTCGAATGAAGGATTTCTTTGATTTGATTTTCTTGAGTCATGAATTTGATTTTAATGGTCAGCTGCTTCAGTCCGCAATCAGAAATACCTTCAGACAAAGACAAACAAGTTTAGAAGCAGCAGAAACATTATTGAACTCCAATCTTGGTGAGCAAGCGAATTTCCAGCGCCTTTGGGATGCTTTCAAGAAACGTACAAGATTATCATCGCCGATGGCTTTCAAAAATGTCTTTTCCGAGATACACGCGTTCCTAAGACCGATTGTAGAAGCGGAACTTGGTGGAAAGATCTTGAAGGTCGCGTGGAAACAAAAGGTTACAAAATGGGAATAGATGTTCACTTCTGTGTAAGATGCCGCTAGAAATTCTCTGCTGATGTAGTGCACCTATGGAAATTGATGAACAACCCACCACAATTCATATGCTGAGGCGTTTGGTGACGGCTGTTTTTTAAAGACCTTTGCCTGATCAATGGTATCGCAACCTTCAATGGACGGTATTAGTGAGATAGTCCGTGGCTCAGATTTGATGCGAAAAAGATCGAACTGTTTATGTCCCTCTTCAGGGGGAGGATGGATGGATATGCTCGCCGCTGGGAAAAAGGCGAACACTCTGGCTACAGTCCTGCATACGAATTTAATTGGGATGAATTCATGGCGCACAAGCGTCGTGGTGGATCGATAAAGGATTTTGAAAACAAAAAATTGCTCCCTCTTACGGCCGAAGTGATTAAGAAGCATCTCCTTGGCCTGCTCGTCGTTGGTGTCTACCCAATTCTTCCCGATAATACAACTCATTTTCTCGCTGCTGATTTTGATGGAGAAAGCTGGCGAGCGATGGCGTCCAAACCAGTTTTCGGGTTCGTCCCGTGTTAAGCGGTACAGCGTTCTACGATCAACATCGACAGTAAATATCGGTTCACCGGTCAGGAGTTCGATATGGAGACGAAGCTTCATAATCTTCATGCAAGGATGTACGACAACGTCTTAGGGAGATTTTATGCAGTTGATCCTACATGCGCGACGTCGATCGGCTGCGAATGATGGTGTTTGCATAAGACTAGAACATCGGAGGCGGGAAAAGATTGGACGGCGGGAGTATATTACGAGCCTGGTAATTCATTCCCGCGGTCCAACGAATAAAAAATGAAGTCGAGATTTGAATCGAGGGCTTCAGTTTTAGCAGGGATCTGCCTCACCATCCAGCTGGTTTATATTCTTCCTGTTTTCAGAATTATATCAAAGGACTGATCACTTGACAGGAGAGCGACAAATTGTGTTTTCGTAAAATACCCGTCTGCCGGTACCATCCCAACGCCATCCTGGATGTATTCAATTGAGAGGCCGGAGAGAATATAAACAAGAGTTGACGCATCAATCGATTTGATAAAACGGAGCGTCACGAGTCCGTTCATGCCGGTCATCCCGATATCCAAAAAAACCAAATTTGGTTTAAACCGTTTTACCTTTTGCAGACATTCTTTACCGGATCTTGCAGTTTCAACAACGAAATTATCGTCCTTTGAATTCAGGGCTGAAGAAAGGAGTTTGAGAAAGGTCTTGTCATCATCAACAATTAATATTTTGTACGGCTCGCGAACGTTTGTCATAATGTCCTTCGTTTGTCGTTGATCTTACTATTACCGCTTCGCGACGGTAAGGCAATATAGTTTATTCCAGGACATCTAGAAGGTATTGAAGGATATATAGAATTTGCGTGGTGTGAATCACAGACGCTCAATCACCATTGTAATCGTAATCTTTATCATTAACAAGGTGTAATTTGATTCTTGAATTACCCTTTTCAAGGAGGGCAGCTATATCGCAAAAGCCCCAGACTTACATCCGGGGCTTTTGTTTGCGTTTGTTGTGTGGAAACCGTAGATTTGCACGAAAGCGGGGGTTGGGGATCCATTCTTGACTCCTTCTTCTCCTGCGAGTGATTTTTTGATAGAATGACGGAGGCGAAAGGTGGTGGCGGAACACCTACACCAAGTTCAGGACTCACAGCCCGTTGAATTACAAGCCCATTCAGCGTGCCAGTGCCTCCAGAAATACTAAATTACAGACTGGCACCACCAATATATTCGCACGCAGATATACCACAGATAGTATGGTGGGATCTTACAAGTTAGGGATACCTATATGAAAGAACTATTTTGGTCCGCAGTAGCAGTTTTCTCAATCTGCCCTCTTTTGATTGCTCAGGATGGCTCACTTGACTCCAGTTTCGGGAGTGGGGGCATTGTAGCGACCGCAATTGGCAGCAATAACGCATACGGTTTTTCGGTCGCGGTTCAATCAGACGGTAAGATCGTAGTGGCTGGAGGCTATAAAGCGGGCGATTATAACAATTTCGCAACTGCCCGCTACGAAACCAATGGCTCACTTGATGTAGCATTTGGCACTGGTGGAGTAGTAACAACACCTATTGGTAGCCTGGAAGGATACGCAACCTCAGTTGCACTCGCTCCCGATGGGAAGATTATTGCTGCGGGATTTGTAAACAATGGTACCACCGATACCAGGAATTATGACTTTGCGCTTGTCCGTTATAGGGCGAATGGCTCACTAGATTCAACGTTTAATTCTAATGGCATCGTCACAACTGCAGTAGGAGGTGGTGATGATATTGGGTATTCTGTCGAACTCCAAACTGATGGGAAAATTGTTGTTGCAGGGGCCTCCAAAATCGGAGGTAATTATCACATTGCCGTCGTCCGGTACAATATTGACGGCTCACTCGACACAACGTTTGGAAGCGGGGGAAAGGTTGTGACAGCGATTGGAAGCTATTATGAGTATGGCCAAGGACTAGCAATCCAATCCGACGGCAAGATCACTGTCGCTGGCCGCTACAGCAATGGTGCCAAATACGATTTTGCGGTCCTACGGTACAATTCTGATGGTTCGCCTGACTCAGAGTTTGGCAAAAACGGAATTGACACGACAGCTATTGGAAGCAATGATGATTATGCTTTCAGCGTGGCAATTCAACGTGACAACAAGATTGTAGTAGGCGGCTATTCAAACAATGGAGCCGTCGATAATCCAGCAGTTGTTCGCTACAATGAAAATGGGTCACTTGATTCAGCGTTTGGTAAAAGAGGAATGGTAAAGACGGCGATCGCATCTGGCAACAGCTATAGTAATTCAGTGATAATCCAACCGGATGGTAAGATAGTCCTCACAGCGAATAGTAACGGCTATTTTACCTTAGTTCGTTACAATGAGAATGGTCAACTAGATTCGACTTTTGGTACGGGTGGGCAGGTTACTGCGGGCGTTAGTGGGATTTCCCAAGCTGCAACATCGCAGGCTGACGGCAAGATTATTGTTGCGGGGATGTCATTGGTCGGTAGTTATTATGAATTTACAGTCGCTCGATATAACAATCCGTCTATTGAGTCCCTTCAACTCGGTCTCATTGCCTGGTATCCCCTCAACGGCAATGGAAATGATTCCAGCGGCAGTGGCCACAATGCGACAGTAAATGGTGTGTTGCCTGCCATGGACCGATTCGGGAAAATGGGAATGGCGTATTCATTCAACGGAGTAAGCAGCTCTATTACAACTGGCATTTCATTGCTTAACAATCTTACGGGGTTGACAGCAACTGGCTGGATCTATCCAACAACACTTGGCACAAGGATTGGCTTCTTTGGCCAGAACGATCTCTTCGAGTTCGGCTTCCTCGATACCACAGACATGGACGCATGGCTGGATCGCATTTCGAAAGGAGTCCTTGTTCCCACAACTGGAATTCTGAATGGCTGGCATATGGTGACGGCAACAGCGGATTCAGATTCGCTTCGGTTCTATGTTGATGGCTTGATGAAGAAATCCATGGCGCTTGGAGTTGCATCGTTCGGAAGCACAACTTATGATTTCAATATTGGCGGGGGTGGTATCTTCGATCCAACAGGAAACTATTTTTCAGGTTCTATTGATGACATTCGCATCTACAATCGAGCTCTTACGACGGTCGAGGTTCAAACTTTGTATCACGAGGGTGGATGGATAGCGACGACAAGCGTAGCTAGTCGACACACAACGGTTGCGAAGGGTTACGAACTTTCTCAGAACTACCCTAACCCTTTCAATCCAACAACGACGATATCCTATGACCTTCCAAAGATGACACAGGTGACGTTGAAAATTTTTGATATGCTTGGGAGGGAGGTTGCCACGCTGATCAATGAGCAGAAACAGCCCGGTTCCTATCAGGTTGCGTTTGATGGTTCGAGACTTGCAAGCGGTGTCTATTTCTACAGAATGGAGGCGGGGAGTTTTGTGCAGACGAAGAAGTTGGTGGTGCTGAAGTAGTATCACGAGGTTGATAATTCTGAATACTCTAGATCCAAAACTCTATCAAAACTTAGTTACCTTTTGGTTAGTAGTCCTCGCAACAAATGCAAAAACCCCTGTAAACACAGGGGATTTTTGTTGTTGCTGCGGTCTTAGAAGGCTGGTGCTCTATTTCTACGAGTCTGCGACTCGTAGAGTCGTAGACCAGTTGAGCTACGGGCACAATTTTACATTTGTAGAAAATTTCCTAAGCGAAATCCCGCGCCTTTTGCGGGATTGAGCTCCGGGCACGTAAATTTTAGTAATCTTGGCAGATATTCAGACTAGACAACAAAAATTGCGTTCTGCGTCTAGTTTTGACAGTGCATTTAGTCACGTCTTAAGTCACGTCCTATTTGCCTGATTGAATGCACAGGTGAGAGCTTCCGTTTTTCCAACACCCATGCAAAATAATTTGTTTGCGTGGAAGCTCTCTTCATGTTGTGAGATAAATATACTCAAGGATTAGACTCGAATCAAGAACGTCATTCTTTGTAATTGCTCATTGGGTGCTCAAAAAAGAACATATGAAAGGTTATTCGGCAGGCAAGTCAATGTAACACTTGATAAATCAGTTCTGAGAGGTGACGAACGATGTAGCTTTACGATTTAATTGGTATAATTAAAACTTTCTTGGTGAGCAGGTGAGTTTCCAGCGCCTTTGCGGTGCTTTCATGCAACGCATAAGATTAGCCTCCCCGATGGGCTTCAAAGATGTCTTTTCCGAGATTCGGGCGTTCCTCATGCTGATTGTAGAAGTAGAACTTGGCGGAAATATCTTGAAGGTCACGTGGAAACAAAAGGGTGCAAAATGGAAATAGATATTCATTTCTGTGTAAGATGCAGTTAGGATGCACACATAATTACTACAAAGGAGGAAACCTTGGCTAAACTTGTCGTTCGAGCTTTCACAATGTCGTTGGACGGATTTACTTCAGCCCCCAATCAAAGTCGTAAGAATCCCTTTGGTGAGGGAGGCATAACAATCATGGATTGGGCACTGGCAACTCGAACATTTAAAACAATGTTCGGCAATGAAGGTGGTACCACTGGCATCGATGATACTTTTGCTGCCAAAGCAGATGAAGGGGTTGGTGCGACCATAATGGGGCGTAATATGTTTGGTCCAATTCGAGGACCATGGCTCAATGAGGATTGGAAAGGATGGTGGGGAGCAAATCCACCCTATCACCATCCTGTTTTCGTGCTCACGAAATATCCCAGACAATCAATTCCAATGGAAGGTGGAACAACCTTCCATTTTGTAAGCGAGGGAATTGAGATTGCGTTAGAGAAAGCATTTGAGGCTGCAAAAGGAAAGGACGTGCGGATTGGCGGTGGTGCAACCGTCGTGAGGCAATACTTGCGAGCTGGACTCATTGACGAACTACACCTCGTCATAACGCCCAAGTTGCTTGGAGCTGGCGAACGTCTTTTTGACGGAACTGAAGAAGTGTCCCAAAGATATGAATATACAGAGTTCATAGCTTCTGAGGCGGCAGCACATGTCCGATTGGTTAAACGCAAATAGAGTTCAAGCCTCGCAGGTGTGCGGCCTTACCTGCCGCTCCCCGCTGGAATGCGCGGGGTCTCACAAATAGCGTTCGACAAGTCACGCTAAAGCGGATGGTGCCTCTGACACTCACTGACGAAAATAGCCGTCGGGCCAACGATTCGGGATGCTCCTTCAATTGGTTTTCGCCGTGATGTGCGTTGATACCAGAGACCTTCTACTTCTGAAAAAAATGGACTAAACTTCGTTCTGGCATATAAACTGGCGTCAAATCAACGCGGACGAGGACATTGTGTGGCAACCCCGCTGATATTCGGTCATGATAGGCGAAAGCGCCAAGCAAAAATTAGGCTGGATTAACTGATAGAACTCTTTGCAAACAAAAAGGCATCCATATTCATAGGGATGCCTTTTTTTCGTGGTCGCGGATTTAGCCGCCTGCGGCAGTATTTTGCTGGTTCTTTTTTTAGCAGTGCACTATTTAATGAGCGCAAGCCTTTTCGTTGAGATAAACCTCTGTCCGTTTTTCCCTTGAGCGTCAATACGATAAAAATAAATTCCGCTCGGAACATTGCTTGCATCAAATTTCACAGAATATTTTCCTGGATTTTGATGAGCATCAACAAGCGTCTTCACTTCCCTCCCCAAGACATCGTAAATTTTTATGCTCACTTTACCTGCTGACGCCAATTGGTAGTTAATGATGGTTGACGGATTAAACGGATTTGGATAATTCTGTGAAAGTTGATACGAATTGGGTATCTCATCCTGAAGATTCTTCACTGCCGTTACAGGATTAAAGGGGGTAATCTTGCCGATGTAGCTGGTCACGGTGATGGAAAGCGATGAACTTGTCTCTTCAGAAGACAACGTGTTGTCCGATTCAATGTCGGTATTATTATATGTGACGAGGTATCCGTATTGGGTCGGCGTTATCTGGCCATGCGGGTCCGGTGAAGCGAAGGAGATGCTTTTGCCGCTTTGGACGGGTGCGTAACTTTCTGAGTGTTGAGGATCGTACTGGCACCCTCCCCCCTCTGCAGGGCTCGGCGTCTCCGACCACATGTACGACGATTTCAAACCTTTGAAATTTGAACCTGTACTGAACTCGCTCAGATTGTTGCCAGGGTCGTAATACAAGAAGGCCAGGCCGGCCAGTAACGGAAAAGTTGTGGCAACTTTGCCATTAATGGTTGTCCCGTTCATCTGAATATCGAGACAGTCACCGAACCCCGTACGATACCCGAAGTAATGCGCGAAACTTTTCCCCGACAGAGCCCCGCTGTCCGATGTGAAATCAAACGTCGAACCATTCACAAAGCCGTAACCAATCGCGGTTCCCTTCATTGTGTAGGATTCCGCTGAATCTATGCAGTTTCTGGCGCCCGTGGAATTGATCGCGTCGGAGTAGGATGACTTTCTGATCGTCCACAAGAAATCCAGTCGCCAGATCGATGAAGTATCCGGAGTTCCTACAGTCAACAAACTCTGGGCGCCGATGTTGACGGTATCTTTCATGACTGTGATCAAATTTGAGATGTCGGCTGCGATAACTGTAATTGCAGGCGAATCTCCGGCGTTGAAATTCACTGTCGCATTTCCCTGTCCATCCGTCTGGGCACTTTGAGCGGCGAATTGCCCATTACCCCCGGAAAGCTGAACCGACACGCCGCTTAAAGGAGAGCCGTCACAGTCTGTTACGTTCACCGTCACCGGCACCGAGCCATGTAACGGAACGTAAGGCATAGATGGACTAATGGTTGCTGTCGGCGCGATACATTCCCCCGGATTAGAAGCTCTCAGTTGGATCTGGTAATTCCTTATTTTTGCGATGATCGGAAGAATGCCTGCAGTCGCATTACCGGTAGCTCCTTCCACATTGGGCACGGTCGCAGAACTGAAATTTGCGGATCCGCTCGCAACCTGAGTCCGAGTTCTCGCATCGAGAAGAGACACGGTGAGTTTATAACTTCCCGGTACGCCGGTAATCGCGCTCTCGACAATGAAGTCTCCGAAGGCAATGCCGGCAGTGTCGGGCACCGATCCTACCTTCCCTGAATAGACGGAATCGATCGATAGCGTGTCCGCAGTGCCGTAATTCAAAAGGAAAATGTGTTTGAAGGAGGTATCGCTCAGCACTTGCCGATACACAAAGCCGGAGGCGGTTGAAAGAATCGAGTCAGGGTTAGAAGAATTTGTCGTTGCAGAAAGATAGTTGCAATCATACAAAACCACAGTTGGAATGGGCCAATTGTCATCGGCTTTCGCCTTTGCTGCACATGTAAGTACAGCAAAAAATACAATGGCACTTCTAACCAAGAGATTAGTTCTTCCTTTCATACGGCTCTTTCCATAAATGCTGGTGAATTCTCTTTATGAAGCAGAATTAGTTTTTGGGCTGAACGGCAATATCTTTTGTAGCTTTTTTTACAGTCATTTGGTAAACACTGGTTGATCGAGAATCCAAGAACAATAGATGAAATGAAATGTCGACGGGCGCTGGTTGCTGAAGACAGCTCGTAACAACAGAAAATAATATGCGAAGCCCTTGTGTTCTTGTTTCAACATAGTGTTGCGAAGACTACTCTGCCCTGGGCGTGCAATTCTTCCGGCAAGAACAATTGCACCAACATAAAACGTAAATCGAGCAAACAAAGTTCCTTATTGCAACTATAAACTGCTCTAAAGAGCGCTCAAGAGTTAATGTCAAAGGTTGTGTAAGAAGGAATCAATCGAGGCGCTGCAAGCTGGGTGATTTTTTTTGTTTAAGTTGTTCAAAGGACTCAGTAAAAGTATGTGCCCATCGATTGGTCGTAGCCGTCTTTGTTGAGCAATAACAAGCTGACAGAGCGGACTTCCGCGAAGGAATACAGTTAGCAGCATTGGTTCTGAGTTTCACGCTGGCAAAGATCGACTCAATTAATTTGGTGGATTTAATACTGGGCCGGTGTTGTTTTGGAAGCTGCATGGTGGCAAATAATTCATGATGGGCTTAGTTTAACGAACTTACAACATTGAATACTGATTGCCATAGAAGGTGCGAAGACGAATTACAAGGGTTTCCGCTTTTTGTCGAGAACCGGCAGAATAGCCTTTTTTGTATCTCGAATTGGATCTGCCCCCAAAAAATGATCCAATATCCTATACCGGAAGTCATCAAAAAAGGGAAGCGAGTCATGTCATTGAACTACAGACCACCGGCGCCGGAGAGATTCTACCTCCTTCCGCTTGCCAGTGCTTGAAGGAAAAAACTATACTACGCAGAGGCATATAAATTGGGGGCAAGCCAGCGAAAAAGTGTTTCGCTCTCAACGGGATATTTTTTTCTTGACGGTACGTTTCTATTTGTCTGGACCATCGTACAAGAAAACCGTTCTATTTTATTTGGCTTTCTTGTTGTGAGACCAGCATTGATGGCTGATTTCCCAACCAGTTCTGATGCAATATTTGTAAAACAAAAGACCGATTGAGATGTTTTGCACACCAAGCACTCCTCCACATGCTCCAGAATTTCCTCGGGCAGCTAATCTTTCTCGTCCGTTACCATGGCGCCGACGTATTGTGCGAGTTGTTTTTTCCCTCCGAAAATTCTAACTTTAAATCAACGGGGCAAGCGGAATCATACCTACTACCTCGATTTTTCTCCGTCTCCTTAGAAACTCTGTGACCAAAAGTTGCAATTTCGCACACGAGCACACAACCATGCAGGGCGATGACAGCCGTACTTCGTTTCGTGCGATTCTTTGCTGATTTTTTTTGTAGTCCGGTGCTGTCATGACGGAGTGTGTTTTTTGAATTCTTATTTGGAGAATCTCATGAATAATATTATACGATTCAAAATCATCTTATCGTTCCTGTTGTCGGTGACAATTCCGGTTCTCTACGCTGGAATGTCTGAAGCAGCACTTGCGCAAACATCGAACAACATATTTTCGACGCCGAAAGTCAGATCAATCAAAGCAATCAAAGGCAAACAGCAGAAACGTAGTCTAAAATCAGTTCGCACAACGATCAGTACTCATCGGCTGATGAAAGATGCTGACATCCCCGGCGGTTTCGGCTTTTCGGCTTCCATTGGCACGTTTAACTCGATCTCTGCAACCGGAGATTCCGTCGACACTGGTCCGCTTGGTGCAGATGATAAAACGTGGGACAACATTCCGATCGGTTTCGCTTTTAGTTATCACGGGACTTCATACACTAAAGTTGCCGCCTGCAGCAACGGCTGGCTCTCGTTCGATTCGACATCAACAAGCAGTGCAAATGGCTACGATACTCCCAATGATCTCGCGGCTGCCACTGATATAGAACCATTTATTACTCCCTTGTTCGGCGATCTTTATCTAAACGGTAACATTTATTACCGGACTAATGGAATCGCTCCAAACAGGACATTCACAGTTGAATGGAATAATGTCGCGGCAGACTACAAATACGGTGACGGAACCATAGAGATCAACGCGAATTCCCTTTCATTCCAGGTTGTCCTGTATGAGGGAAGCGGTGAAATTAAGTTTGTATATACTCCTGGTCCGGATGCGGCAACGACCTTCAATAATCCGAACGGCAGCGGTTTATGCGCGGGACTCGTTGATCTCAGCGGGAATTTCATTTCGATCAACACGCTCAGCACATCAGCGACCGTCAGTTCGACTTCTGAAAGTGATACACTGAACACGCCGCCGTCCAGCGGCCTAACTTTCAGTTTTGTGCCCCGGCCTTATGGCTCGACGTTAGCGGCGAGCAGCGTCTTATCGACATCGGCGATAGTCCATGGAATGGTATATCCTATGGGCTCAAGCATTAATGCCAGGTTCTTGTTCGGGACAACATCCGGCGTCTATACCGACAGCATGAATGCTTCGCCTCACACTGTCACTGGCAGCAATCCAGTCCCCGACTCAGCCATGTTGACGCACCTCGTCATCGGAAGAACTTACTACTATCGGATCGCAACGTTGAGCGGAGGGAATTACATGCTTGGCGATGAGATGAGCTTCACGACTCTTACGCCTAACGCCGCCGCCGGTCCGGCAACGAATATCCTCAGAACATCAGCGACGCTCGGCGGCACTGTATCTCCTTACAATGTAAGCACGTCAGTGCGGTTCTTATATGGAACAGCTTCCGGAGTTTATACCGACAGCATAAGAGCAACTCCGGGCACAGCAAACGGAGACACAACGACGTCTCTTTCCGCTGCGTTGAGCGGTCTTACTCATGGAACGACATATTACTACCGCATATCCGGCAGGAGCACTTCGCCGGCAAACTACTTTGTCAGCGATGAACAAAGTTTCACGACTCTTCTTTCGGCAAATGCCATGTGGGGAAACGCACTCGGCTTCAATGGCTCGATGCAGTATGCTCATTACGGAAATGTGCTGACGACAAGTACTGCTAACATTACGCTTGAAGGCTGGGTAAAATGGAATGGTAATCCTGGCGGGGCCCCGTACGGATGCATTCTCTATAATGGAACTACAAATTCCAGCGGCTATGGTCTTTACATTGAAAAATCCACCTCGTATCTGTGCATACACGTGGGACCGTACATGGCAAATTCAAGTTGCGCGTTGCCGGTAGGATTATGGACGCATGTTGCATTGACATCCGATGGCAGCGGCAATTGGACACTCTACATAAACGGAGTTGACAAATACGAAGCGGGTTTCACAGCAGTTTCTCCCAGCGGGGATTTCTTGGCTGGGGGCAATCCAAATACCGAATGCTTCAACGGCTGGATCGACGAAGTGCGCTTTTCGAATGTTGTAAGGTATCCATCGGGTTTCACGCCGCCGGCTGCGCCTTTCACGAAAGACGGCAATACGATTGCATTATACCATTTTGATGAAGGCTCGGGCTCGACTGCCGCAGATTCGTCGGACAGTCATTTCGATTTGACGCTTGTAAATAGCCCGGCATGGGGCGGCTTGAAAGATGGCACGCTTCCGGTCCAGGCAACAGACTTCATTGCAAAGGCAGATGTCGGATCAATAAGACTCTCGTGGAAGACACAGAGTGAAGTGAACATTGCAGGATTCAACATTCTGCGTAAAGACCCGGGTGTAATCATGTTCACACTCATCGCAGGTTATGCAAACAATGGCAACTTGAAGGGCATGGGGACGAGCAGTTCCGGCAGGGGCTACAGTTACACGGATTCGAAAGTCAATTTAGGTTCAACGTATCAATACAAAATACAAAGCGTCGATGTGACTGGGACGACGGAAGACCTGACGATGCTTTCAGTCACGGTGGATGCTCCAAAGAGCTATGCAGTGTATCAGAACTATCCGAACCCGTTCAATCCGACGACGTCGATTTCATTTGACATTCCATCGCGATCGGTTGTATCGTTGAAGGTTTTTGATCTGTTAGGAAGGGAAGTGTCGACGATTGTCTCCGGAGAATTACAGGCAGGAAGGTATACACGGCAATGGAATGCGACCGACATTTCGAGTGGCGTATATTTTTATCGTCTGCAGGCTGGTGCATATAGCGAGACGAAGAAACTTTTGCTGTTGAAATAATCATGCACGAGCGCAAGCCGCCGCAGCGAGCTCCGCTGATCGCGGTGCACTCTTAAGATTTCGGAATCCATAAAAAATGCAAAATACTGAATCAAACCTCGTGAAAACTCTATTCGCTTCCGTGCTATTTGCAATGGCATCTTGTTCAATTTTTAACGCGAAAGAACTTGTGAAACTGCCGAAAACAAACAGTCCAAACTCGCTTGATTCCTCGCAGGCGCAGGCTGTCTATGATCGCGCACAATATTTTCCCAACGGGACACAACTTTCTATATGCATAATAACAGGCGATACGGAGAAATATGTTGGTATCGAGAGGCGCAACGATTCTTTGGTGTATGTTGAAAACAGCGACAGCGTATTTGAAATTGGTTCAATTACAAAAACATTTACCGGTACCATGCTTGCGAGGTTAGTATACGACGGGAAAGTCCGGCTCGATGATCCCATAAAAAATTACCTTCCTGTTACTTTGAATCAATCGTCCCTAAACGGGAAAGAACCTACTCTTGTCGAACTTGCCGATCATACATCCGGTCTGCCGTTTGAGCCGGCCAACGTGAGGAACGATGACGCACATCCCTTCGACGAGTATGCCCCGTACAAATATTACAGTACGGATCGGCTGTATGACTACCTGTCGCATCAACTGGTGTTGCAGTCTACGCCGGGGGAAAAGCGCACCTACTCCAATCTCGGCGCTGGTCTGTTGGGCCACATTCTGACAGTAGTTACGAAAAAAACATACGAAGAACTTCTATTTGAAACGATTTGTAAACCGTTAAGAATGCAGAACACATTCGTTGAACTTACGCCCGAGCACATACATCGAATGGTTCAGGGAAGATATCCAAACGGCAATTTGCTTTCCTTTGGGGATGGCGATTGTGATGCGCTCACCGGGTGCGGCGGGATTAAATCCTCAACGAGAGATCTTGTTAAATATCTTAAAGCGAACATAAGCGATACAACTTATTTCTATCTCGCTCAGAAATCGACGAAACAGTTCGACGAGCATCTTACTGGAGGACTTGGATGGGCAACATACAGTGAACGTGGTAAGCATCATGTTGGGGCTTTTGGAGCTACACCCGGCTATACATCAGGCGTGATTTTTGAACGGAATACACGGGTCGGTGTAGTTCTCCTGACGAATGTTTCTTCCTATCTGGCAGTGAAGGGCAATTTTACGGAAGGATTATGTCGCGCTCTTTACGACCCTCTTCCGTTTGCTGCTGTGGAAAAGAAGGGAATGTAAGTTTTTGAATTATGTAGATGCAGCTATCATTGTCATAAGGATTGATGCCTGGATGTGTGTCAATTGAGGAGATCTTGAATTAAAAGGCGAAGCAGTTCTATTTGACGGAGTCGCAACCGCTGGAGAGTATCATCAGGCAACGTTCGATGCGTCCAGGCTCGCGTGCGGAATATATTTCTCGCGGTTAGAGTTTGACGGAAAGATCCAGGCGGAGAAGATGCTTCTGTTAAAATAGTTTGCAGAAGTTTCCAACAGCCCCGTTCAGCCCAGACTCGCTATCTGGGCTGTCTTTTTTTCCTTGATTCTCCCGCGGATAACTGATACATTCTTGCAAATAATACGACCGAGTTCAGGAGAACCGGATCAAATCGCCTGATTGGGTTTTGATGAGGGGTTCTTTTGTGTTTTGTAAATGTACTAGAACGTAGCCGTGACTTGCGGAGATTTGTCAGGCGGATTGCACACAACTAAATAACAATATGCCATTATTCAAATTCACCTCCGATCAAACCGTCAAAAGGCTTCGTTGGGTAATGATTGGTGCAATCCTTTTTTGCATGGTCAATACGCTTGCGGGCCAACCGGAGAGCTTTTGGCATTATCCTGAAACAGCCATTCGCGGCGATGGTTTGTCCATTTACAACCAAACAAATCGCACTTTTGACTTCTTTTTAGGCCGGGGTTGGATGCCTTATCTCCTCGCCTGTTTGATCTACTTGTCAGCTGCGTTTTCGTTTGTATCTCTTCTTCCAAGAAAGGCGGCGTTGACGGCAATTTTTTCTTTTCTCTTCGGACATTTTTTCGAGGCAAACAATTGGCTGGTTGTCCGATGGCATCTTGGCCTCAACGCCACCACCATGTACGGCTTCGTGCTCGCGACGATCATCGTTTTTGCAGTATTTCCAACGATGAGTTCAACTTTCGGCCAGATCGTCAAAAGGCTCCGCTGGATGATGCTGGTTCCCATGTTCCTGGACATGATCAACACGCTCGTCGGGCAGCCGTCGAGCTATTGGCTTCATACTGAAACCGCGCATGAGGCAAATGAAGTTTCCCGTTTCTTTTTGATCCATGGCTGGTATGCATACGTCTTTTGGGACATGTTTTATTTTTCGGCAGGTTTTTTGCTCGTATCAATTCTTCCTAGAAGGTTAGGACTGATTTGCATCTTCATATTTACTCTTACTCATTTCGTTGGAGCGTCGAATTGGTTTTTTTACGAATGGAGAATGGGAATGGAAACACCTGTTATTTTTGGCATCATACTGAGCGTGATGATAGTTATGTTGGCCTTTCCAACACCCGACATAACAACCCCTCAAGACTTTCTATCCAATGAAGCCGCCGCCTAATCAGTTGCTCCCTGCTCGAAAGCGCGGGGTCTCGCAAGAATCGTTCGACAAGTCACACCGGGCATGTTGGCAAAAAAAGATCGCTGACGGACCGGCCGTCGACGATTTAACACGCGCGAAACAACCAGTTACCAGTGGACACGACTTAGCTCGGTACCGTTAGGCCGCAGCGCATTCCGTGATTATGGAAGTTGTCTGCATTACCCTTACAGCAGAGTCCAATAATTCATCAAGTAAAACAAAATGGAGAATTCTATGACGACCAGAGAACTGCTTGAGGCCTACTACGAGGGTCTTGCCCAGAAGCGCGGATGGGAAACTGTTATCGCTGACAACTTCAAGTTTATCGGCGGCGATATGACCAAGACGACGCCAATCGTCGGCAAACAGGCTTATGTCGAAGTTATTAACAGATTCGGCAAATGGTTTACAGACATGAGAGCGAAAGATGTCTTCGTATCAGACGACGGAGCTTTCGTGCTGGCAAACTATGATTTCACATTTCCAAATGGAAAGAGTATCAATGCAAATGTTGCTGAGCTTTGGAAAGTTAAGAATGGTAAATTAGACATGCTGACCATATTCTTTGACACGGCAAATTTTGACGCTTTTCTCAAAGGATAATCACCAGTTCAAGAATGCCGCCGCCTAATCAACGGCTCAACCTGATCCCGTATGTAACATTCCATTGTTAATGGGCACACGAAAATGAAGCTGGATTTCCGACAGTTGACTATCACATCAATCATTTTTGGTTTTTTCCTTATACCAATTCATGAGTTCGGACATGTCATTTGCGACTGGATTACAGGCCACCCGGCCGCGATGTCCTACGCGCGAGATCATTTGCTTTCCAACGGCGATACTCCTTTTCTTGGGCTCCTCGGCGGACCGTCGCTACCGCTGATATTGTCTGCCGTGTCTGTCATGTTTATCTACCGACAAACCAAAATATCGATCTTCTATCCTATTGCAATCATCGGGACATTTGACAGGTTAGTGCTTTATCTGTCGGGCATGCTTCCAAGCGATGAAAGAAATCTCGCCGGCATGGTCGGATGGAATATATATGCGTTCAAGTATTTATTCCTTTCTTGTGAAACGCTCGTATTGCTGTTAGTTTTAATTTCATTGATCAAATACAAGATTGGGGTTAAACAAATAATCCCTGTCTTTGTAATACCAATACTATCCTTTGTCGTTGGCGCCGCAATAGGTGTTTTTGTCGTCGAACGCTATGTCTTCCCTGTTCAATTTAAGATTCAATTTGGATGAAAAATGATATCACGATTTTCATAAATGTCTCTTAATAGAAGCCATCTCAAAAACCCGTTACTCGATCCTTCTCCCGCTGGAAGGCGCGGGGTTTCGCAAAAAACGTTCGGCAAATCACGCAAAGCGTGATAGCGAAAAGCGGTCACTGACGGAGCCGGCTCCACGTCGCCGCAAGTTGGCTCAGTTTGTCAGGCAGCCGGCCATGACCATGATTACATTTCAATCATCTGTCTTCATCAATAAATGGAAAGAAGAATTCAACGATGCTCCTACAAGTCATGTTTTTCTTCGCTGCAGTTGTTATTTGCGTTTCGGCGTGCTATTTCTTTCTCACCTCTATTTTGCAGCGGAAATCATTTCGATTTAATCTGATCATATTCCTATTGAGCCTGACGATATATGTTAGCCTCTTCTTTGTGAGGCCAGTCAGCGTCTTCCTCTCTGATACATTTATGCTGCTCTCTGCGGCTCCCTTCTGTGTCCTTCTTGGAAGAGGAATCAAAACCGCTCCATCGATTGTATCGTTTTCCATTGCAGCCTCGATAGCAGATATCGTCTCCTTCAATTGGGGACCAACTCATTACCTTGTGAAGGCAGCTGGGCAGCTTGACGCTGCCTCGCCATTAAACCTTCTGGCATTTTCCATAGTTCTCAAGGGGAATATTTATCCTGTTGTCGGTCTTGGCGATTTTGTTTTCATCGGCATATATTTTTTGGCTCTTCGCCAAATTGGCGCCGGCTCTTGGGCGCAATTCATCATCCCTACGGCGGGTCTTCTCGGTGCTTTAGTTGTAGGTATTTTGGTGGGAGGAATATACGCCATTCCGTTTATGGCAGCCGTAGTCATCGGTTATTTATTTTTCAGTCATCGTCTATCTCCACGGGTTCAGTCGTGTTATTGAAATCCCAACCGAGAACGGCAAATCAATTTTTAACGCTGGCTGCCTACCACCCGCGGCTGACGGTTCGTGAGGACGCACTAGTGCTGCTTCTAAAAAATGATCTTGTATTTTTGTAAACGTGTTCATCCTGATCCCGCCGAGAAGCGGCGGGACGCGACGGTCTCCTTCTAAGCCATAGGCTCATGCGCCTCCGGCGCAGACGCGCTCCGCTTGCTCAGGATTAGCCGTCGCGGCTGCGTCTGGCGAAGCCATCCCTTATCGGGAGAAGGATGACGATAAATTGCAAAACACAAGATTTATTTTGAGAAACGGCACTAGAAATATTTTCTACGGAGGCTTTATGAAATGGTATCACTATCTTGCCTGTTTCTTCGCCGGACTCTTCTTAGCCAACGCTGTTCCGCATTTTATTCACGGTATTTCCGGCGACAGCTTTCCCTCTCCATTTTCAAATCCACCGGGGAAAGGATTGTCATCTCCAACAGTAAATGTTGTGTGGGGACTCGGTAATTTGCTCATTGGGTACATCCTCTTCCGAGCGGGCAAGGTCTCCCGAACAAACAATTGGAGTCTGCTCGTGTTGTTTGTCGGCATCGTTTGTATAAGTGTAATGTCAAGCATTGCATTCGTTGATAAAATGCATTAGCTCCTCAATTGTGCAGCCCACGGTTTCCGCCAACGACAATCGCTGTTTACGCCGCCACATCGAGCGGGAAGAGTTGGGCAACAGCAGAAAGGAATTCTCGATAGATTGGAAACTATTAGGATCCGACGGTGTACAATTGGTGATGAAACCGCCCTCTCGCTCCTCGGGCAAGCCACTTTTCTCGAATCGTTTGCCGGGATGCTTGATGGAAATGATATTCTTGCACATTGCGCGAACCAACATTCCGTTTCTGTGTATCTTGGCTGGCTCGAACAAAATGCCTATGGTGTCTGGATCGCAGAAATCCAACCCGGTAATGCGCCAATCGGGTATTTGGTAATCTCTCCTCCAAACCTGCCGATTGCCGATCCACAAGCCGACGATCTCGAAATCAAGCGCATCTACTTATTATCTCCATTTCAAGGGACGGGAATTGGAAAACGATTGATGCTGGAAGCGTTGGATTACGCCAAGCATCACAATTCCCGACGATTGCTCTTGGGCGTGCATTCCCGCAATACAAACGCAATTGCGTTCTATCAAAAATTGGGCTATAAGATAGTCGGCGAAAGAAAATTCAAAGTTGGGCATCACGAGTATAACGATCTCGTTCTGGCGTTAGAGATATAAATCGTTCTGCCGTTGTTGCCTGACCATTTTGAAAGGAAGAGCCCCTCCTCAAAGAACACCTGGGTTTTCAACAAGAGAGAAGCGGGCCGCACGCCGCCGCTCTACGAGTCTGCGACTCTACGAGTCTGCGACTCTACGAGTCTGCGACTCTACGAGTCTGCGACTCGCAGAGTCGTGGACAGCTTAGCCCGGTTCGTTAGGCGGCGAGAACAAGTTGTAAAAGAAATAAAGGTGTTGAGAGATCCACAGCTTAGGTTACCGATATGTTTCAAAAACAATTTGATTTAAGATACTTTGAAATGGATCAATATGGAGCGGCGTCGCCCACCACAATATTAACCCTATTAGAGGAAGCTGCCGCAGATCATTGTCTTTCAATCAACCACAGCCTATATGATTTGGTTAATCAAAACATAGGCTGGGTTCTGCTATCCGGATATATGCAAATGGAGCGATACCCTTTGTATAAAGAAAAGATTACAATCAAAACGTGGTTATCAAAATATACCAGCATCAAAGGGAGCAGAGAAAATGTCATTTATGATGAACAGGGAAGCGTAATAGGAAGAGCGAAGGGTTTGTGGCTATTCTTTAACATAGGAAGAAGAAGGCCTGTTAGAATATTTGACGATATTAAGGAAAAGTGGTCTTGCTATCAAGAAGAAAGTATTACACACGATATTGATACGAACATTGAAGCAATTGATTCGGCAAAATATAGAAAGAGCTTTCTTGTGCATAGATATGATATGGACACAAACAAACATGTAAACAATGTGAAATACTTGCAGTGGCTGGTCGAGACTGTTCCGGATGAGATCATCGACAATTGTTACATGTACTCGATCGATGGCCGTTACCTGAGGGAGGCTCAATTTGGCCACACGATCGAATCTTTAGCGGAGCATGAGACCGATGGACGCAAATTCATTCATACGATAAAAGACCTTGACATCAATCAAGTGTGTTCGACCGCAAGAACGGTGTGGAAGAAAAGGGAATAATTTCATTAGATGCATTAGAAGCGATCTCAAAGACTCCTCAAAGTGTCATTCGCTAGTGCTGCTTCTAAAAAATGATCTTGTATTTTTGTAAACGTGTTCATCCTGATCCCGCCGAGAAGCGGCGGCTGCGTCTGGCGAAGCCATCCCTTATCGGGAGAAGGATGACGATAAATTACAAAATACAAGATTTATTTTGAGAAACGGCACTAGCTCAGCATGACATTTACAAATGCATTCTGCATCGAAACCATTTTTGAGACAGCCTCTAATCCTTTTCCTGATTTCATTGCACTGAGACAATCGTAGGGCTGGAAAATTGAAATTTGTTGAACTGATAATATGTTGTGCTTTCATGAAATAGTGCATAGTGAACCCCATCCGCCTGATAAATGTTGGGGTAAAAACCAAACATAAACTGGAACGATGGGAAAATGAGATGTTCATTTTGTATTCTAAAACCAACGCCGTATCCTTGAAAAACCTTACTGGTAAACATCGAACGATCATTTGAAGAGATCATTCCAAAATCGGCAAACATTATGATCGCCAGCTTAAAACCGACGAGTTTTAACGGAGAAAAGAAGTCGCCTTCATAATTAAGCAACTGTCTCTTCGTTCCTTTTAAATAGTTGTCAGAAAAGCCTCTCAGTCCACTTCCATTATTAATGTTCAAAATATCCTGCGGGCTAAGCGGGTCAAAGCTGTATGAATAATTGCTTCCAATGTAATACCTCCATTTCCAATTGCCGATGGCATTGAGATTTGAAAAATACAAGATGTCCAGAAGGACACTACGATTTAGCCATTTCCCCCCGCTCTGGAACGCTCCAAACTGAAACCCTCCATACAGATAACCGAGTGAATCATCGTGAAGACTATAACCGGTTTTTATTCCATAGTATGGTCTACTGGAATTTGAACCTTCATCAAAACCGAAAAGAAGTGCTATCATCTGCACTAACGGAATATCCTCTGTCACACCAAGACCGAAGACATATTGATCTTCATAAAATGTTCTATTAGCAAATCCAATGCGGCCTAAAAAAAATGTATTGTTCTGGAATTGATCGACTGAATCCAGAATAGGTTTCTGACTGTACACAGTTCTGGTAATTCTCCCGGCAATATTGAATTTGTTCTGATTTTCTTTCGTTGAATCGACCTTTCTAAAATCGAACGCATAGCCCAGCCAGTAATCTTGCTGGTTATAGCGAACGGTTTCCACTAATCCAGATGGATTTAAATACTCCGGATATCTGGTGTTTACCCAATCCTGTGCTATCCCCCCCGCCCAATCAATGATCGGCGAGAAAAAATCCCTGCCGATGGAAACACCATACTGTTCATGAAACTGATCGGATGCATAATTCACTGTCGAAGAGAGAAACGTCCTTTCAATATTATTGATGGAGTAGCTGGCATTCCAGTCCCATCCATGGGGGAGATTATGGTCAACCGCCAGTCCAGCCTTACATTGATTTCCGAATCCAAGAAAGTTGAGGTCGCTCAATGAAACGCTGCCGTTTTTTTGACTCGGCTGGATTGAAGCACTCCCATTTATAGTCCATTTGTCCTGGACATATACCAGAACATCAACGCTGTCCGGATTGTTTTTTATTCTTTGGGGAATAATCCGGACATCATACACAAAAGGGCTCAGTCGAATTATCCGTTCACTTTCTTTAACATCAAAAGGAATAAATTTATCTCCTTCAGCAAAGATGAGCATATCTTTAATGATCCATTCTTTTGTATTCAAATGGACGGAATTTCCCGTCTCTTCCAGCCAACTGCGGACAGAATCTTTTGGATGATCGACGGACCCGCCAAACACGTCAAGAACTTCAATATTGATGTTCCTGATAAATTTTCCGGTATATAGGCGGAGCTTTTTCCTGTCTGGATCAAGTGCAGTAGTATGTACTAATTCATCATCTTGAACGAGAACTGACTTTACGAGCTTTGAGAATATATTATCCTCCTCCGAATAATCTTTAACCGCTTGGACAACTGTTTCACCCGAGTCGTCATGGGCAATATATTTTTTCTGAGCTACGAGGGATCCTGACACGCTGCTCATCAGAGTGATGGTGAGAAGTATTTGGTAAAAGGGCCCTAACCGTTTAGTTTTCAATCAGTTTGAAGGAAATGTTTTCTGCCAATAGGCGTGGAAAAATACTTTAAAAATCAATAACATCACCGACACCGCTGCGAAGCTCAAACAATCTGAATTGTGTAAAGGTCTCTTCCGGATTTCATGGAAAATTCACCTTATCCTTCTTCTGCGGCAAGGCTCACTTTTTCACTTTCATGCATGTTGGTCCGTGAGTTGAGCCTTCACTGAATAATGCAGACGGAAAACAGGAATCACGGATCAAAAAGGATCTTTCCCGTCCTTCGTTGGTCAGCGCGGTCTTTTTTGTTAAACGTAATAATTTGATAATATTTTTCCTTACCTGGAATAGCCCAAAAGGATGGATAAGGAGCTAATCCTATTTCAACTTTGAGGTGCGACGGCGAGAGGCGGGTTGGGAACTTAGGTCGAATCGAAAAGGTAAGAGAAGCGGGACGGTGTTGCTCAGGATTGAGTCAGCTAGGCTGCTTTTGGGAAGGCCGGTCGGAACGGGACGTGACTTTTGACTTCGAATGCTGCAATGTTGAGACTGCTCGCAATTTGCTTGTTGCTCCTACCGTCAGCTATCAATCCAATAATTTCCTTCTTTCGTCTGGCGAAGAACTAGGCGGGAGATCTATGTTTTGATCCATTTCTTTACCGCGCCGAGCAACTCTTCGGGTGAAACGGGTTTCAGGAGGTAGCCAATATTTCGGTCGGAATTCCACATGCCGGCGTTTTGCGCCTCGCCGGTTACCAGAATCATCGGGATTTTTGCCGTTGCCGGATCGTCGCGCAGATATTCAATCAGCATAAAGCCGTTCAAATTGTCCATTTTCACATCGCTGATGATGAGGTCTGGAAGTTTTGCTTTTGCGATCTCGAGCGCAGCTTCACCGTTTTCTGCCTCGAAGATCTCAAATCCTTCAGGGATCAAAACCTTCTTTTCAAATTCCAGCATCGGGTTGTAATCTTCAACGATCAAAATAGTTCTCATAATCGGGCCCTCGCTACTACATCAATCAGAAGACATTGCCTCTATTTTTGTACTAGATGCAATGTGTTCCTCAAATTATCTCTCCGCTCTCCCAAGTCCCGACAACAAAGAGCCGGATGCCGCCATACTTATTTGATAAATGCATTTCAAGAGCCCGCGGGAGATATTGGAGGCGTAGCCCAGATGCCGAATTAGTGCGCGAGAGTATTCATCACACAAGTAATTCTTGACAAATGACATCTCTACAGCCAAAATGCTCTCATGAATTGCAGCGGTGGTGAATAAGGCGCTTATGTTCCGTAACCAAGAGTTCCATTGCTTTTGTCACGAGCATGCTTGTCAGTTGAGTTGTGTCTCCGTCTGAGTCTGTGAAGACACTAACATGTCATACGACGGAAAATCCCCGCCGCTCAAAGCGGTCTTGCCAACTCCATGGAAAACGATTGATGTGGCAGTTCCTGCCGTCTTAATCGTATACGTACCGTTGAGGTTATCCGTAAAGTTGGTGGATGCTAAAAGCCCCAGCCCTGTTGCATCTGCAGTAAGGCCGACAAACGATCTTCCACCTCCGCCGAGCGATATCGGTTTGATGTAATACTGCTGGGCTGTCGCCGCCAACGCTGTTAAGTCTGCAACGACCGAATCTCGGTTTTGGTCAACCGCATAGTCCTGAAACAATATGATCCCGATCGCTGCTGCGATACCGGCAGTAATGACGCCCAAAATAATGAGAAGAATTTGCTGCTGTCCCATTGATTTCTCCTTTTGCCGTAAATGGTTTCAATAATTGAGTATGCTTTTTCAGATGCCCTTATCTAAAGCAAAATTAAAGGGATGCAAGTTGCACAACTATGGTGTGTCTTTGGTTCTTATCATTAGGTAAACAATAGAAAGAAGCCGGCATGAAGTATATAGTCCATTTGGATGAAAAAGGGATTAGTCCTTTTATCAGATGGCTCGAGCCTATTTCTGCAAAGTGCCGTCGGTCAGGTCAAGAACTGGTCCGGATGTCTCCCGCCTGCTCCGTAGTTTGATAATTACACGATCGCGCGAGGTGGGTTGGGAACTCGGGTCGAATTGAAAAGTTAAAAGAAGCGGGACTGCGCTGCTCAGGATAGTGTCGGCCGAGTTACTTTTGGGAAGATCGATCGGTGCGGGGATTAGATGTGTCCTCGTCACGTGAATAATTCGCGCTCTGAAGACGGATACGCAATTCTAGTCTCTCTAAGATGTTACGCAGATGGCTTTTAACTGTAAAGCGTGAAGAGCGTTTCATCCGCATTAGGATTAACTCTTTTTTCATCCTTTCGGGCTATTACATCTTAGCGACATTGTTGGCAAACTATCTTGCAATGTGGCTGGTTTTGTGTTCTTCAATAAGTGGTATCGGGCACGATTGGGCCGCCTTCAAGAAAAGAGGATCGCCGAAAAAATGGCGGGAAGCTCTCGAAGAGCTGGGGCTCACATTTCTTAAATTCAGATAGGTGTTCGCCATCCGGCGCGGCAGCATCAAGCACTTCACCAGGGCTGTGCCGGTGAACGCGGTAACGCCGCTGCCTGCAACTGTGACGCAGAGGAAGTAAATGTGAAAAGAGAAATCCATCCCAATTCGGCAAACGATCCGCCACTCCACGATCACGAACCCTCCACGGGGAAGAAGACGCGTGTTGTACGCTTCGAACTAACGTCCGCGACAATGATCAAGCTGATCCTCATCGTGGCCTCCATTTGGCTGCTGATCCAGCTTTGGCCGATCTTTCTGGTGCTCGTCGTTGCTCTCCTCATCGTCGGGACAATGAGTCCAGCTGTCAGCTGGATGGAGACACGGCGTGTCAAGCACGGCCTTGGGATCGCCATCGTTTTCTTACTCTTCTTCATCGTCGCGATTTTCGCCTTGACGTTGACGATCCCGTCGTTATTGGTGCAAGCTTCAGCACTGATCGAGCAGGAACCAAAATTCCGCGCACACATTTCAGATTATCTTTCTCATTCCAATCTTACAGCACCGATCGCAGACTGGCTGCGGAACGTAAAATTCGGTTCTCTGTCCGGCGGCGTCAGCGGAATGGCCTTCGATTTCTCAATGCGTATCTTCGAGATCACTGCGTATGGCATGAGCGCCATTTTTCTTGCGCTCTACATCATGATCGACCGTGACCGGCTTCGCGGGTGGCTTTTCGCGACTGTCCCTCGCGCGCATCATATCCGCCTTGCTCGCGTTATAATGAATCTGGAGACTATTGTCGGCGCCTACATTCGCGGACAATTGATCACGTGCTTGCTCATTGCGGTCTTTTCGTTCGTCCTCCTGGAGGCGTGCGGCTTGCCAAATGCGATGGCGCTTGCCGTGTTTGCCGGCCTTGCGGATGTCCTGCCGTACATCGGTGCTCTCCTTTCGATAGGACCGATGGTCATTGCGGCACTTGCGCGCGGCCCGGTCGTGATAGCCATTGTCTTGTTGACCATGCTCGCTTACGAAGAGTTTGAGAGCCGTGTGCTCGTTCCCCGCATTTATGGGCGAGCGTTGCGCCTTCCGCCGTCTGTCGTGGTCTTCGCGCTCCTCGTAGGCGGGACGCTGATGGGAATCCTCGGCGCGCTTCTCGCGCTCCCCGTCGCTGCAACAGTTATGATGCTTATCGACGAACTTCGCGTTGAGCTTCCGGGTAAGCAGGAACGGGTTTCAGATGTAGAACAGCGCATCGGTGACGAACGAGCAGAGAAAGAGTATTTGCGTCGGACAGTGGGTGTACCTGTGGAACAAGCTGCAGCAATTGCCGCTTCGATCTCAGATGATAAGCGGAAGGAAGAGAGTAGTTCACCCGAAGATGCGGACGTGTCAGACCCGAACGGCTCTTAGGCTGCGGTCCAGGCTTGCCCTCCAAAACATTTCTGTCCGGAAAAAAAGTATCAGAGGAGAATTTCTTATTTCTCATTCAACCGCTGTTAATATATATGAAGCGACAACGGAAATCCTAATACATAATAAAGTTATTTATGTTACATAACACTAGTCATTAGAATAGATAAATGACAAAATCAAAATGATCGGTCAAACCATTTTCCACTATAAGGTCAATGAGAGACTCTGATGGAGCACGGACTTGGTTCCCAAAGCCGGGCACGGTTCCTTGATGAAATCATGAAGCATCCCGCCCCAGACATTCTCCATCTGGGGAATTTTTTATTTTAAATCTCATGGCTGTAAAGATCAAAATGGCTTACATTCTTGCATTTGACTTTAAAAAAAAGAATTTGGAGCGCTCCTGCGGTCAATTTTACTTTTTTATTGACCGGTTTTTCATCTGACATTCGATATGGATTTTATACTTAGCGTCGGCCAAATCTCTCATATAAACTTTTCCTTCAAGCAAGGTATCAGTTTTCGCAATAGCGGTTTTGAAAAGATAATTGTGGTAATAAGCGTCTAAACCATAATCATACGTGCAATTCAATTTATAATACTCATCGGGCCCGTCGCTCCCCGGATCTCCATGCTGCCAAAAAAGCTTTCCGTCTCCGCCTGGGCTTCCATCGTTAACGGTAATAGAATATGTCCCACCCCAATCTCTTGAGTAAAAATTGCCGTGGGAGTCGTAGTAGCTTGTAGTGAAGGAAAAGTCATAAACTCCCGGATTCGTAGAGTAATATTCGTCAACATAAAAAGTTGGAGGAAAAGAAGAGAATAATCCATCAGAATTAAGAGTTCCATCCGAGCTGGTTATATCAACATAGGCATTTCCATTCCTGCCATTCGGACCATCTGGACCATCACAAGATGGAACTGCAATTGCTATCAATATAATCGCAACATAGAAATAAAAAGTGTTCTTCATGTTTCCCGTCCTTTTTGTATCGATTGAGTTGTTTAAAATCCAATTCAGCTATGATGTTCGGATATTAGGCACTAAAATAAAACTGCGCATCGTGAAGAAATATGTTAATGATTACGCTGAGGCGTAATCACCCAAAAGGACGAAAAGGGAATTAATCCTTTATCGATGATGATGCGCGATTCGTATTTAATGAATGCGGGAATTGGGATAAAAGGCCATAGGTGCCCACCGCATCCTGACTGAAATCAGTCTCGTGGAACAAGGGGATATATTCCTGGGGAAAAATACAAGAACCTCTTCGGCGTGACTCCCAATGGAACGATGCTTCACCTTGCGGGAATACGGGGATCCAACGATACACGAGGGGAGGTGTGATTTAGTTTTCTTATTCACATTTGAAAAGACCGCGATAAAAGATCTTTGACAGCATTTTGGCATGCGGATTCTTCTATTCAGGCTGCGATTGCGGCGAGGGTGTCGACGAATTTTTGTACCATGAGTTCTCCTTAGATTTGTTCTCATGATTATTATCATACCTTGCTTGATATGCATCAACCTCTAAACTTCCAGCAATTTCGTCTTCATACTTAACTGCTATCTTGAATTGGAAACTGTGATTACACGGTAGATATCTTCGGCTTCTTTTCGCCGCTCCATCCGAGTCCTTGCAAAGAATCGTGCCTTGCCTAAACTGTTCATGAATTCGAACCATCGATCTAAGAATTTCGCGTATGGAGAGCCCGCCGTTAACGCAAAATGGGCTGTGACATTCGATATGGTCGCCAATATTTGTTCCATAAACACGGGTGCTGTGAAGACATAATTTCGACTTGTCAAAAACTGCTTTGCCTTTACCTTCTGTCTCTGTCACTGTTATGCACAAATCTTCAATTTCAGGAAATGCCTCATGAAAGGACAGCTCGTCCGAGAAAACGAATTTTGTTGTTGCTCGGGTTTTCGCTGCCTTCTTTGTGTCTCTCTTAGACATGATAATATCTCCTGACTTCGTGACCAGTCATTAATATGTTCATTGGCGAAATTCCATGAGTGATCAATTAAAATTTAGATTTGTAGTATAGATCAGACGTCATTCAGAATGCCCAGGTGTGATTCTCAAATCTTCAGAAAATCTAGCAGGTCGGTATTGAACTTGTCCCTGTGCGTCCAGGGCAAGCCATGGGGCGCGCCTGGATAAACTTTCAGAATCGCATTCTTCATGAGTTTGGACGAAGCGTGAGCCGAGGCGCCGATCGGCACGATCTGGTCGTCATCGCCGTGGATGATGAGCGTTGGTACATTGAACTTTCTTAGGTCGTCGGTGAAGTCCGTCTCTGAAAACGCCTTGATGCAGTCGATCTCGTTCTTGAGACCTCCCTGCATCGACTGAAACCAGAACGCGTCGCGAAGTCCTTGGCTGACCTTCGCCCCCGGCCGGTTGGCGCCGAAGAACGGCGTCGTCAAATCCTCGAAGAACTGCGAGCGGTCGGCAGCGACACCGGAGCGGATGCCGTCAAATGTCTCGATCGGCAGGCCGTTGGGGTTCGTGCTTGTCTTGAGCATTAGAGGTGTGACTGCACCTACCAGCACTACCTTGGCGATGCGTTTAGTCCCGTGGCGCCCGATGTAGCGCGCGACTTCTCCGCCGCCGGTTGAGTGACCGATTAGCGTGATACCGTTCAGATCAAGGAAGTCGATGAGCTGCGACAGGTCATCGGCGTAAGTGTCCATCTCGTTGCCATTCCAAGGCTGGCTCGAACGGCCGTGGCCACGACGATCATGGGCGATACAACGATAACCGTTTGAGGCCAGCAAGACCATCTGGCTTTCCCAAGCATCGCCGTTGAGCGGCCAGCCGTGGCTGAAGACGACAGGTTTTCCCGATCCCCAGTCTTTGTAATAGATTTCTGTTCCGTCTTTAGTGGTGATTGTATTCATGTTGCGATTTCCTTCGTTGGGATGACCGTTCGTATGGCAATGAAACAGGGCGGCCCCTAGATTGAATTTATGGGAAGTGAGTTTGAATGACGATCACAATTTCTCCGGTGAATTTCGAGGAGGCGGAGTCTCCGGAATTTGCAGTTTCATCTCATGCAGGCTTTTCTCGCTGACCGTGGAGCCGCAAGATGGATGACCTGACACTGTGATATTATAGAGTGCAACAACTTCTCCCGATTTTGTTTCCTGCCACCCAAGGAATTTCGCATCTGAATCCGAAGCAGGCTGATTATTGTATTCAGACATCCTGTTTTCTGTTCTCATGAAGCGTCCACTTTTATGATTCGCATGTGTTTTTGAGCTTCCCGGTTTTTTATCCTGCCTTTGCTTCAATAAGGGTCAACGGCACCTGTGATTCCCCTTTGCTGGTTATTCGAGAAATGGCCTTCAGTCCCGTAAATAGAAGATACACTCATTTCCGAATGCTCATAAGGATATTACTATAGATGTTGAAAATCGGGAATAGACCAAAAGGATGAAAAAGGGATTAATCCCTTATTTAACGAGAAAGTGGGGATGTTCTTGGTGTGATGTGGACTGCCCTATGAGTTTGACAATCTCCACAAACGGGAGTATATTTATAGTATAATTTGGCGCGGACCGACATAAATACTTAATGGTGCCGGCAGAAGTTCTGTTGTTCAGGCGCGCCCGCACATGACGATTATTTAGAGCGCCCATGCCGAAAATCCGAATACTCCTTGTAGAAGATAACCGTATCCTAAGGGATGGCATTACTGCTCTACTCGGCAAGCAGAAAGATTTCATCATCAAGGCTGTCTCCGATGGCGGGCATAACGTAGCAGCCATTACACGCAAGGTGAAACCGCATGTTGTGCTGCTGGATCTCGGATTAGGAAATCAAAACAGCATAGAAATAGCGGGGATGTTGAAGAAAGAATTCCCCGGCATCAAGGTTATCGGGATGGGTCTTGCTCCCGCACAAGCGGACATCATGGAATCTGTGCAAGCGGGAGCGGACGGTTTCATTCTGAAGGACGCAAAAGTTGAGGATGTGAGCTATACGATTCGAGCGGTAGTTTCTGGAAAGACGGTGCTCCCCACCCCGATGACCGGGACACTCTTCTTTCAAATCGCCGAACAGGCTCTCTTGAGAGGGAAAGGAAATATCAAGCGGCTTATTCGGATGACGGAGCGGGAGAAGGAAATTATTGCATTGATAGCTGACGGTATGAGCAACAAGCAAATTGCGAGCAATCTCCACATTGCAACCTTCACAGTCAAAAGTCATATCCATAACATCTTAGAGAAATTAGAATTGCACAGCCGTCTTCAGATCGCGAACTATTCACGCGACGAGGAGATATCCAAACCCCGTTCCGACCGGCCTTCCCAAAATTAACACAGCTGACTCTAAACCAAGAAACACGGTTAAACTTCTTTTAACTTTTCGGTTCGACCTAAATCCCCAACCCGCTTCTCGCCATCGCACCTCATTGCTGAAAAAGGATTAGCTACTTATTCGTCCTTTTGGGCTATTACGCTTCCGCCCGATCGTTAGTATATTTTTCTGCATTCTACTTTGATTGCAGCATCAGGGCCTCTGCCGGCTTTTTAATTCACATTTATTCAAAATCGCATCAAGGTGTCGTATGAACATGCTCAGCATGAAAGGGAGCTTGAATGAATCCGTCGGTAAGCTCAAACAACAATTCGCCAACCTGACAAATGATGATCCGCTTTTTACTGAGGGGAAAGATAAAGAACTGCTGGGAAGACTTCAGCAAAAACTCGGCAAGACCAAGGAAGAAGTGCGCAAAGTGATCGCAAAGTTGTGAGGAGTTGTTTAGTTCACGATCATTCGCGGACGAAAAGCTGTGTGATTGTTTCGTGACGCTCAACATAAAAAGCGAACCGAGAGTTTATCTATGAAGAGAGTTATCTTTATCGCAATTCTTGCCGGCGGCATTATTCTTTTGATATTCGGCATCAACGCGTATAATTCGACCAATTCCGACATCTCCCGGTTCTTCACCGGCTCGGCAACTGACAAGTCGACGTGGATGTTGGTAAGCGGCGCCATCGCTTCGATTCTGGGGCTTGTCGGTTTATTGCGAGGGCCAAAGTCAGTCTGAAAATATTAACTGACTTCTAAATTAAGATGAACAATCGGAAACCGCATAAAAAGGTCTCATGATAAAAATAAATCTTCGGCTTGATGATAGCATAACGATATTGGACGATATCAAAGAGCCGGACATAAAGCTTAGGGCAAGTTCCTTGTCCACGGTATTGGACGCTATTATTTCGCCCCTTTCATGTCCTGTGTGCGGTGAGGACGCAATATTTGAAGTTACTTTGGTACTTTATGAATCCAGCGGAGGCAGAATATTTCCGGATCACTGCTGTCACGCAGAGTTTTCTTCTATAGTCTATCGAGCACTCCCGCCTCTTTTGAAAGAACTCAAGCAATCATAATGCCTTTCGCGCATCAATCGTGGCCGGCGTAAAATCCTCCTGGAAATGACGCCAATAAGGGATTAATTCCTTTTTCATCCTTTCGGGCTATTCTTATTACCCAACATCTAAGGTATTATCCCTATTAAGATTCAGAGACGTGGTTAACTTCGATCCGCGTTCCCCATTTTCCTCATCTGATCCGGACTCAACGAAATCAGATCCAATCCATAATACAGAGGAATATTACTAAGACAAATGTTAAGGAGGTGTTCACCATATGCCAGTGAATTATCGATTCGACGTTAATGTCATTGTTATCTACACGGTCGGAGAATATACCGTAAACGACCTCCGCGCAACTCTTCTTAATTCGCTCGCCGATCCTGAACGGCCGGCGGGCTCCATCTTATTATTTAATTTTGGAGAATCGCAGGGTATTCATACCAGGCCTGCAGAAGAGATTGAGACCATGACGGATTTTTTTGCTTTAATGGGTAATCGTTACAACTACCGCCTTGCGTTTGCTTCCTCACATGACCTGCCTTACGTCTTGCAGCATTTCGTGTCGGTCAAGTCAAGAAGCTATGGAATCAGTTCAGATGTCTTTCAGACATTTGACGAAGCCCGGGAATGGTTGCTCTCGGAATATCTTAGCACATCACAAGAGACTCAAGCTCCGCAAATAATTAACGAACCGCAATTTCGTTAAACTTGACAACCATAAATCTAGCCGCAGAAAGTCACAATGCTTCTACAACCAAAGCGAACGAAATGAAAACAAATTCTAAGGATAAACATATTGTCATCAGCGAGAATGGTCCCTATCTCGTTTCGGGTATGATCTCTTTACGCATTCAGGAAATAGTCCCCGATCAGGATGGTATGTCCTGGGATTGGAAGGCAGGAAATATTTTCGAGACTGGAAGCGAGTATGCTCTTTGCCGGTGCGGACAATCGCGGAAGATGCCTTTTTGCGACGGCAGTCATGTGAGGACCGGATTCGACGGAGAAGAAACAGCGAGCCGCACTCCATACGCCCGGCAGGCGAAACAACTCGACGGACCGACGCTGATTTTAAGTGACGCAGAAAACCTTTGTGCGTTCGCGAGGTTTTGTGACCCCGGCGGCAAAATCTGGAGTCTGATTGAACAGACAGATGACACTGACGCGCGTGAGCTGGTAATACGTGAAGCGATGCATTGCCCGGCAGGGCGTCTGGTCATACATGACAAAAAAACCCGGGAAGAAATAGAGGAGCCGCTTGAACCTTCGATCGGTATAGTCGAAGATCCAGCGCTCGGTTGCAGCGGGCCGCTGTGGGTTCAGGGAGGCATCCCGATTGAATCTGCGGACGGCAAACGCTATGAGACGCGCAATCGAGTGACACTCTGCCGATGCGGCGCCTCCGACAATAAACCATTCTGCAATGGCGCCCACGCCAGCATGAAGTTTAATGACGACATCTTGAAAAGGAGCAATGGTAAGGAAATAGCCCGGCAGGATAAAGCGCCGTCAGGGATTGAAAACCATCATTAGGTCGGAGAGATAGCATGATTAAGAGCACGATGAAGAAGATCAAAACAAAAATTCAGCAGGAAGGCTCCATGACAAAGCGGGGAAGGACTGATTTATTGAAACTGCTTTCGAAGCTTGAATCTGAAATCACCAAAGTATCAAAGGCCGATTCTGAGCATGCGCAGAGCATCGCAGGCTTCATTGAACGTTCAACACACGAGGCTACCCGGCAGAAAAAGAATCCTGAGCTGCTTAAGCTTTCACTCGCAGGTCTGACGGAGTCGGCAAAAGGCTTCGAAGCATCGCATCCGGTGCTCGTCGCAGACATCAGCAATTTCTGCACCGTTCTGGCAAATGTGGGAATATGATAGTGGCGGGAGCGAATAAGCATTGAGAATTCATTGCCGAATTTAACAAGGCTCAACAGAAGTCGAAAGCGGAATTTCAGCGGGAGATTGCCCTGTCGGTCGAATCAGGATCCACAACGATATCAATTGAAAACGGTAAATCCGTGGAAACACTTCAGGATCTGAAAAGATACGGCGATGAATTCCCGGAGACCGGGAAGACGATGCCAATCCTGTTCATCGGGCATGGGAATCCGATGAACGCGATCGAAGAGACGGAATTCAGCATCAGATGGAAAGCGCTGGGCAATGAACTTCCCCGTCCGCATGCAATTCTCTGTATCTCCGCACACTGGGAAACTCGCGGCACGTTTGTCACGGCCATGGAAAAGCCGGAGACGATTCACGACTTCGGCGGTTTTCCAGAGGAGCTCTTTGCCGTACAATATCCCGCACCCGGAAGTCCTGCCCTGGCACGGCAAACGAAGGATGTCATCAAGAGGGCGGCCGTGGAACTCGATACAAAGTGGGGCCTCGACCATGGCTGCTGGAGCGTTATGAGAAGAATATATCCTGAGGCAGACATTCCGGTGTTGCAGCTTAGCCTCGACCATTATCAAACGCCGCAGTGGCATTACGATTTGGCTAAAGATCTAGCACCCCTGCGGAACAAAGGCGTGCTCATCATCGGCAGCGGTAACATGGTTCACAATCTTGGCCTTGTCAATTGGCAGCATTCGAATACGGCGTATGACTGGGCTCAGGAAACGAATGAAGCATTCAAACGGCGCATCGTTGACGGAAATCACCGCGATCTCATCAACTATTCTTCTCTCGGCAATGCAGCCATGCTCTCCGTTCCAACCCCCGAACATTTTTTACCAATGCTGTATATTCTGGGCATTAAAGAAAAAAGCGAGAATATCGAATTCTTTAACGACAAAATCGTCATGGGGTCTGTTTCCATGACTTCATTCAAAGTATCATGACCATTTTTTTATGAAGGAGATTCCTATGAAGCGTCTTTTCTTCTCTATCCTTATGCTTCTTTTCATTCCTGCAATCAATTTGCCGGCGCAAGCGACAAAATGGACAAGCGACAAAGCGCACACATCGGCAAAGTTCGAGGTGCAACACCTCGGCATCTCGATCATTGCGGGACAATTCATGGAGTTTGACGGAACCATGGCAGCGGACAAGGACGACTTTACCGATGCGAAAATAAATTTCACCGTTCAGACCAAAAGTGTGAACACAAATGTCGACATGCGGGATCAGGACTTGCGAACTGCCCGGTTCTTTGATGTGGAACACTTTCCGCAAATGACGTTTAAAAGCACGGCCTTTGAACCGCAAGGCAACGGCAAGTATGTGCTTTCAGGTTACCTCACCATCAAAGATGTAACAAAGCTCGTGAAATTCGACGTTGCGTATCATGCAACGATCAAAGATCCCTGGGGAAATACACGAACCGGTTTCCGGGCAGAGCTGACTATCAATCGCTTCGACTATCACATCTCTTACGATGAAAAATCCGCCGAAAACGTCTTGCACGTAGCACCGGACGTGAAGATCATTATTGATACGGAACTCACTAAAACCAAATAACCATCAACAAATCACGAAAGGATATACGTATGAAGAATGCATCGCGTACACCGATAGGAGCGTTCTTGTTGGTCCTCCTCGGCTCGTCACTCTTCTTTCTGGCAGGCTGCGGGCAGGACCAGGACGAAACGAAGATGAAAGCCATCGCTGACGGGCAACTGACCCTGGAGAAAAACCTCACGACATTCGATACGCTTGACTACGTCGTGTTCAGCAATCAGGAATGGGTGCGATTGCACGAGAGCCATTCAGCAGACATCAAAGTGAACTGGCCGGATGGACATTACACAACCGGAATTGAGAGACATATTGCTGACCTCAAAGCATTGTTCGTTTATGCGCCGGACACGCGGATCAAACAGCACCCGATTCGCTTCGGTGATAAGAACGGAGAATGGACTTGTGTCACCGGCGTTATGGAAGGAACATTTACTCTGCCGATGCCCATCGGCGGCGGAAAATTCATTAAGCCAACCGGCAAATCATTCAAATTGCCGATGTGTACTGTGGGACAGTGGAAAGACGGCATCATGATTGAAGAATCATTGTTCTGGGATAATCAAACATACGTGAATCAGTTAGGATTAGGTAAATAATAATCCCGAATACGAAAGGGGCAAATTCTAATGGCGAAAAATAGAAAAATCCGGAAAGTTATCAGGAGTAAACCTACAATCGAAGGCGCTGGAGTGCATCTGCATCGAGCTTTCGGCAATAGTGAAGTTCCTCTGTTTGATCCATTCCTCTTGCTCGATGATTTCCGTTCCGACGAGCCTCGATATTTTCTAAAAGGTTTTCCTTGGCATCCCCATCGCGGCATGGAGACTATCACATATGTGCTCGCCGGAGACGTTGAACACGCTGATAGCATGGGCAATAAAGGCGTAATTGGTCCCGGCGACGTGCAATGGATGACGGCGGGCAGCGGTATAATTCATCAGGAAATGCCTAAAGGTGATTCGAAAGGTCGCATGTACGGTTTTCAGCTTTGGGCAAACCTTCCTGCATCCCATAAAATGATGGATCCACGATATCGAGGTATTCTTGCCAAAGAAATTTCCTCGGTTACTGTTGGAGGAACGACTATTAAAGTCATCGCCGGGAAGGTTGATGGTACTGCAGGTTCTGTGCGGGATATCGTAACCGATCCCGAGTATCTTGATATCACTGTTCCGCCCCATTCCGAATTCACTCATCGCACTGTGTCCGGCCACACCGTTTTTGCATATATCATAGAAGGAAGTGGTTTGTTCTGCAAGGAAAAGGATCCGTTCTCTTATGAAGTTGAAGGCGTCAACTACTTCGACATTAAACAAGACCCTTTTATCGGAAATGCCACGTTAGTGCTGTTCGATGATGGGGAGCAGATTTCCGTTTCGACGGAAAAAGACCATTTGCGCTTTCTTCTCGTTTCCGGAAAACCTATTGGTGAACCGGTTGCCTGGTATGGCCCAATTGTGATGAATACTCGGGAAGAGCTTCAATTAGCATTTGAAGAACTTGATTCGAACACATTCATTAAGCACAAGCCGAACAAAAGTTCTTGAAAATTGAACCAGTGAGAGGACGAATGACTGTTCTATATATAAGGAAGAGATGACGACGAAAACAACAAAGGACAAATGGGCAGTCACCGAAAAATCAATTTGGTTTATTACCGGCCGCTCGACGGGCTTCAGCCGCGGGTTTGCGAAATATTTGCTTGAGATATATGCACAGTAAGGCGAAAGCTGTCATTCGTATGGATAACAAGGAAATGCATCGAAGTGGACGCGCAGGGTGGTTGCGCGCTGCCGTGCTCGGGTCGGATGACGCAATCGTATCGACCGCAAGCCTTATGATTGGAGTCGCGGCGTCCTCCGCATCGAACGGGGCTGTCTTGGTCGCCGGTGTGGCAGGCCTTGTTGCGGGAGCAATGTCGATGGCGGTGGGCGAATATGTTTCCGTTAGCTCACAACGCGACGCGGAACAGGCTGACATCAAGCGTGAAGAAGGAGAACTTATGGCGCAGCCGAAAGCCGAACTGCAAGAGCTTGCGATGATCTACATGAAGCGAGGCCTTGAGCACGATCTCGCAATGAAAGTCGCTGAGCAGCTTAGTAAACGTGATAGACTCGGCGCTCACATGCGCGATGAACTTGGAATCGACCAGACATCTCTTTCGCGTCCGATGCAAGCGGCGTGGATATCAGCCGCAAGCTTTGCGTTATTCGCCGTGGTTCCGATCGCAGCTCTTCTCGTCGCGCCGGCGGGTTTTCATATTCCCTTAATCGCAGCGCTCTCGCTTGTAAGTCTCGCTGCTCTCGGTGCGTTTGGCGGTTATCTCGGCGGCGCGCCTATGGGCCGTGCATCGTTGCGCGTCACACTTGGCGGCGCGTTGGCTATGGCAGTGACCGCCATAATCGGTCGAATTCTCGGCGTCTCCGTGGGGTGAAATAGCTGTCTGCGATGTTCAGGAGTTCTTGAGCCGGCGAGAGAAACTGGAGGCGGAGTAGAAGGATGGTCGTAGACCGGGAATAAGTTAAGTGAGAAATAAATGCCGCCGGTTCAAAATGAGCAAGGAGTATTTGAGGATTTCAATCCTCGTCAAGAAGTGACCTGCCCACAGTTTATGTGCCAGTGCGTAGTTTGGTTTTCCCTTCTGGTAATGGCAAGCTGAAGAGGATAAAATGTCTCCCGTAGCGATGTTGATTATGTCGTATTGATTCTCGCATCAATTCCCATTACATTATTGCAGGTTTACGACCTGAATTTGGGGAAGTGCGTGAAAGGCTGAGAAGAAATTGAACCTCCGGATTCGCAAGATGATGGAGGTTTTTGTTTTTTATGCTGCTCGTTGATTCAGGAGCAATTATGCTTCCAAACCAGAAAATTCAATCATGAGATTCGGCTGGATTTTCTTTCAAGTGTATTAAAAATCGATTCCGCTATAACCCTTCGTTAACACGTATCATGCTGCATCCTTCATCATATAGAACAGACCATCAATTGAAACGGAGTTCACGTTATGAAATTTTTCTCCCGCACGTTTATTTTCGCAGCGATCGCTCTTTCAGTTAGCATACCATGCCGGCTCACATTTGCGCAATGGTCAAATAATCCCGGCGTCAACAACGCAATCTGTGCTCTGCCGAGTCAGACTCCGGCCATTGCAAGCGATGGAGCAGGCGGCGCGTTTATTGCATGGGAAGATGATCGCGGCGGGATGACAATCTATGCTCAAAGAATCAACGCTGCCGGTACTCAATTATGGACTTCGAACGGAATCCCGATAGACTCGGTTTTCGCCGATGCCCAATCTGCTCCTGTCATCGCAAGCGACGGAGCCGGCGGTGCGATAATAGCTTGGTTGGATGATCCAGGCGCCAGCACCGGGTATGCTTATCTCTACGCACAGCGCATCAGTTCTTCCGGTTCTATGCAATGGACAAGCAAAGGTGTTCAGGTCGACACGACGGCGGCAAGCATCCAATCTTCTCCCGCTATTGCAAGCGATGGAAGCGGCGGCGCAGTTCTCGTTTGGCGGCGGCGTTCAGATAATGGCATCTGGGCAGTATATGCGCAGCGCATCAATGCGAGCGGTGCAGTTCAATGGCAAAGAAATGGCGTTCCAATCGACGTAACCGTGACAGATCTCGGCCAGGATAAAATGAATCCCGTCATCATCAATGATGGAGCGGAGGGGGCAATTGTATCGTGGGTAAGTTTTCGTGAAACAACCAATCCGATTTCCGATCGAATATACGCGCAACATGTTACTGCAGCAGGTACAGCTTTGTGGACAACGAACGGCATTCCCGTATGCCCTGCGCCTTCCATAATATATGCACAGATGTCACCAGCCATGATCAGCGATGGTGCCGGCGGCGCGATCGTCGCCTGGCAGGATGGCCGGATTGATCCGGCAGCTGAGTTTGCTCAGCGTATTGATGCGAGCGGCGCAATTCAATGGGGCAGCGGGGCACCTATTGATACGGTACACTACGAGTCGAAGTGGGCTCCAGCAATGGTCAGTGACGGAGCCGGCGGTGCGGTGATTGTCTGGATGCGCACGAAGAATGGCGGATCCGGTGCGGCTAACCCTTATGCCCAGCGGATCAGCGGCAACGGCGATCAGCACTGGGCGGCGAATGGGACCGTTCTGGATAGCTCGACAGTCGACGATTATTTGTCGAATATCGTCAGCGATGGATCCGGCGGCGCGATCGTTGCCTGGGCGCAGAATGTTGCAGTTATACGCGCACAGCACATCGATCTTTCCGGTTCCATTCAATGGATATCCGGAGGAGCTTCTATTAGTACTGCCCCCAGTACCAAAATGACAATAACGATGGCCGGCGATGGAGCGGGAGATGCAGTCCTTACCTGGCAGGATTGGCGCGATGAGTTGAGTATTTATTCGACCGATATTTACGCTCAGCGGATTAACAGCCATGGTACACTCTTAACAGGAGTCTCGCATAACACGTTGTTGCCGGTAACAACAGAACTGCGCCAAAACTATCCCAACCCGTTTAATCCATCGACGACAATCTCTTTTACTCTGCCATCGCGTTCTTTTGTGACGCTGAAAGTGTTTGATATTATTGGAAGAGAGGTAGCAGCCATTGTCTCGGAAGAAATGTCGGAAGGCACATACACTCGGCAATGGAACGCATCGGCTTTTGCAAGCGGGGTATACTTCTATCGACTGCAGGCGGGAAGTTTTGTGCAGACAAAGAAGTTGATCGTTGTGAAGTAGCCTCTCGAATAGGTAATCTTGAGGCAGCAAAAAAATCTTACAAAAGCGTAGTTACGTTTTGGTTGCTTGCATGAAAACATAAAAGCCTCCTTGTTTGGGAGGCTTTGTTGTTAGAACCTATCTAAAAAAGGCTCTTGCCTTAGCCCTTCGGGAGAAGGACGACGAAGCGCTTTCTGAACCCAAATAGCCCAGTACCGCCACCTTGGCAGTGTTGTGTTTGATTCGGCAAAACCTTAGATTCATCTGACACACTCAGCAAGGGACTACTTTCTTTTACCTCCCTTACACGATAATCGCATCGTGCCGGTTTCAAATCTCTCCCGAACATTTTCCGCACGAAGCAGCACGACACGGAATCGCTGAATGGCTCTCCATGTTGGAAGAAGGCCGGCAATCGTCCGGCAGAGAGAAAAACATATTCCCGGCAACCTTTAAACAATTTTTTTTCATTTCATTCCTCGAAAGCACGTTCTTATGAAATCAAATGAAATCGACCGGCGGCATTTCCTGCGATCAGCCGCCCTTGGCGGGGCGGGAGTTCTTATCGCTTCAACATCAAAGGCAGTGGCGAGTTATTCCAAACCGGCTTCGCCAACCGACGAAAAAAAGCTCATCAAACGCAAACTTGGCGCCACAGGAATCGAACTCCCCATCGTGAGCATGGGGGTGATGCGCGCCGACAACGCGGCGCTTATTCCCGCGGCCATGAAAACAGGCATTATGCATTTCGATACGGCGCACGGATACCAGGATGGGCGGAACGAAGAAATGCTCGGAGAGGTTTTCAAAGATTATCCGAGGAACTCTTTCGTCGTTGCAACAAAAGTAGCCCCTGAGGAAACCGATAACGGAACCGGATTGCTGAAGCCCGGCTCCACAAGCAAGGCGTTTTTGGAAAAACTGGACGTAAGCCTGAGGCGTCTCAAACTCGATTATGTTGACATTTTGTATGTGCACAGCATCTCGGCGCGCGACGCCGCGCTTTTTCCTGCCATGCTTGAAGCCGTGCGGGAGGCAAAGAAAGAAGGGAAGGCGAAACACGTCGGTGTATCTACTCACAAGAATCAACCGGAAGTGATCCAGGCGGCGATCGACAGCGGCATCTATGAAGTTGTTCTGACTGCGCTGAATTACAGACAGGATAATTATCCGGAAATGAAACGTGTCATCGCTAAAGCTGCCGGTGCCGGTATCGGAATTGTCGCGATGAAGACCATGGCGGGAGGCTATCTCGACAAAGAAAGGAAGAAACCGGTCAACTGCAAAGCTGCGTTGAAATTCGTCCTCCAGGATGAACACGTTACGACGGCAATACCGGGGATCACGAATTTCGACCAGCTCGCGGTCAACGCAAGCGTGAACGAAGATGTTGCGCTGACGAATGAAGAGCGTGCGGACCTTGCAGCCGGAAAAGATGTCGGCGGGCTCTACTGCCCGGGATGCGACCGGTGCGTTTCCAGCTGCACCAAGTCGCTGCCAATTCCTGAACTCATGCGGGCGTATATGTAC
>Ga0265324_10000239_pt1 | contig 41620 bp, 35 predicted proteins | sample 41419metaG_FD_198634 | JGI IMG/M metagenome (GOLD analysis project Ga0265324, IMG submission 198634) | Rhizosphere microbial communities from Carex aquatilis grown in University of Washington, Seatle, WA, United States - 4-14-19 metaG | ecosystem: Host-associated > Plants > Roots > Rhizosphere...
GCGCGCCCGATCCAGCCCGCCCCTGCGGGCGCATCCACGCGGGCCTGCGGCAGAACCGGTGCGACGGGCCGCCTTCGCTTTCAATACCGCCGCGGAAAGGATCTCCCATTCGACCAAAATTATTGGCTGTCGACCCGTGCCGGGACTTCGCGCAGAAAGCGAGGGGGCTGCGGGGGGCCAGGGGCGGCGCGTCGCGCGGTTTCGGCGCATGCGAGGCGGAGGGAGGTCCGGAAAAGGGGTCGATTACTCGCGTCGCAAGGCCGCGCTTTTCAAATGCGCGGCCGTCCCTTTCCCGGGCCGAACATCGGCCCACCTAAACGGTTAGCCGAGCCCGCGCAGAAACCGCGCGCCGCGCCGCCAGTTGACCTACCCCGCGAGCATCCTCGCAACTTCGACCAATGTCCGAACGCCCCACCCGGTCGCTCCCGGCCTGTAGTATTTCCAGGGCGCGGTCGTGAACGCAGTCCCCGCGATATCCCAATGCGACCATGCGGTTTTGGGGGGCACGAACTCCTGCAGGAAAAGCGCGGCGGTGATAGCGCCCGCTTCCTGCTTGCCCACGTTCTTCATGTCGGCCACGGGATCATCCAGGTATTCGCGGTATTCTTCCTCGAGCGGCATGACGCAGAACTTCTCCGAAGCGGTCCCGCCGGCCTGGAGCATCAGGCGGGTGAAATCCTCGTCGTTACAGAATAGGCCCGCAATGGAAGGGCCGATGGCACGGATGATAGCGCCGGTCAGGGTGGCCAGATCGATGATATGGGTCGCGCCTAGGGCCCCGGCTTCCGCGAGCCCGTCCGACAGAATGAGACGGCCTTCGGCGTCGGTATTATCCACCATCACGGTCTTGCCGTTCTTGGCGGTAAAGATGTCGCCAGGAAGCACCGCTGCGTTGCCGGGACGGTTTTCCGCCAGGCATAGCACGGCGCTGGCTTTGATGGGAAGTTTCAGGGCGGCGATGGCGCATAGCGCGGAAAGCACCGTGGCGGCGCCCGCCATATCGCTTTTCATTTCCCACATGCCTTGGCTCGGTTTGATGCTGATGCCGCCGGTGTCGAAGGTGACTCCCTTCCCCACCAGGACCAGATGCGGCGCCTTCCCGCCTTTCATCGCGGCCTTGCCGTCATAGCCCAAAGTCACCATGCGCGGCGGACGATCGGAGCCCTTGCCCACCGTCCATAGGCCCATGAAGCCTTCGCTTTGCAGCTTCTTCTCGTCCCGCACCTTGATGGTCAGGCCGAATTCCTTGGCGGCGCGACGCGCGACATCGGTGAAGTCGTTGGGGTCCAGATGCGAACCCGGCTCGTTCACCAGATCGCGGCAGGTATTGATCAATCCGGACACCGTTTCGGCTTCCGCCAGAGCGACGGCGGCCTTCTTCATATTCTCGCCCGCAACCCAAAGGATGGTTTCGGCCTCGGATTTTTCCGGCTTCTTTTCGGATTTGTATTTACGGAATTCGTAGGCGGAGAGATGAAGGCCTTCGGCGAGTGCCTTCATCTCCGGAATCGTCAGCCCATCCGCCGAGATCGCGGTTTTGGACCAGGAGCGGCTCCTCTGGAGGTCTCCGATGCGGGAAGCAGCCAAGCGCAGCCGGTCTTCCCGGGAAAGGCCCTTTTTCTGGGGAACCTGCAGAATGCCAATAATGCAGTCAGTTGCGTAAACCAATTCCAGGGGGTCGGTGAGTACCTTTCCCGCTTGATTTTTAAGGACGGCAGAAACTTGGCTTTGCAGTCTGGAACGGTCTTTTGGCAGCTCCCCCAGCAGTTTTTCTTGTTCGGCGAGCAGAACCAAGGCGGGTAGCGCCTCGGTATTAGCCTTTTCCAAGGCTTCCAGCACAAGCTTCATGGACTCCCCAATTCGAGATGTTTCAAAAAAATACTCTGTAATTCCCTGACGGTGCTTTTCTTGGTGTACAATTTGCTTTTGTAAAGAAAAGGCGAGAATAGAGCCAGATTAAAGAATAAAAAGTGACAAAAGAGGGATTTGTCTATATTAATTGTCAATAATTGACAATAGGGAAGAGGTAATGAAAGATTTCATGGTCCATCAGGCCCGCACCATGTCGGCCTTAACGGAAATCAGCAAGCTGTTCAGCTCTTCCCTAGATTACCGGGAAGTTGCGCACCAATGCTTGCGGACCCTCTCGGAAACCTTGGAGCTGGAGCGGGGCACCCTGCTCATGCCCACCACTGATCGCAAGTTCCTGGTGATCAAGGCGAGCATGGGGTTCAGCCCCGAAGAAATCCGTAGTTCGGTGTATAAGATAGGCGAAGACTTCGTGGGCAAGGTGTTCAGCAATTGCCTGCCCATGGCCGTGCCCGACGGGGAGGAGCTCGACGGCATTCCCACCCCCAAGGAAAATGCCGAAGACTTCAAGCTGTACCGTATCGGCTTCGTCGCCGTGCCCGTCATATTGGATTCCCGCCCCATCGGCGTCATCACCGCGCATCGTACTACTCGCAGCACCACCATGGTGGACGAAGATATCAAGGTCATGAAGATCGTGGCCTCGTTGCTCTCGCAAACCCTGCGCATCGCGGAGATGATCCGGGAAGAAAACTCGAAGCTTGTGCAAGAGAACAAGGAGCTGCATGCCGAGCTGGAAGAGCGCTTCAATCCCGATAACCTGATCAGCAACTCCTCCGCCATGGCCAAAACCCTGGCTATGGTGAAGCGCGTGTCGGGAACGGACGCGTCCGTCCTGTTGCGGGGCGAGAGCGGGACCGGTAAAACCTTGTTGGCGCGTTCCATCCATTACGTAAGCCCGCGCCAGAAGAATCCCTTCGTCATCGTAAACTGCGCCGCCCTGCCCGCCAACCTCATTGAGAGCGAGTTGTTCGGACATGAGAAAGGCGCTTTCACGGGCGCCCTCAACCAGCGCATCGGCCGTTTCGAAGCGGCCGATTCGGGCAGCATCTTCCTCGATGAAATCGGGGAGATCCCCACGGAAACCCAGGCGAAATTGCTGCGGGTGATCCAGGACGGAACCTTCGAGCGCGTGGGCTCTTCCAAGACCATGACCGCCGACGTGCGGCTTATTTGCGCGACCAACGCCAATCTCGAGCAACTGGTGCGCGATAAGCTGTTCCGCGAAGATCTTTATTACCGGTTGATGGTGGTGCCCATCAACGTGCCGCCGCTCCGCAGCCGCCGCGAGGATATCTTGCCTTTAGCGAGCTATTTCCTCAAAAAGTTCACCACCAAGTACAACAAGCGCATTTCCATCTCGCGCGAGGTGATGGAATTCCTGGAAGGTTACCCGTGGCCGGGAAACGTACGCGAACTGGAAAACACCATCGAGCGCACCGTGGTGCTGGCCGGAAGCGAGGCCCTTACCGCCAAGGATATTCCCATCCTCAATTCCATGGTCGAAACGCCGGAGCAGATTCCCGTACCGCCTCCGCCGGCGAACGGCGTGGTTACTTTCTCGCCTTTGAGCCGCCGTTCCAAGGAGCGCCAACTCTATGAGAGGGTGCCTTTGCGGGAAAAGGATATCCGCGAGGCGATGCATAACGCGGGCGGGATCCAGACCCATGCGGCCCGCATGCTGGGCGTGTCGCTGCGGCAATTGCGGTATGCGTTGAGCCGGTTCGGGATCAAGGCTACCGAATTCAAGTATTGACGCCGCCTGACGGCCGCGGGCTTTCCTATTTTGGAGGCCATGTCCGATCTCGCGCGACTTTCCGGAGTCGGTCCCAAGCGTGTCCGGATCCTTGCGGATGCCGGCATCGCGACTTTGCGCGACTTGGTTTACCATTTACCGCGCCGTTATCTCGATCGCACTAAGCTGACTCCCATCGCCGGGCTCAAGGTGGGGGAGGATGCCCTCTTCGTTGCCACCGTAGCCTCCATCAACATGATCCAGTCCCGCATGGTGGTCGAGGTCGTGGATCAGACGGGGAGCATCGAGCTCGTCTTTTTCAATGGCGTGCAGTTCCTGCGCAAGCGCTTCCACGAAGGACAACGCCTGGCGGTGGCCGGGGTGCCCAGCTTTTTCCGCGATGTGCAAATGGTGCATCCCGAATTCGAGGCCCTGGCCGAGGGCCAGGAACCGAAGCGCGAGGTGCTTCCGCGCTATCCCCTGACCGTGGACATGTCCGAGGCGCATGTCGGCCACAAGTTCCTTCAGCAAATCGCGCTGGAGACCTTGGATGGATTCGGCTTTACCGATGCCGTCGCCGAGCCTCATCGCAAGGCGCTGGGGCTTTTGCCCGAGGTCGAATTGCTGCGTTCCCTCCACCGGCCGGACCAGGTCGAGGGGCTCCCGCTTTTGCGCCGACAGCTCAAGGTGCGCGAGCTTTTGCCCTTGTCCCTCAAGCTCGAGGCCGTGCGTCGCGCGCGCCGTAAGGTCGGTCGCGCCTGGCCCGAGGCCAAGGAGCTGCGCGAAAAGCTGCAGGCGTCCCTGCCCTTCGCATTGACCGCAGGGCAGGTCGAGGCGGTGGCGGGCATTTCGGCCAGTCAGGCCGCGCCTGGCCAATTCTGCGGTCTGCTGATGGGCGATGTGGGTTCGGGCAAGACCGTGGTGGGTATGCTCGCGGCCGCCAACGTCATCGGAAACGGGGGACAGGCGGCTTTGATGGCCCCCACGGAAATCCTGGCCGTGCAGCACTTCCAGACCTTGTCTCCCTTCCTGGCCATGGCCGGCTTGCGCGCCGCCCTACTCACGGGCGATACGCCTAAGGCTGAGCGGGAGGCGCTCGTTGCTGAACTGCGGTCGGGAACCTTGCCCATGGTGGTGGGAACCCATGCGCTCTATTCCGGCGACATCGTCTTCGCGAACTTAGGTCTGGCCATCGTCGACGAGCAGCATCGATTCGGAGTGGCGCAACGCGAGGCCCTCGCGAAAAAAGGCGGCCACCCGGACATCCTCTACATGTCGGCCACGCCCATTCCCCGCACCCTGGCGCAGACGGTGTTCGGCGATTTGGAGACCTTTGTCCTCAAAGACAAACCCGCAGGCCGGCTGCCCGTTAAGACGCGGCTGGTGGGGCCGGAGAAGCGCAAGGATATGCTGGGCTTTCTGGTGAAGGAAGCGCTGGGCGGGAACCAGCTGTTCTGGGTGGTTCCGCAGATTGGGGCGTCGGCCCCGAAAGGCAAGGCCGCCGAGGATCCGGATATCTTCGTCCCGGTCCAGCGTCCTGTGGAGGATCTCGCGACGGTGGACAAAGTGAAAGCCGAGCTGGAAACCTTCTCGCGGGAATGGAAGGTGGGCACGGTGCATGGCAAGATGCCGGCGGAAAAGAAGGAGGCTGCGCTCTCCGCCTTCCGGCGCGGTGAGTTGCATGCCCTGGTCGCCACCACAGTGATCGAAGTGGGCGTGGACGTGCCCCAGGCCAACCTGATGGTCATCGAGGGGCCGGACCGCTTCGGTCTGGCGCAATTGCATCAGCTGCGCGGACGCACCGGGCGCGGAACGGCGCAGGCCTGGTGCTTCCTTTCCCTGCCGCCGAAGGAAATCCCGCCCGAAACCTACGAGCGTTTGGCTTCCTTCGCGGAAACCTCGGACGGATTCGCCATCGCCGAGATGGATCTGAAATCGCGGGGGGCCGGGGCCTTGGAGGGTACGGAACAGAGCGGTTACGGGGGGCTGCGCTTCACCGATTTGATCGAGGACTTCGCGCTCACCCAGGAGATCCGGAAGTATGCGGAGGGCCTGACGGAGTCGGATATCGCGTCCCCGGCCGCTTCGACGGCTGCCCCGCGCTAAGCCTACGGTTGAGGCCGCGCGGGGTTTCCTGCCGTTGGCTTCCGGCTATTGCTTGCTGATCTTGATGTAATCGAAGTTGGCGAAATACCCGATGCTGCTGGCATTCTTCCCGGTCATCTTGAGGCGGAAATATTTGGTGCCCGCCGAAGTGAAGCTGAAATTAAAGTTGAAGGTTTTAAGCTGCTCGGAAGGACTGTACAAGTCCGCCGAGCCGATGGTCGTGAACTGGGTCGTTCCGGGTGCCGTGGCCAGTTCAACAATCGCCCCATCCGGAGTAATTTTGGTCCGCAATTGGATGTTGTATGGCGTGCCCGACGAAACGGCTTCAGGAACGGTTACGGCGAAGGTTACGTAATTGCCTACGGCACCGGAGCGCATGACGGTGCCGCCGCCATTGCTGAGGGTCGCGTCATCCTGGGGTTCATTCCACCCCAAGGACGAAACAATGGTCAGGAGTTCGGTTTCAAAGGGCCCTTCCTGGTAAGATCCCACGTCCCAATTTCCGATCTGGGGACGGGGGAAGCCCCTTACGTCCTTATCAAACTGGGAATGTGAACTGAGCTTGGCGCTGGCGGGGCTGCCCTTGAGCAATGCATGGCATTTGGCACGGATGCGGCCGGGGCTGTCCATCAGGGGCCCGAGCAAGGGATTGGCGGCGGGAAAATCGTCGCTGAAGTCGCCCGTGGCCCCGGTCAAGTTGCCGAACAGCGATTGGCTGCCCTTGCAGGGGCCTGACATGTCCGGATTGGTAGGTGAGGAATTCCGCGCCACGATGGAACTGGAAATTCCGATCACATCAATGTGGCCGTTAGGAACGGAAGTGACTCCTCCTCCGGAGACGGTTGCCTGGTTGAAGGCTATCGTGCTCTGGTAGAAGGCCAGATAGGAATTCGTGCTGCCCAGGAAGTTGTAAACGCCCCCTCCGCGCGCCGCGGTGTTGGTGCTGACCGTGGCATTGTAGAAATTGGTCGTTCCGGAGATGTACATGCCTCCGCCGTTACCCGCGGCCTTATTGTTCGTAATCGTGGTTTGGTAGATGTTCGCGAAGCCGGTGCCGCCGCTTCCATCGGAAAGGAGGCATATGCCGGCGCCGTCTCCTGGAGTGGTATTTCCATCGATAAAGCAATAATTGAGATTGCTGTTGCTGCTTGGGCTCAGGTACAGGCCCCGGTTCCGATTTCCGCTTATCGTGCTGTGATCCATCGAAAGTTGGCCGCCCACGGCGACCCAGACGCCTGCATCGCTATTCCCGGAGATGACGCTTGAGACGTCCGTGAAAAAGCTGACGCCTACTTGTACCCCCTTTCCATTGTTGGAAACGGTGTTCCCTTCCGAATACAAATGAACCCCGTCCGCGAGGTAGATTCCATACCCGTTGTTCGAGATAGTGCTGCCCAGGACCGTGCTAAACCCGCCTCCGCCGTTTATCGAGAGGCCGGCGATCTTGAATCCGGTGAGTACGCTCCGATCCATGTACACGGTCCCGGCTAGGACCATCACGCCGGAGAAGTTGTTGGCATTGGCGGCGGTCTTTCTCAAGGTTAGCCCGTATAAGTAGACATCCGGGTTATTGCCCCCGGTGATGGTGAATAAATCGAAGTTGATGTTTCCGGCATCGACAATGCAATTGGCGTTTGGGCATTGGATGCTTACGGACCGGGTCAAGCTCAGTCCCGCGAGCGCGGTATAGGTGGCGCCCGCCGCCAGGTAGATGTTATCGGCCGATCCGTCCGGGCCGGGACAACCCCATCTCGCGCTCTGCGTATTTACGGCATCGATGGCCTCCCTCAACCCGCAGTTCCCGTCATTGACCAAACCCATGTTGGTGGTGTTGACGTTGTAGGTGGTGGCGCGGGCCCCGGCAACGAGGCAAGCCGCCACCAAAGCGGCCCGCCGAAAAATTCCGCACGAGGTTAATGTAAGGCGTATCTGACGCATAAGTTTTCCCCTCTTTCGGTTATTATGGGGTGACTACGGTCTCCACCCCGAAACGTAGGCTCCGGATCGGAGCCCAACTTGGATGCGCGAATGCGCCCGATAGTATCAGATCGGTTGGTTAGGAGAGGGATTGGGTACTGGATCCGGGCGCTATTCGGTGCAGGCCGGATGGGGCATCCGGCCTGCACGTCCCCAAGTTATTTCTTCGTGATATTGATGTAGTCGAACTTCGCGGAATAGCCCTTGCTGCTGGGATTATGACCGGTGATCTTGAAGCGGAAATACTTGATGCCCACCTGCGTGAAGTTGAATTCCTTGGTGATGGTCGAATCCTTCGAGGTGGCACGGTACAGGTCCAACTCGCCGATGGACGTGAACGTAGTCGGGCTCGTGATTGGAGCGTTTGCCAGATCGATTTTGGCTCCGTCAACGGAGGTCCTGGCCCGCACTTGAACGAGATAGGTCGTGCCCGGGGGGGGAACGGCTTCGGGAACGGCCACGGCGTAGGTCGCATAGTTGCCCACGGTGCCGTTTTCTATCTCGGTGCCGGCGCCGTTGCTGAAAGCAGCATCACTGAAGATGCCAACCGATCCCGATGCCCCGACCAAATCCAGGAGTTCGGTTTCGAAGGGCGCCACTTCATAAGCGCCCAAATCCCAATCCGATGCCGTCGGAGGGGGGCCGGGGGGGCGGGGGAGGCCCCTGCTATCGAACCAATTCTCGGGGGCATAGGCGTGTTGCACTTTGTCGACGGCCGGGCTGCCTTTGAGCAGAGCCCGGGTCTTGACATGGATGGGGCCGGCATTGTCCATCAAAGGCCCGAGAAGCGGATCAGCGGGGGTGAAATCCGTACTGTGGCCCGTGGAGCCCGTCCAGTCGCCAAACAAGGAACTGCCTGACGAATTCTTTCCGTACATGTCCGGATACTTGAGGCGAGCAGTATTCCGCGCCACGATGGAGGAGGTAACGCCCATCGCATCACGGAAGCCGGTTCCGAGCGGAGGGACTGCCAGGCCTCCTCCCGAATCCGTGGCGTGGTTGAAAGCGATCGTGCAATGTGTAATGGTTAAGTAGGCATTGGAGGAAACGGTGAGAGTGTACGCGCCCCCTCCCACCTTGGCCGTATCATTACTGAAGGTGCAGTTGGTCATAAGGACCGTACTGGTGTTATACAATCCTCCGCCATTCCCCTGGGCCCGATTGTTCGAAATCGTGGAAGACATGAGATTGACCTCGGAGTTGGCGCCAGCGGGAGGGCCAGGGACGTATAGGCCTGCGCCGTCCCCCGAAGTCGTATTTCCATCGATGGTGCAACCCGTTAGGTTGATTAGGCTCGCGGGGTCCCCCATGTGGATCCCTCGGTTCCGATTACGGCTTATGGTTGTATTTTTCCAATCCAGGGAGCCGCCATTGGGAAATTCAAGGCCCGCATCGGCATTATCGGAGATGACGCTACCCAGATCAGTGAATGAAGAAACCTTCCCCGCCCGGATTCCCTGCCAATTATTGGAAATGGTGTTGTAGTCCGACTGCATCCCTGTTCCGTCGGAAAGGTAGAACCCCCAATTGTTGCCGGAAAACGTACTGCGCGAGATAGTGTGACTGGTTCCGGCTTGGATGGAGACTCCGGCGAGCCTGAAACCGGTGATCGTGGTATGGTACAGATTCACGGTTCCGCCCAGTACCTTCAAACCGTTGATGTTGTTGGTATTGCCTGAGGATTGCCTCAAGGTAATGTCGTTGATGAAGACGGTCGGGCCTAAACTGGAGAGGGTGATGAAGTTCGTATTGATGGTTCCGGCATCGACAATACATGTCCCTAAGGGGCAATTGAGGGTGACCGACCGGTCCAGGGTCATCCCCACCGGGGCGGTATAGGTGCCTGCCTGTAGAAAAATGCCATCACTCGATCCGTCCGGGCCGGGACAACCCCATCTCGCGCTTTGCGTATTGACGGCATCGATGGCCTCCCTAAGCCCGCAATTTCCGTCGCTGACAAAGCCCATGTTGGTGGTATTGATGTTGTAGCTGGTGGCTTGCGCCCCGGCTGCGAGACAGGCCGCCAAAAGGGCGGCCCGCGCGTAAATTCCGCCTGAAATGACGGAGAAGTGTTTTTGATGCATTGATTTCGCCCCTCTGTACGGAATGTTGATACCGGTCTGCACCTCGATGACGAGACTTAGTACCGGGCTCAATTTCCGACGCGTGAAGACTCCCAATTGACTCATACCCGCTGGTTGCGCTTCGCGACTGGGCGGTGGATCCTAACTGGTATCCGTTGCTAACTTTTCCCTGGGGCCGCCGCCCCCTAAGGGAGGAGACCCATGGCCTACGATGAAAAGCTGGAAGCGCGCATTCGCGACCTGCTCGGCCCCCGCACGGACCTCGAGGCCAAGAAAATGTTCGGCGGCCTGTGCTTCCTGATTAATGGCAACATGGCCTGTGGCGTTCTGAACGAAGACTTGATCGCCAAGGTGGATCCGGAACGCAATGACGTCCTGCTTAAAAAGCCCGGAGCTCGCCCTTTCGATTTCTCCGGTCGGCCCATGCAGGGCATCCTCTACGTGGGCCCCGTCGGGGTGAAGGCGGCCAAGGACCTACGCTTCTGGGTGGAGACTTCCCTGGCGCACGCGCTGACCAAGCCGCCGAAGGCAGGAAGGAAGAAGGCCGCAAAGAAGAGGGCACGCGGGAAAACATGATCCTTTGTTCGCATTGCCCTAGTTTGTCGTCTGTGTGATGAGGGCTTTGGGGAGCGGTCCGGAGCTCCTCCTCCGGAATCAAATTGGCGTTCGAGGATAGAGGCTCCCAAAGGCCCCTTCACCCTCTCCGCCCGGTTCGGGCGGTTTTGGCGGGTGGCTCCTTTTCCCCTCGCTTATCATGGGCCTACGCGCCATTCCCCTGGATTCCGCCCTTCACTACCCGGTCGCCCTGGAACCTCCCGCCGGCCCCATGGCAAGCGGGTTTCAGGTCCCCGGCCGCCAGCAAATCCCGGGCCCCTTTGTTATCTTTCCCCGCCGATGCCCAAAAGAACCGACCTCCAGAAAATCATGCTCATTGGCAGCGGCCCCATCGTCATCGGGCAGGCCTGCGAATTCGATTATTCCGGCACGCAAGCGTGCAAGGCCCTGAAAGAGGAAGGCTATCAGGTCATCCTGATCAATTCCAATCCCGCCACCATCATGACCGATCCCGGCCTGGCCGATGCGACCTACATCGAGCCGATTACCTGGGAGATGTGCGAGAAGATCATCGCCAAGGAAAGGCCGGACGCGCTTCTGCCCACCCTGGGCGGGCAAACCGGCCTCAACACCGCAGTGGAGTTGGCCAAACGCGGCATCCTCAAGAAATACGGCGTCGAGATGATCGGGGCCAACTTGGAAGCCATCGAGAAGGCCGAGTCGCGCCAGCAGTTCAAGGTCGCGATGGAGAAAATCGGCATCGAATCGGCCCGTTCCTACGTGGCCCGCACCATCGAAGAAGCCCGCGAAGGCAAGGATAAGATCGGCCTGCCCATCGTGGTGCGCCCCGCCTTCACCTTGGGCGGCGCCGGCGGCGGCTTCGCCTACACCGAAGAAGAGTTCGAGCGCATCGCGGCCAGCGGCCTGCAACTCAGCCCCATCTCGGAAATCCTGATCGAAGAATCCATCGTGGGATGGAAGGAATTCGAGATGGAGGTCATGCGCGACAAGGCCGACAACGTGGTTATCATCTGTTCCATCGAGAACCTGGACGCCATGGGCATCCATACCGGCGATTCCATCACGGTGGCGCCCGCGCAGACGTTGACGGACAAGGAATACCAGCGCATGCGGGATGCGTCCATCGCTTGCATCCGCGAGATTGGCGTGGAGACCGGCGGATCCAACGTGCAGTTCGCGGTGAACCCCGCGGACGGCCGCATGATCATCATCGAGATGAATCCGCGCGTCTCCCGCAGCTCCGCCTTGGCCTCCAAGGCCACCGGTTTCCCCATCGCCAAGATCGCCGCCAAGTTGGCCGTCGGTTACACCCTCGACGAATTGCTGAACGATATCACCCGGGTTACGCCCGCTTGCTTCGAGCCCACCATCGATTACGTGGTGACCAAGGTGCCGCGCTTCACCTTCGAAAAGTTCCCGCAAGCCGAACCCGTCTTGGGCACCCAGATGAAATCGGTAGGCGAGGCCATGGCCATCGGACGCACCTTCAAGGAAAGCCTGCAGAAGGCCCTACGCTCGATGGAGAACGATCGCATGGGCTTGGGGGCAGACGGCAAAAAGGAGATTCCCGACGATCAGATCGAGGCCAACCTCGATTACCGGCGGCCGGGCATCAACCGCGTGTTTTCCGTACGCCGCGGTTTCGAGCTGGGTTGGAGCATCGAGAAGCTGCACGAGATCAGCAAGATCGATCCCTGGTTCCTGAACCAGATGCGCGATCTGGTCCTGTTCGAAAAGGCCGAGCTAACCGGAAAGACCCTGGCGGCCGTGCCTAAAGCGGTCCTCAAGAAGGCGAAGCAATGGGGCTATAGCGATTATCAGCTGGGTTTTCTGCTGAAGTCGAACGAAGAGGCGGTGCGGCAGCGCCGTAAGGCCGACGGCATCATCCCCGTTTATAAGACCGTGGATACCTGCGCGGCCGAGTTCAAGGCCTTTACGCCCTACCATTATTCCAGCTACGACGAAGAGAACGAGTCCATTCGCAGCCCGCGGAAAAAAGTGCTCATCGTCGGTGGCGGGCCCAACCGCATCGGCCAGGGCATCGAGTTCGACTATGCTTGTTGCCAGGCGTCTTTCGCTTTGCAGGAAGAGGGCTACGAGTCCATCATGGTCAATTCCAACCCGGAGACCGTGAGCACCGATTACGATACGTCGGACAAGCTTTATTTCGAGCCGCTCACCCGCGAAGACATCCTCAACATCGTCGAGCTGGAACAGCCGGACGGCATCATCCTCCAGTTTGGCGGGCAGACGCCTCTCAAGCTGGCCAAGCCCTTGGAGGCCGCCAAGGCCCCCATCATCGGCACTTCGCCCACTTCCATCGACATCGCCGAGGATCGCAAGCTCTTCTCCGACATGGTGGAGAGGCTGGGTTTCCGGCAGCCCGCCAACGGCATCGCGACCAATACCGATGAAGCCGTGGCCATCGCGACCCGTCTCACTTATCCGGTCCTGATCCGGCCTTCTTTCGTGCTGGGCGGCCGCGCCATGATGATCGTGTATTCCGAAGACGAACTCCGCAAGTACATGGCCACCGCCGTGGAAGCCTCCGCGGAGCGGCCAGTGCTGGTCGACAAGTTCCTGGACTCGGCCATGGAAGTGGACGTGGACGCCATCTCCGACGGCGAGACCGTGGTGGTGGCGGGCATCATGCAGCATATCGAAGAAGCCGGCATCCATTCCGGCGATTCGGCCTGCATCCTGCCGCCGCAGGATCTTTCCCCGCGCCTGCTGCGCGAGCTGGAGCGGCAGACAATCGCCATGGCCAAGGAACTGAAGGTCATCGGCCTGATGAACGTGCAATACGCCATCAAGGACGAGTTGGTCTACATCCTCGAGGTGAACCCGCGCGGCAGCCGCACGGTCCCCTTCGTGAGCAAGACCATCGGCGTTCCCCTCACCAAGCTCGCCACCAAGGTCATGATCGGCCGCACCCTTGTGGACCTCGGTTTCACCGAGAGCCGCATGCCCCCTTACGTGGCGGTCAAGGAGAGCGTCTTCCCGTTCGCCAAGTTCCACGGCGTGGACACCTTGCTCAGCCCCGAAATGAAATCCACGGGCGAAGTGATGGGCATTGATCGCAGCTTCGGCGTGGCCTTCGCCAAAGCCCAGATGGGCGCGGGCAACTCCCTGCCGCGTACCGGCAAGGTCTTCGTATCCGTGAACAACCGCGACAAGGAGAAAGTGGTTTCCCTCGCGCGCAAGCTGCACGGATTCGGATTCGAAATCATGGCCACTTCGGGCACCGTGGCCGTACTGGAGGCGAACAAGATCCCGGCCGCCGTGGTGAAAAAGGTTTCCGAAGGCCATCCCAACGTGGCCGAGCTCATCGCACGTAAGGAATTCTCCCTGGTCATCAATACGCCCTTGAGCAAACTCTCCAAGGACGATGACGGGGTGATCCGCAAGGCGGCCCTGCTGGCCCAGATTCCCTATACGACCACGCTTTCGGCGGCGGAGGCGGCCGTAGAGGCTATCGCCGCCCTGCGGGAAGGGGAACTGGATGTCTGCTCCTTGCAGGAATATTACCGTCTGGCCGGCATTCCCGAGGTGAAGGGGCTGATCCAACTCGCCTTGGCGTAACCGAGGCGCCGTTTCCGCTTAGCGGAAGCGCCGCCCCGGTTCATTTTTCGATGGCGTGCGCGATTCGCGAAATCTCTTTGGCGATATCCTCGGGGGAAAGTATGAAATCGACATAACCGCTCGCTACTGCGCTCTCAGGCATATCGGGCTGCGAAGCCGTATCGAGCTTTTGGGCGATGACAACTCCTCCCACCTCTTTGATGCCGCCGAGCGCAGCCGCCCCATCGCCATCATATCCGGAAACGATTACGGCGATAAGCTTTCCATCCCAATTTTCCGTCAGAGAACGCAGAAATACGGTGATCACGTCAGGCCATCCCCTGGGCTTTGATATCGGCTTTAATCGGAACTCACCCTCAAGGACATGCAAATCACGGTTTTCCGGAATTATGAAAACATGGTTCGGTTTGATGATCAATCTTTCAGTAATCAGCTCAACCGGCATCTTCGTATGGCCAGGAAGAATTTCGTGGAGCAGGGTCGCTTGGGTTCTCAAATGATTGACGATAACGACGGCGACACCCAAATCAGCCGGCATATGCTTCAGTAGCCGGATATAGGCGTCAAGGCCCCCGGCCGATCCGCCCACGCAAACAATAGGGAATTCTTTTAGCTCCATTTTGCAATCCTCAGGATACGGGGAATGTCCAAGATCAAATTGATATCAAAGTTTTCCTGTTCAGGACTTCGCGCACGGCTTCAGCCAACTCTCCCGGCGAGAAGGGCTTCTGTATAAAACGTCCCCCTTCTTCGACCAAGTTTTGTTGTGATGGGGAATCATTCGCATACCCTGACATGAACAGGACTTTCCCTTCAGGCCACATGCGCATAAACCTCCGGGCCAACTCCCGTCCGTTCATGCTTGGAATCATCAAGTCCGTCAAGAGCAGGGAAATCGGGTCCTCGTGAGTTTGGCTGATGGCCATGGCGACGGCTCCATTCGCGGCTTCGAGGACCGTGTAGCCGTGCGTTTCCAATACCTTGCGGACGAGCGTTCGTACCATGGTATCATCTTCCACCAGGAGCACGATTCCGGATCCATCGTCGTCTGCATCCTCCGCCTTCGGGACGGCTACCGTAATATCCTCCTCTTTATCGGTGCGGGGCAAATAAACCCGGAAGATGGATCCGTTTCCGGGAGTGCTCTCTACGGTGATGTGGCCTTCGCTTTGTTCAACGATGCCATGGACGGTCGCCAACCCCATTCCCGTTCCCTTTCCCGGTTCCTTGGTGGTGAAAAAGGGATCGAATATCCGGTCCATGACATCAGCATCCATGCCCGTACCCGTATCGCGCACGGAAAGCAGGACATAGTCTTTCGTCGCGAGGTCGGGATGCCGGGCCGCGTATGCCCCGTCTAAATGCGCGTTGCTTGTCGAAATCGTTATTCCGCCACCCTGAGGCATGGAATCACTGGCATTGATCACCAGGTTCATGAGGATTTGCTGTAATTGCACCACATCAGCTTCAACCCTTCCCAGATCGGGGTCCAACTTTTGTTGGAGATGTACGGTTTTCCCGATCAAGTTAGCGAGCATGCCATGCATTTCGGTTATGATGGCATTTAGCCGCAGAACCTTGGGAACGAGTATCTGCTTCCTGCTGAATGCCAGCAATTGCCGCGTCAAAGCGGTCGCTCGTTCTCCGGCCTTCAGGATTTCGGCCAGATAACGATATTGTTTTCCTTCAGGTTCGGCCATGGACAAGGCCATGTCGGCATAGCCGTTGACCGCCGTAAGGATGTTGTTGAAGTCATGCGCGATGCCTCCGGACAGTTTTCCCATGGCCTCCATTTTCTTCGCTTGGCGCAGCGATTCCTGGCTGATATCAAATGCCTTTCGCGCTTCATTCCGTTCCGTGATATCGCGAATATTGCATTGGATCACGGTATCATCGCCGACGTGGTAGGCGTTGCTGACGAATTCCACATCGCGGCTCAACCCCTGCTTGGTTTTCAGCGGAAGATCATCGTAACGGATAAATCCCTTCTCCTGAAGAATCCGGAAGGCTTCTTGGTTGGCCCCGATATCCTTGAAGAGCCCGATTTCCCAAAGTTGCTTGCCCAACAACTCCTCCCGCGTATACCCTAGGAAATCCGATAGGAACGGATTCACATCGGCGATATGCCCGCCTTCGGTATCCAGGATCAGGATCCCGTCACGGGCGGTTTCGAACAAGCGGCGGTAGCGTTCTTCGGATCGCCTCAATCGGGCCTCGGATTCCTTCCGCCCCGTGAGCCTTTGCAAATGCGTTTGTACTTGTTCTCTCAGGTCGGTCTTTTTCCGAGCCTTCTCGACCAACCGATCCGCATTGTATTTCAGGGTTTCCGTTTTCAGATAAAGGTCGGCGAACACCGCGACTTTGGCTTGGAAAACGTTGGGCATCAAGGGGGAGAAGAGAAAATCCACGGCGCCCAAGGCCAAAGCCTTACTCCCATATCCAGCCGGGGCCGGAATGGCGGAAAGGAAGATTATGGGAAGCGATCCGGATTTCCCGCCCAGTCGGATGCTTTCGGCTATCCCGAATCCATTCATTCCGGGAAGCCGCACATCAAGCAAAACCACCGCGAAATCGCGGCTCTCAATCAATTCAAGAGCCTTCTCACCGGTTTCCGCTTCCAGGATCTCCCATTTCGAATTGTTCAGCGCGGAAATTATCCTTTGCCTTTTTTCCTTCGAACCATCCACTAAGAGAATGGGGATCTTGCCATCGGTACCCGCATAGTTTCTCTGGGATTTCGGCGAAGTCGCGCCGTGCCGATATAATGATTGCATGAGAGGCATGATACGTCCTTGCAAGAGCGGTTTTGCGATCCATGGGTAACGACCCGGATTGATTGGACTTGGTTTCTAAAGTCTCCGAAAAAATGAACCCAATCGCGTCATATATGGCTAAATAACATTCTGGTAGGAAGCATTATCGTCCATCCCTTTATCGAGGGAAAGTTCCATTTACCATATACCCTGGTCGGAGGCTTGGAACCAAAGGGCGTATAGCCAGATTCGAGTCAAGTTGCCGAATTAACCGTTACGGCCGCTGTGTGGATAAAAACGGCTCCGGGATTGCTTTCAGGCCGCTAGGCCTTTCGGGATTCCTTCATTGTAGATACGAAGGGAAAACCTTCAATATCGCTACTGGAGTTCGTTACCGCAACCATAGCCTAAATAAATCGGCGTACAAAATGAACGCACATTTCCCCATCGGTGTTCTCGTCCAGGATCGGAATGCCGTTCCCAAAGCGGATATGCCCCTTTTCCTGGGCCGCGATAAATGAGTTTACCGCGGATTCATGCGCCTTTTTAGGCCTTTTCGGGGTCCTTTCCCGCCCAAATTCGTACACTATACTCGCATGAAATCCGGGTACTTACGTCTGCTCCTGCTTTTGCTGGGGATGTCCTTTACGGGGTGCGTCTATTTCAACACCTACTACAATGCCCAGAAGGCATATGACGACGCCATGCGCCTGCGCGAAAAGCGCCTCGACAAGAATCCCGAGGATACGCTACTGGTCGCAGCCGACGAGAAGACCAAACTCGAACGCAGCATCGCCAAATCCTCCAAGGTGCTGGAGCTCTACCCGGATAAGAAAAAGTACCAGCCCAAGGCCCTGTTCCTGATCGGCGAAAGCTATCTGGTCCTGGGCGAATACTCCAAAGCCATCACCAAGTACGAAGAACTGGCCCGGTATTACCCGAATGCGGTCGAAATGCCCACGGCGGATTTCCACCGGGCCAAATGCTTGTTCCTGAACGGCCAATACCTGGCGGCCCGCCCCGCCCTGGAAACGATCATGAGCGGATCCCCGAATCCCGATTATCGTCTGGAGGCCATGTCCCTGCTGGCCAAGCTCGAGATGGCCGGCAATTCCCCCGCCGCCGCATTGGAACTTTATGAGAAGCTTTTGCGCGAGCATGCCCGCACTCCCGAGGCCCGCGGCACGGCCCATTTCGAGGCCGCCAAATTGGCTTTCGACCTGAAGCAATGGGAGCGCGCGCGCGGGCATGCCACAGACAGGGACGTAAAGGCCCTTCCCACCAAGCTCCGCTATCGGTGCGATACCCTTGCCGCCGTCTGTCTCTACCGTCTGAACCGGCCCGCGGACGGTATCCATGAATTCGAGGCGATGAAGAAAAAACGCCTGTATTATCCTTCCTTCCCGGAAATCGATTTGCAGTTGGCCAAGGGTTATTTCCAACTCGGGCAGTCCGACAAGGCCGTCGCCTTGCTGGCCGGGGTGCCCAAGCAGGCTCCCAAGTCCGCCTGGTCGGCCGAAGCCTTCTACCGCTTGGGCGATCATCAGCTCCGGGATCTGAAGGACGAGAAGCAAGCGAAGGTCTTCTTCGATTCCGCGGCGGCCGCCGGCTCGACCTTCGAGTACGCCATCCTGGGCGCGGAGCGATCGGCCGCCTTGGGCCGCCTCGCCGACTTGCGTAAACCCTCGGTAGACACCGCGTCCGCCGAAAAGCATTATCGCGATTTCATGATCGCCGAACTATTTCTGTTCCGCCTCGACGACGTGGATAGCGCCCTGACCCATCTCGATAGGATCGTCGCCGATCCGCGCCAGGATTCGTCCCATTCCATGCGCGCCGCCTATGCGCGCGCCTTCATCCAGGATGAGTTCAAGGGCAAGAAACCGATCAGCGATTCCCTTTACCGATACGTCCTGGAGAAATACCCGAATACCGAATACGCCAAGCAGGCGGAACGGAACCTGGGGCTCAAACCTTCGGTGCAGACCCGCGAAGACCTGGCCCATCAGCTTTTCCTGGATGCCGAGGCCGCGCGCTACGGCGGGCACGATCTCAAGTCCGAGGTGATTCCCGCCTATGCGAAAGTGGTCGGCGAATATCCCGAAACGCGGGAAGCGGCCCGGGCCGAATTCGCCATCGCCATGCTTTACGAACAGATGTCGCAAGGAGAAGAAAAGGTTCCGGGCAGCCGGGACTCGGCGGTGGCGGCCTATCAGATCCTGCGGGAACGGTATGCGCGTTCCCCCCAAGGCGAGGTCGCCCAGGCGAAGCTATCGGCCGCGGGCATAAAACCCCCCGTTCGCGCGCCCGCCGCGAATGCGGCCGCACCGACCCCGACCGCGAAGGCTCCCGGCGCTTCTCCGGCCGCCCCGGGCGCGACTACGCCGGCTTCGCCGGCTGCACCGGCTAGTCCCGTCTCCGCGCCCGCCCAGGCCCATGGCGGGCCCCCGGCCCCGAACGCCGGCCAGGCCAACCCGCACGAAACCGCCTCCACTCCCGAACCGACTCCCGCTCCCGTGGCTTCCGATACGGCCTCCGCCGCGCCGGAAGGCAAGACGAAGGAAATCCTCGACAACGGGTACGAGAACGTTGACCAATACTGATCTCCGGCTCGCCTCCCTCATCGGCGTCGCCCTGGTCTTGGGGGCTTGCGCCATGCATCCCGGACCGGAGCGCGGCGGCTATGATCGGGATATGGGGCAGTATCCGGAGAATACGAAAGAGCGCGAAGCCGGTTGGTCCCAAGAAGGGGTCATCTCCTACTACGCAGACAAATTCCAGGGCCGCAAGACCGCGAGCGGCCAGCGCTTCGATAAGAACGCTTTCACCGCGGCCCACCGATCGCTTCCCTTCGGAACCAAGGTACAGGTGACCAACCTGGCGAACGGGAAAAGCGTGATCGTGGAGATCAACGACCGCGGGCCCTATTCCGAAGATCGCATCCTAGACCTGTCCCCGGCGGCGGCACGTAAGATCGGGTTGATGGGGAGAGGAACCGTTAAGGCCAAGATCGAGGTTCAGTGAAGGGCGTTGGAAATGGTCTTCTGAGACCGCGGCATAGCGGGTTTAATACCGCTCTTTAGCGGGCCTGAGACTGACTTTTAGCGGGCTGCCGCGCTTTTGATTTGCGGAACCTTGACCTTGCGGCGATGGGTTTCGCCCTTCCAAGTGAACTCCCCGAAGCTCCCCGCCGCCACGGCCGCGATGATGAGGGGAATATGCAACAAGGCAGCGGGCAGGAAGGCGCGCATCAGGCTCTGCTTGCCGAATAGCTTCGCGGCCCGGCGCATCACCATTCCGTCGCTGACGGTCTTCACGGCGAAGCCGGCCAGGCCCACGTACAGACAAGGGCGGGAATAGAGCCCGGCCAAAAGGCAAAGCGGGATGGAAAGGTAATAGGCGAAAATCAGGGCCAAGAAGGCGACTTGCTTGGGTTGGTAAAGTCCGCACTTGCTCGCCCAACGCTTCCTCTGTTCCCAGAATTGGCGCAGATCGTCGGGCGGCTCGGTCCGCACCTGGCTTTCCGGGGTTACCGCGTAGCGGATGGCCCAACGGCCCTGCTTGTGGATGGCTTGGATCAGGAAATCATCGTCCCCGCTCACGATGCCGCCATGCGATGCGAAGCCGGAGACCTGGTCGAAGACCTCGCGCCGGTAGGCCAGGTTGTTGGCGTTGCCGTTGACCGGGAAGTTGAGGCCGATGAGCGCGGCGGCCACCACGGCATAGGAAAAGAACTCCAGGGCCTGCACCCCGTTCCAAATGCCCTGTCCCGCGTCATAATAAGTGGTGAGTCCGGATACCAGACCCGTCTCCGGCCCGAACTCGGACACCAGGGAGCTGATCCATTCCGGCGCCATGATGCAATCCGCGTCGGTGGTGATGATGATTTCACCGGTGGCGAGCCTCAATCCCTGGCTCAAGGCATATTTCTTGGGGCTGAATCCGGCCGCGGTTTCGCTCAAGGACAGATAGCGGAATCCCGGGATGCGCGCCGCGTATTCGTCCAGGATGCTCGATGTCTTATCGGTGGACCGATCGTCCACCACCAGGATTTGGGTCAGTTCGCGCGGATAATCCTGCGCCGCCAGGCACTCCAGGCATTTGCGGATGCGGAGTTCCTCGTTGCGGGCGGCGATGAGAACCGAAACCTTGGGCCGAGGCGAACCCGGTTTCGGGCGGGATTTTTTCCCCAAATTGTCCAGACCCCGGACCAATTGGCCGTTCAAAACGGCGTAAACGCCATTGGCGGCCCCCAAAAGGGACCAAATGGGGGAAATGGGCATCGGTTCAATATACTCGGAAAGTCCGGCTGCATTTGACGGATTTCGGCCATTTTGACTAAGTTATTCCCCGTTTTGGTACTTTCTCTAAGTTCGACGGGTAGCGAGCCTACCGAGTTCACGCTCGATGGCTTAAGTGAAGATCTTCCCGAATTATTTGAACTTGGGTGTAGCGGCCCATTGTCGGCTACAGTCAAGTCAATACCGACCCTTACCCATCTTTTGATGGATATGGTGGTTCGGGGATCTATCACTCTGGATTGCGGCCGCTGCTTGGATAAGCTGACGGGCGCCTTCCGGGTAAAGCTGCGTATCCTGGTCGAAAAGCGAGATAAACAGGGATTGGAGTGGGAAGAGAGTGAGGCCCTCGGCATAGAAGAGTATCTGGTCGCGATAGGACCGGATGTACAGGAGATACCCCTGGAGCATCTCATTGCCGAGCAGATTATCCTCAACTACAACCTGAATCCCCTGCCTTCGCTGGACGAAAAGGATCGTTGCATCCAATGCGGCCGGCAGGCTTTCCAAGCGGAAGCCATCCGGAAGGACAGGGTGGACCCGCGGTGGGAAAAGCTCCAGGGGCTGAAGAAGCCGGAGCAGGATCCCCCCAAAGGGAATTGACGGAAGCGGGCGACCGCGGCAGACACGAAAATTAACTGGAGTCGAACATGGCAGTTCCCAAACGCAAAACCTCTACCGCACGCCGCGATAAGCGCAAGACGCATTATAAGCTGAAGGCGCCCGCCGTCACCAAGTGCTCCCATTGCGGGCAGACCAAGATTTCCCACCGGGTGTGTTCCAACTGCGGCTATTACGCTGGGGCGGAAGTCCGCCAACCGGCCGAGTAATCGCAGGTATCATGCTTAAAGTCGCCCTAGACGCCATGGGGGGCGACCATGCCCCCAAGGCGATCGTGGAAGGCGCCATCCTGGCCGCCAAAGAAGCCCAGGGTAAATACGGGATCGTTCTCACCGGTCCCGAGGATATCATCAAAGCGGAACTGGCCTCCTTCGGTTACGACGGGCAGGGCATGGAGATCCACCATGCGCCCGAAGTGGTCACCATGGAGGATTCGCCTACGGTCGTCCTCAAGCAGAAGCAGAACTCAGGGCTTTTCGCCTGCGTGGCCTTGCAGAAGGCCGGCATGGTGCAAGCTTCCATCAGCGCGGGAAATTCCGGGGCCATGATGGCCGCATGCCTCATGGTTTTGGGCCGCGTGGGCAGCATGCCCCGTCCCGCCATCGCCTGCGATGTCCCTTCCTTCGGGAAAAAGGTGACCCTGCTGGATTGCGGCGCCAACGTGGACGAAAAGGCGCCGGTTCTGGTCCATTTCGGCATTTGCGGCTCCATCTATTCCGAGACCATGCTCGGGCGTAAAAACCCCAAGGTGGGCTTGCTCAATATGGGCGAAGAGGAGAAGAAGGGCACCGAGGTTTTGCAAGAGGCCTATCAGCTTCTGAAACAGGCTCCCATCAACTTCATCGGCAACGTGGAGGGCCGGGACATCATGCTCGGCGAGGCCGACGTGATCGTAACCGGGGGCTACACCGGCAACGTGGTGCTCAAGCTCATGGAGGGCTTCTACGAATACCACATGAAGACCTTCGGAAAGCTCGACGTCCCCGGGGCGAAGCAGTTCCATCACGATTGGGATTACGCCAACTTCGGCGCGGCCATGCTGCTGGGCCTCAAGGGCACCGGCCTCATCACCCATGGGCGCGCCAACTCGAAAGTGATCAAGAACGGGCTGGATCAGGCTTACCGTCTGGCCGAAGCGGGAGTGGCCGCCAAGATCGCCGAGAAGCTGAGCCAGGTCGCCTGATGGGCGCGGTCATCCGCGGCATCGGGGTCTATTATCCCGAAGAAATCCTCACCAACGCGGACCTCGAAAAGAGGGTGGATACCACCGATGAGTGGATCACCACCCGCACCGGCATCAAGCAGCGCCATATCCTGCCGAAGGATTCGCCGCTCAAGTCGTCGGACTTCGGGACCTTCGCCGCCAGGGCCGCTATGGCTAAGGCCGGCGTCACCGCCGAAGAGATCGACGGGATCATCTGCGCCAACATCAGTCCGGACAAGCAATTCCCGGCCACTGCCTTCTTTATACAGGCTAAGCTTGGGGCCAAGAACGCCTTCGCCTTTGACGTGACCGCCGCTTGCGCGGGATTCGTCTTCGGGGCGAATATGGCCCATCTGCTCATCGACGCCGGCCAGGCGAAGCATGTCCTGGTGATCGGTGCGGAAATCATCTCCCGCGTCCTGGACTGGAACGATCGGAATACCTGCATCCTTTTCGGGGACGCCGCCGGCGCCGTGGTTTTTTCGCCCGGCCCCAAGGATCGAGGCGTTATCCTCTCCCAGCTCAAGAGCGACGGGACCCAGGCCGATGCGCTTTACTTGGATTGCCTTTCCGGCGGGACGGCTACGGCGGGAAAGGGCATGGCCATGGACGGAAAACAGGTCTTCAAGGCCGCCGTCACCGAGATCACGGAGATTGTCAAGAGTACGGTGGGCAAGGCGGGCCTTACCCTCCGCGATCTCGATTTGCTGGTGATGCACCAGGCCAACGTGCGCATCCTCAACGCCGTCGCCGAAAAGCTGGAGCTGCCGCCGGAGAAGATGATCATCAACGTGGAACGCTTCGGGAATACGTCTTCGGCTTCCATCCCCCTGGCCTTGCATGATGCGGACGCGCAAGGGAAGCTGAAACCAGGAAAACTGGTGGCACTGGCCGGTGTCGGGGGCGGCATGAGCTGGGGCTGCAACCTGATCCGGTGGTAAGCCCGTTCTCCGCATCCTGACCCAACTTAACGTCCTATCGTTTATACGACCCTTTTAGACCGAGACCCATCCATGTCCAAACGCATCCTTCTCTTTCCCGGCCAAGGCTCACAATACGTCGGCATGGGCAAGAAGCTCGCCGAATCCTTGCCCCAGGCCAAAGCCATCCTCGATCGCGCCAACGCGGTACTCGGCTTCGATCTGGCCGATATCCTCTTCAACGGGCCCGAGGACAAGCTGACCCGCACGGACATCACCCAACCGGCCATCTTCACGGTTTCCATGATGGCCATGGAAGTGGTGAAGGCCAACGGCGGGGCTTTCGACTACGTCGCGGGCCATTCCCTGGGGGAATATTCCGCCCTCTGCGCCGCGGGCGCTTTCTCCTTCGAAGACGGCCTCACGCTCGTTCGCCTGCGCGGGCAATTGATGGCCCAGGCCGGCGACAAGAGCCCCGGGTCAATGGCCGCCATCCTCGGTCTGGAAGCCGATAAGCTAGGCGCCGTCCTCAAAGAGGCCGCTTCCGCGGGAATCGTGGTCGCCGCCAATTTCAACAGCCCGTCGCAGATCGTAATTTCCGGATCCGTCGCAGGAGTGCAGGCCGCCGCCAAAGGCGCCGAAGCCGCCGGGGCCAAGAAGGTGGTCGTGCTCGCGGTGAGCGGCGCCTTCCATTCCCCGCTCATGGAATTCGCGGTGCCCGGCCTCAAAGAGGGCCTGGCCAAGACGGCCATCAAGGCGCCCTCGGTTCCGCTCATCAGCAACGTGGAGGCTAAACCCGTCTCCGACGCTGAGGCCATCCGCGGACTGCTCCTACGCCAGCTCACCTCGCCCGTCCGTTGGGTCGAGTCGATGCAACAAGCCCTAGGTCTGGATGCCAAGGAAGCCTATGAAGTCGGGCCCGGCAAAGTCCTCATGGGCTTGGCCCGCGGCATCAGCCGCGACATGAAGGTGACCCCCGTCGAGAACCCGGAAGATTGGAAATAACCATGGCCGACCTGCAAGGACAAACCGCCATCGTAACCGGCGCAAGCCGCGGGCTGGGCTATGCCATCGCCGAGCGCTTGGCCAAGGCCGGGGCCAAGGTTCACATGATCGCCCGGAACCTGGCGGGCGTAGAGGAAGCGGCCGCCAAGCTCGCTGCGGCCACCGGCGCGCAGACCAAGGCCTGGGCCGCCGACGTTGGCGATGCGGAATCGGCGGGCGCCGCCTTCGCGGCCATCCTGAAGGATTCGCCCACCGTGGAAATCCTGGTGAACAATGCCGGCATCACCCGCGACGGTTTGCTGATGCGCATGAAGGACGAGGACTTCGACGAGGTTATCCGCATCAATCTGCGTTCGGTTTTCCTGGGGACGCGCGGCGTGCTGCGGACCATGATCAAGCAGAAGTACGGCCGTATCCTCAACCTGACGTCCATCGTGGGCGTACGCGGCCAGGCCGGGCAGGCCAATTACGCAGCCTCCAAGGCCGGCATCATCGGCTTTACCAAAAGCACGGCCAAGGAAGTGGCCACCCGCGGCATCACCTGCAACGCGGTGGCGCCTGGCTTCATCGATTCGGATATGACCAAGGTCTTGACAGATGATCAGAAGGCGGGCATCATCGCGGGCATTCCCATGGGCCGCATGGGATCGCCCGACGAGGTCGCGGCGCTGATCGCCTTTCTGGCCTCGAAGGATGCGGGCTATCTCACCGGACAGGTTTTCGGCATTGACGGAGGCATGGGCATTTAAGGATTAAAACCTTCGATATTCGCGGGATTTCGGGGATTCCCGCCGCCGCGAAGTCTGCTCAGGGCGCGTTTTTGGATTATATTTACCCTACCTTTCTAAGGAGCATTGAATGTCTGAGGATATCAACCAGAAAATCACCAAGGTCATCGTCGAGAAGCTCGGCGTGTCCGAGGATCAGGTCAAGCCCGAGGCCGCTTTCATCGACGACTTGGGCGCCGATTCCCTGGATCAGGTGGAGTTGGTGATGGCTCTGGAAGACGAGTTCGACATCGAAATCCCCGATGAGGAAGCCGAGAAGCTGAAGAAGGTCAGCGACGTCATCGCTTACGTCAACTCCAAGGCCTGATTCCCCCTTACCCACGATAGGACGTAGGCGCTCCGGCCGTTCGGACGGGCGCCTCCCCTCAATGCTATTCGCATTCCTGCGCAAATTCTTCAAAGGCGGGCGCAAGGAGCCGTCCCTCTCCGAATTGGAGCGGACCCTCGGCTACCGGTTCCAGAACAATGAGTTCCTGGTCACCGCCCTTTCGCACCGATCCTACGTCAATAGCCAACGGACCGACAAGAAGCTGGATTCCAACGAGCGCATGGAATTCCTGGGCGACGCCGTGCTGAACATCGTCGTCACCGACTACCTCTTCCGCGAATACCCGGATAGGGAAGAGGGGCGCATGTCGAAGATGAAGTCCCTGGTCGTCAGCTCAAAGGTGCTGGGGCTTTGCGCCGATGCCTGGAAGCTGGGGGAATTCATCCTGCTATCCCGCAGCGAAGAGAAATCCGGCGGCCGCAAGCGCCTGAGCATCCTGGCCGACGCCTATGAGGCCGTGATCGGAGCGGTCTATCTGGATGGGGGGCTGGAGGCCGCCCGCAAGCTTATCCATAGTTCGCTCATGAAGATCATGGACGAGGTGCTGGACGACGAGGAACTGGCCAACTACAAGAGCAAGCTATTGGAATACACCCAGTCCCGCGGCTTGGGGATACCGAGCTATGACGTGCTACAGGAATCGGGGCCGGAGCATCAGAAAAGTTTCGTGGTGGGCGTGTACGTGCAGAACCAGGAATGGGGCCGGGGCACCGGCAATTCCAAGAAAAGCGCCGAGCAGGCGGGCGCGCGCGTGGCGCTGACCAATATGACGGGCAGCGTCGAGAAGGCGGCCGAAGGCTCCTCCCGCGGACCCGATCCCCGCCGGGACGGGAACGGCGCCCAGGCCGCAGGGTAATCCTCTACGTCCCTCGCATCCGGCATGACCTGGCGCATCCTGTCCGAAACCGATCCGGCCACCGGATTGCCGGGTGCACATAATATGGCCATCGATGAAGTGTTATTGGCCGCCGTCGAGGCCGGCCGGTCCCCGGCCACCCTTCGCGTCTACGGTTGGTCGCCTCCTTGCATCAGCCTGGGGCATTCCCAGGATCCCGCCCGCGAACTGGATCTCGAAACCGTCGCGGCCCGCGGCTACGACGTCGTGAAGCGGGCCACCGGTGGGCGCGCCGTCCTCCACGTCGATGAGCTCACGTATTCCATCGTCGCCCGGGCCGATTCCGCCCCCTGGTGCGCGACCCAGAGCTTATCCTACCGGGCCATCTCCCAGGCGGTCGCCCAAGCCCTGTCGGAAGCGGGATTCGGGCTGTCCCTGGATCGGGGCTATCCCGTCGAAAAGCCCCAAGCCTTGCGCGCCATGACGCCATGCTTCGCTTCGACCGCGCGCTCCGAAGTGGTCTTCGGGGATCGGAAAGTGGTCGGTTCCGCGCAGCGGCGCACGCGGGAAGCGTTCCTGCAGCATGGATCCATCCTCGTGTCCCGCAAGCATCGGGACATCGTCTCTTGCCTAAAGCTGGACGCGGAGAAACGCGCAGGTTACTTGGAGATACTGGATCGGAATGCGGTTTCCTTGGACATCGCCTGGGATCGACCGGTCCGATGGCAGGATTTGTCAATGGGCTTCGCCGAGCGTATCGCCCTTGCGTTGGGAGTGGACGGGCGGCCGATGGGCCTGACCCCCGGGGAAAGGGATGGGCTGACCTCGACGGAAAAGGCGAGGGCCCTTTCAACGGTGGATGAATTCCGGTAAAATCGGTGATTGAACTCCCGATAAATACGAATATGATAATGGAACTTGAGGCCAGACTTGGCTACCTAAGTAGGGACTGGCCGTCGAACCCAAGGACTGGACTCCGGGGACTATGCTGCAAGTATCGGACCTGACCGTAGCCTTCAAAGGAGAGCGGGATTTCGTACCCGTGACCAAGGACGTTTCTTTCGATCTCGCTCCGGGGGCCACTCTAGGCATCGTCGGCGAATCCGGCAGCGGTAAATCGGTCACTTCCCTGGCTTTGATGGGCCTGCTCCCCAAACGTAGCGCGCGTGTTACGGCCTCGCGGCTGGCGTTCGGCGGCAAGGATCTGCTCGCCTTGCCGCCCCGCGAGATGCGCGCCCTGCGCGGCAAAGACATCGCCATGGTTTTCCAGGATCCCATGACCTCCCTCAATCCCCTCATGCGTTGCGGCGAGCAGATTGCCGAAACCATCCGTTTCCACCAGGGAAAAGGGCGGGGCCAGGCCAAGCTGGAATCGGTGGCGCTGTTGGACCGGATGGGCATCCCCGATCCCGAGCGGCGCGCCCGCACTTATCCCTTCGAGATGAGCGGAGGCATGCGTCAGCGCGTTATGATCGCCATCGCCCTTTCCTGCCGGCCCAAACTCCTCATCGCCGACGAGCCTACCACCGCGTTGGACGTGACCATCCAAGCCCAGATCCTGCGCCTCATCCGCGAGTTGCAAAAGGATTTCGGCATGGCCCTCATGCTCATCACCCACGACCTCGGCATCGTGAAAGACACCGTGGAGGACTTGCTCGTGATGTACGCGGGCCGCATCGTGGAGCGGGGCAAGGCGGCGCAGTTGCTCAAGCGGCCTTCGCATCCCTACACCCTGGGTTTGTTGCGCTCCATTCCGTCCCTCCAGGGGAAATCCGAACGCCTGGCTTCCATCGAAGGGGTGGTGCCTAAGCCATCGGATCCGGTGCCGGGGTGCCGTTTCCATCCCCGTTGCTTCATGAGCGTGGAGGAGTGCAAACGGGCGGAGCCGCCTCTCGCCGGCGAGGCCTGGCAGGCTTCGGCGTGCATCCGCCGCGAAGAACTGCTAAAGGATGCGGCATGAATCCCCGGCGTAGCTACGACGTCATCCTGACTTGCAATTACTCCCCTTGGTCGGCCTATTGCGGAGGCGGCCAGAAGTCGGTCCATATGCTGGCTACGGCCATGGCGAAGCAGGGATTGCGGGTGGCGGCGGTGTATAGCAAGGGTCGCTGGGAGTGCATTAAACCGCATCCCGAGACGGGATACGACGTGCATTGGGCGGGATTCTTCGGCCTCTGGCCCGACATCTCTTCGCCGCTGCGCTTCCTGAACGGGATCCTGTTTTGGCTCAAGGTGCGGTCACTCTCCTCGCCCCATACCGTAATCCACGCCAACGGGGACGAGGCCAGCCTGTTGTGGCTCGTCCCGAACAAGGCCCGCTTCGTCTACACCAACCGCTATCCGGAGTTCCCCGGCTTCATGTTTTCCCGCGGCGAGCGCGCATGGACGCGCTTCTCGACCTGGATCGCCATCTTCCTCCGGGAACCACGTTTTGTGGCCATAGCCCTGGGGTTGCGCCGGGCCGACAAGGTAACCGTCACCAGCGAGCATTCCCGCGACCAAGTGGTCCGCGCCTTCGGCCTCGATCCCGCGGCCATCAGCGTGGTGCCCAACGGAATCGATCCGCAATTCCTGGATCTGCCTCTGGAAGACGGCGCCGGACGGGGAGTGCTATTCTTCGGCCGCCTAACCCGGGCCAAAGGCGCAGATCTGGCCCTGGCAGCCTACGCGCGCCTGCCCGACGATCTAAAGGCCCGTCATCCTCTCAAAATCATCGGCAACGGGCCCATCCAGAAGGAACTCGAAGCGAGGGCCCACGTCCTGGGCGTGAACGTCAGCTTCTCGCCCTGGCTCGCGGGGCGGGACCTGGCCAGGGCCATCCTGGATTCCAAAGCGGTTTGCCTGCCCAGTCGCGAGGAGTCCTTCGGTAACGCGGTGGCCGAAACCTTGGCCTTGGGGCAAGGTCTGGTGAGCACGCGCGCGGGATCGATCCCGGAAGTGGCCGGGCCTTGGGGCCGGCTGGTCGACCCGGATGACGTGGAGGCGCTGGCCGGGGCCCTGGAAGCCGAGTTGCGCAGCGCGATCGAATGGCCGCAACGGCATCGCCAACGCGAATACGTGCGGTCCCGGTACAGCTGGGGCCGGGCCGCTTTAGGCTATCGTGCGCTATACCATCCCGCCGCGACGGCTCCCGTTCGCGTTCGCAAGGGCCGGAAGGCGATGGTCGAACCGCACCCGCAAACGACGGAAAGAACCGAGACATGACCTTGGATGCGGAAATCCCCCATCCCCTCATGGAGGTCGAGGGGTTGCGGGTGGTTTTCGGGCATGGCAAGAACCGCGTCGATGCCGTAAAGGGCGTAAACCTCAGCCTCGGGCGCAATCGCACCTTAGGACTGGTAGGGGAGAGCGGGAGCGGTAAGACCACGGTGGGCCGCGCCGTCATCCGCTTGGCCAAGCCCGCCGCCGGGTCCATTCGCTTCGCGGGAACCGAACTGACTTCCCTGCGCGATTCGGCTTTCCTTCCCTATCGCAAGAAAATCCAGATGATCTTCCAGGATCCCTACAGCTCCCTGGATCCGCGCCTCTCCATCCGGGCGACCTTGCGCGAAGCCCTGGAGCTGGGGCACCCGGGCGAAAGCGCGGATTGGGAGGGCATCCTCGAGGAGAAGATGCTGCTCGTAGGCCTTGCCCCGGAGTACCTCAGCCGTTACCCTCACGAGTTCTCGGGCGGCCAACGCCAGCGCATCGGCATCGCCCGCGCCTTGTGCGTCGAACCCGAGTTCCTCATTTGCGACGAACCCGTGTCTTCCCTGGACGTTTCCATCCAGGCGCAGATCCTGAACCTGTTGATGGATTTGCAGGAGCGCTTGGGGCTCGCCTACCTGTTCATCTCCCACGATTTGCGCGTGGTAAAGCATATCGCCCATGAGGTGGCGGTGATGCAGCGCGGCGAAATCGTGGAACGGAAGGAGACGGAAGCGCTTTACCGCGATCCCGGGCATCCTTATACCCGCGCCCTGCTCGACGCGATCCCGGGAAGAACCGCCGGCTGATCGGCATGGAACCCGGGAAACGTTTCCGAACGGGACCGGCGGGCCAAGCGGTCAAAACCTTATTCCGGTTTCCATGGCCTTTGGCCGCGAGTTTGATCGGGACTGCGACCGCCATGGCCCTGTCGCATATCTCAGCCATGGCCCTTTCGCATAGCGATTCCTGGTGGGCCTCCGACGTCGTCCACACCCGTTTGGTCAAGCTCGAAATGGTCGCCTTCCTGGGCATCGGGCTTTGCTTCGCCTTGGCCTTGCTGGGAGAGCGATAGCTGGCAAGGGGCTGGCGGAAGCAGCTTCTTCAGGCTGGAGGGGTGGCGCTGCTGGCGGCCTATTACGCCGGCATGGACCCGCGACTGGGCCCGGAAACCTGGACCCGCTTCTGGATCTTCTTCACCGCCGTCCATCTGTTCGTCGCCTTCGGCCCGTTCCTGCGCGACGGCCGGAGCCGATCCTTCTGGCGTTACAACCATATCCTGTTCTTGCGCGCGGCCCTGGCTGGATTCCTTTCCTTGCTCTTGCTCCACCCATTGCGCGGCGAAGGCGAACCCGTTTGGGTCCGCTCTTTCCGCCGGGCTTTTTATCCCGCGCAATGGCCGCTGATGCTGCTCTTGGCGGCTGTCATGGCGCATGATTTCCGCGCGAACGGCGTTCGCGAGTCGGGATACCTGGCATCGGCGCTGGCGCTTTGGGTCACGGGGATTTCCGCTTATTCCTTCCGGGGAGGAATGCGCCTCAAGCTGTATCCCGCCAGCCTGTTCGCTATATGCATGCTTTGCAGCTTCGGGCCTTGGGGAGTGCTCGAGGTTTCCTGGTCCAGCCATGTCCGCCTGCTGCGGAATCACCTGGCCGCGCATGGTATGTTCCGCGACGGGAGGATCGTCCCCTGGCCCGGAGGGGGAGCATAAGCCAGCAGGATGAATGGGCCATTTCCGGAATCGCCTCGTATCTGGCGGAAAGGCGGGAATGGGAATGGCTCGCGCGCATGCTCCAACCCAATGCGAATTCCCCTGGAATCCGCTTACGGAACCTCCGGGAATTCCAGGTCTACCTAGGCATGGAAGAACCTGACCTCGAAGAATCAGTTGTCGTGGCCCCGCCCGAACCGACCGAAGCGTGCCTGGGTTATTACTTCGGCCCTGACCATGGGCAGGGCATGGTGCCAATTCGAGGATTCGATTTCATCGCCACGAATATAAAGCACTTTCCGCAAGATGAATTGCTCCTTTCCGGGGAAGATCGGGGGTGGAAGACCGGCCTGCGCCTCCGGAGCCTGAGATGGGAAAAGCGCTCTACGGGCCGGTTGGTGAAGGAACTGCGGTTCGACTTCCTGATGGCTTCCAAGATGCGTATGCTGGGATCACCGCAGATCCCCTGATCCCGCGATTTCGGCCAGGATCCGCCGCGAACGTGCCGGAAATCGTCGTTTTTTATAAATTACGCGCTTTCGCGTGAGGATATATTGACGAGTTCTGCCAATGGGTCGGCGGTTTCCGGACCGCTGATCGTCCAGGGCGACATGACTATCCTGCTGGAAGTCGCCCATCCGATGTACGCCGAAGCCCGCGACAAGATCGCCCCCTTCACCGAGCTCCTCAAGAGCCCGGAACATATGCACACCTACGGCATATCGCACTTGTCCCTTTGGAACGCAGCATCGTCGGGGCATAGCGCCAAAGAGGTCCTCGACACCTTGCGGGCCTATTCCCGTTTCGATCTGCCGCACAACCTCATCTTCGAGGTCGAAACCTTCATGGAGCGGTACGGCCAGGTGCGTATCCTCCGCGAGGACGGCCGGATGATCCTCGAAGCCCAGGATCCGGCCTTGCTTACCGAGATCCGCAACCACCGGCAGACGTCGGCCCTCATCGATTCCGTTATCGACGAGCATCGCGTGACCCTGTTCCCGCATACGCGCGGCGCGGTCAAGATGGCCCTCACCAACATCGGATTCCCGGCGGAGGATCTCGCGGGCTATGTTACCGGAGCGCCCCTGGAAGTGGACGTCCGCGAGAAGACCCTGGAGGGCAAGCCGCTGAACCTGCGCCAGTACCAGAACGACGCGGTGCAGGTCTTCCACGCGGGCGGAAGCGACAAGGGCGGCTCCGGAGTGATCGTACTCCCTTGCGGCGCGGGCAAGACCCTGGTGGGGTTGGCGACCATGGCCAAGGTGCGCTGCCATACCCTCATCCTCACGACCAACGTGACAGCCGCGCGGCAATGGATTCGCGAAATCCTCGACAAGACCACGCTCACGGCCGATCAGGTCGCCGAGTATACGGGGGACAGCAAGAAACTGGCCCCGGTCACCGTGGCCACCTATCAGATCATCACCTACCGCAAACGGCAGAGCGAGGACTTCCCGCATTTCGAGATTTTCTCGAAGAACAATTGGGGACTGATCATTTACGATGAGGTGCATCTTTTACCCGCGCCCGTGTTCCGTATTTCCGCGGACATGCAGGCCACGCGGCGCCTAGGGCTGACAGCCACCCTTATCCGCGAGGACGGACGCCAGAAGGACGTATTCTCCCTCATCGGCCCCAAGAAGTTCGAAGTGCCCTGGAAGGTGTTGGAGGCCCAGGGGTGGATCGCCACCGCCACCTGCACCGAGATCCGCGTGGGATTGCGCCCCGACGAGAAGATGTCGTACGCTATGGCGGATTTGCGCAAGAAGATGGCTATCGCCGCTTGCAATTCCGAGAAATTCAAGGTGGTACGCGAACTGTTGGAAAAGCACAAGCACGATCGCGTGCTCATCATCGGGCAGTACCTGGAGCAATTGGATTCCCTCGCCGCGGCGGTCAAGGTGCCGCTCATCACCGGCGCTACGCCGAATTCCGAGCGCGAGATCCTTTACAAGGAATTCCGCGATGGCAGGATCGAGACCCTGATGGTCTCCAAGGTGGGGAATTTCGCGGTGGACATCCCCGATGCGAACGTCCTGATCCAGATCTCCGGAACCTTCGGCAGCCGGCAAGAAGAGGCCCAGCGCCTGGGCCGCGTGCTGCGCCCCAAGGCCAACGGGTCCCTGGCGCATTTCTACACCATTATCACCAGAGACACCAAGGAACAGGAGTTCGGGATGAACCGGCAACTGTTCCTCACCGAGCAAGGCTATTCCTATGCCATCGTGGATTGGAATCGCTCCATGCTGGAGGAGAAACAAATATGAAGGGACGCATGCGGGTTTGGATCTCGATCGGGGCAATCGCCCTGGCGGCTTTCGCGCCTGCGCGCGCAGCCATCCGCGCCGACTATACCGTGCTCGACAACGGCCTCAAGGTCATCCTGTTCCAGGATAAACAGTCGCCCACGGTGGCGTGCCGCTTGTTTTACGTCACCGGATCGGTGCACGAGAATTTCGAGAACAACGGCATCGCGCATCTCCTCGAGCATATGCTTTTCAAGGGCACCAAGAAGGTGGGCGTGAAGGATCCCGATAAGGACGCCGAGTACATCACGGCCATCGACGCCCTGATGGAAAAATACCGCGCCCTTCCGCCTTCGGACACGGCCTCGCGCGTGGCGCTCAAGCGGCGTTACGACTCCCTCATCACCGAGGAACGCAAGCTGATGATCAAGTACGAGCTGTGGGAGGCTTACGAGAAAAACGGCGGCACCGGCCTGAACGCCTTCACTTCGGATCTGATGACGGCCTATTTCGTGACCCTGCCCAAGAACAAGATCGATCTGTACTTGTGGTTGGAATCGGATCGCATGCAGAACGCCGTGCTGCGCGAGTTCTATTCGGAACGGGACGTGGTGATGGAGGAGCGCCGGATGCGCGTGGAGGACAGCCCCACCGGCCGCTATTGGGAAAGCCTGATGGCTTTGTTCTACGAGGCCCACCCGTTCCGCCTGCCCACCATCGGATATCCCTCCAACATCCGCAACCTGACCCGGGAGATGGCGGACGAGCATTACCGGAAGTATTACAAACCCAACAACGCCATTTTGGTGCTGGTGGGGGACTTCGATCCGGCATCCACCCTGGCCGATATCAAGAAATACTTCGGCGGCATCCCGCGCGGCCTGGATTTCCCGCCCGTGGTGGTGGAAGAGCCCCAACAACCGGGCGCCAAGCGTATGACCGTGCTGAAGAACTCGGCCAAGCCCCGCATGGACATCCTCTTCCATACGCCTGGCTTCGATCATCCCGATCTGTACGCCCTCGACATCGTGGAAGGCGTGCTCTCGGGCAAGAGCGGCCGGCTCTACAAGAAGTTGGTGAAGGAAAAGAAAATCGCCCTGAACGCCGCCGGCGGCAACGGCGTGGATAAGTACACGTCCAATTTCTCCATCGAGGCGGACCTGGACGGCAATCCCCAGCCGGAGAAAGTGGAAAAAGCCGTTTGGGAAGTGCTTACCGATCTGGGCCAAAAGCCGATCACCGAGCGCGAGCTTACGCGCGCCAAGAACCAGGTGGTCGCCCGCACCCAACGGCAGTTGTTGGACAAGGAAGAGTTGGCCACTGAGCTCGCCTTTTGGGAAATGCGCGGCGGCTGGGATTACATTAATCGGTTTCCCGACGGCGTGGAGAAAGCGACCGCCCAGCAGGTGCAGGACGTATGCAAGAAATATTTCACCGTGCAGAACTCGACGACCGGCTTGATCCTGCCCGAAGCGCCCGTTCCCGGCGCCCACGGGGCTTTGGGTCCCACCGGCGCAGCCGGTGGGAAGGCTAAGTCCCTCAAGGCGGCCAGGCCGAAAACCGCGGCCGCCCAGGAAGGAGGCGCGCAATGAACCGCTTCGCCGCACTATTGCCTTTGATCGCCTGCGCCGCATGGGCCGCCGCCCCCGCGGATACCTCCCGGGCGCGCGTCTCGGAGCCCAAACAGGCCGCCGCCGAGGCCAAAAAGGCGCTCACCCATCCCGGTAACGCGGTCGCTACGGCTGCCAAGGCCACCGGCGAGGCGGTCAAGTCCGCCGCCGTCCAGACCAAGGATATGGTAAAGACGGCTACCGCCAAGGTGGAGGCCGCCCTGTCGCCCGCCTCCGGCATCCCCGATCATTACTCGAAGATCGTATTCCCCGAGTTCACCTACCAGCCGCCCCATCCCAAGGATCACCGCGTCGTGCTCGATCGCGGCGTGGTGGCTTACCTCGTCCCGGACAGCACCCTGGCCCTGATCCAGATGCAGATCCTGTTCGGGCACCCCGATCTTCCCAAGCAGCCGGCCGACGTGGCTCCTTTGGGCCTCTATTCGGCCATGCTCAAATCGGGCGGCACCGCCCGCCTCAAGCCCGAACAACTGGAAGACAGCCTGGAGTTCGTGGCCGCATCGGTGGGGGCCGGCATCGGCCGCTATCAGGCCGAGCTCTCCCTCGACGCCCTCAAGAAGGATGCCTACGCGCTCTTCGATCTGCTGCCCGAGGTGGCCCTGCGGCCCGGCCTCGATCCGGAAGTCTTCAAAGTGCAGAAGCGCGCTTATCTCGAGAACCTGAAGCACCGCTATGATACCCCCAATGGGGTGATGGGGGTGGCCTACGAGCATGTCATGTTCGGCCCGAACGCGATCAATTGGATGGCCAATGAAAAGGAAGTGGAAGCCGTCACGACGGCCAAGCTCAAGACCTGGATCGGTTCGGGCTATTCCACCAAAGGGATGGTCATTGGCGTCTCCGGCCAATTCGATCGCCAGGAAATGATCGCCCAGCTCAACAAGCTCATCGCCAAGTTCCCGCCCGAATACAAGGGCGGAACCGATTCGCTTCCGGCTTTCCCGGGGCCGCAAGCCCCCGGCGTCTACGTGATCGACAAGCCTTTCACCCAGGCCACCATCCGTCTGGGCGCGCCGGGTGTGAAACGTCCCGATCCGGATTACTACCGCCTGATCGTGGCCAGCTATATCTTCGGGGACGGGGGCTTCACTTCGCGGCTGATGGAGAAGGTGCGCTCCAACGAGGGGCTGGCCTACGGTATCGATAGCGACGTGGGAAGCGATTATTATCGGAAGTCCACGGTGAACGTATCCTTGCAGACCAAGGTGGAAACCGCCGCCTACGCCGTGAAGCTGGTTCTCTCCGAAATGAAACGCATGGCCAAGGAAGGGGTCACGGACGTGGAATTGCAACGGGCCAAGGATGGATTGATTAAAAGCCTGCCCGCCACCTTCGACACGCCCGAGGCCACGGCCCATATCTTCGCGCAAGGCGAGATCTGGCATCGCAGCCCCGATCATTTCGTGGAGTACATCAACACCATTTCCAACATGACCAAGGCCGAGGTGGAAACCGCCTTCCGCAAGTATTTCGATCCCGATTCCATGCGCATCGTCGTGGTGGGCAACAAGGCGGAACTGATGAAGACCGATGAGCGAAACCAGGCGGCCCTCTCGCATTTCGGGCCGGTGCACGAGATGACCATCGCGGATATCGAGGCGCGTAAGTAACCCATTAGGGAAAAAGGAACGATCATGTCGAGACGCGTGGTGATCACCGGCCTGGGAACCGTCAATCCCCTGGCCTTGAGCGTGGACGAGTATTGGCGGCGGCTGGCCCTGGGCGAATCCGGAATCGGGCCGGTGACCCGCTTCCCGAACGAGACGATGTCGAGCCGCATCGGCGGGCAGGTGCGGGACTTCGAATGGATGCCTTACTTCAAGGACCAGAAGATGGCCCGGCGCCTGGATCGGGCCATCATCTATGCCCACGTGGCGTCCCACCAAGCCATGGCCGATTCCGGCCTCGAAGGCAAGTTCGATCCCGAACGGGCAGGGGCCATCATCGCGACGGGCATGGGGGGCGTGGGCACCTTCGAGTCCGATACCAAGGTGATGGTGGAGCGGGGTCATAAGCGCGTATCCCCTTTCTTCATCCCCATGATCTTGCCCAACACGGTGGCCGCCTATTTCGCCATCGAGAACAACCTGCAGGGGCCTAATTACACCATCCTTTCGGCGTGCGCCAGCGCCAATCACAGCATGGGCGAGGCCTTCGAAATCATCAAGCGCGGCGCCGCCGACGTCATGTTCACCGGGGGATCCGAAGCGGCCATGATCGAAGTGGTCTTCGCGGGCTTCGCCAATATGAAGGCGCTTTCCACCCGTAATGACGATCCCAAGACGGCCTCGCGTCCGTGGGACAAAGGGCGCGATGGTTTCGTGATGGGGGAAGGCTCCGCCATTCTGGTTCTGGAAGAGCTCGAGCATGCCAAGAAACGCGGCGCCAAGATCTACGGCGAGTTCGCCGGCTATGGAATGAGCTGCGACGCGCATCATATCACCGCGCCGTGCGAAGACGGGGCCGGCGGCTACCGCGCCATGCGCAATGCCCTGCAATCGGCGGGCATGAACCCTTCCGACATCGATCTGGTCAACGCCCACGGCACCTCGACGCCGCGCGGGGATGCGGGTGAGACGTTGGCGATCAAGCGCGCCTTGGGTGTGCATGCCCGCAAGGTGATGGTGCATTCCACCAAGTCCATGATCGGGCATCTCCTGGGCGCGGCCGGAGCGGTCGAAGCGGTGGCGGGCTTCTTGGCTTTGAACCGCAACGTGGTGCATCCCACCATCAACCAATTCGAAGCCGATCCGGAATGCGATCTCGATTACGTTCCCAACCAGGCGCGCGAGAAGCCGATCAAGACCTTCCTTTCGAACTCCTTCGGGTTCGGCGGGCATAACGCCACTCTCATTTTCAAGAAGTTCCCGTAACCTGGAGGGAAAAGTGGGGAAGGGACTGGTCCGGTGGCCATCTTTGCTGGCCATCCCTCTCTTCATGGCGTATGCCGCCAAGCCGACGCCGGCACCGTCGGCTCCGCCGGGCAAGACCGGCGCGCCCGCCTCCCAACCGGCGCTTGCTCCCAAGGTCACCGCGGGGCAACGCGACTTCTGCAATCTCGTGTCGGGCTGCGGCCTGCCGATGCCCCAGGGTTATTGCCCGGACCCCAAATTCATTCCCAAGCCGGATTTCAAATTCGACAGCACCCGCTGTTCCGAAGCCCGGCTCCTCAACTCGCGCGGCATCTCGCCCGGCCATCCGCTCTATGGCTACAACCTGTACCGCTTTCTGGGAATGGAATACCGCACTCTTTACGTGGTCGAAGACGAGCTACCCATCTCCCAGGAACGTTTGGCCTACCTGCTCGCGGATTTACCCTTGTCAGCGCGTTTGGTCAGCCATTTCCAGAACGAACCGTACACCGCTGAGTACGTTGATGCCGAGCGCCGCCATTTCAAGGGGACAAAGGGCAAGCATTTGCGGGGCGATGCGGTTCTCATTTCCGGTTCGTCCCAAGAAAAACGACTCTTCTATTTCGGGTATGGCATCGCTACCGTAGCCTGGTGGACCTTGAAGGGCCCTTCTTTGATGGATTTCTCCTACTATCCCGATCCATCGCGGACGCGCATACTCAAGTACCGCATGAACTTGTTGGTTTTTCCCGGCAACGGGGTCATCAATGGGATCATGAACTTGGGGCTTTTCCGCAAGGTTGTCTTATCCAAGGTGAAGGATGTCCTCAACGACATCACCGACACCGCCAAGAAACTGGCCGTGCCCGGCGCGGCGGAAAAGATCCAGTCGGCGCTGGATTGGACCCCTGAGGAGAAGAAGAAGATTTCCGACTTCCTCAAGCTCCCCTAATCAGGGATTCTACGTCTCTTGCTTCCGGTACCGATCCGGGGCGGGCGCAAACGGCAAACTCGCGATTCGTGAACTCTGTCGCGGTTGTCGGCCGATCGTGACTTGAAGATGTTTTCCGGTATCGGAAAAATTCCGTTTGCATCAGGAATAGCCGCGATTATCCGCCCATTCTCCGGACGCAGGAAAGCGGCTTTTCCTGTATCTTCACTTCCGCAGGGTTCCAGGAGCGGACCCGGTTTATGTGGCATTTGTGGCGGACTCATAGGAGTTCGTTTTCCAAATTCCTCTTAGGAGAAAATATGATGCTTGGAAAGATTTCGACCCGCGGATTGATTCTGCTTCCGGTTCTGGCCTTCTCCAGCGACCCGGCCAATCTTCCGGTTCCCCCCCAACGGATTCGATTCCAAGAGTTCCAGCATTCCGCATGGAACGGTGACGGCTTCCTTGAGTTATCCGACCCAGAAATACGGCACGCATAAGGTATCGATTTACACCCCGCCGGGATATTCGACGAGCCAGAAATATCCCGTCGTTTACCTGATGCATGGGATCGGAGGAAATGAAGTTTCCTGGATCGGGCAGGGCAGTAACGAAGGCGATGCTGCCAATATCATGGATTATCTGCTTTCGAAGAACTTGTGTAAACCCATGATCGTGGTCATGCCCGACGGCAATATCAGGAGCATAAGCGACTCCTTTGCGGCATTCGCCGCTTTTGGGGACGTCCTAATCGGCGACCTGATCCCCTGGGTCGAAAAGAATTATTCTGTAGCGACAGATCCAGATTCGAGGGCCCTTTCCGGCTTATCCATGGGCGGAGGGCAAACATTTAACTTCGGGTTTCCCCATACGGATCTTTTCCATTATCTCGGACCCTACTCTGCGGCCCCCAACGCCTCTGCGCCTGCTACGACCATCACGGATGTGGCAAAGGTCAAGACGGATTTGAAGTTGATTTACATCGGCCGCGGAGACGGCCCCACCGAAATAAAGCAATCCAGCGACGATTATCATGCATTCCTTGATAAGAATAATATTACCCACATTTATCAGCTTGAGGCCGGCCTCAATCATGAAAAAAGGACTTGGGACCGTTGCTTTTACAACTTCGCGCAGCGCGTCTTCGTAAGTTCGACCACGGACATCGGACATCTGGAGCCGCTCGCGAAGGCGGCCCCTGTTCGTCTCTTGTTCGGGTCCAACCGAGGCGCAATGATGAACCTCGCCGTCAGGCCCGACGGCAAGGGCTTAATCTCCCTCGATGGCAAGTCCGTGCCGGCTAACCTCCAGCCTTCACTTTTCCAAGGAATTAGCTCTCCTTAGTTAAGGCTGATCACCCAGGGTCGTGATGAGGCTGCGGCCCAGGCTGCGCTTGATGTTTTGGACATCAAGCAAAAGGCCCATGTGAAAGCGGTGGCGGAAGATATGTGGGTTCCGTACCGGAACGCGGTTCAGTCCCAGTTGCCCAATGCGGTCCTTGTCCATGATCGTTTTCATGTGATGGACTATTTGACGAAGGCGCTGGACAGGCCGCTTGAAGCCGATGATTGAAGCGGCCAAGACCCTTTCGCGGCACTATACGAATATCAGCAACTTCTTTCAGCATCGAATCACGAACGCAGTAGCGGAGGGCCTCAACTCGAAAATTCAACGCATCAAGGCGGGTGCTTGGGGATTCCGAAACTTCGCCAACTTCAGGGTTGCCATACTTTTCCATTGTGGTGGCCTTAAACTACGTTCACGCGAATGACTGTAGAGCCCGTAAGTGAAACGGACTAAGGCGGCGCCTTGCAATCGTCGAAGATCTAGCGGTATCGATGAAATTGGCCTCGTACACTAGGCCCGATGCAATCTGCCCTTCCTGCGAGTTCGGTTTTACACGGTGAAATATAGTGTGATGCCTATCAAACTTGAACGACCTGCAAAGCATTACTTTCTTTCGAAGAGTGGCCCTCTTCCGTAAACCTCCCGTCGCGGTCCGGCTTCCGTGTACTCTGTACTCCGTCGAATTGGTGGGGTCTCAAAGGAATTTCTGCATGCGCAATAAGTACCCTGACCGGTTTGCCGTATGGAACTCGCAATCTATTCGGCAGATCCGGCTTGGTTTTCCATCAGCCTTCCGTTTTAGATTCCGTGCTTCGGCGGGTTGGCTATTCTTGGCGCATCTTACTTTCTCCCCTGCATGGGCGAAGCCTGCGGTTAAAGCCAGGCCCGCTAAACAGGATTCTTCGGTATGAACTGTCCCCTCTGATCCGGACAGATTATACCGCCCACCTTGCTTCATATTCGGCCGGGCAGCAGTAGCCGATAAATGTATGCCTTCGCATCCGGTTGTACCAGGTTTCAATCCAATCGACGAGA
>Ga0265324_10000240_pt1 | contig 41498 bp, 21 predicted proteins | sample 41419metaG_FD_198634 | JGI IMG/M metagenome (GOLD analysis project Ga0265324, IMG submission 198634) | Rhizosphere microbial communities from Carex aquatilis grown in University of Washington, Seatle, WA, United States - 4-14-19 metaG | ecosystem: Host-associated > Plants > Roots > Rhizosphere...
GCGATCTGTTGCATCATGTAAATCATGTGGCCAACGCAGCCGATGCCCCAGCCGAGTTTTTCGAAGGTGACGATGGTGGCGATGACGGAGTAGCTGGTGGGCAGGGTCTGGCTCAGGATCAGGAACGTGACGTTGGGAACGTTGAGGCAGAGGCAAAGAAAGAGCAGCGATTTCTTCAGGCTGAAACGCGAGACTAACCATCCGCCGATGAGCGAACCGACAATGAAGGCGCCGGTGCCGAAGGTTCCATTAATGTCGCCCAGCATCTGGTTCGAGAGGCCCAGGCCGCCGTTGGCCCGTTCGCCGATCATGAAGAGCGGCCCCATTTTATCAATCAGACCGAAGCCCGTGCGATAGAAGAACGCAAACGCGATCATCAGCCACACGTCCTTCTTTTGGAAGAAGGTCACAAAAGCGCGCCCGAAAGTAGCCATGGCTTGGCCAAAGCTTTTTGGGGCGTCGGGAGCGGCAGCACCGGGCGGCAGAAAGCGAGTGTGATAGATCGAGGCCGCCAGCATCACCCCAGAAATAACAAGCAGGATGACCATCCAGGAACTCGCCCAATTCCGTGGATGCGGAGTCTTTAAAAAATCGGAGGGGTAAGCATCTTCAAGCAGCAAGCGGTTCAAATGTGCCATCTCATCTCCCTGGAGTTTCCGCCCAAGGAGTTCAGTCGTTTGGGGGCGCAAGGAGACGTTCTCAAAACGTTCCTTTTCAAAAATGGAAAGCGGCTGCAATTGTTTCTTTTCAACGTCGGGCACCAGGATTTTATTAAGCTGCGCAACCAAAACGGATTTGAGCTCCTCCCCATCCGCTTTCTGGCCCGCAGTCTTTAAAGCGGCGCGAGCCTTCTCGTCAAATTGGCCCATCAAGAAAATGGAAACCCCATCCTTTTGCTCTTCCAACGTCCGAACCAAGGCCGGTGGATTGACAATTTCTCGCGTTGTCAGCGTTGAATACCCCTCGTGCAACACGCCGCTGAAATGAATCAGGGGGCCTGCGGCCAGCAAGAATCCCGCGTTCCAGCACATGCTTTGGAACCCTGTATATTTCGCCATGTCCTTCGGAGCCAGGGTCGTCACGTAAACCCCGTCAGAGCCGATGTCTTGGGTGGCCCCGAGTAGCGCCGAAAATGCCAACAGGGCTAGGACGGGCACCAGCCAGGTCTTGTCGGGCAGCAACAGGGACAGCGCCACCGCCAGGATGCTGCCGGTAAGCAGAAATTGCATCAGCACAACGAAGAATTTCTTTGTCTTGTAGAGCTCCAGAAGCGGCGCCCAAAGGAACTTGAACGTGTAAGGGAACCCCAAAATGCTCGACCAGAGGGCGGCGCTGGCATTGTCCATGCCCATGTTTTTGAACATCACGTTGGCCACGCTGCCGACGGTGACGTAAATCAACCCCATCGCCAGATAACTGGACGGCACCCATAAAAAAGGATTGGGGTAGGAAGGCTTCTGCCCGCTGGCTTCGGTGTTGCTCATGGTAATAAAAGTGTTGTGCTTGCCCGCATCGTGCCAAATGGCACACGCGTGTGCATTAAAATTACTTCACCGCTAAAAAGTGATTGCGCAAAAGATTAACAACTCCGCGTAAAAAAGCTTGTCGGTGAAATTCACGATACGGCCGGCATCACTCGTGGCTTGCGTTATTCCCCCTAAATCGGTTCTGCTTGGGAGATGACCACGCCAAACTTTTTCGTGAATCGTAAAGCCCGCCGCCTCGGCGTCTTTGGATTGTCTCTGGCAATCTCCTTTTTGGCGGCCTCCTCGCGGGCTGCGGATGAATCCACCGCCATCCGCCTGAACACCGTCGGCTATCTCACCAAGGCGGAAAAATCGGCTTCCCTCGCCGCGCCCGGCACGAATTTCACCGTCGTCCGCGTCGCGGACAACAAAACCGTCGGCACCGGCAAAATCACCGGCCCGGTATTGGATGCCGACACCGGTGAATCGCTTTACACCGCCGATTTTTCCAGCGTCAAGAAAGCCGGCGATTACCGGCTCGTGGTACCGGGCGTGGGACAGTCCGCGCCGTTTCACATTTCGACGGACGTTTATCGTGAGCCATTTTACACCACCATGCGCGGATTTTACCTGTGGCGCTGCGGCATCGCCGTGAGCAGCACGTATCACGGTGAGACGTTTGCCCACGCGATCTGTCACACCAATGACGCCTGGCTGGATTTTGTCGGCGGCGGCCACACCCACAAGGAAGGCGGCAAAGGCTGGCACGACGCCGGCGATTACAACAAATACACCGTCAACACCGGCGTCACGCTCGGCGTCCTGTTCCGCGCGTGGGAAGATTTCGGCCCGCAACTGCGCAAGGTTCGCCTCGACCTCCCGGAATCGGGTGGCAAGCTGCCGGATTTTCTGGCGGAACTGAAATGGGAGATGGACTGGCTGCTGACCATGCAGTTGCCGGACGGCTCCGTGTCCCATAAGCTGACCACCAAACAATTCGGCGGGTTCATCCTGCCGGAACAGGAAACCGCCGAACGCTTTTTCACGCCCTGGGGTAGCGAAGCCACCGCCGATTACGTCGCCATGACGGCGCAAGCCGCCCGGATTTTCCGGCCCTACGATCCGGAATTTGCCGACCGTTGCGTGCAAGCCGCCCAAACGAGTTACCAGTTTTTGCAAGCCCACCCGGAATATCATAAGGCGGACCAGAAGGGCTTTGGCACCGGCTTCTATGAAGTCAATGAACCCGACCACCGCGCCGGCGGCGCGCCGCAAAACCGCCTGTGGGCGGCGGCGGAACTCTGGGAAACGACCGGTTCGCCGGATGCTTTGCGCGATCTCGAAACGCGCATCCGCACGGTGAACGGCCGGGTGGACGCCGATTTCGACTGGGACGAAACCAAGGATTTGGGTCTGCTCACCTACCTGTTTTCGCAACGCTCCGGGCGCGATGCCGTCCTCGTTTCCCTGGTCCGCAGTAATTTGCTGGCCACGGCGGATGGCATGGTCCAGACCGCCAAGAGCGACGGTTACGAACGTCCGCTCGGCTCGCAATACTTCTGGGGTTGCAACGGCGCCGTCGCCCGGCAAACCGTGCTGCTCATGGCCGCCAACCGTTTGACCCATGGCAAAGGCGGCTATCGCGCCGCGAGCCTCGATGCCTTGAATTATTTGCTCGGCCGCAATTGCTACGCGCGCTCCTTTGTCACGGGCATTGGTTTGCAACCGCCGATGCATCCGCACGACCGCCGGTCCAGCGCCGACAACGTGGTGGATCCGTGGCCCGGTTATCTCGTCGGCGGCCCGCATCCCAAGGCCACCGACTGGCATGATGACCAGGGCGATTTCAAGACCAACGAAATCGCCATCAACTGGAACGCCGCGCTGGTCTATGCGCTGGCCGCGTTCCTGCCGGAGTGAAACCTATTTCAAAGCCTTACCAGCCGACGTGAGGAGCGGGATGGCTGTGGCTTAATTACAGCCATCACACTAGCGGTTTAAGAAATGCTGTGGCCGTTTTTGACTGGCGGTCTTTGATCCCTCTCCCGCTGGACAGAATTCGCCGAATCCTGATTCGCGCGGTGACCCCTTGAACCGGACGGAGCGCCGGCATTTTGCCGGCTTTGCATATCCGATTTACGAAACGCGCCCTTCTCGGTTTGGCTTGGCGATCCCCGTCATTCGTTTGCCCAACGCCGGCAAAATGCCGGCGCTCCAGCTCATGGGCAGGGAGAACGCCAGCGAATTCTAATTGGCCACAGTTTTAGTTAAACCGCTCTAAAAACTGAATTGTTCTGTTTAGAGCTTGAGTCAGTTGGCGGTGTCGCCCGGCAGCAGTTGTTGCGGCAGTTCGTTCAAAACCGCGCCGGAGTCTTGATAGGTGATGAGCCAGACACGATCAAAGACATTCTTTTTCCACTTATCGCCGCCGAATTTGACGCCGAAGGATTGGGCCAGTTGTGGCAGTTCGTCATGAACCCAGCAGATGACCACCGTTTTGCCTTTCAACGTCGGGTCGTTCAGGATTTGTCGCGCCAGGGCGGCGTAGTTTTTGGCGGAGAACGGCGTCTGGACGGGCAATTGCAGCCGGGTCGCGAAGGGAGTGATGGTTTCGATGGCGCGCTGGCTGGGGGCTTTGAGCGTGGGTTTACAAGCAAACACGGCGGCAGGACGATCGTTGGTTCCCCAGGCCGGACTGTTTGTGGCCCATGCAGTCAGCGCGCGGGCGCGCTCCTGGCCGCGTTCGGAAAGGTGGATCTCCGTTTCATCCGCCGGTTTTTCGGCGTGGCGCAGCAGGATGATCCGCGCCGGTTGCGCGGTGGCGGTGAGTGCAAACCACAAACCGAAGAGCAGCGCGAACGTCCTTGGGAGAAATGCGCCGATCATAGTTTAGGTTCCTGCCGGAGTCTTGGTGTCCAGCGTCAAATCCACCAGTTCGCCGGGCAGGAGATTAAGATTGGGCGGAACGCTGATGAAGATGGGCAATCCCCGCTGCTGCGAGGTGCCCATGCCGCGCGTCCGCAACGGCGAATCAAACATCTCCACGCGCGGCCCGACTTGGGTGATGATGGCCGCGCCGACCACACGCTGCCTACTGCGGCTGCGGACCGTGACCTTCTCGCCCACCCGGGGTTCCAACCGCAGCGGCTGATTGAGGAAGCCGACAATGTGGCTCACCTCCTGGCTGGAAATGGTGACGATGGGGTCGCCGGTGGACACGGTGGCCCCGGCGAGCTTGGACAGGGTGCGGACGCGCCCGCTGATCGGGGCCAGCAGTTTGACCGGGGCCAGTTGCGCCTCGGCCACATGAAATTTCGCCTCGGCCACGGCCAGGGCTGCGTTCACATATTTCGATTGCTCCGAGTTGGTGGGATTGTATTCCTTCAACTGTTTTTCCATCTCGGCGACGACCGCCTGTTTTTCTGTGTAAGTCTGTTGCACCACCTTAAAGGTGGTGTTGCTTTGGTCGAATTCAGACTGGCTGATCAATTTGTCCTCCAGCAGCTTCATTGCCCGCTGCAATTCGAGTTCAGCAAAGGTGAGCTGGGATTTGAGGGCGGCGAGTTCGGAGCGAAGGTTCAGCCATTCAAATTCAAACTCGGCATAGCGAACCTTGTCGGTGGGGCGGAAGCCGCCATCGGCGCGGATGGCGTTCATCTCGGCCTGCGCCAGATTCACGGTGTTGCTCAAAATCAGCGGATCCAGGGCATCCACGATGGCTATGAGATCGCCAGCCTTGACGTCCTGATAGAGAACCACCTTGAGCTGCGAAATCCGCCCGGCTTTCGGGCTGGCGACATCGGCCTCCAAGCCTTCGGCCTGTCCGGTAAGCAGCGGACTGGCGAGGTTGCGGCCCCATAGCCAGATGACGGCCAGCAGGACGACGACGAAGGTGACATGCGGCAGGACATTGACGCGAAACTGGCGCCAATGGTGCGCGGCCGGACTCGGGATGGGAGGTAAAGGATCTGGGTTCACAATTCGGACTCCTCTTGGGCTTTCATGGCGGTGACGCGGGAAACGCCTTCCACGGCGCGCAATTCCTGGATGAGATCATCCACGCGGTTGGGATCGCGCAGCAGCAGGCGGTAGGAAAAATCAGTGCCGGCGGTGGCTTCGCCGGAACGCTGCGTGGCGCAATGCAGGTTGCGGGCGTGCCGTTCCAACACGCGGGTCATCCAGGCCAGATCCACCAGCGGACGCGCCCAGTGCAGGTTGATGATGACGTCGTAGCGGTGCCGCATGCCGTAGGAGGTATACCAGAGATAAAACATCACCAGGATCAGGGCGACCGTGGCGATCACCGCCATCGAGAACCGCTGCGTGCCGCAGCCCATCCCCACCGCCAGCACGGTGAGCACATAGCTGGTGTCCAGCGTGTCGCGCAGGACGTTGCGGAAGCGGACCACGGCGAACACCGCCATCAGGCCGAACGCGGTGACAAGGTTGTTGTTCAGCACCATCATCACCACGGAAACGATCATGGGTATGACCACCAGTGAATTGACGAAGGAGCGTGAATAGGAAAGCCCCGCGTGGGTGGCCATGTAGGTCCAGGCGATGGCCTGGCCGGCCAGAAAGGACAGCCCCAGCCCCAGCAGCAGGGCCATCATGTTCAATGGTTGCGACGAATAATCGGCGCTGGCAAAGGTGTTCAGCAAATTCTCCATGGCGTCATTTCAATTCATTAATTTTTTCCCGGCTGGTTTTGCGAGTTCGATGCTCCAGCAGTTTCTCCACAAAATCCTGATGTTCGTGCGGAAAATACGTCGGGTTGAGCCGGGCTGATCCCAGTTGATCCACGCCGTCGGCATACTTCGCCGCGCCGAGTTGCATCACCCCGAACAGCTCCACCATTTCGCGGAACCAGTTGGGGAAACGTCCGGTGAACTTCAGTTCCAGGATCACGTCCGGCGTGAACGGCATCACAAAATTCTCCAGCTCCGTCTTCAGTTCGCCTGAGAAACTCGGTGCGCTGCACACGTCCCGATCGAAACTCACCCGCACGGAATTGTCCGCCTCGCTCACCCACGCCTCGCGCCGGTAGGCAACATGCGTTTTGGGCGACGCCTGCAAATCTTCTTTCAAATAGCAAAATTCATGGATCGCATCGAAACTCTTCGGACTGGGCGAGAAAAGGTGCTGTTCCTCCGGCAACTGCCCCGCCAGCAACTGCGCCACCGCCTCGCGCCGCACTGCACACCGCTTCTTGAGAATGGCGTCGTTCATGCGGCGCTTGATCTCAAAAAAAACCGGCGACGCGGGATTGTCGTCGTAATAACGGATGCGGAGTTTGTAGCGGTTTTTGTTGCTGTTCAGCACGTCCCAATAGAGCTTCAGGTCGTCCGAATCCAGATAGAGGCTGTGGTTGTGATAGGAGTAATCCGGCTTGCCCTCGCTGTATTCGTCCGGCACCAGATAGGCCCGTATAAATTCCCGCATCCGAACCGCCACCTGCGCAGTCACGCGGTATTTCAGCTCAAAACGGGTCGCCTGTAATTTGTCTCCAGTCATGGCAGCTTGGCTTGCTCTTTTTTCGGCAAATTTATGCCGGACTTGATTAATTCATCTTTAAACGTCTTCGGTCAAAGGTGTTTGGGGTTAATCATGCCAGCGTATCAGTCAGTTTTTTTCATGTCCATATCAACCTCCACTTTCATGGCACCGCCGGCGTGACGATGCGGAAAAACCGACCGACCGGACCGGCGGGAGAATTCGTCAGCGTCACCACCCGGTTCGTCGGGGCAGACACCACCTGCTGCCAGGTCTGCCAGTTCAATGGCGTCAACGTATCTGTGATTTGAATGGTGTAAGTCACATTCGCCATCGCCGGGAAATTCAGGGCGACCTGCCCGTTACCGGCCGACGCGGCGCGCAACGCCAGCACGCTGGCGGCATCGTGCGGATCTGTGTGCGCCAAAAATTCCTGCAAGTTTGACATGCCGTCGTGATCCGGGTCCAGGGCCGCGTCGTTCACGCCCACGATCAGGCCGTTGGCCGTCTCCCAGGCATCCAGCATCCCGTCGCCGTCACTGTCAGGAAGGATCACCGTCAGCATGGCCACGCTGCTGGTCACCGAGCCGGCGGCATTGGCTATCTGTACGAAATACGCGCCAGCATCCAGGGCACTCACCGCCGGCAGGTTCAGCGCATCAAGTGTGGCCCCGACGAGGTTGGTGTTCTCATGTGCCCATTGATAATTCACCGGTGTGCTGCCGGCCACCACCACTTGGAATGACGCCGGCTGGCCACTGGTTCGCGTGACGCTTTGCGGTTGCGAGACGATGGCCGGGGCGACCACCGTGCCGAGCAGGGTGAGCCGCGCATCGAATACCAGGTCACTGCTGAAGGCGGAGGATTGGTGAACTTCCGCCGCAAGCGTGTTGGTGCCGGCTATCAGGCTGCTGGTCGGCAGGGTGACGGAGAAAAGCGTCGCCCCGTTGTCCGCGCAGTTGGTGGCCAGTTGGGAATAGGTCAGGGTTCCAGCCGGCAGGTTGTCGCGGTAAAGATTCGTGCCGTTCAGATAAAACGCCACGCCGTCGTCGCGTTGGAATTCCAGCACCAGATTGGTCATGTTCACCAGCGTGGGAACGACAAACTGCCGGCGGAAGTAAGTGGTCGGGTATTTGTTATTGGCATCGGTGCCGTAACTGAGAATGGTATTGAATCCACTGTTGCCGTTGTTGAAACCCAGCCGTCCGAAACCGCTGTTCCAACTGCTGTCATTGAACGCCGGTGCAATCCAGTTGGTGCCCTGATTCACACCGGTGTCGAGATAGCGCCAACTGGCGTTGAGCGGAATCAGCACCGGATTGGCGAGAACCGCCTGCACTTGGACGGTGGCCGAGGCTGGCGGACTGGTGGCACCGCTGTCGTCGCGGGCAATGGCGCTGATGGCGTGCGCGCCGCCGGAACCTGGCGTCCACTGGTAGCTGAAGGTCGGCGCGGGCACGGAAGTGAGCAGGCTGCCATTGTCGTAAAAATCCACGCTGACTACGGTCCCGTCGGAATCGGTCGCGTTGGCGGAAAGCGTGACAGGCGTCCCGAAGACGACATTGGTTCCGTTCAGCGGTGAAGTGAGCGTGACACTGGGCGGCAGCGATGTGACGGTGATGCTGACAACGGCGGATTGCGCGATGCCGCCGAGGTTGTCCGCCGTGATGGCCTTGATTGAGCGCGTGCCAAAGGGGGCGTTTGTCCAGAGATAATTCCACGGTGGCGAGGTCAGCGTCACGATGAGCGTTGCGCCGTCGTAGAAACTTACATCGGCAATGGTGCCGTCGGCGTCGGCGGGACTGGCGGAGAGCGTGATGCCAGGCAGGCGGCCGAACAAAGCGCCATTGGCCGGAGCCAGAAGCGAAACGGTGGGCAGCGTATTGGGCACGTTGGCGGCGCCGGCAGTGGTGGCGGAGGCGAACCAGTTGGTCGGGTCATTGCCGAAGCTGGAGTTGACACGGCGTTGGAGTGAGTTGCCCAGCCCGTCCGCATTCGTCGGCCATGGCGCGGCCTGGCTGTAATTAATTTGCTCGACCATGACGTAAGGAACAAAAACATTGGTGTTGGTCACATCCGGTTTGTCGGGATACTTGAGTTCAATCTGCTCGCCGGAGTTGTCCAGTTTACCGGCCCACGGACCATAAATGGGCACAGTTTGGGAAACGTTGTAGAGCGAGCGGAAGGCGGCGAGCTGCGTGCTGTTGGTGGGGTTGAAGCCGACCACGAGCAGCCGTGCGCCAGCAGCGAGGGTGACGTTGGTGGGGAAATCGAAGTCCACGGCGTTGCGCAATTGCCAGGTGTTGGTCAGCGCGGCGAGGCCATAGCCGGACTCGTTGGTAAACGTGCAGTAAAGCGGGGCGCTTGCGCTGGTAAGGTTCTGCAGTTCAATGAATTCATCGAGGTCGTTATCCACACCGTTGGTCAGGTCCGGCGGGTGATACATGATTTCGGAAATGACGATGGGCCCCACGCGTGGCAAGGCGTTCGCAGCACCAAGCGTGTTCGTGCTTTGCAGGACGAATTGCGTGTTGGTCTGGCTGTCCACATAGCGTCCAAAGCTGACGCCGTTGGGCGAGGCCTTGAAATCCCAGCCGTGATAGTAGCCGGTCAGGTTGGTGTTGGCGTCGCCGGAGAAAAGGTAGGCGGACTCGCCGTATTCGGAGAACAGGAAGGCATTGGTCCCGGTGTTGAACTGTGTGTCGTTGAAGACAAGATAACCGCCAGCGTTGATGGTGGTGCCGTTGGGAATGCGGTATTTATTCGGGGTATAAAAATCATCCGTGAGGAACCAGCCGCCGAGGTTGACATTGGTGGCGGCCGGATTGAACAGCTCAACGGAATCGCGATCCGGCAGGTCGGTGTGCGCGAGGACTTCGTTGACGAGAATACTCGGGAACGCCGGTGCGGCCGGGTCCGCCGCGCCGGGATTGCCGTTGAGCGCGCCGCTGGCGCGCCAGCTTGATTTTTTGTCCCAAGTATCCCAAGACGCAAGGTCGTTCACGATGACGAGCGAGAAACCCAGCCCGTCGGTGATGGGATACCAGGAATTGTTGTAGGCAAAATCCAGGATTTTTTCGCCGGTCGCGTCTTCGAGGCGGAGGGTTTCACCCGCGTTGTCCAGTGACCCGGCAAATTCGCCCGCGATCAGCACGCCGCCGCCATAACGAGCGGTGAAGGCGGGAAGATTGCGCACCACCAGCACGCGCTGGCCGGGCAACAGACTGGTCACAGCACTGCCGGTAAAGCTGAAGTCAATGCCGTTGGTGAAACGACAACCGGTGAGGTCAAGCGTGAGATTCGTCAAAATATTCCGCAGCTCGATGTATTCAAAAAGCTGCTCGTCATTGGTGAGGGCCGGCGCGGGCGAGGGATTATACATGATCTCCGTCACCCGGAGGAACTGCTGCGCCAGCGAGGGCGCGCCGACAAAGCTGTTGGAGCAGACCAGCCGTCCGGTGTCGTCCTTGATCGTAAGGGATTCGCCCCAGGCATTGAGGTGGCCTTTGTAAGGGCCGATGACGAACCGTCCCTCGCCACCGTGCGGGCTGACGGCGCGATTGCGGAAAGCCCTGGTGTTGGGGGAAACGTAGAGCGTCCCGCCAGTGGGGATGACCGTGCCGAACTTGAATTTAAACTGGGTGCCGCCGTCGAGTTTCCAGCCCGAAAGATCCACCGCGTAATTGTTGGCGTTGGTTAACAGGACAAATTCCTCATCCTGATTGCCCGAAACCGGATTGTAGTCCCAGCCGATAATCGAGACGACGGCGTTGGTGGGTTGGGCGAGCGGAATGCCGGCGTTGCTGGTCTTGGTGATGCCGATGGCCAAGGCCGTATTGGTGACGCTGTGCTTGCCATAAAAATGATTCCGGCGGTTGATAAAGAAATCATTGAGCAAAATGTTCACGCCGTTGGTCACGTTGATCCCCGGATCAAAATTGCACTGGCCACCTACGCCAGGCCAGCCCCACCAAGCGCGATCCACCGCTGCGTCGGAGATAAGCGGGGTCCGCCACTGAAGGATCTTTTGCTCCGCCGGCGACGTGCCGGCGGGCGTGCCCGGCGGTTTGACGTAGGCGTCCAACATCGTGCGGGTGCTCCGGCGGAACATTTCCCGCGTCTGCGGCACCTGGAAGATAAGATCATACATGCCGTTCCAACCGCCGCCGTTGGAGGGAATGGCCTGTGATGAGCCATACATGGGGAAACTTTTCACGTCGTCGTTGGTTGCTTGGATGCCAGCATAGACACTGGCATCCATGTAAGCGGCACCCCAGGAAAGGTTCTGGTCGTAGGGCAGGATGCGCCAAAGATCATCGCCGTCGTTGTCATGGTAAAGCGCCATGCCGGCCCAGACGTCGTCGTTCTGATGCGTGAACCGCGCCGCCACCATGTAACTGATGACTTCCGTCAGATCCAGCCGGTCGAGCAGATTGGTCCATTTCTGGCCCGCAGACAGGGCGGGTGCCAGCGCATTGATCAGGTTGTTGTAATCGGTGTTGTCCTCGGTCAGTCGGGTTTTCTTTTCAAAGTTGCCTGTGCTGTAACCGCCGGGCTGCGCCGTGCCGACGTTGGCGTAATATGCGCCGGCCGGGTTGTAGCCGATGCGTTCGAGCATTTCGGTTTCCTGCACGTCGGTATGGTTGGCTAGTTCATAAAAAGCCCCGTTCAATTGCAGCCGCATCGGGGAATAAAACGGTGGCGGCACCCCCACTTGATCATCCAGCCAGTAGCTCAGACGGGTGCGGAGGTAGGTCGGATCCGGGTATTCTGCCACGAACGAAGTCTTGGTGATGCGTTTGGCAGAATTGTCGTAGTGGAACGGATGCTCCTTGTTGAAAGAAAGCCGGTGAGATTTCTTGTAAAAACCCGCCGTGCTGTTGCCGCGTAGGCTCATCCGGATATTGTCGTAAAACTCCCCGTCAAAATACGCCGACACGCGCCCGCCGGCATCGGAATCCGCGCCGGTTTGCGAGGTCCATCCACCCGGCCCGGTGCCGGGTTGCAGCACGGACGTCGGTGCGAACAGGTGCAAAATAGGAATGCTGCTGGTAACGTAATTGGCCTGGATGACCGTGCCCAGATATTCCGCATAGTTGGTGGGATCGAGAAAAAATGGCCAGCGTGAGGTGCGCGAGAGCGAATCCGCCGCTGAGAAATACCAGCGCACCATCTGGCCCGCTGAATAATTTGTCTTGGCAATGACCGCGCCGTAAACGCCGTCGCCCGCCGCGCCGTCGCCGTGCAGTCCGTCATCCAGCATCCGGGTGGCGTTCGTGGCTCCGAACATGACCCGCCAATACAGCATCACGTTCGTCACCGGAGCAAACGCCTGCGTCACGCGGCAGGTGATGGTGAGGCTGTCGTTGGTGCCGGGCAGTTGGGGAAAGAAGTCAGCCTTGGTCATGATGGGGCCAAGGTCTTTGGCCCCGACACTGTTCGTGGTGCCCGGTGTAGGCACCACAAAATATCGGGCCTGGTCGAGGTAGCCAAAACTGTCCAGTTCCAATTCCGCCGACAGCAGGAAATTGCTGTTGGCGGCGGATAGGTTCAGCCCTTGAAACGCGAGCACGTTCGTGCCGGCCCGGAGCGCAGAAATCGCGGCAGTGATGTCGAACGATTCATTGGTCAGCGCGGCGGTTCCGTTGTGCATGCTGGTGGCGGTGGAATTCCAGTCCAGTTCCGACAGCGCATTGCTCGCAGCCACGGGCGTGCCGTTCAGATAAGCCTGAAAACCGTCGTCGAACTTCATCCGCAGAACCGCCTGATAGATATTGAACGTGTTGGTCAGCACAAACGGCAGGCGGAAATAGGCGCTGGCATTCACGTTCGACATGGCCGAACGGAGGTCGGTCTTGATGAGCGGGGCATAGGTGCCTGCGCCAAACCCAATGCCGTTTGTTGCCTTCGTCCAGGAGGCGTCGTTGAAAGAATTGGAAACCCATGATTGTGCCAGACCTCCATTCAATGGAACTTGCACCCGTCCCACGCTGCCATTGGTCACGTTCAGGACGGAGGAATAATCCACGGAAAAGCCATACGACACATCGGTCACCTGCGGCGGATAGGTCGGGGAAAACTGCGTGGCGATGGAGCCGTCGGGCCGGACGAGCGCAAGGTATTCGCCGTCGGGATCGAGCTTGAAGTTGGTGTGCAGTGTCTTGCCGGCCGTGTGGCGATCACGATTGGATGCGAAAACGATTATGTGGGCGCCGGGAGGGAGGTTGGTGGCGGGAAACCGCCACTTGAACAGGTTGCCATTGGTGTCCGTGAGCGACCAGTTGTAAAGATTGACGTTCGTGGGGCCGGTGTTGGCCACCTCGATCCAATCCTCGGAATTGTCATAATCATCCAAGAGCGTCTTGGAATTGCTGGCCATGAACTCGCTGATAATGGGGCCGTTTTGCGCCCAAAGGGAGACCATGGTGAAGAGGGCGAGGCAGCCGACAATGAAACGCTTCATAATTGATAACGATCAATGGACGAGGATGTACTTCCAGCGGGGGGGCATGATGTTAAAATATCACGTGTGTCCAAATTTCCAACAGTTTATTTAATGTAGCACGTATTACTGACACGGTCGGCAAAACCACGGAAAACCACGCCCGCCGCAGACTCATGCTGTTGCGGAAATGGCACAGGCTTCCCGGCAATTCGTGACGCACGCCGTGATGACGCTGGCTCGTCGGACAGCCTACTGGCCCCGATCATTGTGATATTGAAGCGGCTTTTGTCACCTGATTGTAACCCGTTCGCAATCTGATTGCCTTGAGCTCATGGTTGATTGGTCTCCATGAGGACGTGCAAACATTTCCGATATCAGCTCCCCCGGGAAATGGCCGACGAACTCCGCGACGCCGATCCGGAGCCTTGCGACGTTTGCGATGCGATGCCGCACCGTCAGTGGGCGGGGCAGGAAGAATTTCAAACTCCATCCCTGCGACTAAAACTTTCCAGGCGCAAAGCGCATGCTGCTCAAAATGGACAGCGGTTGGGATGGGGCTGGTGGTTCCGCTGGGCTTTCAGCGAAACCTAAAATGCATTCAAGGCCGCGATGGCTCGCGGCCTTGAATGCGTTGGTTGAAATCACTTCGCCAGTGCGCGGCAGAACTTGTCCCTGCGGGCGGGTTCCTTTTCGAGGTTGGGCATGTTCGTCGCGTAAATGGGGCAGTCAATAGCATCGCAGTATTTAGGCGGGTTTTTGAATTGCATTGCGCCAACAGAGGTGGGCCACCTATTTTTGACCGATGCACGGTTTCAAGTCTGGCAAGGCTTGGACAAAAAGCGCAATACTATTGCCCCCTTTACAATCTCCTTTTATGAACACCGCTCGACGCTTCGTGAAACACGCCATTTCTCCGCTTGCCTGGGGGCACCCGGTCGCGAAATTGATATTGGGTATCGCCTTGTTCCTGCCATGCCTCCCCCTCGCGGCGGCGGATTGGGAAATCCTGACCACGCCATCAAGTGACGCGGATTGTGTCACGATTGTCGGAGGTAAAAGCGACGCGGTGATCCTCGTGGATGCGAACGATTATCCGGCTGTCCAACTCGCGGCGAATCTCTTTGCGGACGATGTCCAGCGCGTGAGCGGTCATCGCCCGGTCGTGAGCAATGCTCTGGCGGGTGCGCCCCAAATGGTGATCGTCGGAACGCTCGGCCACAGCGCGTTCATAGACAAGCTGGCCGCCGGCGAAAAACTGAAGCACCTCGATAAAATTAAGGGCCGCTGGGAGGCAACCCTTGCGCAGGTGGTGGAGCAGCCGTTTCCCGGTGTGGAGCGCGCCCTCGTCATTGTCGGCAGCGACCGGCGCGGCGCGGCTTATGGGCTGATGCAACTCTCGGAAAAGATTGGCGTTTCCCCGTGGTATTGGTGGGCGGATGTCCCGGTCCGGCAACACGACGCGGTGGTGATAAAAGTTCCCGCGCCGCAGGTGGACGCGCCGGCCGTGAAATTTCGCGGCATTTTTATCAATGACGAAGATTGGGGTCTTTACCCGTGGGCGAAAGAAACCTTTGATCCCGGCTTCAAAAACATCGGCCCGAAGACCTACGAGAAAGTTTTTGAACTGATGCTGCGCCTGCGGTTGAATTACATCTGGCCGGCCATGCACGCGTGCAGCACGGAGTTCGGCTCCGTGCCGGAAAATGTCCGGCTCGCGGACAAGTTCGCCATCATCGCCGGCGCGTCGCATTGCGAGCCGATGCTCTGCAATAACGTCAGTTGGAATGAAAAAGAAAAGGGACCGTGGAACTACAGCCTCAACCACGACCCCATCCACGCTTACTGGGAAGACATGGTGAAAGCCCGCAATAGCGAAGAAGCCGTCTGGACACTGGGCATCCGCGGCATCCACGACGCGGGGATGCAAAGGCCGCCCAACGACATGCCGGGCAAAATCAATTTAGTAACCAAGATATTCAGTGAACAGCGCGCCTTGCTCGACCAGCATGTCACCAGACAGTGGGGACCGGTCGCACAATGTTTTGTGCCTTACAAGGAAGTGCTGCCGATCTACGACGCCGGGTTGAAAGTGCCGGAGGACGTGACGCTCGTCTGGGTGGATGACAATTTTGGATACATCCGCCGCCTGGGCACCCCGGCGGAACGGAAGCGCCCCGGTGGCGCGGGTGTCTATTGGCACTTGTCCTACTACGGCGGCCCGCATTCTTACACCTGGATCAACACCACCGCCCCCACGCTCATCTGGGAGGAATTGCACAAGGCGTGGGAAAACAAGGCGCGCACCCTCTGGGTGATCAATGTGGGAGACCTCAAGCCCATGGAAATCGGCACCGACTATTTCTCGCGGCTGGCCTGGAATCCTGATGGATTCAGCCTCGGCGCGCAACGGATGTTCCTCCACGATTTCTCGGTGAAAAATTTCGGCGAAAAGTCCGCGCCAGCAATCGCGGATTTCCTGATGGAGTTTTACCGGCTGGGGACCGTCCACAAACCCGAGCTGATGAACCGTGAATGGGCGCTTTCGCTGCCGTCGGAACGCGCGGCGCAACTGGAGTCCGATTACAAGAACCTGCTCCAGCGCGAAGCGGCGCTTTCCCGCGCCATCCCGGCGCCGGCGCGCGATGCCTACACGGAGCTGGTCGGTTTCCCCGCCCGCGTCCTGGGCTCGACAGGCTTGATTTTCATGACGGATCGTCAAGCCCGGCAAGGCGCCGATGCCGCCGCCAGCGAGATCGAAATCGCGCGCCTGCGCAATGAGCTTGAGGCACAGGTGAAAAATTTCAACACGAAGGTTGCGGGCGGAAAATGGAACCACCTGATGCCCGGCCTCGTGACCGGACAAGACCTGACAAAATGGAGCAGCCAGGTGCGGTGGCCGTGGGGCGAAAAACCGGCTCAACCGGCCCAGCCTGCGAAAAATTCCCCCGGCCCGAACGAGCCTCCCGCAGGACAAGGCTGGCGCGATGCCGCCTCGGCGGACCGGCAGTCGTCGCCGGGCTCGGCGCGCTGGACCAGCATCGAAGGGCTGGGGCAAACCGGCCGGGCGATGGTGTTGCAACCCACGAGCATGGAAACTTCATGGAAAGACGGTGATGAAAACGCGCCCGCCCTCGAATATGAATTCAAGTCCCATGGCGGTGCTGCGGAGGCGTTTGTGGATTTCCTGCCGACGTTCCGCATTTACCCGGGCCTGAAGCTGCGCGTCGCCGTGAGCGTGGATGACCAAACGCCGACGCTGGTTGAAGTGCCCGGCTCCAGCGGTGCGGAAAATGAAAACAGTCCCATCCGAAGTTTCGCGGTTCAGAACAACTACACCCGCGTGCGCGTGCCGCTGCCGGGCCTCGCCGTCGGCCAGCACACCTTCAAAATCCGCGCCGTTGATCCTGGCGCGGTGATTGATCAGGTGTCACTGCCATAGGCTTTCGCAGGCTGTATTGGGCGCACTTATTTATTCCGTTGCCGGAGCAACTCCTTCCGAGGTTTGGCGGATTCGCTTCGTAAGGGGGGGCACCCATTAGCATGAGCGGTCAATAGTATTGTGCCAACGTGTCTAACTGCCAGGCCTCGGTCATGCACGGACTATTCCTATTTAAAAACAGCTGCAATTTTATTGGAAACGCTCTATTTCTCCACCACGGTTTGTCCCAGATGAAAACGGTCTTTCAGGCGGAGGTCGCGGGACGAGCTGCCGATTTGGATCTGGTAGTCACCGGCTTCGGCCACCCAGCCGGCTTTCGCCGGGTCGAAGAAGGCGAACGCGCGTTGATCGAGCGGGAGGCTGACGGTTTGTTTTTCGCCGGGCTTCAGAAACACTTTCTTGAAGCCTTTCAGCTCGTTCTCCGGCCGCGGCAGGCTGGGATTGTTTTCGTGAACGTAAAGCTGCGCCACTTCCGCGCCGGCCACCTTGCCGGTGTTTTCGATTTCAAACTGTGCCGTCACGATTCCGTTGGTGCCAGCGGCCGGAATCAGTTTCAGATGGGAATACTTGAACGTCGTGTAGCTCAAGCCGAAGCCGAACGGAAATTCGGGTTCAATTTTCTTCGCGTCGAACCAGCGGTAGCCGACGAGCAATCCCTCCTTGTAAAACAGCGTGCCGTTCGTGCCCGGATAGGTGCCGAGCGCGTGCGCCGGTGAATCGGAAAGTTGCTTGGGATAAGTCACCGTGAGTTTGCCGGACGGATTCACCTCGCCGAACAGGATGCCCGCCAGCGCGTGACCGCCTTCCATGCCGGAATAATGCGCCTGCAACACCGCCGGCACCTGCGTCAGCCACGAACCGAGTTCAATCGCCGGGCCGGACACCAGCACCACAATCGTCCGCGGATTCGCCTGGACGATTTGGCTGATCAATTCATCCTGACCATACGGCAGACGCAGGCTGGCTCGGTCCCAGCCTTCATCGTCTTGATAGCGCGTATGACTTAAGCCGGCAATGACGATGGCCACGTCGGCCTGACGCGCGGCGGCCACGGCTTCGGCCACCAGATTGGGGCCGCCGCCATTCCTGCCGTAACCGGCGGAATACGTCACGGTCGCCTTGTCGCCGACCAACTGTTTGATGCCGTCGAGCGGGGTGATTTCGTAAGGCGTCTTGACGCCGGCGCCGAAGAAGCCGTTGGCGTTGTGCCGGATGGCATTCTCGCCGATGACGGCCACGGATTTGAGGCCGGCCAGGTTGAGCGGGAGAGCCTGATTATTATTTTTCAGCAGCACCAAGGCTTCCTCGGCGATGCGCCGCGCCACGGCCTGATGTTCCGGCGTGTTGAGAGAGCCGGACGGACGCGGGTCCAGAACTCCCGTCGCAATCATCACGCGTAGGCTGCGGCGGACTTTGTCGTCGAGGAGCGATGCCGGATATTCGCCCGAGCGGATACCGTCGAGAAACGGCTGGGCCAGGAAAAATTTACTGTAAGCCGACGGATCTTCCGAGCCGACCAGAGTGCCCATTTCCACGTCTAATCCGCCGCGCACCGCCTCGGCGGTGCTGTGGGTGCCGCCCCAGTCCGACATCACGAAACCGGGGAATTGCCATTCACCTTTGAGCAGGCGGTTGATGAGATAGTCGTTGTAAGCACAGTTTTCGCCGCGCAGTTTTGAGTAAGCGCCCATCACGGACCAGACGTGCGCCTCTTTGACAGCGGCCTCGAACGGCGGTAGATAAATTTCGCGCAGCGTGCGTGCGTCCATGTCCATGTTGATGGTTTCGCGTCCCTGTTCCTGGTTGTTGCCGACGAAATGTTTGATGCACGCGGCCACGCCGTTCGATTGCAGTCCCTCGACATAATTCACTCCGAGCCGGGCGTTCAGGTAAGGATCCTCGCCCAGGTATTCGTAAATGCGCCCGCACAATGGCGTCCGCGCGATGTCCACAATCGGCGCGAGCATCACGTCCTTGTCGCGCGCCCGTGCCTCGCTGCCGATCACGTCGCCGTAAGCCGCCGCCAGGTCCGTGTTCCAAGTCGAGCCAAGCGCGCTCAACACCGGCAGCCAGGTGGCGTAATCATCCGTGCGCCCCGCCGAGTTCCACGAATACGGCCCGACGTCCTCGCGCACGCCGTGCGGGCCGTCATCCACCCAGCGCCGGGGAATGCCCAGGCGCGGCACGGCCGCCGTGGAAAATTTGGAATCGGCGTGAACGATGGAAATTTTTTCCTCCAGCGTCATCTTCGAGAGCAAGTCATTCACGCGCGCCTCCAACGGCTGCTTGGCGTCTTGATAAATCGGAGTCGGTTCAGCCGCCACACCCAGCAAAGCGCCCGCCGCTGAGACAAAGATGAACAAGGGCAAAAATGATAATTTCATGGAAGCGGGAATGATAGGGAAGTGGACGCGGAGAAGCATGTCATTAAAACGCACTACCAACCGTTTGGAACACATAATCCGCGATGAACGGTGCGAACCGCCGTGCCTTGCATTGGAACTGGTGGAATGTGACTTGATTTTTGGAATGATTCAACGCTCTGGAAATTCAGTGCATCAGTGTCCATCGGGCGAGTTCGGATTGCACCAAAGACGGTTGCGGCCGGGGCAGGCCATGTCCTGACGCCATTGGGTCAGTTTTACGTAACTGACTGAGCCGTCAAACGCCGCCTGCACGCCGCCCGCCAGGTGCCGGCCGCTGACGCCTTCCGGCGGATAGTTTGCGCCGTCATTGAAATTGATGGGCTCGGTTTCATCCGTTTCCCAGAACGCGCAGTCGTCCGGCTGCATCCGTGCGAGTTGGGCGGACGGATGATTACAACTATAGCCAACCACGGCACCATTCATGGCATAACTCGAAATTTGTTGTGGGCGTTCCATGTCCCTCTGTTGGTTCTCTGACCAATGCACCATCTGAAGATGATCACTTGGGCAGGCATAGATTTTTTCGCTACGCATCGCGGGCCAGAGTTGGCCGGTCTTTGGGTCGAAATCAGCGGGGCCGGGTGTGTAAAGCCAGCCCGCAACTTCGCCATTGCCGTCGTCCCAGTTTGCCAAAGGCAGCACGTCGCCGCCATCCGAAGCGTAAATATGCATGGCCACCATGATCTGTTTAAGGTTGTTGAGGTCGGTGGCCTTGCCGGCCTGATTCTTGGCCTTGCTCAACACGGGCAAGAGCAGGGCGGCCAGAATGCTGATGATGGCAATGACCACGAGCAACTCGATGAGCGTGAACGCGCGTCGTGTGGGCATGGGCTCTGCGTTTCGATTCATTGTATAGGTGCCGTTGAGCTACTGCTGCGACTGATAGAGCTGCGCCACTTCTTCCGGCGAAAGCCCACGGTTCCACATCATCGGCTCGTCAATCATGCCCCGGAAAGAGACGCCCAGATCGTCTTCCTTCGGGTCCAGGTTCGAGCGGTTGCAGCCGATGACAAGATTGAAGTCCGAAACGCCGAGGTGTTCTGATTTTTCCCACCGGCGCTTGGCTTGGTATTTGCCATCCACATAGACCACTTCCATGCGTCCATCGAAGGTGGCGACGATGTGATGCCATTTCCCGTCATCCACGCGATTCTGTATCATGAGCGCATGATTCCCCGGGCCCATCTCCAAGGACACCTGGCCGTAATAATTCCGGCCTTGGTCATCCCCGGCCACGCTGATGGCAAACTGTTTGGTGTAGGATTTGTCGAAAATGCGCCGCCAATAATGATCTCCAGTCTTGGTCTTGATCCAGGCAGACAAGGTGAAGTGCTCGGGATTCAGCGATTTTTTATTCGGCACCACAATCTCATCGCCATCCGCGGTGAATTCATACGCGCCGCCCTTTTTGCCCTCGGCCACCCAGCGCACGCCGGAAGCCTTGCCGTTATTTTTGGCGCTGCTGATGTCGGTGACTTTTCCGCCTAGTTCCTCGTTGTCAAAGGTGTAATGTAATACGAGTCCATCGTTCAGACCGGCGGCGGCAGTTGCTGGCTTCGACGACGTCGTCACCACCGCAACAGAAACCCCGACCACGGCTGAAGCGGTCAGAAGAATGGCGGCTTTATTTGCCAGCAACGCTTTGAATCCCGCCAGCAACCCGGATGAATTGGCGCCGGCGGCCTTGGCAAGCGATGCCGCCGTTAAACCCGAAACCAGCCCGGCAGGCGCGGCCTGAACCGCGTTCGCCGAAAGCGCCAAGCCAATGACCGCGCACGAAACGGTGACTCCCCGCTGGGCAAAGAACGACCGCAGTTTTTCAACCGCCCGATCCACACGACGCTGAACGGTGTCCTCACTCAACGCGACCGCCGCGCTGATGTCACGCCAGTTCTGGTTCTGGAAAAAGCGCAGGACGACCAGGTTTTGTTCCTCTGCGTTCAACGCGGTCATCGCTTCATCGAGGTCGGATTCGATGTGCTTCCACGAGGCATTGTCTTCGGGTTGTGTTTGCATGGTGGCTTCGGTTTCGAGCCGGCGGCGGGTCTGTTCGGAGCGCACCGTGTTGGCGGCCTGGCAGTGGGTGACACGATAAAGCCAGCCGGGCAGGGCGTTGCCTTCGCGGAGGGTTGGTGCCTTCCGGGCGAGTTGGATGAAGACGGATTGGGTGACATCCTCAGCCAGCGCGGCATCGCGTACCATTCGCAACGCGGTGGAGTAAACCAGATTGACGTGGTTTTTCACCAAGCCGGCAAAGGCCGCGTCCGAGTGGTGCTGCACAAATTCCCGCAGTAATTCGGCGTCGTTCATACTTTTCAGTTAGTATGTCACGGCCCGAATGGGAATTACCGCAAGAAAACGTGGTTTAAGACAGTTTGGCGGCCTGGCAGGTCATCGTGGCGGCGTGGGTGTCAATCCGCATCCGGGGCGGTCGTTTGCAGGCGCGCCAGATCCTGCATTTCCTGTGAACTGCCGGGGCTTCCGCCGCTGAAGTAGCTGTCGTCAGGCAAGCGGCCTTTCCATTTCCAGTATTCGGTGTGCCCGTCGGCGAAAGACAGGACGGTGCCATTCTGATGCCGCCAGCCGGGAAAGTTCAGCCAGTCGTTCATTTTCGACGAGTAGAGAAAATTTCCGTCGTCAATGGACGCACTGTCCTCATCAATAAAGGTGAGCGTCTTCGAGGCGTTTCGGATTTCCGTGGTCCGGTGCAGCGGCGTGACATTGTAATTGGTATTGTCCGGGCTGCCCGCCATGTAGCCGCTCAACGAAAAACTGCGCAAACGATCGGCGCCGCTGCCCTGAACCCGGCTTCGATCCGCTGGACAGTGATAAACGCTCACGTTTTTCACGAGTGAATAAAGCGTGCCGGAGGTGATCGTCGCCGGATCGGCGTCCACGGTGCAATTGCCGGTGACCCATGAATTGGTCGTGCTGCGCGGCACGGAGGAAACGGAGGTGTCCACCTCGTTCAACGGCAGCCGGTCGTTGCCATCGCCGGCATACATTTCCCAGGCCAGTCCGAGCTGTAGCTGGTTGTTCAGGCAGGTGACGCGATAGGCGCGTTCCTTGGCGCGGGACAATGCGGGCAACAGCAGTGCCGCGAGAATCGCAATGATGGCGATGACGACGAGCAATTCGATGAGCGTAAAACCGGGCCGGCACCGCCTGATATTTGGCCAGCAGCAGGGCCGGCTGGCGCGCCGCATTCCCTTGTAAGCCGGAGATCCATTGATGGTTTTCATTTTCCCTATTGTAGTCGACAGTCCTGTCGGTGAATCGTTACGAAGAAAAACCATGTTTCTTTCGTAGCCGTGCCGTTGAGGACGCACTGCGGCGGGGATTTTGTTCAACCGCCTTTTATAAGATATGTCCACCAGGCGGCAAAAGCGGACAATTATTTTGTCTTTTCGACCACGAGCATTTCGATGGGCATGTTGGTGGGAACAAGTTCAAGGCCAAGTTTGCCAAGCGCTTGGTTCACTGTATCCCAATCGTGATTCTTCAAGTCGCTTTCTGTGCAATTCAAATCAAAATCGAAACGTAAATCGAAACCGAAAAAATCCGTGAGGCTGGTCTGGTCAAAGACTGGAACCCCGGCCTTGTCTTCGATGGCGTAAGCCAGGTTCGACATGCCTTCATGCCAGCCATGGAATCCATACGGCTTGGTGAAAAGGCCGTTGCCATGGTCCTTGTCATTGCGCTTCAAACCGGGCGCATTGGGATATTTAACCTTGAGCAGCCAAACGTCCGCATCGCGCGTCTTGATTTTGCCCACGACGCCGAATTCCCGTTTCACCTCCGCTTGCAACGCCTTTTCGTTTGCCCATGGGCCATACGGCAGGCAGGCGATGTAATCATACCGGTTGGTAGGCAGGCTGGCGGAGAAAACAACCCTGGCCGGGGTGATATAACCGTAAGTGGAAGCCACGACGTTTTGCGCGCTAACTCCCGTGCCGATCAATTTGCCGTGTATTATGGCCCAGCCGGGCTTGTGAAATTTGCTGGGCAGAATCCTGACTTGCGGCGGTTGGCTCACCTGCTCATCCATGATCACATCTTCCTTGCCCTGCCAAGGTAGCGATGAATAAGTCCGATGCGCCTGGATTTCTTTGACAGCGATCGTGGTGGTTCCGGCGGCAAGCAACATGCTGGCCCCGACAACAACTGGCGTTTTCGCTTTTGTCCATGCCATAATTTTCAATGCTCCTTTGATGAGGGTTAAAGTTGAACCACTGGCCGCAACGCCCTTTGTCATTGCAACCAAAGTGACTGATTTTGCCAAGCCCACCGGCGCGGCTTGGACGGAATTGGCGGAAATCGCCCCGGCGATGATGGCCGTGGTCGCACTCACGCCGCGTTTCGTAAAAAATTTTCGCAGGTGTTCCAGCGCGCGGCTCACGCGTTTCTGCGCCGTGTTCTCTTCCAAGCCCAATGACTTTCCCACTTCGGCAATGCTCTTGTTCTGAAAATACCGCAGCACCAGCGCGTCGCGCTCGGCTGTGCCCAGACCGGCCATCGCCTCGTCGAGTTGCGGCGATAATTCACGCCAGAGATTGTCCGTCGCGGGTTCTTCGATCTGGGATTGCATGAACGCCTCCTGTTCGCGCCGGACGCGGCGCGCTTCCGCCCGTTGCAGATTGGCCGCCGTCAGCCGCGCCGTGTGGTAAAGCCAGCCGGGCAAAACGGTCTTGCGATCGAGCGCCCCGGCCTTGCGCGCCAAAATGACAAACACCGCCTGCGTGATGTCCTCCGCGTGCTGCGGATTGGCCGTGTGTCGCAGCGCCACGGAATGGACGAGGCCAAGGTGCCGCTGCACCAGCGCGGCAAAGGCTTCTTCGGTGCTGTCACGGGCGAATTGTTCCAGCAACCGGTCATCAGGCACATCGGTCATTCACCAATTATATGTGCGCCGACACCGGAATCTGACAAACTATTTTCAGTGTTTCGCCCGCTCGACCACGAGCATTTCAACGGGCAGGTTGGCGGGGCATGATTCTAAAACACGCGGGCACCACACTCAAATCCGGTGTTGATCAGCGGTCTGCGCGATTGAAAACGACTGGCGTCTGTCCGCCACCTTGAATCCAGTTTCCCGCCAATTCCGTGTTGCCTTTGCGCACCTCGCCTTGGAACATGCCAGCTCCGGAGGCAACCTCCAATTTCACTTCGGGCGGGTTGTAAGTAACCGTCATCGGCTGGCCGAGCCAAGGCGAAGTAAGATTGTCCAATTCAGCGCGGAAAGTTCCGGGAGACGTTTCGGCAATTCTGATGGCCAAACGCACTTCGTATCGTCCGCTGCCTATGGCCGACTTCCAAGTGCCCTGCAAATCCGAACCGGTTCGCGGGGTATATTCGCTTTTGGCCAGCGGCTCCGGCGTGGCATCGGGCGAGACTGTCCGTTTCAACAGCATCGTCGCAGATAAGTTTCCCCTCCGCTGCGTGGCGGCGATTTCCTTTGCGCCTGCCCGCAACTTCCCCTCAAAGACGAAATCTTGGCCCACGGCAAATCGCACTGAGGGATAATCATAGGTGAACTTCGTGACCCGAAAGGGATCCGGCGCAGTGTCAATGAACACGCCCGTGGCGGTATAGGTGCCGTTCGTTTTGAAAAACTGGAACACGACGCGACTCCGTGCTTTCTCGCCCTGCAACACCCCCTGCGTGCCCAGGATTTCCGCCGTGCCTTCCCAAGCGCCTTGAATGTCGGGCGGAGACGCCGCCCGAATGGCGTGAATTGTTTTTACCGTCAGGGTGGTTGTTCCAACGGCGAGCAGCAAACCTGCGCCCACCACAACTGCCGTTTTTGCTTTTGTCCAGGCCATAATTTTCAATGCTCCTTTGATGAGGGTTAAGGTTGAACTGCTGCCTACGGCGCCTTTCAAGGCCGCCGTGGCCACGATTTTTGAAGCCAGTTCCGCCGGCGCAGCCTGCACGGCATGCGTTCCCAGCGAAACCAGCAGGGCGGCGGTGGAAACCTGAATGCCGCGTCGGACAAAATAGTCGCGGAGTTTGTCGGTGGCGCGATTCACCCGTTTTTGCGCGGCGTCTTCCCGCAGGTCGAGCGCGTCCGCCACTTCCCTGACGGTGCGGTTTTCAAAGAAACGCAGCACGATGGCGTCGCGTTCCTTTTGGCTGAGCCTCGCCATGGCTTCCTCCAGCAGCGGGCTTAACCGATGCCAGGAAGCGTTAGGTTCAGATTGTTCGGAGAATTGCATAAACGCCTCCTGTTCGCGGTGCTGACGCCGGATGGCGGCCCGCTGGAAATTGGCCGCTGTAAGCTGGGCGGTCTGATACAGCCAGCCGGAAAGAATCGTTCCCCGGCGGAGGCTGCGCGCCTTTCTGGCCAGGATGATGAAAACGTTCTGCGCGACCTCCTCGGCTTCCGGCGCATTTCCCAACCGGCGCAAGGCGGCCGAATAGACCAGGTTGACGTGCCGTCGGACCAGCGTGGCAAAAGCCGCCTCGGAACCGCTCGCGGCGAATTCCCGCACCAAGTCCATGTCATCGGCGTGCATTTTCCCCATTATGTGCGCCGGGGCGACAAAAGCGGACAGGAATTTTTGAAATCGCTTTGGCGCTGGTTATTTCGCCTTTTCGACCACGGGCATTTCAACGGGCAGGTTACACCTGTCCGCCGACGGAAACCACTGTCATGGAAAAGGAAACCGAAATATTCCGCGCGTTGAAACCGAAGCGGTCTTACACGTCCTCAATTGCCACCACCGTGACATGAATCTTTTCGTTCAAGGGCACATTCGAGGTTTTTCCATTTTGATTAACCTTCAATTGCATATCCACGTCGTTCATGTTTTCAACCGCCATTCCCAGCTCCGGGTCGAACCAAATGTCGCCGGAGACTTCTCCCTTTTCGAGTCTTATGCGAAGCGCGGGAGCATCGGGGCTGGAGTCGGATGAAATCGTGCCCGTAAACACAATATGCATGCATTTGCGATCGGCCCGCCGTTCCCAATTCTGGAAGGCACATTTGACATCCACGTTGAGATTGCCGACGTTGCTGGGATACTTCAAACTGACTGGCCAGCGGTCACCCAGCTTCACCACACGGCGCGGCACGGTATCCTCCCCTTGCGAGCCATATTTTTCGAGCGCAAGTTCATTGAACAAATCCTTGAACCCAGCCTGTTCCTTTTGGTTGTTCCCCGCCACCCGGGTCAGCAGTTCCTGATACCCGTTCATCTTCTCGACTTTGCCGTTGGCGTCGGTGAAATACTCAAGACGGGCGCCGATCATTTTACGCAACCGCGCCCCAACCGGATTCGCGGCATCCTGGGTCGGGACCTGGGAGGAATTTGCATAGAGCACTTTGCGATCTGCGAGACTGACCTCCAACGCGACACTCTCGAAAACCAGTTGCAGTTGCCAACCGCCGTTGTCGAGTTGCTTGACGGGCAGGAATTGGAAGTCCACGGCTTGCTTTTGCACCTGTATCGCCGGTTTCGTTTGCCCCGGGACTGGTGCGTCCATGGTTTGGATGTTTTCCATGTGCATCGAGTATTTCTTGCCGACCTGCCATTTGGTTTCCATCACAACCGGAGTGCGTTCAGCGGCGGAACCCGTCGGGGCCGCTGATTCCTTGATAACCACCACGGTGGTGCCGGTTGCCAGAATGATTGCCGTTCCAACGGCGACTGCCGTTTTTGCTTTGGTCCATGCCATAATTTTCAATGCTCCTTTGATGAGGGTTAAGGTTGATGCGGAAGCCGTCGCGCCTTTGGCCAATGCGGTGGCCGTCACGGCCTTTGCCAGTGCTGCCGGGGCGACCTGCACGGAACAGGCTGAAATGGCGCCGGCCAGAATCGCGGTGGTTGAATGAACGCCGTGTTTGGAAAATATTTTTCGCAGCTTTTCCAGGGCGCGGCTCGTGCGTTTGCGTGCCGAGTCCTCGCTCAAGCCCAGTGAGCCGCCGACTTCGGCAAAGGTTTTCTTCTGGAGGAAATGCAGCACCACGGCCTGACGGTCGGTTTCGCCGAGTTGGATGAGCGCCTTGTCCAGCAGCGGCGAGATGAGTTCCCACGCCGGATCGGTCTCGGTGGATTGGATTTCGGATTGCATGTGGGCCTCCTGTTCGCGTTGCGCGCGACGGCGTTGACTTTTGAGGGCATCGGCAGCAGCGAAGACGGCAGTGCGGTGCAGCCACGCGGGCAGGATGGTGCGCGCGCCGAGCGAACCCGCCTTGCGCGCCAGAATGATAAACACCGCCTGCGTGATTTCCTCCGCCAGATGTGGATCCCGCGTCTGCCGCAGGGCCGAGGAATAGACCAGATTAACATGGCGGGCAACCAGCGTTGCAAACGCCTGCTCGGATTTTTGGCCGGCATACTCCCGCACCAAATCCATGTCGTCGGTCATCATTTACATATACATGGACGCCGAACCGAAAACCGGACAAGGTTTCCGAGTTGTTACGCGGCGGGAGTGTGATCCACCCACGTTGCTATTCTCCTTCTGCGGCTTGAGGGTGATCAGCACGGCATCGTTCTCACGGAGGTCGAGCTGCTGCGTGAATGTTCCGTCACGGCCGATCTTCACGGTGCGGGTGTCAATGGGCGCGCCGCTGTTCTTGGATTTGATTTCCGCCACCTGCGCCTGGGTGAGTTGGTTGGGCGCGCCCAAATCGCGATAGGTGTCGTAGGCGTCGTTGACGCGGTAGCCGACCTTGTAAGTCTCCATCGTGTATTTGCCTTTCGGCAGGTGCGACAGGTTCAACGTGACTTTGTTTTTCGGCTGCGACGGCAAATCGCGTTTGTAAAAGACCTGATTGATCATGTTCCTACCTGGAAAGGTGTTGGTGAAATCCCAGACCAACGCCTGCACGCCGCCGTCCTGGTCGGCGCAAATCCATGAGGACGGATCGCTGTCCTTCAGTTCCGTCGGGCCGAGGTGGTTCAGGAATTGATACGCGTAATAGGACGGCTTTTTGATGTCCTGATAATTCATCAGGCCAAAGCCGCCGTGAAACGCCTCCCAGCGCGGGCCTGATTCCTCAAAAATGTCCGTGAACGTCCAGTAGGACATGGACTGCGCGGCGTCGCCGCATTTTTTGAGCTTGTCCAGGATGTAAGCCGTGCTGTGATAGCTATCATGAAATGGATCGGCCGGCGTGTAGGAACTGCTCCATTCGGTGAAGTGGAGTTCCAACTTGGGAAACGCGGAGTCGGCAATCTGCTGCCGGACCATTTTCACTTCGCCGAAGATGGAGTTGGGGTTGCGGGAAAGCGCCGTGCCGTGGGTGGCGGTCTCATCCAGATAACCGCTTTCCACGCCGTAGGTGTGCGTGGAAACGAAATCCACCGGCGCTTGGTTGGTGTCGCAGAAATGAGTGAATTCCTTGACCCAGCCGCAGCCCGCCGTGCCCGGGCCGCCGACTTTGTAATCGGGGGAAACACTCTTGATGGCGCGGGCCGACGCAGCGTAGAGATTAAAATAATCCAGCTGTGAGCCGGTCCAAAATCCATTCGAGAGATTCGGCTCGTTCCAGACCTCGAAATACCACGTCTTCACCTCGGCGTCGCCGTAGCGATCTCTGACGTGCTCGACAAAAGCGCGGATGAAATTGGCCCACTTCGTCATGTCCTTGGGCGGCGTCACGTTGCCGCGATACCAGAAAATGGTCTTGGAGCCGCTGGCCAGCCCCTCAGGCATGAAACCCAGTTCCACGAACGGCTTCATGCCGATGCGGTGAAGAAAGTCGAACAGCTCGTCCATGTATTGCCAGTTGTATTCCGGCTTGCCGTTGTTATCGCGATAAACGCCCATGTCGTCATCGAACAGGCCGTGCATGCGGATGTATTGGAAGCCGCACTCGCGGTGCGCCTCGGTGAGCTGCCGCTGCCAGTCCGCGCGCAGCCCTTCATTCGCGCGGCCGGCACCGACGCAGAATTTAAACATCGTATTCAGCGGGCCGCTGGTTTGCTGGAGGTCGGCGGAGATGACCCGGGCGGTTTCGTTGGTGGTGGCGGCGGACAAACCCGCGGTGGCGAAGCTAGCCGCGAGGCCGAGGGCGAGACAACTGATTATTTTCATATTGATTTTTCGGGTCTTAAATATTGCGGATCGGCCGCCGGGCTTCACCGGGCGGACGCACCGGCGTTTTCCTGATTGCCGGCCAACGCGAACACGGCGTAGCTGTGCGGCGGCAACTGCGCGCTGAACGAGACGCGGGGCTCGGTGTTTTCATTCCGCCGGTTCCAGCCGCGCGCCGGCGGCAATTGGCCTTCCAGCGTTTCGCCGGTGACGAGATTTTTCAGTTTGGTGGAATTTCCCAGCGTGGAAATCTTCACATCCGCCGCCGTGGCTGAAAAATTTTGCACGATGAATGCGCCGTTGTCATACGCGAACAGCGCCACCTGCGCCGGGCCGTCCAGCCGCACCGGGAATCCGCGCAGCACATAATTTTTGATCGCGCCGATGACTTCCGGCGGCAGGGCGTAGAGGTCGTTGAAATTATCCGGCATCGTCCAGACGTAGAGGGTGCCTTTCGAATAGCGGTTCATCAGCAGCAGCGGAAAGCCGTTGCCGTTGGCCTCGGCCCGCACCAGCGACCAGGAATCGTTCGTCAGGAAATCAATTTCGGGAAACAGCACGTCGGCGTTGGTCTTGCCGTCGAGCGTGGAAAAATTGCCCGCGCCGAAGCCGCCGGCGTATTTGTGCGCGATGAATTTTTGGTCTGTCCAGCGGATTTCGGCGATGTCTTCGATGCCCTTGTCCTGCAACGCGTGCAGCAGGCCGGAGGTGATGACAACGGACTTGCCCGCGCGCAACTGGCCTTTGATTTTCGCCACGATGTTCGGGTCGGCCTTCGCCGCTTCGGTCAGCAAAACGAGATTTGCATTCGTCGGGAATTCCGGGCGCAGGTCAATCGGAATGCCGAGGTTGCCGAAGTAATTGTGCAAAAAATCCTCGCCGCTGGCCGACGGCGGGCGATAGCTGGCGATGCCGATGGGCTGGCCAAGCTGTCCGACAATTTTGTCCGCCTGTTCCAGCGAATAGCCGGCCACGCGCGCCCACGTTGGCGCAGCCATACTGTTGGTCATTTCAGAAAAATTGAAGCTGGTCGGCAGGTTTGCCCACGCGGCGCGGTCGCCAACTTCAAATGGCCGCGTCATGGCCGACCATTCAAAGATCGTGAACTCGCGCGCCTTGGCGAACATCGTATCCCAGACCTACTCGGCGTAGCGGTCGAGATAGCGCAGACTGTAAGTGTCCACCCAGCCGCCGCCGTTGCGGCCCGGCGCAATGTTCTCAAAGTAGCGGATGATTTCGTAGCTCTCGTATTGCTGCAAATGCTGGTCGGTCATCGCCGGATCGCGCGTTTCGGTGCCGGTGTGGATGCCGTCAAAAATTTTCGGTTCACGTTCCAAATCGAATCCCGAACCTTTGAAATGCTCATACCAGTTCGGGAACTTGATGACCATTTTCACCTTGGGATTCACGGCCTTGGCGGGCTTCACGATCAGGTTTTCCGCCGCGTCGTCCAGCAATTCCAGCCGGAACTGCGTCCAGCTCTTGTCGCCCTTGGCGGCGATGTCGGAATCGTTTTTCGTGGTGACGAAAAAGAAATCGTCCTGGATCACCTCGTCAAAATGCCGCGCGGCAAACTCCGCGGCTTTTTTGATGAAGGCGCGGTGCTGCGGGTCGGTGTAGCAAAACGACTGGAACTGCCCGCCGTTGTTTCTTTCCGACAACGCCATGCCGCCGGCGACCTGCACGCCGTGGTCGAGGAAGAATTTCTTCGTGCGCTCGGCCTGTTCGTCGGTGATCAGGTTCCAGTCGCGCTGCACCTCGATATAAACCTTGTCCACCTTCAACTGGCGGTGGATGCAGTCCCAGTCGGCCTGAAGCTTTTGCGGATTATCGAAGCTCTGGACGATGTTGATGGGGATGTAAACCGCGACGGTGAAGTTCGTGTATTGGCCGGCCAGACACGTCAAGCCGAAGACCGCCAGGACCGCTGTTAAAATCCGTTTCATAAAATCAATCTTTCCCCTCGTTGCCATAAATGATGCCGCGCCCGCTGGTTGCAAAATAGACCCGTCCGAAAATCCGCGGATCGCCCGTGACCTGCTTGATGCAGCCGAATTGATGTTGTTCGTCGTTGATGCGCGACCACGTTACGCCGGTGTTCACGGAGCAAAAAAGTCCCTCGCTGCCTTCGATGGTTCCGGCCAGATACAGTGTGGGGAATTTCTTTCCGCTGGCCGCCTTTCCGAATCCGAGCGAATGGGCGTTTTGCACCGCGCCTGCCTTCGTGAAACTGGCACCGCCATCCGTCGAGTGGTAAAGCCCGTTTTCGCCCAGCGCGAGCCAGAGGTCGCCTTCAAGTTCCGGAGTGGCGGACAAGACGGCCTCGCCGGGGCCGTCTGTCGGCGGAAAGGCCGCCGTCGTCTCCAAAAAACTGGACGCGCCGTTGGTGCTGGCCAGGATTTTCCCTGACCAGGCGTCAAAGGCATGAAATTTTGATGAATTCACCGGATCCGCAATCACGCGCAATCCGGGCGATGTCCCCAGGCAATTGGTCCAGTGGTGGCCGCCATCCACGGTGAAGCTCGGAACGCCATTGCGTGGCGTCCACACGATGGTTTCGCCATTCGCTGAAAGCGCGATCGTTCCGGCACCGCTGCGAGCGTCGGACGGTTCGGTGGGCAGCAGGTGCCAGGTTTTTCCGCCGTTCTGGGAGATGGCCGCGTGGGTCAAAGTTCCGCCGGTGCCGGTGCGGGCCATGATGGCTGGTTTTTTTGCCGCGAAGGCCAGGCTTTCCGTGTTGCCAAAGCGCGGGCCGGAAAAACTACCGTGCGCCGGTGAGGCGTCCAAATCATCGTGCCGGAAGCCGTCAATATCGCCCACGCCGCTCACCAGATGCGGTCCTTCCGGCGGGCTGATGAGCGCGAGCGGCACGGTTTCCTCCAAGCCTCGATCGGCGAAAATCCAGTCGGTTCGGCCGCCGGCATCGGCCGCCGTCAGATTGGTGCAGCACCAGAGGCCGTAGCCGGTCGTGAACCAGGCTTCATTGGAATCGGACGGATTGATGACGACGCTGCCCAGCCAGTGCGGCTTCCGTCCCGTCGTATAGGGCGCGAGGGAGTGGTCAAAACGGGCCGTGGCCAGCAGTGGCGCCCAACTGGCACCGCCGTTGGTGCTGCGGAAAACCTCATCCAGCGGCTTCCAGTGACAGAAGGTCGTGGCCAGCAGCACCTGCGGATTGTTGGCGTCCACCGCCACCGCGCCGTAGCCGAAGGGTTGCCCGTCATCCGCTGGTTTGACCGGTGTGATGTCTGTCCACACGTCGTTTTTTGGATCCAATTTCCAGACCGCTCCATCGGACATGAATTCAGGACCAGATTCCTTGCCGTAACTTAAATACAATTTCCCATCGGACGCCCGGACGATGTGGTTGGGCCGCAAACCAGACGGCTGGTTTGGCACCGGTTGCCAGGTGTCGCCGCCGTCCGTGCTGCGGAAAAGATTCGTTGCCGTGGTGGAAGCGGCCGCGTAAATCGCGGTTCCGTCAAACAGCACACACACGATGCCGGCCGGGCGGGGGCCAAAGCGAAAGCCCCGGGTAGCGGGTCTTGGTGCCTCGAAATTGGGAAAACTTTTCACCCGGCTCCACGTGGCGCCGCGATCCGCGCTTTGCCACAAACCATCACGGCGCGAGCCGAAGAACAGGATGTTGCCGTCATTGGGATTGACCACGAGGCGTTCGCCGTTGAAGCGGCCGGTTTCATTGCCGCCCATCTTGAACGGCACCTCGGTGCGCTGCCAGGTGCGGCCTTGGTTGTCGGAACGGAAGATGGCCGCCCGGCTACCGGCATAGACTCCCGCCGCCAGATAGACCCGGTTGGTGTCGTTCGGGTCCAGCGCCAGGCTTTCGATGCCCGTGTAATCCATCGCGTCAAACGAATCGGTGAGGGGAATCCAGCGTCGCGCCGAAGCCTCCCAGCGATACGCGCCGCCGACATCCGTGCGGGCGTAGAACCGATTTCCCCCCTGTGGATGCGTGATCAGGCCGGTGACAAATCCGCCACCGCCAATGACGGCGTTGCGCCATTGATACGGTTGCGCGGGGCCAGTGCTTTCAGCGAAAACTTCGCTCAAAACGCCGCAGGCCGCCGCCACGAGGACGAGTTTCCTTGCGAAAAAACTCAATGGGAACGAACGCTCCATGAGATTTTTCCGGCGAGCGGGTCGTTCACCAGTTTGAACGCACCATTCTGTTTCGTGAGGGTGAGTTCGCGCAGCTCCTTGTCGCCGGGCAGGAAAATGGAGCCTTGGGCGGTGGTCGCGTCCTGGGCGTAAACGACCAGTTCAATCTTGGACCAGTCCATCTGCGCCGTGCTTTGCGCCAGGGCGATGTGCGGCAGCACGGTGCCGTCGCGCACCAGAATGATTTCCGGAATTTGTCCGGCTTCGATTTTTTGCCAGCCGCCGGCGTAAGCCTTGCCGGTCTGGTAATCAATCCACGTTCCCGGCGGCAGATAGACATCGCGCGTCGTTTCGCCGGCGTGCATCAGCGGTGCGACGAGGATTTGCGAGCCGTAAAGGTATTCGTCGTCAATCTGCCAGGAGCCGGGGTCATTGGGGAATTCCACCAACAGCGCCCGCACCATCGGCAGGCCGCGGTCGGAAGAATCCTTGGCCTGCGCATAAACGTAAGGCATCAACTTGTATTTCAGCTCGTCAATGGTGCGGAATTTGTCCATGAATTCCTGGCCGTAGAGCCACGGTTCTTTTGGCGCGATGCCGTGGCAGCGGCTGTGCGAACTCAACATGCCGAACGCCAGCCAGCGCGCGAACAAATCCTTGTCCATGCCTTCCACCGAAGTCGCCGTGAAGCCGCCGACGTCATGGCTCCAGAACGAAAAGCCGCTCAAGCCGAAAGAAAGGCCGCCGCGCAGTTCCGCCGCCATGCCTTGATCGGTGCTTTCGGCGTCGCCGCCCCAATGAATGGGATAACGCTGGCTGCCAGCCCAAGCACTGCGCGCCCAGATGATGTTGTCGCCGGTTGTTTTCTTGGTGATTTCAGCGACGGCTTTGTTGTAGCGGAGCGGGAAATAGTTGTGCTCGTAGAAACCGGTGCGGCCGTTGGCCCAGATGCCGTTGGCCGGCGCGGCTTCGCCGAAATCCACCTTGATGGCGCTGACGCCTTCGTTCAACAGGTTCGCGAGTTTACCCTGATACCATTCAACCGTTTTGGGATTGGAGAAATCCAGCACGGCGTCTTCGTAGGGCAGATTTCCTTTGGCATCGCGGACGACGAGATTGTTTTCCACGAGTTCGGGGAACAGCTTGTTCTTTGGCACGAAATACGGCAGTTGCCAGCAGCAGATGCGGAAGCCGTCGCTCTTCAGGTCGGCCAGCATCTTTTTCGGGTCCGAGAAACGTGTCTTGGAAAATTCGTAGTCGCACTGCCAGTCGGTTTCGAACCAGCCGGTGTCGAGATGCAGCACGTCGCAGGGGATTTTTTCCGTGCGCAGTTTGGCGGCGATGTCGCGCACTTGGTTTTCCGCGTTGTAAGTGCAGCGGCTCATCCACAGACCGAACGACCACAGCGGCGGCAGCGGCGATTTGCCGGTGAGCTTGGTGTATTCGTCGAGAATTTCCTTGGGCGTGCCGAGGAAGACGAAGAGATCCAGCTCGTCGTCACCGATCATCAATGAATTAAGGCCGCTGAACGTGTTGCCGAAGTCGCAGGTGATCGGCGTGGTGGTGTGCATGAACATGCCGTAGCCGCGGCTGCTCATGAAGAACGGCACGGGCTTGTAGAATTCCTGACTTTGAATGCCGTTGGCGTCGTCCGTCCACAGCACGATCTTCTGCCCGCGCTTGTCGAGGCCGGTGAACGATTCGCCGCAGCCGAAAATCTTCTCGCCCGGCGACAGCGTGAACGCCGCGTTGTAGCTGCGCGAATAATCCGCCGTGCGCCGAACAAATGAAAACGGCATGACGGGAGTGAAAGAGGATTTATTGTCCACGTCGTGATCGGTCTTCGTCAGCAATTTGCCGCTGGCATCGCGGAGTTCGATGTGAAAAGGGTTTTCGCGGATGGTCACGGAGCCAGCGCTGCTGGTGTAGCGGTGGCCGCCGGAAATTTTTTCATATTTCCACGAATCATCCTGCGGCACCGGGCCGGCGAGCATGAGCTCGGGCTGCGCCGGATGCACTTGCGGGCCGCTGGTCATCTTGATGCGCACCGCGCGCGGTGAGATGAACTCCACCGAGAAGGGCAGCGCCGGATTGGCGGCGTATTCGTTTTCGGGGAACTCGTTCGGCTTGGCGGGCGTGACGACCATCAGGTCGTTGTCGAAGGCGTGCTTGGGGACAAGCTGCGAGCGCTGGTAAACGATTTTTCCCGTGTGCGTCGCCGGGTTGAAGTCGGCGACCTGGTCGGCGGTGTAGTAATAATTTTCCGCGAGCCGGAAATCGCCGCTGATGTCCACGGGCGAATTCAGCATTGTGGGCGGGGTGGTGGCAAAGGCGGTGGCGGCCAGGCAGAAAAAGCCGGCGGCGGCGATTTTATTCAGCGCGATCATAAGTCAGTATAAATGTTTTTGGCGGTGATGGTCTGGTAAGTTTTGCCGATGCGGGGGGGTTTGTCTTGTCGTTAAAATGAATGAGCCGAGGCGCTTGAATTGGCTTGCAGCTTTTGTCATGGGTTGGACAAAATGGGTTGATGTTCCTTCGCGCCGCCCAAAAAAACCGGATGTGCCGGTTCGCGCTGGTTTTCGCGGTGGTCGCCGCCGGCTTTTTCCCCGCCCCGGCCGCGCCGAATTATTTCACGCGCACCTGGCAGGTGGAGCAGGGGCTGCCGCAGAACAAAGTGACGGCGGTGACGCAGACGCGCGACGGCTACTTGTGGGTCGGCACCTACAACGGGCTGGCGCGGTTTGACGGCGTTCATTTCACGGTGTTCGACGACAACAACACGCCGGAATTGCGCGGCAACCGTGTGACGAGCCTGTTTGAGGACGACGACGAAACGCTGTGGATCGGCACGGAAAGCGGCGACGTTTCGCGATACAAGGACGGCCATTTCGCCGCCGTTCCGCTGCGCGCCAACTGGGGCGGCGGGAAAATTTACGCCATCTCGTCGGACGAAGCGAGAGATGTCTGGTTGATGAATGAAGCAGGCGAACTCGCGCGAGTGCGTGATGGTCGGGTATTGAACCCGGCGGCCGGGGTCATCACCAAGGTGGTCGCCCTAACGCGGTCGGCAAACGGTGAGATTTGGGTTGATCGCGAGGGCCGGGTGTCGCTGCTCAAGCAGGGCCAGTTGCAGCCCGTTGGCTTCCCGCTCATTGGCTTCCCGGCGACCAACTATCCATACATTCAGGGAATCGCCGTGAGCCGCGCTGGCGGGCTGTGGGTGGCCTGCGACGGCGGTATCCGAAAATGGCAGGATGGCACATGGACCGCTGATTTGGGGGTGGCACCGTGGGGCTGGAGCCCCGTCCCGAGCTTCCTTGAAACTTCCTCCGGCGTGCTGGCGGCGGGCACGCCGGGCGACGGCCTGTGGCTGGTTTTTCCTGATCAGACAAACACCCCTGCCCGGCACTTCAGCCATACGAACGGGTTGCCGTCGGACTGGGTGATTTCGCTCTGGGAAGACCGCGAAAAAAACCTCTGGTGCGGCACCGGCGCGGGGTTGGTGGTTATCCGTCCGAACAATGTGGAAACGGTTGCGCCGCCGGACAAATGGAAAAATTGCCCCGTGCTCTCCGTCCAGCCGGCGCCGGACGGGGCGCTGTGGGTTGGCACCGAGGGCGCGGGCTTGTATCGCCTGCAGGACGGCGTCTGGACAAATTTCGATTTGGCGCAAGGCATCCGCAATCCCTACATCTGGTCCCTCGCCGCGGACAGCGCGGGGAAAATCTGGGCCGGCACGTGGGGCGGCGGGTTGTTTGCGCAGCAGGACGAGGCGTTTGACTTTGCGCCGGGGATGGAAAATTTCCGGCCACCGTTCCCCGCGCTGTTATTTGTCGGCAACGAACTCTGGCTGGGCACGCCGGCGGGCGTCCTGCGTTATCAAAACGGCAAGCTCGATCCGTTTTGTGAAGCGGCCGGCCAGTCGTTCGGCGATGTGCGCGGCATTGCGCGGGACAAATCGGGGGCGCTGTGGTTTGGCACGGCGGGTGGCGGTCTGGTGCGCTGCGAAAATGGAAATTTCCGCCGGTTCAAAAAATCCGACGGGCTTTCGTCCGACTTCATCGAATGCCTGCATTTCGCGGACGACGGCGCGCTGTGGATCGGCACGTTTGGCGGTGGCCTGAACCGTTTCAAGGACGGGAAATTTTCCATCATCAACCACAGCCAAGGCCTGCCCAACGGCGTCATCGGCCACCTCGAATCGGACGGGCGCGGATTTTTCTGGATGAGTTCCTACGGCGGCATCCTGCGCGCGAGCGAAACGGATTTGAATAACTGCGCCGACGGGAAGTTGGCCGAGGTGCCGTTTCTGACTTACGGCATCAACGACGGATTGCCGACGCTGGAATGTTCGGAAGGCCTGCAATCGGCCGGGGGCAAAACGGCCGACGGCCGGTTGTGGTTTCCCACGGCGAAGGGACTCGTCGTGGTGGACCCGGCCGGCGCCAGAATCAATCCGCTGCCGCCGCCGGTGCGGATCGAGGAGGTGCGCGTGGACGACCGGCCTTTCGCGGACGGCTACGCCGCCGGGCCGCTGAAAGTTCCGCCGGGCCGCCACCGCATCGAATTTGAATACAACGGCCTGAGCTTCGTCGCGCCGGAAAAGGTGCGGTTCAAATGCCGGTTGAACGGTTTCGAGTCGGATTGGGCGGACGTCGGCTCCAAGCGGGTGGCGACTTACAATTACATCCCGCCCGGAAATTATTCGTTCCAAGTGATCGCGTGCAACAACGACGGCGTGTGGAACAATGCCGGCGCGAGCCTGAAATTTGAAGTACTGCCGTATTTCTGGCAGACGACGTGGTTTCGGGTTTTCGGCGGGCTGGCGACGGCGCTGGCGGCCGGCGGGGCCGTCTGGTTTTTCACGCGGCAGCGGATGCGGCGCAAGGTGGAGCGCGCTGAGCGCCAGCTCGACATCGAGCGCGAGCGCTCGCGGATCGCGCGCGACATCCACGACGATCTGGGCGCGCAGCTCACCCGCATCACGATGCTGAGCGAATCCGCCGCCGAACCGGAAGCCGATCCGCACAAGGCGGCGGACGGCATTCGCCGGATTTACGACACGGCGCGCGAACTGACGCGGAGCATGGATGAAATCGTCTGGGCGGTGAACCCGCGCCACGACACGCTGGAAAGCCTGGCGACCTATCTGGAAAAGTTTGCGCAAGACTGGCTTGCCGGCATGGGCGTCCGCTGCCGGCTGGACCTGCCGCTGCAATTTCCCGAATGGCACCTGACTTCCGAGTTGCGCCACAATGTCTTCCTGGCCTTCAAGGAGGCGCTGCACAACACGGTGAAGCATTCCCAGGCAACGGAAGTCTGCATCCGCCTGACGTTGAAGGAAAAATCTTTTGAACTGGTCGTGGAGGACAATGGCCGCGGTTTTGCGGTGGGAGAAGGCGGGAAAAGTGTTTCCGCCATGCCCGGCCGCGCGGCTTCCGGCAACGGGGTGGAAAACATGCGGCGTCGGTTGGCCGCCATCGGCGGAAGCTGCGAAATCCAAAGCGAGCCGGCCGCGGGGACCAAAATCATTTTTACCGTCCAGTTCCAGGCCTCGGCGCTTTGATTGGCCGCGCGGCGAATCACCGCCGGCAGACGTGGCTTCTCTCAAACCAAAAGGGCCGGAAGGGTTGCCCGTTCCGGCCTTGATTTGTCCGCCTGCGGATTCTGCATTTCAACTTTCCGCTTTCATCATGGTGGCCGACCGCAAGGTCAGTCCACGATGCCGGAGCAATGGTGGGTTTGCTTTATCGCTCGACGAGGGCGTCGCGTCCACCTTCTGCGACGGGGCGTCGCAGCGACGCGCGCCGGCAACGTTCCGGTTAAGGGAGGAGGGGGAAAAACTTGTCCAAGGCGGAATCCAAAAACAAATAAGTGGTTGGCGTTTTTTTTTGCCGGGCAGGATGGGTGTTTGTCCCATGGTGCCCGCCATTGTCGGACAAGGCCGGCTTATGTCCATTGCTCATAGAATCTTCGGGATCGTCATTTATTCCGACAAGACGTATGGGGCAGGTTGTGTTATATTCCACCATGAAAACCCCTCGTTTAGTGTGGCAAAGCCATCTGGATTGGACCGGTGGGTTGCAATATGGGGCGAACCCATAACTCTCCACCGAACTCTGGCGGGCCACGATTAAGCGGAAGCCTGAATAATCAAAAATTATGAAAACTAGAAAGCTTCTTACATTCACATCGCCCATTGTTGCTGGCTTGCTCGGCGGCGGCACATTGAGCGCTTCGGCCCAGACATCCGTCGGCGTCCATTTTGTCAGCGCCGGCGGAAGCGACGTTAATTCAAACCCAGCAATCCATTAAAATAGATCTATGAAAAAAATCATCCTGCTCACCATTGGAATGTTTGCATTTGCGTTGCTAAACGTTCAGGCGCAATACACAAAATTTGTCACCACCACTAATGATTGGACTTCCTGGGGAGGAGGGTGGGAAGGTTACACGTTTACACCTGTAACCACTTTTGACTACGACATTGTCACAATCAACGGACTTTGCAACAACACAGACCCGGGTGCCGCCGGCACTGGCGGATCACTTCAAATCAGTCAAGAAGTCGGTGGTTGGGGTATGGTTGCTGAGGGTCCACTACCTTGGCCGGCGCTGGTCGCTCTGGATGGGCCGGGCGCAATTCGGCCTTATAGCGCAGAATCCGGCTATGGTCCGGGTTCGCTGGCCGCCCAGTCGGGCACGCTGGTAGTGGATTACACCATTCCGCAAACTTCCTCCTATTTCCAGATGGGCATTCACCTTCAGGTCGACGGTCAAGAGCATTATTGGTTTGCGTCTTCCGCAACTGATTTAGGACCGGTAACCACTCCAAGTGGAACCATGGAAATGTATCGGGCATTCATCCCTTACAGTATAGATGCAAATGTGGGTGGCTTAAACTGGACAGGAGGTTTAGGGATCATGCAAAACAGCGGTGCGGCCGGGACAACTCCATGGTATATGGACAGCATTTCAGTGGTTCCCCTTATCACTCCGCCGACCGTCACCTCGTTGTTTGCCACCACCGATGACTTTTCTAATTGGTCTGCTCAAGGCGGCGATCTGGTCTTGGCAGACACTGCTTGGAGCGTGGATAGCCACCCTACCAATGGCCTCGGCAACACCAGCGCCGCCGGTGCCACCGGCACCTCCGGTTCGCTGTTAATTAATTGGAGCAGTCTGGAAACCGGTTACGGGGTTATCGCATCCGCTCCGGACGAGCAATACAACGCGTCATTCCTGCAAGCCATTGACCCCGGATGCGATCCTGGAAGTCAAACTTCCGTGCCCGCTTACGGAAAAATCTACATGGATTATTCCATCCCAGATAACACTGACGGCGGGAACTATTTCCAGTTGGGCATAAGTCTTTCATACAATGCCAATGGCTACCAAGGTTGGAATCCCATGTGGCCGGGTTCTGTCCAAGACCTGAATATGCAGGATGATCTTGGGCGTGAAGTTTACCGTGCTACCATTCCTTACACCATCAACGCCGGCCATTTCTACGGATTCGGATTTAACGTCTTTGTGAACTCCAATTACCAGCCGGTGAATGGATTCCATGTTGACAACATTAGCGTGAGCGCCGCCTCGGCACCAGTCATCACCAGCGTCAGTTTGAATGCGGCAAGTCTGGCTCTTCAGGGCACAAACGGCCTGGGGGGCACGAAGTTCGCTGTGCTTACGACGACGAATCTGACGCTCCCGATGTCCCAGTGGACGTCACTGTCGACAAACGTATTTTACGGATCATCTTTCAATGTTACAAACATCGTGGATCCGGCTAGCCCGGCCAGTTTCTATCGCATCAAGGTGCCGCAAGAATAATTGCTAATCACCTCGTTTACAGAATTCAACCACGATGCAGAATTGAAAGTCAAAACCGGCCGGGGCCTGTCGCTCCGGTCGGTTCCTGAAAAATCGGAATAAAACTCAACATGCTGACATTAACGGAAAAAATCATCAAAGTGCCTTGGCCGCGCTCCGCGATTTCGCTGACCTTGACCGGACTGCTCGCCCTGGCTCTGGCCATTTGCGGCTGTGGCAGGCAGAAGTCATCT
>Ga0265324_10000242_pt1 | contig 41380 bp, 34 predicted proteins | sample 41419metaG_FD_198634 | JGI IMG/M metagenome (GOLD analysis project Ga0265324, IMG submission 198634) | Rhizosphere microbial communities from Carex aquatilis grown in University of Washington, Seatle, WA, United States - 4-14-19 metaG | ecosystem: Host-associated > Plants > Roots > Rhizosphere...
CGCGCCTTGCAGGGGCGCAGCGGCGGCCAGGCCTTCGACTCGGAGGATCTCGTCCTCATCGAGGTCTTTTCCACCTCCATCGGGGATGCCCTTTTCAAGAACCGCGTGCTCCAGGAGCGTATCGAACGCAAACAGTTCGAGTCTTTCCACCACGTGGCCTCCTTCATCATCCACGACATCAAGAACCAGATCGCGACCCTGAACCTTTTGATGAAGAACGCGGAAAAGAACCTGGGCAATCCGGCCTTCCAGGCCAGCATGCTGGCCTCGGTCAAGAGTTGCGCCGTGAACCTGCAGGGCCTGATCGATCGCTTGGCGGTGGCCCCGAAAACGCAGGAGGTGAAGCTGGCGGATGCGCCCTTGCGGCCGCTGCTGGAAGAGGTGGTCCAGAATTCCGGCCTGGCGTCCCTGCCCCAGGTGGGTTTCGCCCTGGAAGGCCGCGGAGCTTCGGCGGTACCCATGGATCGGCAAGCCCTTTTCTTCGTGGTGCGCAACCTGATCAACAATTCCCTGGAGGCCATGCGCCGGGACGGCGAAGCCTCGCCCCGGGGCCGGCTGCGCCTCTCTTTCGGATACCTGGCCGAAGGCGCGCCGCAGCGCCTGCGGGATCTCTTCGGGGGAGGCGAACGTTTCTTCGGCAGCTACGCGGCCTGGATCATGGTGGAGGACGACGGCGCGGGCATGGATCCCGAATTCGTGCGGCGGCGCTTGTTCCAACCCTTCGCGACCACCAAGGAGAAGGGCGTGGGCATCGGCCTCTACCAGTGCAAGACCCTGGTCGAGCAGATGGGCGGGCGCATCCTGGCGCATTCGGAATTGGGTAAGGGGACGGAGTTCTGCATCCTATTGGGATCGGGATAAATCCGTATCACCGCCGTCCCGCGGCGGATTTCGCGCCTGCCCGACGCAATCGGCCTTTCCCTTCCGCCCCCCTTGCTATCTTTCCTCCCCATGATCAAGCTCCTTCTCGTCGAAGACAACGTGGGCCTGCGCGAACAAATGAAATGGGCCCTGAACCCGGACTTCGAGGTGATCGAGGCCGAGACCCTGGAGGGGTGCCTGGATGCCGTCCGGCGGCAGAAGCCCGGGGTCATTTGCCTGGACATGGGCCTGGAGAACAAGCCCGAGCGCGGGCTGGAGATCATCGATGCGGTCCTGCGCGAGGATCGCCTGGCCAAGATCATCGTGAACACGTCGAACAATAGCGCCGATCTGGGCCGCCGCGCCGTCGAGCGCGGCGCCTTCGACTACCTGCAGAAGCCCATCGACATCGACGAGCTGAAGGTGATCCTGGCGCGGGCCTGCCGCATGGCCACCCTGGAGAAGCCGGCGGAGGAGAAGGCCACGCAGGGCCTGCCCAGCGAGGCGGACAACCTCATGATCGGCCAGAGCGATATCATGCGGAAGATCTTCGATAACATCCGCAAGCTGGCTAAGACGGACGTGAACGTGCTGATCACCGGCGAGAGCGGCACCGGTAAGGAGCTGTGCGCGCGCGCAGTCCATTTCCACAGCCCGCGCCGCAACGAGATTTTCGTTCCCATCAACTGCGGCTCCATCCCGGCCAGCCTGATGGAATCGGAACTGTTCGGCTACGTGAAAGGCGCCTTCACCGGGGCCAACACCGACAAGATGGGGCTCATCGAATCGGCCCACAAGGGAACCTTGTTCCTCGATGAAATCGGGGACATGCCCATGGCCTTGCAGGTGAAGCTGCTGCGCTTCCTCCAGGACCAGAAGCTGCAACGCGTGGGGGAGACCGCTTTCCGCACCCTGAACGTCCGCATCATCGCCGCCACCAACAAGACCAATCTGGCGGAGAAGGACAATCCGGCCATGCGGACCGATCTCTACTACCGCCTCAGCGAGTTCGAGATCCACCTTCCGCCCCTGCGGGATCGCAAGGACGACATCCCCGCCATTGCCGCCAAGATCATCGAGGCCAACCGCCTGAAGTTCAACCAGGCGCGCCTGAAGCTTTCCAAGCGGGCCGAACAGATGTTGATGAATTACAGCTGGCCCGGCAACGTGCGCGAGCTGGAAAACAAGTTGAACCGGGCCTCCATCACCTGCGCCAACCAAATCATCGAGCCCGAGGATTTGCAGCTTTCCGAGACTTCCTTCACCGTTCTCAGCTATCGTGAAGCGCGGCAGATGTTCGATCGCAATTTCCTCCTCAACGCCCTCAAGCAGGCCAAGGGCAATATCAGCTTGGCGGCCAAGGTCACCGGCCTCACGCGCCCCACCTTATACGACATGATGAAGAAGAACGGCATTACGGTTTCCATGGAGGCCAAGATGGAAGACCGGCCGCCCGAGCCCCAGGCCCCGTCTACCGGGATGGGGGGATAATCCATGGCCCAGGTAAAAATCTACGGCCGCCGCGATGTCTTGATCCCGAACCGGGCGCGCTGGTCCGATCTCATCCAAAACGCCTTGGTGGCTTCCTTAGGGCTGCCCAAGGACAAACGCTTCCAGAGATTCTTCCCCTTGGACGGGGAGGATTTCCTCTATCCCTCCGATCGGACTTCGGCGTATACCATCCTGGAGATCTCCCTTTTCGAGGGCCGCTCGCCCGTGGCCCTTAAGGCCCTTCTGCGCAAACTCATGGCCGACGCGCAAACGGATTTCGGGATGCATAGCAACGATCTCGAAATCACGATATTCGAATCGCCCCGACGCAACTGGGGCATTCGCGGGAAGATCGGCGACGAGATCGATCTAGCCTACAAGGTGAACGTTTAAGCGGGACTAGGGTAACCCGTGTGAGACGGTAGCTTCTCGGTTACGGAGCCGGGAACGGCGCCGGCCGGTTCACGCGCTCGCGCGCCGGCGCCCAATCGCGCCCCTCGGCAGGGGACCCGACCCCTGGAGCTTTCGCCTCCGCCGCCCCCATCCCCTTGACGTCGGCCCCGGGGACACGGATCGCTCCCGCCTTCCTCAGCAGGCCCTCCAGGCAGGCCAGGAAAGCGTCTTCGCGGCCCATCAGGTCCGCCGCCACCGGTAGGGTCAGGATTTCCCGGGCCACCCGGCGCGAACCGGGGAAACTTCGCGGGTCGTAGGGGTCGCCATCGGCGCCGGCCAGATCCCGCGGCGAGCCGGGAAGCTCCGCGAGGATGGCGGGATACATGCGCGTTACCCCCCCGAAACGCGCCTTGACGGCGGCATAGAAGCGTTCCCGCAAGGCCGCATCGCCGAAGAGCAGGGGAAAGCGCACGGAAATGGAAGCCGGGGCGACGGCCCCCGCCGCCATGATGGTTTCCGCAGGCCGGACCCGCGCCGGATCGCAAGCGAGGGCCAAGGCCCGGTAACGCGCGATCAAACCGCGATAGCCGTTCCGCCGCTGTAAGTAGCCTTCCAGGCAGGCCGATCCCAAGCGCGGGAAGGCGGGCGAAATGCGCGCGAAGGACAAGGGGGCATCCCAAACGGTGGCCCCGATGCCGAGGCCGGGGAGGGCGCTGACCGCCCAATAGAGGCGGGGCCGCGAGAGCACGTTGATGGCCAAGGCCTTGGCCAAGGGTCGAGCGCCGCTGACGGGAAGCCCAGCGTAGGCGCCACGGCAGGCATCCGCGAAAGGTCCCGGAGGCGGGAGGCATACGGCGCCCCCATGGCCGGCGTTCAGGGCCTTGCCGCGGCCGAAGCTATAGATGCAAGGCGCCGTCTCCAGCGGGGCGGGATTGTAATCGAAGTCCTGGGCGCAATCGCGGATGAACAGGACCTCGTCCCAGTCGCCGGCGGGCCGGGCGGCCTCCATTCCGAAGAAATGCACCAGGAGGACGGCGGCCAGTCCTGAGGGATGCGCGCGCGCCGCTTCCAGCGAGGCCGGCGCATAAGCCAGGGTCATCGCATCGAGGTCGACCAGCACCGGTTCGAGGCCGGCCTGGAGGGCCGCTTGGGGGACGGAAGGGCAGCACCAGGCGGGCACCGCCACGCGCCCCCGGCCGCGTAAGGCGGCCACGGCGCGGAAAACCACGTACAAGGCCGAGGTTCCCGAATCGGTCAGCAGGATTCCGTCTTCGCCGCGGCCGATATGCTCCGCGAAGGACGCCGCGAAACCGGCGTCGCCGGCGCGCAAAAGGAAGGCGGCGGGAGTCGCATTCCCGCTGGGAGGCAGGGCGAAAAAAGCCATGCGTTGAAAAACGTTTCCGCGGGAGGGGGAAACAAGCGCCACCGGCGCCAGCCGGGAGACATTTATAGAGGTACCCTTAAGGTAGGATTCGCAACGATCCCGAACGCAAAAGCGTCCCTCCGGGTCCGCGCGCGGCCCAGAGGTATGCGGCGGGTTTCACCGGGCGGCCGCTTCCATCGCGCCCATCCCAGGCCGCTTCCGAACCGTCTCCGGGCAAGGCCACGGCGGCCACCATCCCGCCGTTCGCCATCCAAAGGCTCCATTGGGCTCCCGTCCCCGGTCCGGTGGAACCGACCGCGCCGCGGATGCGGAGCGATCCCTGGCGCAATGACCAAGCGGCGGGAAGGGCCCAGTCCTGCGCGGCGGCCCCCGGCGAGGGCCTGAGCGCGGTGGTCTCAAGGGAAATCCAAAGCGAACCTTGATCGGTGAACTTGCCGAAGTAGGTCGCACGCACCACCACTTGGCCCGAGCGCGCCGCGCCGCGCGCCGCGAATACGATTTGCCCCGCCGCGCTGTCGTAGCGCAAGGTGAAACGGGAGCTGTCTTCCAGGGAAAGGGATAAGGGAGCCAAGCCGGACAAGGGATTGGCGCCTAAACTCAAGGTGAAGCGGGCGCCTTGGGCTCCCCCTATCAAGGTGTCCGGCAAGGCCAGGAAGGGTTGCGCCACCTCGGTGGATTCGGACGGCGCGCTGGCGCCGCCGCCGGCGTCCAGCCCGATGATGCTATAGACATAGGGCCGGCCCTTGAGGGCGCTGGTATCGGCGAAGGCGAAGGTATCCCGCCCGGCCGCGGCGGAAACCTGCCCCACCTGCGCTGGCGCGAGGCCGACCCCGTCGGCGCGCATCACCTGGTAGTTCACGACCGAGTCTTCGGGGGGATTGGGGAGAAAGCGGACCATGATGCCCTTGGAAAGGGAGGGCAAGGCCGCGAAGGCGATGATACCTCCGAAAACGAAGGCAAAACGGGATGCAGGGGACATTGGGGAAAATCCCTTTCCGGTCGCTCAGGTCAGGTGGCATCGCCGCTTGTGGCGCCTGCGCTGCGTCGTGGCGCGGGGCTTAAATCCGGTCCCAAGGCGGAGACCTGTATATTCTACCGTCACCTTTCGGTTGGCACCAGTAAAATCCCCGTCAGTTATTTTGATCCCCGTAATGCAAGTGCCTAAATCGGGGCCATCAGCCTAAATCGCGCCAAAACGGGCCGGCCTCTCCCTTTCCTTCGAGGACTGCCCGAAATCTTTCCTATTGCGGCCCCCATACGCCGATTTTCATCTTAGTAGGATGGCAAATACCGTCCAGGCACCGCTGCAAACATTTCTCGATGAAGCCGTGCGGGAATACCGCGACAAGGTCTTTGAGCGCATCCTTAAGCAAGAGGTGCGCAAGCCATGGATGAAATACCGGGAAATCCGGGTCATGGAGGATTTGCTCACGGGCTTGCGTCCCAAGCGGGCCCTGGAGTGGGGCGCCGGCTACGGCACCTCCCATTTCTCCAGCCTTTTAGCACCGGGGGCCCCCGGCGACGCGTGGATCGCCATCGAGCATGATCCCGCCTGGGCGGCGCGCATCCGGGAGGGAGCGCCGTCCAACGTCGAAGTGCATACCGTACCGGCAGAGCGAGAGCCGTGGCTTCCCGAAAACGGGGACGGCGCCTACGCCGACTTCCGTAGCTACGTCGAGTACCCGGACCGCTTCGAGCCTTTCGATTTCATCCTCATCGACGGGCGCGCCCGCGAAGCCTGCCTGCGCAAGGCCCGCGAACTCCTCGCGCCCGGCGGCATAGTGGTCCTGCACGATGCCAACCGACTGTCCCTGCGCTCGGAACTGGATCTGTTTCCGCATCAACTCCTGTTCCAGGATTACCGCCGCTACTCGGGGGGCATCTGGATCGGCAGCGTCGATCGCGAACTGGCCTCCCTTTTCGATCTGTCCCGCCACCGCCGCATCTGGCACCTCTACAACGTACTGGGGCGGAGGTTCCGTTTGTGAGGAAAGGGCCCTCCCGCACTCCTGACCGCCCTATCTCCCGTACTTGGATCGCTTGGGAAACCCAGCGCCGCTCCTTGGGGCTGGCGCCGATGCTGGGCGCGGAAATCCGCCTTTTCCTGCACAAGGGTTGGCAGCGTTATCCGCGCTGCCTGGCCGATACCGCCGCGCTCCTATATAAAAGACCAGGAAATATGGTTTTTGTGCAGAATCCGTCCATGGTGTTGGCGGCCTGGGCGGGAGCCCTCAAAGGCCTGCTCGGCTATACGCTCGTGGTCGATCGGCATAGTAATTTCTCGCATCTCTCCGGGCCCGGCGCGGGACTCAAGCGCCGCCTCTCGGATTTGCTGAGCGATTTCACCTTGCGGCGCGCCGATCTTACCCTGGTGACAAATGCGGAATTGGCGGAAAGCGTGGAACGGGCCGGCGGCAGCGCCTTCGTGCTGCCCGATCCTTTCCCGGATCTTTCCGCCTGGCGCCCCCTGGCCGAGGCTGTCGAGGCCAAGCCGCGCGCGATCAAGGAAATCCTTTTCGTTTCGTCCTGGGCTTTCGACGAGCCTATCGAAGCGGCCCTGGAGGCCTGCCGCCGCCTGCGCGGCGAGGTGATCGTTCGCATCACGGGCCGTGTGCCCGCGGGCTACGCGCGACTTTTACGTTCGGCTCCGGACAATTTCATAGCCACGGGCTTCCTGTCCGAAAACGATTTCTTCGCCGCCATGGCCCATTGCGATGCGGTGATGGCCGTGACGCGGCGCGAGGCCACCTTGGTCTGCGGGGGCTATGAAGGGGCGGCCATGGGCAAGCCGCTCATCCTGGGGAATTCGCGCGCGCTGCGCGAGTTTTTCGACGCGGGCTGCGTCTACACCGATGGCGGCGCGGCCGATCTGGAGGCGCGCATCCGCGATCTGATGAACGGCCTTCCCGTTTACCGATCCGCCATCCGCGCTTGGTTGGTCCGGCGCGAAAATGATCAGCGTGACCGATTGGCGGCTTTGGAAGGGGTTTTGTCCGCGCTCAACGCGCGCTTCTTAGTCCGGGATGGGATCGTACTCGTGGGCGGGTAGATTGCGGGGCCGATGGGCCGGGTGATGCGTACCGGGGCCGGCAGGCAAGAGTCCGATATAGGTTCCCGATATGGCCGCGTCGTCGACGTAGCGGCGCGAAGGCGAGTCGGGGTTGGGGCAGGGATTCTTGCCTGCCGCCGAGTTCGAGTACCATCCGCCGAACATCACGCGGTTGACGGGCACGTCGAGCGCGCCGCGGATGTTCATGCTCTTGCCTTCGGCCACGAGTTGGCCGTCGATCCAGACGCGCGCCTCGCCGTCGGACATGCCGGGGGAGTTCAGCCAGACTTCGGTTTCGATGCAATACCAGCGGCCGCGCACGGGGGTGAAGCGCGCCTCCACGCTGCCCCAATCGTTGGGACCTCCGTTGTATGAGAGTGCGATCCAGCGCGCATCGGTGAGGCCGCAATAGTTGGCATCCGGGGTATCGGCCTTGAGCTGCAGGATGATATCGAAGTCGTTGATCTGCTTGGCATCATTGAATGAAGAGAGGCGATGGATTTTCATGCCCGCCGCGAAATCGAAACCCGAATCGTAGTAATCGTAAAAGCGGGTGAAGATGCGGCGCGCTTCCGTCTTGCGCCAGGCGCCGCCGTAGTCCTCGTTCTTGGTGAATTCGATGCGCAGGGCCTTGCTGCCGCTATGCGCCTTCTCGCCGACGCTTAAGGTAATGGGGGCATCGTGGATGCCCATCCAGCCCGCGCAGCCGGCGGCGGGACGGGCCAGGATGCAAGCGGCGTCGTCATTCTCGAAATCGGAAGCGAAAGGAACGCCGGTGAAAGTCGCCGGGGTTTGGGCGCGCGTTCCGCAAACCAGTACGGCCACTAGAATGGGGAGAAGGGCCGGTCGCAGCATATGGGGAAGATACGAGGTGGCGGCGCCGATCGCAAATGCCCTATTGACTGGGACTTGCCGATAAGGTTTTTTCAGGGCATGGATGACGCGCCTTCGCTAACAATCGGCCTTCCCGTCTATAATGGGGAAAATTACCTACGACAGTCGCTGGAATCTTTGCTGGCCCAGACGTTCACCGATTGGGAGCTCATCCTCTCCGATAATGGCTCTAAGGACGGCACCGAGGCCATTTGCCGCGAATTCGCCGCGCGCGACGGCCGCATCCGCTACCTGCGCGAACCTGTCAACCGCGGCGCCACTTGGAATTTCAATCGCGTGTTCCGGCTCGGCCGCTCCCCTTTTTTCCGTTGGGCCGCCCATGACGACGTTTGCTCGCCGGAGCTGCTGGAGCGCTGCGTCGCCGCGCTTAAGGCCCGCCCTTCCGCCGTGCTCGCCTACCCGCGCACCCGGGTCATCGGGCCGCAAGGCGAAACGCTCTGGGACTATGGCATCCGTCTGCGCACCGACTCGCCCGATCCGGCCATGCGCTTCCACGATTGCATTTGCGTCGATCACGCGTGCTTCCCCATTTTCGGCGTGATGCGCACGGAATTCCTGCGGCGCACTCCCTTGCTGGGCGCCCATGTCGGCGCCGATCGCAACCTGCTGGCGGAGCTTTGCCTGCATGGCCCTTTCGTCGAAGTGCCCGAGATCCTCTTTCTTCGCCGCGATCATCCGGGCACGAGTACCCGGCAATTCCCTTCGGCGAAGGAACGCACGGCCTGGTTCCGGGCGGGCACCCGCGCCCCGTTGTCGCCCACCTTCAGCCGCGCCCGGGGCTATTGGCAAACCCTCAATCGCGCCCCGCTTTCCCCCATGGACCGCCTGGCCTGCCTGGGCGTTTTGGGCAAATGGACCGGCGCGCGCGCGGGCCATTGGATCTTGCGCCGCTTGGCCACCGCTTCGGGGCCGGCCCCTATCCCGCCGGGCGCCGCCCACGCCGGGAAGCATACCTACGTAGCGGCCCAGTAACTACCTTTTTACGCCATGCCGACCGGAAAACTTTCGCGTCTTCCCAGCGTGCTGTTCGCCGCCGCCCTCGCGCTTGCCGTATTCTCGGCCTGCCGCCAAGGACCCGTGCTCGAGGCCGAGCGCCCCGCCCCCGTGGGCAGCGAATTCATCCGCCTGTTCCCGGACGGCCATGCCGAGTACGGCTACGGCGTGGTGAAGGAGAACCTGAAGGCACAGGGCGGTTACCGTTACGCGCATGATACGGTCTGGTTCCTGGCCGACGCCTTCAAACCCCATTTTCCCGCCGGCTATCTGCCCATCAAGGGCGACGTGCTCTACATGGAAAGCGGGCTGCATTTCAAGATCAAGACCAACAAGCTGAAGGATTGATCGTTCGTGCCCAAACGCGATCCGCGCATCGACTATAAGATCGCTTCCGCGCCCGAATTCGCCCGGCCCATCCTCACGTACATCCGGGCCTTGGCCCATAAGGGCTGCCCGGAAACCGAAGAGACCGTGAAATGGGGGATGCCCTTTTTCACTTACGGCGGCAGCCCCCTCATGCACATGGCCGCGTTCAAGGCCCATGTGGTCCTAGGGTTCTGGCTGGGACGCCTGATCGTCCAGGAAAAGGCTTTCGAGAAGGCCATGGGCCAGTTCGGCCGTATCGCCTCGCTTAAGGATTTGCCGGCGGACAAGGTGATCCTGGGTTGCATCCAGAAAGCGATGGCCCTGACCGATCAGGGTGTGAAGAACCCGGCCCGCAGCCCGGGGCACCAAGCCAAGCCGAAGCCGCCGGCTAAGCTGCCCGCTTATCTGCAGGCCGCGTTCCGCGGGGACGCGGCGGCGGCGGCCGGGTTCAAGGGGCTTCCCCCGGGAAAGCAACGCGAGTACATCGAATGGCTGGCGGAAGCGAAGACGGACGCGACCCGGGAGAAGCGCCTGGCCCAGGCCCTAGAGTGGATGGCCGAAGGCAAGGGACGGAACTGGAAGTACGAGAAGAAGTAGGGGCTATTTCCGCCGCAGCCCCTTTAGGAATTCCCAGTGCGCCAGGCGTAGGAAAAGGCTGTAGCCCGCGCAGAATAGGGCGATGCGGGCCAGCAGGGTGGCCCAGGCCATCTCTCTCCCCATCGCCCATCCCATTCCGGCCCCGGACAAATGCCGCGAGACCAGCGTATCCAGGGCGAACAACGCTCCCGAAACCCCGATGGCGGAAAAGACCTGGCCGAGGAAGCCCCGCACCAGGGACGTCTCGGTTCGGAATTGCCAGATGAACCAGAGAAAGAAAACCCCCGCCCCCACCGCCGACCAGATATGCGCCAATTGGATCAAGCGGAAATGCAGGCAGGCCAAGGTGGCGATGGGGATGCATAGGGCCATGGCGCCTTCGTACCAGGTGGAGCGGCCGGGTTTGCCTTGGGCGGTGTTGTAGATGGACACGATGCTGGCCAGCACGGTCCACAATTGCACCAGGCAGAGCGCCTCGAAGAGCGGGAACATGGGCACCCAGCGTTCGGGCAGGATCAGGGACAAGGTATCCACCCCGTAATGCCAGCCGCACAGATAGATGGGCAGGATGAGCAGGGTCATCATTTTGAGGGCGGTGCGCAAGCCGCGTAACTGCGCGGCCGGATCCTGATTGCGCTTGGAGAGCAAAGGCAAAAGCACCTCGCGCAGGAGCTGCACGATCTTGAGGTTGGGGATGCCCGACAGGCTGCCCGCGAAGCCGAGCAGGCCCAGTTGCGCGATGCTGAACGAACGTCCGATGAGGATGGGGATGCTGCGTTCCTTGAGGACGAACAGCAGCCAGTTCAAGGTGAGCCGCGCCGAGAAGGCGATGTCGTCCTTGAGCAGCGCCCAGCTGAAGCGCAAACGCGGTCGGTAGCCGGAGTACCAGAAGGCCATCCCCAGTCGCACGGCGAACCGCACCGCCGATCCCCACAGCAAAGTCCACACGCCGAATCCCATGCGGGCCAGCAGCATCTGGATCGAGATGGAAGCCACGATGCTGTACATGTCCAGCAGGCCCCGTTCCCGGAAGCGCATGTCGCGGTTCAGGAAGTTGTAGGGAACGATGGTCAGCGAGCTGAGGAGGTAGATGAAGGCGGTGAACTGGGTGAGGGCCACCAGGCGGGTATCGCGGAAATACCAGGCGCCCAAATAGGCGAGGCCCAACGCGCTCAAGGCCAGCAGGACTCCCAGCCCCAAGGTGGCGGTGAACAGGTTATCGGCCTTGACGGCATCGGTTTCCTGGCGCTGCACCAAGGTGGTGCCGATGCCTAGGTTGGTCAGGATCACGGCGAATTCGGTAAAGGCGGTGGACAGGTTGGACAGGCCGTAATCGCTGGGGGACAAGTGGGTGGCCACGTAGAAGGTGCCGGCCCATGAGAAGATCTGAGAACCCACCTTGGACAGGGCGAGCCAGCCAGCGCCGGCGAAGATCTTCTGGGTAGGCGCGACCGGGGCCGCGGAGGCCGCTCCGACCGGGGCCGCAGTGGACGCCGCCATCGGGTCCGCGGTGGGTACCGTGGCCGGGCCCACCGAGGGGGCCGGGTCCGAGGCAGACTGCGCTTCGGCCTCGGCGGTCATGCTTTTGCGGGCGATCATGGCGCGACCCATTGGGCCATTTCCGCCACGCGAGGAACGGGCGGATCATCCACGCGGGCCCGTATGGCTTCGGTCAAAAGCTCCCGCCGCCATACGGCGGCCGTGGCTTGGGCGATGGCCGCGAAGAGGGCCAGGCCCGGATAGAAGAGGACAGACAAGAAGGCGCCGCTCACCAGGTACCCGACCATGCCGATGGCGAGGCAGGATGAGAAAGGGCCCACGAAATCCATGGTGGCATGCAGGCGGGCCACTTGGGCGGGATCGGGATCTTCGCCCGCCACCATGGCCAGGCCCGCGTTCAGCTTACGTCGGCTCAAGGATCGCGTTTCGCGGAAAGCGGCGGAGATGAAACCGAACCAACAGGTCATGCCGAACAGCCCCAGCTCGGTCCAGCATTGGAAATAGATCGAATGCGGCGTCATATGCGCGACCCGATCGGGAGTGGTGAAGAGGCCGGAGTACAAGGCGTTGCCCCAGCACATGGCGCCGACACCGAAGATGGGGCGATGCGGCCAGATCTGGGTAGAGAGATCCCAATAGTAACGGCGGGCTTCGGCAGTGCTCTCGTGGGTGTCGCTGATGGATTCGAATTCCTTGGTGAAGGTGGGGGGCGCGAACAACACCGCCAGCACCAGCGCCAAGCCGCCCAGGGCCAGGCTCAGGACCTTTTGCCGGCTCTTCAGCCAGCAAAAGAGCAAGGCGGGAATGCTGCCCACCATGGCCCCGCGGGACAAGGTGATGCCGATGGCGCAAAGGGACAGCCCGAAGATGGCGATGGACAAGAGCCGCGCCGTTAGCTTGCTGTCGGAGGCGAAGATGCGCAAGAAGGGGAAGGGCAGGAGCATCACCAGCACCAGGCCCACGTCGTTCTCGTCGATGTACAGGCCCGGTCCATGGCCATGATGGGCGATGACCCAGGCCGAAAGCAGGAAGTCCATCACCAGCATGGCGCTGAGCACTTTACGGAGATCGTCCACCTTACGCAGGAAAAGCAGCGCGCCCAGGAAGGCGGCCAGGAAGCGCGGGAATTCGGTCTTCAAAACCATCAAGGCGCGGCCCTGGGTCACCGCCAGGACCAAGCCGGTGGCGATGGCGAAAAGGAAAAGCATCCGCCAGACCACCAAGGGCCTGAGCCAACTGCCTCCCGGGGCGGAAAGGCCGCGGGGCAGCTCGGTCAGGACCAGCACGATCAAGGTGACCGTGGCCAAGGCCCCGAGGAACAGATGGGACATGCCCGGGATGATGCGATGCACCTGGCCGAAATCGATCAGCAGGTAAACGAGCCAGGTCCAAAAGCCTAGGCGGTAGGGACTCATGCGCGCTGATCTCCGGGCAATCCCGTTCCCTGCGATTCCGTTGCGTGAAGTTTCCGTTCGTACAAGTCCAGATAGGCGCGCACCATGATCGCGGCATCGTGGCGTTCGTCGAAGGCGCGGCGCGCGGCCCGGCCGAATTGGCGCGCGGTCTCCGGCTCGTCCAGGAAGCCGATCACCGCCCGCGCCAGGGCGGGGGCATCGGCCGCGGGCGCCAAGCGGGCCGTCCGCCCATCTTGCAAGGCATCGCCTACGCCGCCCACCTGGGTGGCGATGATGGGGAGTCCCAGGCTCATGGCCTCCAGGATGCAAAGCGGGAGGCCTTCCCATAAGGAGGGCAGGACCAGGAAATCGAGCATGGGGTAGAAGCGCAACAACTGCGGGTACGATCCCAGGAAGCGGACGTGGTCGGCCACGCCCAAGGCGCGGGCCTTCTCTTTGAGGTCGCCTTCCAGCGATCCCGAACCGGCCAGGGCCAAGGCGGAGTCGGGATGGCGGGCCAAGATGGCGGGCATGGCTTCGATGAGGAAGGCGATCCCCTTCTGCGCCTCCAGTCGCGCCCCCAGGCCGAACACGTTCCGGAAGCGGCCCAAACCGGCTTCCGCCCGCAGGCGCGCGCGATCGGCGCGGCCGTACTCGGCGCGATACCATTCCCCGTCGATGCCGTTGGGGATCACCGCCAACTTGCGGCGGGAGATGCCCTCGAAGCGATGTAATTCCGCGGCGGTATGCTCCGAAACCCCCACCACCTTGTCGTAAGCGAGGGACATCAGGCGCTCCATGGCCATGTAGTGCAGTTTGTCCGGGAAGGGACGGGCATGATCGGTATGGATGCGGACGGGCACGCGGGCCAGCAGGGCCGCCAGGCCGCCGTCCAGGAAAGGTTGGGTGTTATGGGTATGCACCACGTGATACCCTTGTTCCCGTAACAGGCAGGTTACCTTCAGGAACATGCGGCGGTCGGCGCCGCGTTCGGGCCAGGGCATTTCCCGGAGCGGGATGCCGCGCGCGCGGATCTCCTCGGAGAGGGGCCCGGGGCCGCGCAGGGAACAGATATGCGCGTCATGGCCCAGCCGGCGGAGGCCTTGGGCCAGATCGATGACCACGCGTTGGAGTCCGCCGGGCTTGAGATCATGGGTGATTTGCAGGATGCGCAAGGGGCGTTGAGGCGCGTCGCTCGTCGCAGCCGCGGAAGTCGTGGCGGTCGCGGCGGAGGCTTGGGCGGGCTCAGGCGGCCAAGGCGTGCGCATAGGCCTCCATATAGCGCGCGTGGACGGCGCGGATATCGTGATGGGCGAGGATCTCCGCGCGCAAATTCCCCCCGAAGGATTCCCGCCGCCCCGGATCGGCCAGCAAGTCTTCCAGCGCGCGGACCAAGGCGCCTTCGTCACCGCGGGGGAACACGAGGCCGGAGACCCGGTCGGCGACGACCTCGGGCATGCCGCCCACGTCGGATACGACCACGGCGCGGGATAGCATTCCGGCTTCGAGCAGGGCGATGGGCAGGCCTTCCCCGTCGTTGGAAGGCATAGCGAACACGTCCATATCGGCCATCCATTCCAATACCTTGGGCTGGAACGGGAAAAGGCCCGGCTCCTGGTCGGGAATGAGTTCGCGCCATAGGGCTTCGAGCTCTGAACGCAAAGGCCCGTCGCCGAGGATGGCCAGGCGGCAAGGGAAATTCGCGCGTACGCGGGCATAGGCGCGGATGAGCAGGGCGTGGTTCTTCATGGGCGCCATGCGCCCCGCCGTTCCGATAATGGGCACGTCCGCGCCGGCGCCCAAGGCGGCGCGCAGGGGGTGTTCCCCGTTTACCACCGCTTGCGCGGCGATGCCGTTGGGGATGGTGCAGGGCCGGCACATGGGATTGTGCGCGCGCAGGTAGCCTTCCATCTCGCGCGAGACCGCCACCACGCAATCGGCGGCGGTCAGGAGCCCCAGGTCCAACCATCTATATAGGGAGGCCTTGCGTCCGCCCGAATCCTTGGGATAGCCATGGGCGGTGACGATCAGGGGCACGCGGTGGAAGCCCAGCCAACGCGAAAGCAGATGGAAGATCGTGGCCTTGTAGCCGTGGGAATGCACCAGGGAGGCGCCGCTCGCGTTCAGGGCCAGCGCGTACGCCCGCAGGCCCTCCCAGGAAAGGCCCGGCTTGGCGCGCACGCGATCGACGGGCACTCCCATCGCCGCGGCCCGAAGGCAGACTTCGTTGCCGGCCTGATCGGGATCGAGTAAAGCCAAAAGGCGCGGCGCATAGGGCGATGCGGCGGCCTGCTCGCGCGCGAGGTCGCACAGCACCTTTTCGGCGCCGTAGAATCCGCCGCTGTGGATGGCATGGGCCACGGTAAGGCGGGACTTCGCGGGGGTTTCGGATGTGGAAATGGGCATGCTTTTCCGCCGGCCGGTGATGGTCGATTCAAATACGCTTTTGGGACCTGGACCCACAAGCGCGGGGATGGCCATAAATGAGACCGTAACCTCCCGGTTTCAGGGTCTTGTGAAAAATTCCGCCATGGGGGCGGGGGAATTTAGTTTAGGATCGACCGCCGGCCGCGTGGGCGGAGGAGCGATTAAATGAATGCGACCCTTTTTCTGATCGTACTGGTCTTCCTTTCCATCTATTCTTACTGCGTGTACCCCTTGGTGCTCGTGGCGGCCCGCAAGTTGGCCGGCCGACGAGGATCCGGGTCCGGCGTGGCCGCCCGTACCGGCGGGGCGTCTCTTAGCGGCGAAGCCATCCGTAGCGAGGAGGCGCCGCGCATATCCCTGATCATCACCGCCCATAACGAATCGGAGCGCATCCGGCCCAAGCTGGAGAATAGCCTCACGCTGGATTACGATCTGGGCCGCCTGGAAATCCTGGTCGCCTCCGATGCCTCCACCGACGGGACGGATGCCATCGTGGAAGGGTTCCCGGGCGTAAAGCTGGTGCGCGTGGAGGAGCGCAAAGGCAAGGAGCATGCCCAGAAGCAGGCTATCCTACGCAGTACCGGCGACGTCCTGGTCTTCACCGACGTGGGCACATTGTTGGATTATGAAGCCTTGCGCCTTTTGGCCCGCGGCTTCGGCGATCCGCGCGTGGGGGCCTTGAGTTCCACCGACAAGATGGTGGACGAGGCGGGCAATCCCTCGGGCGAAAACCTCTACGTGCGCTATGAAATGCTCTTGCGGCGCCTGGAATCGGGCATGCGCGGGCTGGTAGGCATGTCGGGATCGTTCTTCGCGGCCCGGCGATCCGTCTGCATGCCTTGGGCGGAAAACCTGCCCTCCGATTTCAACACCGTCCTCAATTGCGTGCGCAAGGGCTATATCGCCGTTTCCGACGACAGCGTGATCGGGTACTACCGCGACATCAAGCGCGGGCAAAGCGAATACCAGCGGAAGGTGCGGACCCTGGTACGGGGCATCACCGCCTTCTTCGCCAATCTGGAGCTGCTGGACTTCCGCCGCTTCGGCTTTTTCTCCTTCCAACTCGTGAGCCACAAGCTGATGCGCTGGCTGGCCCCGGTGTTCATGATCTTGCTCGTTCCTTTCACCGCTTTGGGCGTCGTCTGGGGCGATCCGCTGGCGCAAGTGCTGGCGGTGATGCAGACCGGCTTCTGGGGCCTGGCTACCCTCGGCCTCGCCTTTCCTGCCGCGAGGGGCAACGTGCTGATCAAGATCCCCTTCTTCTTCGCCCAGGTGAATACGGCCATCCTGGCCGCCTGGTTCCGTTACCTGCGCGGCGAGCGCATCACCCTGTGGGCGCCATCCCGGAGATAGACATGATTCGCAACCGCCTCTTGGTGGTCCTGCCGGGCCCGCTATGGGAAATCCCCACTACCCTGCGCAAGCGCATGGAGCGCCTTTCGGAACGCTTCGAGGGCCGCATCGTCACGACCATGGAGAAGCCGGGGAATCACGTTTTCGGCCGCTTCCAATTGACCGCCCTGCGCTATCGCCGCGGCGCCTTTTGGAAGCCGTGGATGCACCTCAAATACCTGCTCTACGGAGTACGCTTGGGATTGGCCGCGCGCCTGGGCGGAGAGCGATGGGATCTGGTGGTGGCCTACGACCCCCTGCGCTCGGGCCTGATCGGCCTTTTGGTCGCGCGCCTGGCCGGCGCCCGTTTCGCCCCCGAAGTCAACGGCGTATACGACTCCTATGCCAATTACCTGGAAGGCGGATCCCGATTCGCGCTCGCCTGCAAACGCTGGCTGTACCCCAAGCTGGTCGGTTTCACCCTTGCGCGTTCGGACGGGATCAAGACCCTTTTCCCATCCCAGTTGAAACGTTACCAGGATCGCATCAAAACCCCCGTGGTGGAATATTTCTTCGACTTCGTGAACTTGGAACCGTTCGCCGATCTGGGCGAGGAGAAAACCGTCCTGTTCGTGGGCTATCCTTTCCGCCTCAAGGGCGTGGATCTTTTGATCGAGGCCTTCAAGGCCGTATCCCCGCGGCATCCCGGGTGGAAGCTGAAGATCCTGGGTTGGTATCCGGACGATCGCGAGCTGAAGGAACGCATGGGCGGGCACCCCGGCATTTTCCACCAACCGCCGGTGCTGCCTTCGGACATGCCCGCCCACATGGGCCGCTGCGGCATCTTCGTCCTGCCTTCGCGCACCGAAGCCATGGGCCGGGTGCTCTTGGAAGCGGCCGCCTGCGCCAAGCCGCGCCTGGGATCGGATTTGGAAGGCATCCCCACCGTGATCGAGAACGAGGTGGACGGGCTCCTGTTCCGGCCCAATGATGCGCAAGATCTGGCGGCCAAGCTCGATCGCCTGATGGGCGACGGCAACCTGCGCAAGGAACTCGGCATGCATGCGCGCCTGCGCGCGGTGGCGGAATGGAACGCGGAGCATTATTTCCGCAGGCTGTTCGATTTCTACGGACGCGTGTTGCGCCAGGCGCAGGCCAAGGATCCCGCGCTGGAGCCCCGGCCGCAGGGAGTGTTGGATGCGGCCTAAACGCGTGCTCTTCCTAATGTCCCGGGTATTGGGGGGAAAGACCTTCTCGGGCCAGATGCAACGCGTGGCCGAGTCCATGGGCCTTGAGCCGCATTATGTGTTCCTGGATGGGCCCGAGTACGCGTCCCTGCGCAAGCACGTCCCCTACTGGCAGCGCGCCTCCGGCCTTTTCATCGGGCCGGCCATCCTGCGGCATAAATTGCGTGCTGAGCCGCCCCCGCCCTGCGATGCGGTCTTCGTCCAGAGTTTCGAGATCCTGCCGGCCCTATCGGCGATCGATCCCCGCCTGCCGGTGGTCTTGGCCCATGATGCCACCAACATCCTGTCCTATCGGCTCATTCGTGACACCGATCCTACCCCTGGCGCCGTTCTCCGCTGCGCCCTCAAATCGCGCTTGGTGACCCCGGCCTATCGTCCCTATATCCGCCGCGTGCAGGCCTTCCTGCCGCGAACCCATTGGTGCGCCCGTTCGCTGATGAACGATTTCGGTGTGGACCCGGATCGCATCTTGGTGGCCCCGGGCGGGATCGACCTGGAGCATTGGAAGCCGATCCCGGCGGGCCCTGGGCGCGATCTTCCCGTACTTCTTTTCGTGGGCAACGATTTCGAACGCAAGGGCGGGCGCTTCCTATTGGAATTGTTCCAAGCGCGGTTCGCCGGTCGCGCGCGCCTTCGCATCGTGTCCAATGACCCGGACCTGCGCGGCCGGGAATGGCCCGCCGACGTGGAGCATCTGGCGGGATTGGGGCATGCCGATCCGCAGGCTCTGGTGGAAGCCTACCGCACCTCCGACGTTTTCGTCTTCCCCACCCGCAAAGAGCATATGGGCATGGTGACTACCGAGGCATGCGCCGCGGGCCTGCCCATCGTGGCCACCGACGTGGGCGGCGTGCGCGAGGCCGTCCATAGCGGGGAAAACGGTTTGCTGGTGCCTTATCGTTCCGGAGTCGAGGACTGGGCCGCCGCCCTGGGCGCCCTTATCGATAATCCCGCCTTGCGCGCCCGCATGGGCGCGGCCGGACGCCGCCTGGCCGAACGGGAGTTCAGCTTCGCGGCCCTGCGCCGCCGGGTAGCCACCGCTTTCGCGCTCCTCGAAGGTCCCGCCCGGCGCGCCGCCGAGGATCCCATTCCCGCAGACATCGAAGCGCTGGCTGCCTAAAAAGCATGCGGGGTGACGTGCGCCAAAGCAGGTTATTAGGGGAAACCGGCGCGGCCTAAGGTAGGCCCTCTCGGGCCAGGTCCCCGCGGCCTCAATTGCTGCGGGCCGAGCGATCCGCCGTCAGGAAGTAGATGGTCATCGCGTTCAGGATGATGGCCAGGGTCGTGCCGATGAGCGGGATGGCTTCCTTCATGGTGATCCGTTCCGGCACCGGCAGGAGGATTTCATCCCCGGAGAGGATGCCGGATTCGCGCAGCGTCATGCCGCGGCTGACGTAATCGATCAAGCGCTTGTTGACCACTTCCCGCCCGCGGATGTGCTGGGTCTCATCGATCTTCCACGGCAGCAAGGGGCCGCCGGCCATGTTGATGACGTCGAAGATGACCGCGTCCGGCGAAGGATAATAATACCCGGGCAATTTCACGTTGCCCATCACCGCCACGCGGATGGCGGGCGTGGCCTGCACGTGGGCGTCCTTCAAAAGGGGCGCCCACAGGCCCGCCAGGTATTGTTCGATGTTCGCGCGCGTCTTGCCCGCTACCACCACCTTGCCGGCGATGGGTATGTCGGCCATGCCTTGGCCATCGATGGGAAAGACGCCATCGAGCACCGATCCCGTATCCGCGGGTATTTCGATGCGGATGGCATCCCCGGCGAGGAACTCCTCGCGCGGCACCGAGCGCTCCTTGGCCTGCTGGGCCCGGCATGGGAGCGCCGCCAGTACGGATAGCAAGCCCAATAGCATCGGGAAAGCGGTCTGGATTCGATTCGATCTCTGCTGAAGCTGCGTCACCAGGTCCTCCCCACGTTCATTCTGTGGGTAAACTAAATGCTGTCCGCGGCCGTCGCAAAAATTTTCATTCATTTCTGTATCGTTTTTCCGACGACATTAACGCGGAGTTTCCCATGGAATCGCAGCGGCGGGAGCGTGGGCTCGACCTCGAAGCCTTCTTGAATCCCAAAAGCAAGGTATCAACGCCGAGCACTCTCTTCCACATGCTCTGGCTCAAGAAATGGAAGCTGCTGGCGATCTGGGCCCTCATCGCATTGCCCGCGGCCACCTTCCTGGCCGTATACGATCTTCCCAAGACCTATACCAGCGTGGCCTTCCTGCGCTTCCCGCACGTGATGGGCGGCGCGCAGAACGCCCCCGTGCGCGACGTCTCCCTGGGCGAGGCCGAGTCGGTGGTGCGCCTCTTCCATTCCCAGAAGGTGCTGCTCAAAACCATCGACGACATGGGACTGCGCATGCAGGTGACCACTAAAGAGGTCTTCCGCAAATACATCATCCAGAACATCGCCTATTCGGACAAGACGCCGGCGGGCCGCTATCGCCTGCAGTTCCCGGGCGATCGCCGCGTGCGCGTCGAGTACCGGCCCTGGGGCGCCCGTAGTTTCGCGACCTATAGCGACGGCCGCGCCGATAGCGCCAACAGCGTCGCCATTCCCGGCGGCCGCATCACCTTCCCGGCCGCCTTGCTCGACGTCTCCCGCGGCTTCGAGGCAGAAATGCTGTTCCGCACCCCGGACGAAGCCCTGACCGAATTCGGCGAACGCCTCAAGGTAACGCCCCTCGATAAGGGCGGGGCCGCCGTCAACTATTCCATCGAACTGGACGATCGCGATCCCTTCCTGGTGGCCGACGTCATCAACCGCCTGACCGACAATTTCATCCACGCTTACTCGGGGGCCAACCAGAACCAGGACCAGGACGTGTTGGCCAAAATGCACGACAACATCGCGGCCGCCAAGGCCACCCTCGACAAAACCGAGGGCCGCCTTTCCTCCTTTTACGATAAGCACCAGGCCCGCCTGGCGGTGAAGGAAGGCAACCCCTATGCGCTCGCCAACGCGCAAACCCAGAAGTCGCAGCTGGAAACCAATCTCGACCGCCTCACGCAAACCTTGTCCGGCAAGCCCGGCCCCGACGATAGCGCGCAGACCCGCATCCTGTGGATGAACGAGGCCTTGGCCCTGCTCTCCGGGCAAGGCGTGCAAAGGGCCGAAGCCCTGCGCGCGCGCATGACCGATCTGGAGCGCCAGAAGGTGGAGCTCACGGCCAAATACAATCCGGCCCATCCCATGGTGATCGCGGCGGACGAGCAAATGGCGGCGCTTTTCCCGTCGGTGGCCCAGCTCGCCGAGGATACCCGCGCTTTGGATAAGTCCCGCCTTTCCCAGACCAGCGGGGAGATCGCCCGCAGCCTGCCCGGCTCCGGCGGGGACATGGGCCTCACCGCCGAGGCCCAGCGCCTCACGCAGGAAAGGGATAACGCCGCCAAGGCGCTCCAGGATTTGCAAGGCGAGTACGATAAGGCCAAGCTGGGCGCGGGCCCGGGGCTGTTCGACGTCAACATCATGGATCCCGCGCGTCCGCCCCTGTATGAGGCGCCCACCCTGCGCGGCCGCCTGGTGTTCTCCTTCGCCGCCATGGTGCTTGCCTTTTTCCCGGGCCTGTTCTGGTTGCTCCTGTACCAGATCCTGTTCCCGCGCGTTTGGACCAAGGACGATGCCGAGCGCATGCTGAAGGTGAAGGTGGCCGGCTCGCTGTACCACATGAGCGGTCGCGCGCGCCGGATGCCCGGCCGATCCCAAGGCGGGCGGTCCGTCGACGATCACCTGCTGCACCATGGGCGCCTCCCCGGTCCCGCCGACGTGGAAGCCTACCGCGCCTTGCGGGTGGAACTGGAACACCGTTTCGGCAACGAGCCCGGGCGCGGGGCGCTCACCCTCTTGGTGACCAGCACCCAGCCCAACGAAGGCAAGTCCACCGTGGCCGCCAACCTGGCCATCGGTTTCGCCCGCCGCGGGCGGCGCACCCTGCTGGTCGATGGGGATTTCCGCCATGGCCGGCAGGAGGCCATATTCGGTTTCTCCCCGCAACGCGGCCTCATTGATCTCCTGCGCGGAGGCGTCGATCCCGATTTCGGCCGCCGCGCCCATGGCCTGGAGCTGCCCACCGTGCAAGCGGGCTTGTCGATCATGCCCAAAGGCCATTACGACGAGTCGGCCACGGAAGCGGCCTATCGCGCCCCCATGGACTATTACCTCAAGCTGATGCGGGCCGCCTTCGAAGTGGTCATCGTGGACGGACCGCCGGTGATCGTCACCGCCGACCCCGTGAACTTCGCGGGCATGTGCAATGGGATGCTCTTCGTGATCCGTTCCGGGCAAGTGCCCGCCCGCGAGGCGGTGCGGGCGTTGGAGCCCTTCCTGGAACGGGAGGTTCCCATCCTCGCCGCCATCAACGGCATCCACAAGTCTCCGGCGGACGACAATCATTATGCCCGCTACGGATACTATTATCACACGGTGCCGCCGCCGCCAGCGGGCGCCGGGAACGGTTCGAACACCCTTACGGCCCCGGAACAGGGAACGCGGGTCGGGACTTAAGGGGACCGAACGGAACGGAGTCTCGGAATGAGACCCCTAAGGCGCAGGGCGGAGGAAGCCGGGCAAAACGGATTCCCCGGGGAGCCTACGGCCGCGCGCATCGCGGAGAGGGGCCCGCGCCGGGGGCTTCTTCCCCAATGGGGACGCCAACCCCACGGTCCCGCTCACGGTGACGGTGGCCGTGTCGCAAATGAGCGGGCCGTTATTGTTCAGGCACAATCCCACCCGCAGAATGCTCCCATCCGGGGACGAGCGCAACAGCAGGCCGTCGCTTTCCCAGGCCGTATCGGCAAGATCCCCGGAAAGGGTCCAAGCGTAGGTGAGGCGCGGCTCCGGGCTGGCGAGTATGGCGGCCAGATTGGCGATTACGGGCCGAAGCGCCAGCGAATCCTTCCCGTTCCAGGCGGCGTCCGATAGGGAAAAGGCCGGATCGGGAATGGCTTCCTTGACGTGGACGGCCACGTCGTGGGTTTGGGAGGCTCCCGCGAGCACGGCGGTAAACCGATAAACGATGGTCGTATCCCCGGTAACGCGCGGCAAGGCCACGTGGAGCGTCTTGACCTCGGGATCGAGAATGCGGGGCGCGGGCCCCGACACCGCCGACCATTGGTACGACGAGGCGCAATCGGCCACTCCTTTCAAGTCCAGCGAGGAAGCCTCCGCGAGCGAGGTATCGGCGGGGACGGCGAACTTCGCGTTCGTACACTGCGGCGTGGGCGGCGTGAACGAGATGAGGTTCTGGTCCGGCTTCTGGTTCGCGTAAGCGAGCTTGAACCAATTGGCGGTATGGGGAAAATGGCTCAACTCCACCTCATCCAGCTTGCCCGCGAAGTATTCGTCAGCGGCCCAATTGGAATGCCCCAGGTAATTATGGATGCGATTCACGTTCGAAACCTGGGCGGCTAGCGTTCCCGTCGCCACAAGCGCGCCGTTGCGGTATATCGATGCCGCGGTCCCGCGCACGGTAACGGCGAAGAATTGCCATTGATCCAGGGCCAGCGCGCCCGTCGCTTTCAATTCCGCCGCCGCGGTTTGCCCGGATGCCGCATAAAGTTGGAAAACCAGATCCTGGGAATTGCCGACCCGCGAGAACAGGATATTGTCCATGTCGGCGCCATTCCCCAGATCAAGAAGGCGGCCCCACACCGAGGCCCGCGAGGGCGATGCCCACATCGAAATCGTCAGGTTGGGGGAAATCTCGGTATACCCGTTGCCTACGTCCAGGTAATCTCCCACGGCGTTCCCGTCCAGGCTATCGCATAAGCCCGCCATCCCTTCCCTGGATTCGTCCCCGTCGTAGTTGACCGGCGTCGCGGCGGGCTTTCCGCCCACGGAATTGGGCCGCGCGCCCGTGCCCGTTCCTCCGAGATGCCACACGTAATCGAACCCGATGGCCGGATTGAAAACCGCATTGCCGTCGGAGGCGGGAACCGATCCGGCCTTGCCCCAGTACATGCGGGCCAGCACCCCCTGGGAATCGCCCGGGATGCTGTCGATGCGCACCCAGACGTCGGCCTTGGCCCCGGCCGAGTCCCAACGATCGATCTCATAGCTGAGGGGCGTGCCGTCCGGCTTGGAAAAACGCAAGTCCTGTCCCCCGCGCATAGCCTGATCGAATGGGAAATTGGCGGCTCGCAGCCGCACCAAAACCGGGAAATTCCCGATCAAAACGGGCACATCGGCGCCCGCGGGCGAGGTATCGTAGTAGAGGTTTTGCGAATGCGACCAGGAATTAAGGTCATCGGCCGCCAATGCGAGGCCGGCCGCCGACAAGGCCAATCCCCCGAACAGGCAAACGCGTGGCGCGAAGCCGGAATAGAAAACGGTCACCGATCCCTCCCCTAGGGGCCCGATCCCAGCATACCCTGAGGTAGGTAAGCTAATCCCGGCAGGCGGGCCGGACGCGCGAAAAGCGCATGGATCGGGACGAAAAAGGGAACCGCTAAGGCCGGAGCCGGGGCCTAGAACCGCCCTGCCGCCCGCTCCTTCGCGGGCAGGATTTCCAGGCAGGTCGTCCACCAGCCCGTCCTCAGGGTTTCGCCGAACTCACGGGGGAGCCCTTCTTCCGCCATCTCCCCCGCCAAGCGCGCGGGGTCGTAGGCCACCGGTACGAATTCCGCCCGCGGCCCGTCCGGACCGGCCTCAAGGATCGCGAACCAGACCTCGGTGCGGCCGTCGTTGGCGGGCCTCCCGAGGGCGCCCGCATTCACCAAACCGCGCCGCGGCGCTCCGGGCCGCTCGGGCGCCAGGAAGCGGGACCAATGCAGGCCCGTATGGGTGCAAACCAGGATATCGGCCGCATATTCGTCCAACATGCGCCGCAGGAAAGCATCCGGCGTGGCGCTGGCCCACAGGAACTCGTTCACCCGGCGCGGCGATCCATGGCAGCACAGCACCCGGGCGCCGCCTAGAGTGAAGCGCAGATGGCCGGGAAGACCGGCCATCCAGGCCTTATGGGCCGCCGAGGTCTTCGCGGCGGTGTACTCGAAGGACAAGCGCGCGTAATGATTGTCCCGGGGATCGACGTAGCCGCAGCGGCAATCGTCGGCCCCTTGGGAGAGGGCCTCTTCGTAGTTGCCCTGCAGGCAAGGGATGCCCGCCTCGCGCAGGATCTCCACGCTGCGATCCGGATACGGGCCGAAGGCGCCGAAGTCGCCTAAGGCGACGATGCGGTCGACGCCGCGGGCGGCGGCCAAGGGCAAGGCCGCCTGCAGGGCCAGGTAATTGGAATAGATCCCGCCGAACAGGGCTACGCGCCGGAAATCGCCCAGGAAAACCTCGCGCGCGCCTCCGCCTCCCCGAGGTAACCCCGGGGTTTCCCCCGTCAGGTCGCGCACGACAGGCCTTTCGCATGGCAGGTGTGGCAGGCCCGATGCCGCAAGGGATAAGGCCGCAAGGTCTCCTGCAGGGACGTCCCCATGCGCGCCTCCGGCGCATCGATGAGGATGGGGCAAACGAACACCCCTTCCGCCGTCACCATCCGCGCCGATGAGCACTGCAAGGCCGCCAAGGCCTCCGGGCCGAGCTCGGCCCCTTCCAGGCTCTCCTCGGGGGCATAAGCGCGGGTGCGTTCCGTCTCTGCGCCCAGCCGCAAAAGCGGCATCACCTTCAGCCGCGGCCGCTGCAGGCCCAGGCCCCGCAGCCTTGCCAGCAGATGCGCCCGCCCCTCCGCGGTCGCCGCTTCTTCGCAGGCTTCCGTCACGGTGATCACGGGATTGATCCCCGCCGCCGCCAAATGTCCCAAGGCCTCCAGGATGCGCGCGAAGGTGCCGTCTCCCCGGATGACGTCGTTGGAAGCCGCATCGAAACCGTCCAAGGAAAGCCGGATGTCCAGGCTGTAGGTCGAAGCCTCGGACAAGGCTTTGAGGGCGGCCGCCCTGCGCGCGTTAATCAAGGTCCCATTGGTCAGGACCGTGGCCGGCCCGCGCCTTAAGGCCGCGGCCAGGATGGCTTCCAATTCGGGATTCAGAAAGGGTTCGCCGCCGGTGAAATAATATTCCCGCACCCCGAGGGCCTCCGCCTCGGCCAGATAGCGTTCCACCCCGGCCAGATCGAGGGGCGCGTGGCGGGTGTTTTTCGGCGAGCAGGAGATGAAGCAGTGGGTACAGGCGAGATTGCAAAGCGATCCGGAAACCTGGAACCAAACGGTATCTAAAGCCAGCATGGGAACGGAAGGAAAAGCGGACGATGCGAATCCGCCCTGCGCGGCCGTGCGTGCCGGCGCGCGATCCGGCGCGAAATCCGGTACGGATTCAGGCGAGGCGGTCAAGGATCAATTCCACGTGGCGGATGCCGTCGCGAAGAAGGAAGGCGTTGGACCGGCCGAAGGACTTGGCCCCGATCAGGAAAAAGCCCGGCTCTCCCGAATCCAAATCCGCTCCCTGCGGCGCGGGCACGGATAAGCAATCGGAGGCGCCCGCGAGGACGGCATGCAGCCGCCGCGTGCCTTCGGAAACGGGCGAAAGGTCGAGGGCCAATTCCCCCAGATAGGACAGGTCGGGTCGATATCCCGTGAAGGCGGCTACCGTATCGACTTCAAGGGAAGGGCCGGCGGTGAAGGCGGCTCGCAGCCGGTTCCCGGTTACGCGTTCCAAGGCGCTCAGGGAAACCCCGCGGCGCACCTCCAGGCCTGGCGGCGGAGCGGCGGCCAGGTCGTTGGCGGCGGCCACGTCGGCCGCGCGCGCCGGCAGAGGGTCCCCGGCCGTTTCCGGTATGGGACGGCGATGGCGGGAACGAAAGGCCCAGGTCACCTGCAAGTTACCCTGGGAGCGGGCCGCGCCGGACAAAAGGACTATGGCCCGGGCGGCCGAATGCCCATGCCCGATGAGGAGAACCCGCCCTTCGGGCGCATCCGCGAGAAAGGCCTCCAGCGATCCCAGGCTCCGCAGAATCCGGCCCTCGGCGGCCCTTTCCCCGACGGCGGGCATTCCCCCCGCTCCGGCCGCGCAAGGAAGAGCGCTCCCGCCTGAGTCGAAAACCAAATCCGCCTCCAGGATCCGTTCGCCGACGTCGTCTTCAACGAGTATGCGAAAGGGTTTCTCCTGACGCACGGGATGGCCGGCGAAGTCGAGGCGTCGCATCCCCGCCCTGCCCATCGCAAGCACGCGGCGGCCCGTCTTTACGCGATCATACAGGAGCGGATGGCGGGACAAGGGCAAAAGCACCCGCTCGACCATTTCGGGCCCGGTCAGGAGGGCGTCTTCCGACGGCAGGCCCGGCAAGGCCTCCAGCACGGCCGCGGGCGCGTTCATGGATAAGGGCGAGAACAACCGTGTCGGCCCCCAGCCCAACAGGGAGGCGCCGATGCGATCCCGCTCCAATACGGTTACATCCAGGTTCCGGCGGGCGGCCAGGAAAGCGGCGTACAGGCCCATGGGGCCGGCGCCGATCACGATCAGGCGCTTGCCCATGGGCTTCAGCCCTTACGGGCCAGGGTATTTCCGACCTGCGCCCAATGCGCGATGGTTCCCCCGCCGCGAATGGAAGCCGCCACGTTCACCGCCTCCGCCATTTCCTCCGGGGAAATGCCGGCCTCGGCGCATTGGCCGGCGTAGGAGTCGATGCAATAGGGCTCTTGGATGGCGAAGGCGACCGCCAGGGCGATCAGCTTCTTGGTCCGCCCATCCAAAGCGCCCGGCTCCATCGCAGCCCCGTACCATTTCATGAACAGATCGAACAATCCCGGTTGGGTTTTGGCCATTTCACCGAATCGGGCCAGATCTTCGGAGAGGTAATAGCTGGACATGGCTGCCTTTCTGGGGGGAGTGGGGGAGAAATTACCTCTTATGGAGATTGCGTGGCGGGAAATTACCGGTTACCTGTCGGTCAGTAACCGGCATCCGGGATGTTCCCTAATTCGCTTTGGGCCGCTGACCAGCAAATCTGGCTTTGCTACCTATTTGGAAACGCTCCTGGAAACACCCCCGGTGCGCGAATCCCCCTTGTCAAATTGGCAGGACAATGATTAGTTTGGAAACTCCAGACACTTAAGGAGTTTCCAGGGTTTCCTGCCGATGTCCTCCCCAGCCGACTCCAACGTGCACAGCGACAATGAGGTCCGGAACCGCATCCTCACGGAGGCGCGCGGCCTGTTCTTCCGCTACGGCTTCAGCCGGGTGACCATGGACGAAGCCGCCGAAGCGCTGGGCATGAGCAAGAAAACCCTGTACCGGCATTTTCCCAGCAAAGAGGATTTGCTGGAAGCGACCACCACCGCCCATATCGAAGAATGCAATGGCGAGCTCAAGGCGATTTGCGGCCGGAAGGACTTGTCTCCTTTGGAACGGCTGAAGCTCACCATGACCTATCTAAATGCCCTCTTCAATCAAATGAGCGAGCCTTTAGTCCATGATCTGCGCCGCCATGCCCCGGAAACCTGGAAGCGCGTGGAGGAACAGCGGCAGAAGACCATCGCCACCGATTTCGGAGCCCTCATCAAGGAAGGCCGGCAGAAGGGCCAGTTCCGCAAGGACGTGGACGAGCGCTTGTTCATCCTGATTTACTCGACCGTCGTGCGCGACATCCTCAATCCGGAAACGCTGTCGTCGCTTCCCTTCAAGCCCTCCGTCGTGTACGACGCCATCTGCAAGACGTTGTTCGAGGGTTTGCTCACCGATAAAGCCAGGGCGGAATACCATGCCAAATAATCCCGTTCGACTCGGCCTCCTCGCCGCGCTTCCCGTGCTCCTTTTGGGCGCGCGCGCGCATGCCGAGACGCTCACCTTGGAGCAAGCCATCCGCGAGGCCATGGCCCATAGCGAAGAGGCTTTGATCCTCAAGGAGAAATCGGTCCGCTTCAAAGCGCTCGAGCAGCAGGCCTGGTCCAGCGGCTTTCCGCGCATCTCCGCTTACGCCGACGTGGGCCGCGGGGCTTCGCCCTTCGACCTCTCTTCCTTGGGATTCCAGCCGTCCCCCGTCTACCAGCACGATTCAGCGGGCCTGATCGTGGATCCGGCCGCCAATCGCGTTCACGAGAACAAGGCAGCCGAGGGGGGCGGGCCCGCCGTAATCAACATCGCCCAGACCCGCATGAGCTACGGGGTCCAGGCCGACCAGTCCCTCTTCTCCTTCGGGCGTTTATCGCAGGCCATCCGCACCGCCGGCATCCAAGAGCGCGCCAACGAAAGCGACCAAAGGCGTTCTATCCAGCAATTGCAATTGCAGGTGCTGGACGCCTATTATGCCGCGGTCACCGCCAAAGCCCGCCTCGGCACCTTCGAGTCCTCCACCAAGCGGGCCACGGAAACGGTGAACTTCCTGCAGTCCAATTTCAAGATGGGCGCCGCCTTCCGCCGTTCCGACGTCCTGCGCGCGGTCACTTATCAGAAGACTCTGGAACCCCAGCGCCTCCAGGCCGAACGCGATGCGGCCGCGTCCATGATGCTCCTCAACCGCGTGTTGGGGCGGTCCCTGAATGCGCAAATCGATCTGGACACCTCGACGCATATCGCCTTCGAACCCGTGGCCGCCCTGCCGGATAGTCAGTCGCTGGACAAGATTATCAGCGAGCGTCCGGACGTGCGGGCGATGGAATTGAGCCAACAGTCGCTGGAAGGCCAGGCGAAATACCTGAAGATGCAATACCTGCCGTCCCTCGGGGCCACGGGTAAGCTGGGCGTGTTGGCCTTCAAGCTGAATCAATTGGGGGAGCTGGAGGACAATCGCGAATGGCAGGTGGGCATCGGCCTCAATTGGCCCATCTTCGACGGCATGGGCCTCATGTCCCAGGCGCATCAATTGCAGTCGGACGCCCGTTCGCTCGGGCTCACGTCCCGCCAGGCCCGCAAGATGATGCGCATCGAGATCGAAAACGCCTGGCGCGATTACCAGACGTCGGATACGTCGCTGGCGGCCGCCGAGCAGGCCGTGCAGGCCGCCCAGGCCGCGCAGGAAATGCTCAGCGAGGACTTCCGGGCCGGCAAAGGCCAACTAACCGATCTGCTGGAGGCGGACCAAGCCTTTCGCGACGCGTCCTTCGGCTACTTGGGCGCCAACTATGCCCGCATCCGTTCCCAGGCTGCCTTGCGGCTCGCCCTGGGGAAAGCTTTGATTAACGAGGAGGTCCCATGAACATCCGCATCAACGCCCCGCTTTTCGCGTCCGTCATCGCCCTGCTGGCGCTGAGCGGTTGCAAGAAGAAGGAAGGGGCCGCTGGAAGCGGGGCTCCCGATGGCGCCAAGTCGGCCGCGTCGGGCGAAGCCATCCACGTGGTGGTCACGCCGGCCCTGGTCCGTCCTTTCGAGGATTGGGGGACCTACAGCGCCGACCTGCGCGGAGGCGAGGACGCCACCCTGACCGCGCCCATGCAGGGCGGGCGGGTGAACCAGATCAGCGAAGTGGGCAAGGCCGTGGCGGCGGGGCAGGCCCTGTGCGACATCGAGAGCGCCAAGTATTCGGCCATGCTGGCCGCGGCCAAATCCCAGGTGGAAGTGGCCAAAGGCGAGCTCGAACGCCAGAAGGTGAACGTGGAGAAGGGCTTCGTGGGCAAGGCCGTCTTGGACCAGGCCGAGTTGGGTTTCCAACAGGCGCGGGTCGGCATGCTGCAGGCGCAGCGCACCTATGAAGACAGCCGTTGCCAGGCCCCCTTCGCCGGCGTGCTGGTGAGCCGCCTGGTGGAGCGTTTCCAATCGGTGGCTCCCAACGCCCCCACGGTGCGCGTGGCCGCGACCAACCGCCTGGAGGCGGTCGTGTCCATCCCCGAAACCGAAGCCCGCGATTTCCACGAAGGCCAGACCGCCGAATTCTCCCTGGTGCAGGACACCACGCGCGCGTTCTCCGGTAAGCTGAAAAGCATCGACCGCGCGGTCGAGGAACGGAACCGTACCGTCATGGCCCGCATCGATGTACCCAATCCGGGCAACACCCTGCGCCCCGGCATGGTGGGCCGCGCGCGCATCCTGCGCCGCAAGATCGCCAACGCCGTAGTCGTCCCTTCGACGGCCGTGCTGCGCATGCAAGAAGGCACTATGGTCATGCTGGCCCGCGGCGGCAAGGCCCTGGAGGTGCCCGTCAAGCTGGGCGCCACCTCCGGCGACTCGGTCGTCATCGACAACGGCGTTTCGGCAGGCGATACCTTGATCACCACCGGCGCTTTCCAGGTGGCGACGGGATCGCGGATCGTATACGACATCCCGAACCAATTGGCGGCTGGGAAGTAGTCAGAGGATTGCGGGGGGCCTTCATTTAATAAGGCCCCCATAACGAGTAAAGATACAGGGAGTCCCCCATGACCAAGTTCGCAGTCAAAAATCCGGTCACCGTCATCGTGCTGGCGATCATCCTGCTCATCGCGGGATCGATGTCCTTTAAGAGCATGCCCCTGGAATCCTTCCCCGAGGTCAAGATCCCCCTCATTTTCATAAGCGTCGCCTACCCCGGCGCTTCGCCCGAGGACATGGAAAAGCTGGTCACCGACAAGATCGAGGACAAGCTCCAGGGCCTGGACGGGATGAAGAAGACCTCCAGCCAATCCATGGAAAGCGTCTCGCTGATCCAGGTGGAATTCAACGCCGACGTGCCCGTGGAGACCGCCCTGCGCCGCGTGAAGGACAAGGTGGACGAGGCCAAGCCCGATATCCCCGACGACGCCAAGGAGCCGGTGGTCACGGAGTTGAACTTCTCCAACATGCCCATTTTCGTGATCTCCCTGTCCGGCGACTACGAAAGCGAACGCCTGGACCGCCTCGCCGACGATCTCAAGGATCGCATGAAGGCACTGCCCGGCGTTCTCAACGCCGATCTGACCGGCAAGCAGACGAAGGAAGTGGCCATCGACGCCGACCCGTACCGCATGCGCCAATACGGCGTCAGCCTCGATGACCTGATGAAGACGGTGCAAGGGAACCATCGCAACATCCCGGGCGGCACCCTGGTGGCCGGCGGCAACCGTTTCAGCATCCAGCTCACGGGCGAACTAACCAATCCCGACGACTTCGCGAACCTGATCGTGCGCGGGAACCGCTCCAGCCTGGTGCGCGTGCGCGACGTGGCTAACGTGCATTTCGGGTACGCCCGCGATCGCTCGACCGTCTTCCGCTTGCATGGGAAGAATTCGGTGGCCATCTCCCTCACCAAACGCCCGGGTTCCAACATCGTAGAGCTGGTGGACCAGGCCAAGGCCATCGTCGAGGAACTACGCCCCACGTGGCCGCACGGCACCGACGTCAAATACACCCTTGATCAGTCCATCGCCATCCGCCGCATGTTCCACGAACTGATCAACCACATCCTGACCGGCGTGTTGCTGGTATTCATCATACTCACCTTCTTCCTGGGCGCCCGTAACAGCTTCTTCATCTCCACCGCCATCCCCTTCTCCATGATGATGGGCTTCCTGGTGCTGGACTATTCCGGCATCACCCTGAACATGGTCGTACTCTTTTCCCTGGTCATCGCCTTGGGAATGCTGGTGGACGACGGCATCGTGGTGGTCGAGAACATCTACCGGCATTTGACCATGGGGAAGAATCGCGTCCAGGCCGCCATCGATGGCACGAAGGAAGTGATGTTACCCGTGGCCACCGCCACCCTGACGACCATCTTCGCCTTCCTGCCGCTCCTCCTGATGCCCGGCATGATGGGCCAGTTCTTCAAGTACCTCCCGATTACCGTATCCGTAACCCTGGCCGGATCCCTATTCGTCGCCTTCGTATTCAACCCCGTTTTCGCCTCGCTGTTCATGACCAAGAGTTCCAAACTCGAAGAAGGCGGCGAGCGTTGGGAAAGCGTTAAGCAACGCTATGGCCGCTCCCTGGATCGCATCATCGGGCATCCCTGGCTCATCTTCCTGTTCTGCGTGGTATTCTTCGTCGGCGGCATCATGGTCTATGGCGCCACCCACTTGGGCGTCCTGTTCTTCCCCAAGATCGATCCCCTGGTCGCCGCCGTGGGCGTGACCGGGCCCTTGGGCATCGACATCAGCGAAACCGATTCCGCCCTCAAGGTGGTGGAAAAGAAACTCTTCACCATGCCCGCCGATAGCGCCGACGTGGACGCCTTTTCGGGCGTGGTCGGCTTCGGACCTCCCGACAATAACGGAGGCGACCGCCAACCCGAATCCCACAAGGCCTACGTGGACGTGGCCTTCAAGGACTACAGCGAACGCAACGTGAGTTCCTGGCTGTCCATGGATTGGATGGAAAGGAACATGAAGGATATCCTGCCGGGCTGGAAGGTTACGGTCAAGGAGCAGCAACAAGGCCCCCCCCAGGGCCACCCCGTCGCCTTCGAAGTGGTAGGCGAAGACTTCGGCATGCTCTCCAAGCTGGCGGGCGACCTCAAGGCCAAGATCGCGACCATCCCGAACGTGGTCAACCCCGATTGGGATTACGATCCCGTGCGCCCGGAATTGCGCGTCGACATCGACCGCGAGCAGGCCAAGGCGCTGGGCGTAACCACCGCCGACGTGGCCCTGGCCGTACGCGGCTCCATCCACGGCATCGAAGCCGCCAAGTTCCGGGTCGGCAAGGATGAATACGACGTCATGGTGCGCCTGGATCCCAAGACCCGCGAGAACTTCCAGGGCCTGGACCAAATCACCGTGCCGCATGACGGCGCGCAGGTGCCGCTCACCTCCATGGTGCGCATTACCCAAGGCGCCAGCCTGGCGAAGATCTCCCACGTCGAAGGCAACCGGACCATCCAGGTCTGGGGCGACATGGCCCCGGGCGTCCAAGATGAATCCGGCGCCAAGGCGGCCGGGGCCAAAATCGCGGCCGAACTGAATAAGACGGCGCCTCCCGGCTACCGCATACAGGCCGGTTCCAGCAACCGCGAGCAAGACGATACCACGCGCTTCCTGTTCAAAGCCTTCTTCATGGCCGTGTCCCTGGTATTCCTGATCGTGGTGATGCAGTTCAACTCGGTGTTGCAACCCTTCCTGGTGCTCATCGGCGTCCTGCTCGCCATTGGGGGCGTGTATTGGGGGCTCGCCATCATGCAGGTGCCCTTCGCGATCATGATGACCGGCATCGGCATCATCGCCCTGGCGGGCGTGGTGGCCAAGAACGGAATCGTGCTCATCGATTTCATCAACCATCTGCGCCGGCACGGGCATCCCCTGCGCCAAGCGGTGGTGGAAGGCGGCGCCACGCGCTTGCGCCCGGTCCTTTTGACCGCCATCACGGCCATGCTGGGCCTGTTGCCCATGGCCACCGGTTGGGGCATCGACTTCATACACTTCGGTTTCGAAACCAAATCGGAATCCGCCCTGTGGTGGAAGCCGATGGCCTGGGCCATCTTCTGGGGCCTCGCCTTCAATACCCTCTTGACCCTGGTAGTGGTTCCGACCTTCTACTACTCATGGGAGAAGATCAAAGAGAAGCGCGGCTTTAAGATTAAGGAAGACCTCCACGGCGCGCCTTTCGACGGCGTGCCCGCGGGAAACGGCAACGGCGTAGTCGCCAAGGGCCATTGAAATGTTGGAGGCATTGGTCCGTCAAACCCACTGGGCCAACGCCCGCCTCATCGATTGGCTCTGCGGGAAGGGCCGTCAGGGCGAACTCCGCCAGGAAGAATATTTCGTGGCTATGGCCAGCCATATCCTCCGGGCCGACAAGGCCTGGCTGGACCGGGCCTACGGCCGGGACTGGGATCGCCGCATGTTCGACCCCCTCTTCCTCAATTCCCTCGCCAACCTGAACGACGAATGCCGCGACGGCTGGCTCGCCCTGTTGCGCACCGGCCTCGCCGATCGCGAAATCGACTACCTCCGCATGGACGGCTCCGCCCACCGCTCGCCCCCGCGCGACATGATCCTCCACGTCTTCTCCCACGGCTTCCACCACCGCGGCCAGATGGCCTCCCGCGCTTCCGCCCTGGGCCAGAAGCTCCCCGACCTCTCCTATATCGCCTTCACCCGCAGCCTCGCCTGACCGCCGCGAGGCCTGCCTTCATGCAGGCCCGGCTTCATCCGGCCGCCGGGGTTCCTTCGCTTGCCGTATCTCTCCGCCTGTCGCGTCTCTCCGCCTGATTCTGCTACTCCGCTAAATCCGACTTTCCGCTAAAATTGCCCGCACCGTTCGACCAGGGAAAGCACCCCCGCCCAGTCCGCGTAACTCGGCTGAGGTTCGCGCAGCTCGCCGCCTTCCCCGAAAGTATCCAAAGGGCTCATCACCCGCCCCGATAACGACTGCACGACATGGGTGTAGATCATTGTCGTCGCCAGGTCGCTATGCCCTAGCAAATCCTGCACGGTCCGGATGTCATACCCCATCTGCAAGAGATGCGTCGCATAGCTATGCCGGAACGTGTGCGGGGTAACCGTCTTTTCCATCCCCGACCGTTTCGCCGCGCGTTTGATTTCCTTCTGGACCGTAGTCTCGTGCAAGTGGTACCGCCATAACCCGCCGCCCTCGGACGCGAGGGTAAGCCGCTTCCCCGGAAAGACCCATTGCCAAGACCAGTCCCGGGCCGCGCCAGGCAACTTCCCCGCCAACGGCCTCGGCAAGAACGCCCCTGAATACCCGGCCCGCAAATCCTCCTCATATTGCCCACGGACGACTTTCAGGTGGTCCTCCAGCAGCGGCGCCAATTTCCTGGGCAATGGAACTGCGCGGCTCTTGTTCCCCTTCCCATTGACCGTACGCAACACATTGCTGCGCAAATCCAAATCCCGGATACGCAAACCCAATCCTTCATTCAGGCGCAACCCGCACCCATACAAAACCTGGGTTAGCAATTTGAACGGAGGTTGAAGCTCGGCCAAGAGCATCTGCACCTCATCGCGGCGCAGCACGCCGGGCAAAGCGGCCCGGTGGGGGGCCCGCGGCGTTGCCGCCAAGTCCTCGAATGACCGTCGCCAAACGTTCGCGAACAGGAACTGCACCGCGCTGAACGCCTGATTTTGGGTGGCCGCCGATACCCCCCGTGCCGCCAACCCCGCCAAGAAGCGCTTCGCCTGGACCTCTTCGACGGCGCCCGGAGGCATGGCCGCGCAAGCTTGAGCGAACGCGCGGGTCCAATGCCGATACGCTTTCAACGTCCGCGGTGAATAGTGGCGTAGCCGAACCTCCTCCTCGACTCTGCGGAGCACATGGATCCACTCTTCCTTCAGCCCTTCCCGATCCGAATCCCTGTCGATCCCCGTTTCCGCCTTCCCCTTTCCAACGTGCTCCTCCCCCTTTCCAGCATCATCCGCGGAACCGCCCTCCTCCCTTCCCGGAATAGCCGCAGGTGGCGAAGCGATACCCATCCGCGCCGCTGGCCTCGCAGGAGTCGCCCGGACCGTCGCTTGCCCCAATCCGGTTTCCCGCTCGACCGCCTCCCAATGCAACAACACGGCCGCGCGCGCCTGCGAGACCTGGAATCCGGCACGCCCCTGCTTTACCATGCCGTCCAAGTACAACGCCAGGTTGCCTTCATCGCGCACGGGCAATCCCCGCATTACGCAAAACCGATAATACTCTTCCAACCATTTCCGATAAAACGGCCGCTGTACCAAGGGCACGCCCGCCCTCTCCATCAGCACCTCATAGGAATCAATCCGCCCCTCTTCCCGTTCCACTTTCCCGCCTCCTTACGTTAACTCCAATATCCAGACCCGAATCCAACCCAACGCACTCTCCCTCTCTTGCAATCGGGATATTGGAATATAAAGATTTCCCGTTTAGTTTTAATTCTGTGACCAACCCCACATCCCCGCACCCGCCCATTCCGGATATTACATTAACCATCACACATTCGCCCCCTCAAACAAACCGGAGTTGTGACGATCCCAAAGGTGGGTTAATAAAAGCGTTATACGGACTAAATTAAGGGTACTGCGGCACCAAGCAGATAGGATACGGACGGAAAATAAATAAGAAAGAATGAAGGGGTACTCAAATCAAGCTTGCCATATTGGTGTGCATACTGCCATCCCTACTTTTCTCAAGTACATACGATAGCGTATTGACTTGTTCTAACAATTTCCTCTGGCACTACAGGGGCAATATTAAGCCAATCGTAGGCTTATTGCCAAAAGATACGGTCGTCGCAAAAATAAAAGGTTCTACCACGTGGGAAGGAAGGTTCTACGAAATTTTCTATCCAAGCGCGTATATAAAGGCATACGTCGCTGAAGACTCGTCCGCAGGTTTATTTTGTCTTGGTTTTGATAATTACAACGATAAAAGGCATCGGAACGTTTTTAAGGATTTTTACTCCGATGTAGATACAACTATGAGAACAATCTTTAGCGCGGACAAAGATAGTCTTAGAAATAAACCATATTCGGAATTTATGTGGGCAATGGTGGATTCTTGCGAGGAACGAAGGCTTCTAAAATCGAATACTAGAATCATGGCCTGGGAATCAAAAGTCGGTTACGTTTACTACGTAGATATTAAAGAACCATGGAACCAGGGCGAAATTTACTACGAAACAGAAAAGCATTCCGTAATTCATTGTGAAAACCAAAATACCAAAGACAAAGATTTAACAAAAAAAGTACTGAAGAATGGGACTAAACCAAAATAAAAACAAAGTGGGTAACCTGCGTGCTACCGCCGCATAACAATCGATTCAACCCGAGTCAGCGTGGCCGTCATGCTGTTTGCTTGGGTCGGTCTTTGGGCTGGGTCCCACGGCAAACATCACGCCGGAGCCCCCTGTTGCTTGTCCGTCCCGGCCAAGCAACAGGGGGCCACAGCTTCCCGGGTTAATCGAGCGTTATACGGACGAAACCAAGAAATAAAAATCAAGGAATGAAAATATGAAGCATGATGGAATCGAGAATTTGCGAAGTGCCCTTCGTGAGCTCGACTGGAGCTTCAATGAACTTATAGCCAAGACGGCGATATGGATCAATCCGGAGTGTTATAAGTTCCATGTATCCGTATTCGGTAACGGGGTCTATTATCAGAACACAAGAAGGTTGAAAAAAGGAGAGCGAAGGGGAGAGATCATAAGCGGTATTAGGATGGATGATAATACATATCCAAATACTGCGATAAAGCAAGTAATGGGTGGGCGAGCTCTTTTAGAAAACTATACCACTTGCCATATTTATAAGAATAGCTGCTATGATCCAAAGTACCACACCGAGTTGGCAAACCTGGTTTTGCTTCCTAGTCCAATCGCCTCGCTCTCCGATTTCTTCGATGAAAGTATCCAGGCATTAAAATACCGGTCATATGAGTTGTTCGGTTTTTACATTGGAAGCGTTCCCGCCAAGCCGAAAGCCTATCCCAAAAACTGGCGTGATGACATCCAGTTTAATGAGGAAATAAAGAAAAAAATATTGCGGAAAAATAATGAGATTGTACGAGTAACTCCTTCAATAGTCGTTCAGAGCGACAACGATGGGGAATTCCGAAAGTTAGGCAGAATTAAACTTTGGGCGAAAAGACATAACCAAATAAACCATAAAATTGTAGCAGCCTTTATCAATCTTGAGCAGAAAGGCGATGTAAAGAGAAGGGAATTCAAAGCTCTTTGTTCCGACGCCGTCCGACACAAAAAATATTACGTGACCAATTTCGAAGGGCATTTTGCATCAATGAAATCGGATCATGGGAATTCACACGGCAAGGTCTTTTATGAACACGGTGAATTTGTAAAGATTTGGGAACCTGTTTGGAGTGAAATTCAAAAGCATTTTCTCGATGATGGCAACAAAACATAAACCAAGAATTCCGAATCAGGATAAGCAATAAATTAAAGGATCGGAAAAGAAATTGGAATGAAGAACCAAGAGATTCGAGCGTTAAAAAACCGCCGTATAACAATCGAGTCAAACGGCCGAGCCTCGGCCGTCATGCCTTTCGCTTACGCAAAAGTCACGCCGGTTCCCTCAGTCCTTGTCCCTCCGGGCCAAGGCCTTCGGCCTCGTTCGCCGCTTACTCGAGCGTTATACGGACTTGAGTAAGGTTCCTGCGGTACAAAGACGATAGAATAAGGATAGGATCCGTGTAGACGCCGCGGTTCTTGAAAGTTCCACAAATTTAAGTGTTTTTTTGGTAACGCGGATTGCTAATATTCCAAGGGTAAATCGGGATTACTGAATAGGAATATAACTCGATCGGAAATTTGTTAATAAGGATCAAGATAGAACTATGGCGATTCCAAAAGTATTTATTAGCTCAACATGCTACGATCTAAAATACATCCGCGAAAATTTGAAGTATTTCGTAAAAACACTGGGGTATGAGCCAATTCTGAGCGAAGACGGTTCGATATTTTACAATCCAGCACAACACACGCAAGACGCGTGTTTAACCGAGATACCAAATTCCCAGTTGTTCGTACTAATTATAGGCGGTCGATATGGTGGAAAGTATCAACAGCAGGAAGAATCAGTAACAAATATGGAATATCGTGAAGCTGTAAGGCTTCACATTCCGGTTTTTGCTTTGGTTGAAAGCGCAGTATACAACGATCACCATCTATATTCAAAAAACCTTCACAATGATAAAATCAAAATCGGTGACATAAAATTTCCTTCTGTCGATTCGGTAAAAATCTTTTCTTTTATTGATGAGGTAAGAAAGAACGGGGTAAATAATGCTCTTGTCCCGTTTAGAGACTTCGGAGACATAGAATCCTACTTGAGGCAGCAATGGGCGGGAATGATGTTTTCCTTCCTTTCAGAAAAAAATGAACAAAAGCGGGTAGAAGATACTCTAAACGCGCTTTCAAAAATGAATTCGACAATTGAAATGTTGTCTAAACAAATTCTCGTTTCGGTCGGTACGGAAGATGCAAAAATTGATGCAGCTCTTTACGAGGAGATGATTGCATCCGAAGCTATTCGAGATTTTTCATATTGGAAAGTTAGGCCGACCCCTGTTCATATCTTAGTGAACGGATCTTTTAGGACATGTGCAAAGTCACTTAACGTTGATTTTCGAATTGATGAAGATGATAAGGGAATATCTATTAGCCCCAGCGGCAAAATATCAAGAAAAAAATTTGATAATAGTTCCAATGAATATAAGGCTCTTCGTCAAAAATTGGTTGATATTTTAAAAGAGGCTGGAACCACACCCGAGCGCTATTTATCAAAACGACCAAGAATAGAAGAAGAGACCTAATCTAAAAAACGAGTAAAGGAAATTGAAACCATATTGATTGGTGCTCCGCCGTATAACAATCGATTCAACACCGACTCAGCGTGGCCGTCACGCCCTTTGCTCGGGTGGGTCAATACGGGTTGGTCTCACGGCAAAGGTCGCGCCGGAACCCCCAGGTTTGCGTCCTTTCCAGGCCGCAAACCTGGGGGCCACAGCTTCGCGGGTTAATCGAGCGTTATACGGACTAAATTAATGGTCTGCGGCACTTGGGCATAGAACCGAATAAAAGACAAGGGTGGGAATGGAATCCGAACAGAATCCGATTTTAAGAAAGGCAATCTTTGAGGTTAACACGAATATCCGGCTACCCGAACTTTTTGAAGATGGGGCCATGGAGTTCTATAGAAATGAAGTTGGGTACAACGTAGTTATAGATTGTAAAAACACCCCTATTCTTTCCAACAACTTTTCGGAATTTTACGACAGAAAAAATTACTTTGAAGCGCGATTGGCATTTCACAGTATCGTTCATCACAAGAAGTATACTATCAAGAGTTACAAGGCGATTGTCCTGGGGAAATACGGGGAAACTCCAATTGAATTCGGAGCAACGTACGTTTCCGATAATATTTTAGAGGATCCGGAGTTAAAGGATTATAAAGGGGAAATATTTCTAAGTAAACCGAAGGCATCTCAAAATGCCATGCAAATATCAAAGCAAATTGAAAAAATATTTAAAGACGACGTAACTCTACGGTTTGCTATCAATAGATACAACGCGGCTCTTAACGACTCGGACAATCAATTTTTCTATCTATACGATATTAAAGAATCGATAAGGCAATATTTTGAGTCCAAAGGAGAGAATTATGAAGCCTCCTTGGGCTTAAAAAGCAAGTTCAATAGCGACTTTGGAAAAATCGCAAACGGACTACCTTTGTTCCAGTCTCGGCATAGAGGATCTCATGTTCACAAGCAAATGATCGCTGAAACAAGGGAAATATTGAATCTAAGAAATATGTCCAGAGAGCTCATTCTAAAATTTATAAGCCACTTATTCGAAGAAAAAAAGTTTCAGTTCAAAATAAGATGAGCTACATTTGGAAAATTCCAGAATCATTTCTCGGGGTTTCCACTAAAAGAACCGTGAGGTAACCTGTGTGCTACCCACCGTATAACAATCGATTCAACCTGAACGGCCGTGGCCGTCATGCCTTTTGCTCGGTGGGTCTAAGAAGTGGGCCGTTCGGCAAAAGTCACGCCGGAACCCCCTCTCGCCTGTCCTTTCCAGGCCATGCGAGAGGGGGCCACAGGCCGTCAGGTTAATCGAGCGTTATGAACTGTGTTTCATGTCAAGCTCCCATCGCCAGGTTTTCATCAAAAAGCAGCCCACTCTTGATCATCGCTGCGGCCTGCCGCAAGAGCTTCCCGCACACCGCTATCAAGG
>Ga0265324_10000244_pt1 | contig 41209 bp, 60 predicted proteins | sample 41419metaG_FD_198634 | JGI IMG/M metagenome (GOLD analysis project Ga0265324, IMG submission 198634) | Rhizosphere microbial communities from Carex aquatilis grown in University of Washington, Seatle, WA, United States - 4-14-19 metaG | ecosystem: Host-associated > Plants > Roots > Rhizosphere...
TGACGATATCGCAAGGACCAGCGGGAGAGCCGGTGACAAGTTCGATGGTGCCGGTAATGGTTTGCATAGATCAGAGGAAATGGTTGACCTGGAAGAACACGTAAATGAAATCGTTGGTGATGCTGACGTTCTTGGACCGGAAAAAGATATAGAAGTTGCTGGTGCCCTTCACCGTGAAGGTGGCCGAGCTGCCGGTAAAGTTGACGGTGGCTTGTTTCACCTGACCCTGGAACTTGATGTAGTAATCCACACTGGTCGCGGCGGCCGGCTTGGTGATGGTGACGCTGACTTTGTTGTTATACTGGCCGCCCGCCGGCGAGATGGTGGGTTGCGCCAGGTTGGTGCCTGAACCGACCCGCCGCAAAGTCACGGTGTTATCCACCACACTGCCGGTGGCATCAAAGGCGCGCACCGTGAGATCGTAAAAGAGATCGCCGGTGCTGCGGACAAAGACAAGCGCTCCGGAAACGCCGGCCGCCGTGAACGCGCCTTGCACGGTCGCAGATCCGGTCGGTGGAAATGAATAACCCAGGTGCGTGGTAACTGCGCCGGTGTCCTGGCGCACGCTGAAGACCTCGATGCGGATGAGATTCTCGGACCAGTCATTGATGCTGGCATCCGGCGAAAAGGTGGTGCCGGTACCGCCGGTGATATCGTGCGGATTATCCGTGGGCGTCGTGTATGTGATGCTGGGCGGATCGTAGGCGCTCGAGAGACGGCAATAAAAATGGTTCAACGTGCCCTCAAACTCAGCGTAGCGACTGAAGGCGCGGAGTTGGATATCCAGCGTGGTGTTCGATAACCGGAAGCCGGGAAAATTGGGATGGCTGAATCTGCGAAGCGAGGCTTTGGGGATGATCCACACTTCGTCGGTGGTTTCGCATAGGATCGGGCGCGTGCCGGCGCGCGAGCGATAGAGGGTGAAATCGTAAGTGTTCCCCGACACGGCCGCGTAGGTGACGATGCTGAAGACTTCGTAGAGCGGGAAATAGTTATCATCCCAATTCACGATGCTCTCGCCGGATTGGATCACGGGTTTAACCACGATCAGGAGCAGCTCATCATTTTGCGCGGCCGCCTGGCCGGGCTCCTGCAGCGCGAGCGCCTGGTCGCGGGTATCGAGGAGCGTCACGCGCATCGCATCGGAATCGCCTTTGGTCTGGTCGTAGTTATTGACGATCTGCGCCGGTACCGCAAAACCGCCCTGGATGCCCAGCTCGCTCAACAAGCCATCGCCGGAATCGCTGGCGAAGAGAACGTGCGCTCCGGACACGAGATCATCCGGCCGCTGAATGAGCGCCATGATAGTGGGGAGGTTGGTGGTAGCAAACCCCGTGGGCGTCTCGATGATGCGCGCGCTCGAGATATTGGTCACAGAGATGGACTCCACGTCCGGCGGTGTGTAGTTGACGACGTAAGGCACGGCCGGCTGGTTCGGCTCGCTCTCGAACTCGATGCTCATAGGACCCGTGGCACCGAACCGGCGTTTGTTCACGCGGCAGAGCTGCAGGCTGGCGCTGCCGCCGGGCTCGAGCGCCACATCCAGGAGGAAACGATCGCCGGGCCGCAAGGGTGTGACACCATCCGGCTTCATGGCGCGTTCGCGGCGGAGTTTGATCGTGCCCTTCATACGCGGGATGCAATTGCGCTTCACCCATTCCGTCGCGATCTTGGTCGCCTGCGTGCGGTTGGTGATATGCGTGAGATCGATCGTGGCACGATTGGCCTCGGCCGCGTTGTTCAACGCCATGATGGAATCCACATTGTCACCGGACTGCACCCAATTGTGGTCACCATCGGTAAAGGTGAAGCTGACACCGGTGGGCACATCATCCCAGGTCTGCGCCTGCAGGGAGATGGGATCGGTAAGATCGTTGGCGGTGATCGTGGTGTAGTTCGACAGTGATCCGGGATCGATGTTGTAATACCCGGCCTCGATCTTGCCGGCGGAATTGAGCCGCAACCAGCCATCGCAATACTGGAGCAGTTGCGTGGTGAAATCTTTGAGCTGCACCTGCTGATCCAGGAGCGGCGCACAATAGCAGGTGTCTTTGATGGTACTTGTGCTCGCAAAATAATCATGCGTGGCCTGCCAGCTCGTGGCATCGAGCTTGGTCGCCGGCAGTTTCATTCCCGGAATGCTCGTGAGCAGCTCCGCAAGAATGGCGAAGGGATTGGCGCGGCCGTTATCCAGCGCCGTGCTCGAGATGATGGAGCTGGGTGGACGCGGTTTGGCTTCGGCCACGATCTGGATGTTCGGAGCGTTGGTAGTGCCCTGGCCGAACAGCACCCATTGGAACGCGATATAAGAAAAATCGCGATACGGCGGATGCCCGGAGAGGATGCCATCGGCCGAGGTCTGGCCACCCCAATAAAAATTCATGTAGCCGCCGGGATAGAGCCACTTGGCATCCAGGGTGACGGCGTAAGGATTGCCCACGGTGCTGGCGATGGGACCATCCCAGATATCTTTGTTATCGGCGACGACCGCGTAGAGCGTATCAATGGGCCCGGAGCGCACCACACAAGCCAACGACCCGTAGTAGTTGTATTGTTTCGCCGCGCTGCCTGCTTTGCCTGCTGATCCGCCCATAAAGATTTACGATTGATGATTGACGATTGACGCGAACTTTCCCTGTTCGTGCAGAATTAAAAGTTGCTTCACCAGCGCTGTGCCGGCGGCGTGCGGAAGGTGTGGGAAAAACACCAACCAAAAGTATGTAGTTCTGGGTATATCCATAATTTTATTTCTTTCCGGTACCGGTGTCGGCTTCGGCGGCTTTTTGATCGAGCACGCCGGTGATCCATTGCACGGCGACCTGGCGTTTGCCCCAGAACAGCACGGCGGGGATCGTTTGCTGCGCGGTGGAAATGGCCTGGTCCGGCAACGTGGTGTTGTCGTACTGCGTTGGTTGTGCTTTTCCTCCCATCATAAAATCACCTCGATCGGACGCCAGGCGCGGGAAAGGCGCTTGCCAAACTCGCGTTCCTGGGTGGATAAAATTTCCGTGCCGACGCCGGCGCGGCATTGCAAAAATTTCTCTGCCGGCAGAATGATGCCCACATGGTGGATGCATTGGCCCACATGGAAGCCCACCACATCGCCGGGGCGCAGCTCGCTGCGATCGCGCAGCTCGAGCGGGGCAAAATTCTTTTGGGCATCCAGCCAATCCGCCTGGATGCTGCGCGAGTTGTTACGCGACCACCCGGCCGCACCTTTGGGCACGATGGTGAGGTCCAACGGAAATCCGGAATCGATCAAGACACCGACAATCGCAAAGTGGCAGCTCGCGCCGGTACCACGGATGCAGGAGTTCAAGCGAAACGGCGTGCCCTTCCAGGCGACGGCCGCTGCCTCGAGGGCGGCGATGCGTTCCGGAGATTGGTAAAACGGTTTCATCGCACAACCTCCAGCCGCGCTCCCAATCCTTTGATGCGAGTACGCCAGGCGTTCTTCAGCCATTGAGCAATGGTTTTTCGATCATACATTTCTTCCCATCCATCAGTGGTATCGCGCAACAGGATCAATGATCCACGACGCTCGTATTCCCAGTTGGCTATTTTCTTTTTCATTTTTTGCCGGTACCGCTGCCGGTGGTTTGTAGCGCGGTGAGCGTTGGATTGCTGGCCGGCACCAGGTCGAACCCGCCAAAGTTGGTCAGGTTGCTGAATTTGCTGGCCGCCGTGGCCGCCGTGCGATCGTAACCGGGATAGATCTTCCATCCGGTCTCGGTCGGGGTCAGCGTGATGGCCCATGCCAGGTCGAACGTGATATGGCCGCCGGTGATGGCCGTGCTGGCCACGATGGGGATCCGCGCGAAGTTCGGCGCGGGCCGCTCGGCATACCCGAGCGCAAAATAATTGTCGCCGATCGTGGGCAGCGTGCCGCCGGGCCAGGTGATGCTGCCCATCGTCAATGTGCGGCCGCTGATGGCCGTGATGCTGCCGCTGAAGGTCCAATCCGATTTGTTCAAACGGTTGCCGGCATCGAAGAGCGCATAATTGTCATTGGGCTGGATGAGCACGCTGGGGACCTTGCGCGTGAACAGCGAGCCGAACGGATCGAGACTCACCGTAACGAAAGGACCATCCGCCTGCGGCTGCCGGGCCCAGCCCTGGAAGAGGAACGTGCGCGTCGATATTGTTCCGATGGGATTGCACTCGTAGATGGTCACACCCAGGCGCTCGGTGAGCGTGGCCATGAACGCGCGCTCGAAAGGGCTGCCGGTGTAGTTGCGCATCTTCAACGAACTTTGGTCGCTGTCCCAGGCGAAGCCGTCCACGATCTCGGTGTGTTCAAAATCTTTTGCGCTGAAAGTGTTTCCGCCGTAGGTCAGGTCGGTCTCGTAATTGGTCCAGCGCCAGATCTCCGAGCCGTGGGTGATCTCGTAGAGATACGCTTTATCCGGCAGGTTGCCGATCGTGGTGTTGTACGTCTCTCCGGAAGGCGTGATGTATTCCTGGGGCACTTCGCAAAATTGGATCTTCGTGGTGGCCACACGGCTGCCGGACCAACGGAGCGTGAGATCGGTGGAATCGAACCGCGCGAGCATGAGCGTGCAGACCAGCGTGCCGGCGGCCGGCAAGGTGCCCGGTGAGGAATCCAGCGTGAGCGTGTTGCCGGAGCGCGAAGCGATGTGGCGGGTGATAATGGAGCCATCACCCAGGTAAAACGCGAGGTAGCTGTGATCCGCGATGAGGCTGGCATCCACCAGCGTGATGTTCGCGCTGCCGCTGGAGGTATCGCTGGCGAGCTGGCATTCCGAGAACCAGCCGGGCAACCAAAACGCTTCCACCGGTCCACGGCGATCACTGAAGAACCGGAGCAACTTCGCAGACTCATTATCGAGCAACAGCGGGAAGATGGGTTTGCGGCGGCCGATCTGCGGATAGGCTTGCGAGGCGGTGTCGCGCGTGAATCCGAGCTGATCGCGTTTGACCATTACCTCCTCGATGCCGGCATCCACTTTCTGCGACCAGTCCAGGGTGAAGGGAAAAAGATAGATCGTGCGCGTGCTGATGGCCGGGCCAGCCGTCCAGGACTGCGAAGTGAGCGTGAGCGCTTCGGTTGCCGGCGAGCTCTCCCGGAAATGGATCGTGCTCGCGACCAGATCCGGCGTGATGGTCTGGAACGTGGGGGCGGACGTGTAATAGCCGAGCAACGTGGGCAACGTGCCCGGCGTGGTGCTGTAGGAAACACTGGTCACTGCGCCGGGCCCGGCGGCTTCGGTGTAGCTCTGGTACCAGCGCGCGCCGAATCCGGAATTGAGCAGTGCCGGCCAGAACGGCACGCGCACGGGTGTATCCTGCAGCACGCGCAGCGCGCTCCGGAAGGCGGCGGTGTTTTCCCGGCCGAGCAAAAGATTGAAACTGAGATCGCACCGCAACGTGCTGGCCATCGCACGTCGGGCCTCGCGCTTGGTGAGACTCTCCACCTGGTCCACTTCCACGCGCGCGGTGAGACTGATCTCCATGCCCCAATCCGGCGTGTAAGGCAGGGCATATTGAGCGAGGCCATCGAGCGTTTCAGAAATCATGCGCGGAACCTCCAGGCATTGTCTTTCATGATATCCACGACCACGCTATGGAATTGCGGATCGCTCTTCAGGTCCTGCATCCGTTTGCGTTCATCCACGATGATGACACGCTGGGGAGTGGCAGCCGGTTGCAATGGCGACGCGGATCCGGTACCGCCGACAGACGGCAGGAGGGGCGAGACATTTCCGGAATGCAACGCCTCAAGCATGGGCACACCAAGGCGGTCCACCGAAGGCGCGGAGAAAACAAACTCACCTTTGTGCGCCAGACCCGCGACTTCACTGGGCGAGCCATCGCCCGTGTAACCACCAACCTTGTAGCCCGTGCTGGCGATGACAGCAATCTGGACGGCGGCAGCGGCCGCAGCGGCCGCCGCGCGAAAAGGAGCGCTGTAACCGTCGCCGGAACCAAGTTGCAACAACACGGCGGCCGCGCCTGAGATCGCGGCCTGGGCGAGCTGCAACATTTTGTAGGCAAGAAAACCTTTTTTACCGAACATCTGCGCGACCTGCGACATGCTGCCGGCGATGGAGGCGGCGGCAGACGCTTCCTCAAAACGCGCCTGCGTGCGGTTTTTTTCCTGATCGTTTGTGTTTTTTGTGACCTTATTATTGTCCGCGATGATCTGTTCCGAGACCTTGGAAGAATCAATGCCCCAATAATCCAGCTCATCCCGCAACTCCTGGAGAGTGGCAATCTGTTTCTGCAGCTCCTGATTGGCCTCGGCAGTCGCTTCATCCAGTTGCTTTTGCCTTTCGGAGGCGCTCAGGATGGGGTTGGATTGGATGTCGCTGATCTTGTCCTGCGCCGTTTTTACCGCGAGATCTGACTGAGCCATCTGCACCTCAGCCTGCGCCTTTAGCGCCGCCTCGATCTTTTCATCGATATCCAATTCATTCTTTTTTGCTTCCACATAATCCTGGACGGATTTGGTCTTAGCGGCTTCCAGGTCTATATTGACCTTATCGAGCGCGGCCTGCGTCTTTAGGATGTCCGCTGCCGCCGCGCCGCTTTTTTCCTGCTGCTGCAGATAACTCTCCAGTTCGGCTTTCTGGGCATCGAGCATCCCGAACTGCGTGAAAGCCTGTTGGGATTTGACATCGGCCCGCGCCTCGCTCAGCCGCTGCATGGCCGCTGAATATTGATCGACGGTAATGACACCATTTTTGTAATCCGCTTCGTTGCGCGCCTCCTGGAGATCGAGCGCGGCGAGCGCCTGTTCCGCTTTGGCGGCCGCCCGCGCCAGGATTACAGCCTCATCACTGGCATGGAAGGAGGCCAGCGGGCCATCCGTGTTATGCGCCTGAGCGCGGGCCTCAGCCAGAAAATTCCGGGACGCCGCCTGGGCCTGAGTCAATTGCTGCTGCACCGTGCGCAGGTTCGCGGCCATGTCATCCAGCGTCTTGGAGTATTGTTGCGCATTGATCTTGCCCTCCGTGAACGCGGTACGCGCATTTTCAGCGGTGACGGCCAACGCGCCGCCTTCCGCCGCCGTCATCGCTTTGGCTTCCACCAAAGTGTTGATGTGTTTCTGGATGGCGTCATTCAACGCATTCAGTTGGGAGGTGGCATTGGTGGCAGATTCTTTTTCCTGGTTGCGGGCATCCCACCATTGGACGGCGGCCCGGATGGTCAGAAAACCAGCCGCCAGCGCAACCATGACCGGAAGAAAGGCCGCCACGGATGCCATCAAAGTGCCGATGGCAATCGTAAATCCGGAAGTGGAAGTGACAGCCATCCCCAGGAAGGACAAGAGAGATGCGCCTTCGATGCCGGTGAAAGCGGCAAAGGCGGCATTCAGTCCCGCAACAGCGGGCGTAAGAGCCATCCAGGCAAGTTTCAATGTCCCGCTCACGGCAATGATCGAGGTCAACCCAATCGCCACAGGAATCAGGACAGGAGCCAGTTCGCCGGCGAGTGTGGCCAGGGTTTTGAAGGCGGCGGCGAGGGTCGGGTAATTGTCGTTGAAGTTTTTTACTTTTTCCGTCGCCGCTTGCAGCCCGGCCGACATGGCCTGAAGAAACGGCGTGATAACATCCGTCTTGATCGCAGTGCCCAGATTTTTTTCCAGCTCCTCCTTTTCCTTTTGAAAGGTGATCGAGGCTGAGTTGGATTGGAAGCCAGCCACCGCTGAACCATTGACACGTTTGGAGAGCTGCTCCACCAATTGCGCGTACTGCAGATATTTCGGCAGCGTCTGGTCGATCTGCAGACGCACACCGCGCATCTGCACGCTTTGGCCGGACACGGCCCGGCCGAGTTCCATGGCAGCCGTGGCGGCATCCTGCCCAGTGGCCGCCGCATAATCCAGGGCGAGCGGGACCAGTTGTTTCAACTGGTCCATCGATGCGCCGTTGACGAGGAGAGTTTTCTGGACCGCGACCAGGTCTTCCTCGCGGGTGCCAGTGAGCGCGGAGAGTTCTGTGCGTTGCTGGGCCAATGCCTCGGCATTGGCGGCGCCGGCGTTGCCGCTGGATTGGAGCGCGGCGTTCAACTGCGCTAGTTGTTTGGTGGCTTCCGTGCTTTTCGACACGAAGCTGGAGAGTTCCGAAACACCCAGGCCCACGCCCAAGCCGCCGAGCAGGCCGTTCAAACCTTCACTGAGCGCGGAGAGGCCGTTCATCTGACCCATGAAACCGGTGAAGAACTTTTGCAGATCACTCGCCGCCTGCGCGGTCTGCGCATTGATGACAATGGTGACTCCCTGTTGTCCGTTACTCATGATTGGTTTCTTCGATCAGATTGCGTTGTGCTTTCGTGTAACTGCCCGGCGCGCCATTGATGCCGGCCACGATCAATTGGCCGAGCCGCAAGGTCTCGAGCGCGCGCAGCCGGCCTTGGGCACTTGCCTCCATCTGGAGCCGTTCCAGGCTGAAGGCGAGTGCCGTTTCGATTGTCATGCCGGCGGCCGCTGCGAGAGTGGCGACGGCGTCGGCGAGGTGAATCGGCTTAACGCCTGATTGAGCAGGTCGGGTGGCAGATTTTTTACCTGCGCCGCCACCTCGTTTTGCCGCCGGGCGGCATACGAGAAAAAACCTTTCTCGTTCACCTCCCGCGCGATGGCCTGCACGTCTTCGTAACAGACCGGGGCAATCTTTTCGAACTGCGCGCGGGGTTTGCCGCAGATGAACGCCATGAGGCCGATCTCATCGCCGAGCAACTCGAAGGCTTTGGGATAATCGCGCAACGGCAATTGCCGGATGACGATCTCTTCCTGGCTGCCATCTTCAAGGGTGGCCATTCTGGTTTGACCGCCGAGCAGCGTAGTGAGTTTGGTATCTTGCATGTGAGGTTGAGGGGTTGAGGTTTAGGGACGGATACGATTGGTGATGGTGCCGCTCCACGGGCTATTGGAAGTGCCCGTGCGATACCGCCAGCGGAAAACGGCGTTCGTGAAATTATCCACGTTGTACCAGACGAAGGTGCCGATGCCGGCGGTGGTGCTCAGATCGTTGGTGATCACGAAACGCTTGAGCAGCTCGCCGTTGGCATTGCCGATGTTGGTATAGGCCCACACATCGATGGCACCCGGCAATTGCCAGGAACCGTTATTGGTCCAGCCGAACGTGGCCGTGATGAAGGTGTCATGGCCATTGGGTGGCAGCGCATTGGTGAAGCCGATGCAGAACGGCACCGGAATGCTGGTGTTCGTGCCGAGCGATCGGCGGAACGCCACCGGCGACCAGTACGGCCGCACCACGCTCCAATCGCCACCGATGACATAACCGGTGGGCGGCCCGGCGGGAATGTTGGTGAACATGACGACGGGGATCGGGTTGGTGCCCAGGACCGTGTTCGTGGACCACGGCGCGAGCACGTTGCGGCTGGCGTTCGTATAGATCGGCGCGAGCGAGCCATTCAGCAACGCGCTCCGGCCAGGACCGTTGGTGATCTCAAAGCCGTTGGTGACCCCGATCCACGCCTGGTCCGGCGCGGACCAGAAATAAAGATCGCGGGCGGCCGCATTGCCGGCATTCGGCACCCAAAGTGGATTGTGCGGGTTCCCGTAATAGAACGTCGTGGGGCGATTGGTGGGGAACTGCGCCAAGGCGGATCCGCAAAGAACGCAGAGAAAACAAAAGGTGGAAATAATAAATCTCATTTTATGAAGGGTTGGCCCGCGCCCGGTGACAGCCAGGCGCGAGCAGTTGGTCAGTTCGTTTTGGCCGGATTGGTTGCCGGAGTTTTCGGCGCTGCAGGCACCGGCGCGGGAGGCGGAGCGGCGGCAGCCGGTTTGGCGGGCGCGGTTTTCTTGGGCGGCAGGTTGTGCGGGAACGGTTGCGGCCGCTGGGTGGTCATCTGCGATTGGAGCTTGTTTTCGTCGGGCATATTTTTGGTTCAGGTTGCGGTTGGTTAGAAGCCCATCGAGGCCAACGGGCTGTAAAGGACGGTGCAGGTCAACTCCGGCTCGATCGGTTTATCGTAGGTGGCATCCATGCCGCCGCTGGTGGTGATCTCCACAAAGAAGTCGCTCTCCTGGACCACGGCCCCGGCCTGGTCGATCTGCTGCAGCTTCAACCAGCCCTTGGGCGGATTGCCGGCGTGCAGGTTCGCCTGCGTGGTGGTATCGGTCAGGTTCTGCGTGCGATAGAACGCCTGCACCACGAGCGGCGAGATCTCGTTTAGCGTGAGCTTGAACGAATACATCTCGCCGGCGCGGATGATGTCTTTGGTGAGCACCTTCACCCCGGCCGGCGTGACCACCGGTCCTTTCTTCTCATATTTGACCTCGTTGGCGAAGCTGGGTGCATGCGCCACGATGTTCGGGATGCTGATCCAGTTATCATCAGTGGCATCCGGCAGGTTGTTGGCGTCGGCAATGCCGGCGGCCGGGATGGAGAAGGTTGTGCCCGCCTGGAAAAAGCGGGCGAAGTTGAACACGAACAATGTATCAGTTTTCATCGTTTTATTTTTGGATTATTGGTTAAACAGTTGGACTTAGGCTGAGGGTGGTCTCGATGGTTCCGCCCGTGCACTCCACGTCCAACTCAATGACGGCGCGCCCAGGCAAATTCTTGTCAGTGTTGATCACGTCCACGACGCCGCAATTCGTCGGCTTGCAGACGACCCCGTTCGGGTTCTCGATCAATTGGCCGATGATCGCCGGCAGCACCGCTTCCATGAGCCGATGCGCGCCGGGCGTGTCTTCGGATCCGAACAGCGCTTTCTGCCGGGAATCGATCGCGCGATCGCTGATCAATAACGCGATGGGCAGCGAACGGCCGAAGAGGAGCTTGCGGCCGCTGGTGATCTTCGTGAACTGCTCATCCAGCGGGATGATGAAGCAAAGCGTCTTGTCATAGCCGAGCAAACGGCTGATGGCATCGGTGATGGAATTGTTATCGAACAACTCCACACGCTCGAACGCCGGCGCATCCTGGTATTGCACGCCCTCGATCGCCGTCTTCAGCGCGGCGAGGATGTCCGGGATGGTTTTGCGGTTGTTGGTGGCGCTCATAGATTGCTGGTGTTGATCTTGCAATCGCTGCCCCAGCCGCCGGTGGACGGGGAATCATTGTTGGCATCCGGAACACGCGGCAGGTTTTTGCGGTCCCCGCGCGCGATGGAATTCAGCTCGTTCATCGCGTTGTTGTATTGTGTCTGGATATCCGGCGGCACATTGCCGGCAAGGCTGTAGGCTTTGAACAAGGCCAGGATCCGCGTCCAGGAATTCTGCGAGGTGGGATCGATGATATAACCGGTGGTGAGCCGCGCCACATCGGCGACCGCTTCGGCGATGCACGCCTCGAGCGGCTGGGCCTGCCCGGTGTTCGCCAGGGCGCGCGTCAGCTCCGTGCGCTTGCTCTCGGTCAAAAGAAGTTGGGCGACAGTGAAACTCATGGGGCGGGGGCTTCCTCCAGGACATGGATGTTTTCAGCGCGCAGCCCTTTGCGATGGTCGCGAGTATCATATTCGACACGCTGGCCTTCGTTGAGAACCTTGAAGCCTTTGCCCTGGATGTTCTCATGGTGAGCAAAAGCATCCTTGCCATCGTCACCCGTGATGAACTCGAAGCCATCCTTCGTGTTGAACCATTTTACTGTGCCGGTCATGTGAAAATTTAAAGTTGCCGCCGGGTCTCGAATCCCGATGAATCGGGACCCGGCGGCGATTGGATTACTTCTTGGGGTCTTCCTTTTTCGGAGGCTCTTCCTTGTGCTCGACCGCGTGTTTCCCCTTGATGAGGAATTGCGCGTCTTTGTCCGGGAGTTCCACCACGTCGTTGGCGTTGTGGATTTTGCTGCCGTAGCAAACGTTATTTTCTGCGATTTTGATTTTCATGATTCAGTTTTAGAACGCGTTGTAGGACCAGTACGGTTGAATGACGACGGTGTTAGAGGTGGTGGTCCCGGCCGTGTTGTTCGTGGCCAGGGTCCATTTGACCGACCGCACATTATCGAGCCAGGCCGCCGGGATGTTGGTCCAGGCGAGGTTGGTACCGGCTGCCGGGAAGTTCCACTGCAACGGATGCGTGGTGGTGTAGTTCGTGTTATCGAACGTCACATCGCCCCACAGGCCGCAGGAGGTCGCGGTTGAGTTGGTGCAAGTGGTCCGGGCGAACAGCGAGAGGCCGTTGTGCGGCCGCACGGGGATCACCGCGCCGCTGATGACGGCCGAGCCGCCGTTGGTGAGCGACAGCGGAAACGCGTTCGTATCCATTTTAAAAAAGTTGGGATACGCCTGCGCTTTCGCCGAATGCATGAGGGCCGCGAAGGCCGCGATGAGGGCGACGACAAAGAGCGTCGCCCGGATCTTCGATTTCCAAGAGTTGAATTTCATGGTCGATTTATTTTTGGGTTGAGTCGGTTTAGCCGAGGCAGTTGTTCAAAACATAGCCGCAGTCCGGAGCGACGACCTTTTCCACGACGTAGTGATCGCCGCGATGGATGTCCGATTTCACGTTCTCATCCCGATAGGTGAAGACCGGCTGGCTGATGCCCGTGGTGCCGGAGATCGGCATGTTGCTGTCCAGCGAGGTGACCTGGCTATCGAACTGGGTCCAGTAGAACGAGCGGGCCCAGCACGGCACCTCGAGGTCCTGCGCGTCACTGTCCACGCTGAAGAACGCCTGGTTGCCCCAGATATCAGCAGCGGTGAAGGTCTGGCCTTCATTGTTCGTCGCCTGGATGTTGTAAGCCACCACCACGCGGCGCAGGCCGAAGTAGAGCGCGAGCTTTTCCTCATTCAACACGCCCGGCGTGGTGAACTTGAAGAGATCCACGAGCTTGTTGTGCGTCTGCAGCACCAGGAACGTGGGCTCGCTGATGGTCATGGTGATCGCGCCTTTGCGACTGCCGGTCTTTTGGCGGATGGTGGTGCACACGGCGTCCACGTCCGCTTTGGGATTGCTGGTGGGATCGTTCCAGGGGATGGCGATGTTCGCGGAGGTGGCGGCATTGACGAGCGTCATGACGCGCAACTCACGGTTCACGCGGATCGTGTCCACGATGCGATTGACCTTCACCTTGTCCAGGTCGAAGTAGCTCGCGTATTTTTTGCGCTCTTCATCCGGAGCGGCCGCTTCCAGCCCGTAATTCTCGCAGGCATAGCTGTCGCTGCCCACTTTGGTTTGCACGCGGTGGTAGGGCGAGCCCGGCGCGCGGGGTTTGAGGTTCGGCACCTGCGCGAGATCGGCGGCGGCGAACTTGTAATATTGACCGGCCTGCAACGAGGCCCCGAAACGGGGAGCGATGAGATCGGCCACGAAGCCACGGGGATCGCGAAAGAACTGGTTCGCGACGACCGTGAGGATCGGATTCAGTGTAGCTGTAGTTTCCATATTTTCGATTTATCAGATGGGTGATTGATGGTTAAGGCATCACGCAGTCGAACTGCATGAAGGCCACGATGTCGTTTTGCGCGATGGTCTTGGGGCTGAGGGCCACGCCGCAGCATTTGTCCGCGCTCGAGGCGGCGGCCAAACCGGTGGCGGTCATCTTGACGTAAGCCGGCGCATTGATCGCCGAGGCGGCGATGCACTTGCGGATGGGGCCGCGCGTATGGACCAGCCACGCAGCCGAACCTTCCAGGCGTTGATACAGCACGCCGAGGGGAATGCCGGTGGTGAGGATCTGGATCTTCTGCGTGCCGGCATCCACCAGCTCCACAGGCCAATATTCTTTGCCGACGAGGTCGGTGGCCACATTGGCCTGGAACGACTCTTTCGGAAACTCTGTGATGTCTTGTAACATATTTTGGTTTTCGATTTTTGGTTCTGGTCGGTTTAGGCGCGGACGAGGTCCGTGCGCTTCGAGCTGCGGCCGCTGAGGATCTCAGCGTAAGCCTGGTTGCCTTCCGGCGTGCGGAGGAACGCCTCGAGGGCCTGCGCGGTGTTGATGTCCTTTTTGTCGCCCTGGATCTTTTTCGCCTGGGCAAAGACGCGGTTCTCGGAATCGTTCATCTCCACCGGCGTGTCGGTCGTGGTATCGCCGGCTGCGCTGGTGGTGAGGCGCACGCTCGTGGCGCGGGCCGTGAGCTTGCCCATCTGCGTCTCCGCCTTGGCGGCATCCGCGATGTGCTGCTCTTCCCAGAACTTGATGCTGTCCGTGTCCTGGGGAGCGATGGCTCCGCGTTTAACATGGACCTGCACCGCCGCTTTGGCCTGCGCCGTGCGATTGTTTTTCGCGTCCGTCTCGAACTGCGTGATCTTGTCGGTGATCGGCTTCAGGGCGGTGCCCATCGCCGTCTCGATGATCTTGCCGATGTCGCCGGCATTCGCCGCCTGCGCGGTCGTGGCGGCCTTGGGATCAGCCGCAGCTCCGGCTTTCGCTTCGAGCGCGGCGACTTTGTCATTGAGAGGCTTCAACGCCTCAGCAAAGACCTGACTGATTTCTTCTTTTGTCATGTTGTCTATGTTTGTTTTTGTTGCCGCGCCGGCGTGGCGTGCCACGACCGTCGCGATTTGTTTGAACGCAGCCTGGTTGACCAGGCCGCCCAAATTGGTATCCAGACCGGTGGGTTCTTCCGTCCGGGGATCGAACTGCCACCGGGGACTAAAACGGGACCATTCGCCATCACGCACACCGTTGCGGGCCGTCGCGGTCCATTTCGTCACGAGGCGGATGCCGCCTTTTTTGGGATCTTCACCGCCCCAATAGATCCGCACCGGCCGGGAGGAGGCCGCGCCGTCCTCGTGGTTGTAATCGGTGTAGGGCATGTCACCGTTGCCGGCCTTGGCTTCGGCGATCAGGTTTTGCAACTGGCCGTTCAACAGGTCCGCATGGCGGGCCTGGCAGTTGAAGGACAACTGGCGCGGCTGGCCGGCGACGAAGCAATACGGTTTTTGGAAACCCGGAGGCATCCATTGCATATCCGTCTCCATGCCGCCGTTTTCGCCGATCGTGACCGGCGCGGACACGGCGGATAATCCGCACGCAAAATTTTCTTCGTTGTTCATATCAATGGCTGGTGTCTTGTTCCGCGTTATCAGCGGTTGGTTTTCGGGGATGCCGGCAGACGCCCGCGCAGGCGAACATCATGGCCGATTCCACCTGGGTGATGGCCGTGGCTTTTTCGCGCGCGGCGGTCACGGGCAATTCGCGCTCGATGACCAGCGCCAGGTTCAGCGCGGCCTCGCGGATCTTCTGGTGCGACTCCGCGCTGCCTTCGCCGGGCGCGTGATATTTAAAATTGTGTTCGATGATGGATCTCATTTTCAGTTTTGCCGGTTTTGCTGGTCCACGATGGTCTGGCCGCGCGCGAGCAGTTTCTCGACAAGCAACCGTTCATCCGGCAGCGCGGTCGGATCCGGAGCCTGGTTCACGCGGGGCGTGAGGAGATATTCGATCTGCACCCGGCCGTCTCCCAGCGCGCGGGCGAGCAACAACTGGTTGGCACCGTGCACCAGGAACAATTTGAAACCGGTCTCCTGCTCATAGGTCGCCGGCGTGCGGCCGTAAGCATCCTTCTCCACCGGGATCGAGAGATTGCGGGCGCGCTTGGCCACGATGGGGCCGCCAAAAACTTTTTGCGCAAAGCGCGGATCGTTGATGCTGATGGAGACGCTCGTGTCGGAATTGACGACCGGGGCCTGCACACTGCGTGAGATCTGCAGCCAGAAATGTTCGCGGCGATCGGGATTCAACTTGTTGACGTTCGTCTGGTCCTTTTGCCGGAAGTACGTCTTCAGGTAATTGGCACCTTCGCGGCCCACGCCCAGGAGCAACGCACGCGGGTTCCGCGCCTGCGCGATCAGCACAGGAAACTTCTGGCGGAACTCCGTGGTGTCCGGGCGGATCGTGATCATGCGTTCGGGAGCTTCTCCGTTTTCTGGTATCCGCCGGGCACGAGCTTGATCTCTTCGTTGTTCTTCAACTGGTTCATGGCCGGGTAGATTCCCATCTTGATCTTGTCGGCATGGTCCGGAGACAACGCGATGGCGGCATCACGCACCTCGCGCTTGTCGAAAACTTTATCGGCCGGAAAACCGGCGATGACCTGGCGGCAGAGATCCACAACTTTTTGTCCACGCTCACCTGGCTGGGGGGGGTAGCGCCATTTTCGGGTGTTTTAGCCAGGCGCGGTTTTGGCTCTTCGCTCAAGAGATCGATCGCGCCCTGCAGGGTGGCCATGCGGTTCTCGGCATCCTCCCGGATCGCTTCACGTTCGGCAACGAGGCCGGCGATGATTTCAGATTTTTCTTTGCTCATAATTTTAGAACGCTTCCATTGGTACGGTTTTGTTTGCGAGTTCGTGGGTGCAGTCGGAAAGAAATTGGATCTGTCCATCGCGGATGTAGGAATGGCAAACCATGTCGCGGCAGCCGAGCAGCTTGCCATCCGCGCGCGTAAGATATTTTCCATCCGCACCCCGTTTAAAATCATTGGTCGCGGGATCAACGGGAGGATTAACGGTGTAGCGCAATAAGAGTGAAGGCGTGAAGGTTGGACGCTCCAAATTGCCGTTGAAGGTCCAGATCGCGCCCATGCCATTCTGTTTTGTTGTCCACACTCCGTGGCCTTCTTTGCAGCCAGGACACCAGAAAACGTAATCGGCCCATTTGCCGCCCTCGCTTTGCTGGACCGCTCGCAAAATTTTCTTCTCGTCACTCACTTGGCCACCACCTTTCGCGTCATGAACCCGCGCGCGACGCCATTGACCAGGCCGGCGCTCATCGCGTTTTCCAGCGCGGTCTGCAACGCGTCCGGTTTCAACTTGTCAAACAGGTGCGGAATAGCGCGGCGGGCCTTCTCGATCGTGGCCACAAATTCCGCGTCACTCACGGAGCCATCTTTGGCCTTCGCGATCAGGTCCTCAAAAAACGACCGGGCACCGCCGAGCCATTTTGCTTCCACACCGGTGAGATCCTCGAGCGCGGCATCGATGACTTTGCTGGTGGCGTCACTCGCCTGCGCCGTGTGCCGGTGATCGCACCGGGCGCGGCGGCCTTGCGCGGAAGGATTGTCCTGGCTATCGCCACCAGCGCCGCCGCCGGCTGGATCACCGAAGCCGCCGACCGCCTGGCCCACGAGCACATCGTCACCGGCTTCCGGAACCACCAGATTGTTTTCGTCGTAGAACTGTTGCTTGCTGATCTCCACGCCGGGAATGCTCAACAGCGTTTTGTATTTGGTGGCCACCGCGCCTTCATCTTTGCTCTCCACCGAAGAGGGCTGGAAGTAAGGGCACAGTTTATCATCGCCAAAGTTCAGCCGGCAGAGCGGTTTGATGAGTTGCGCATTGAGGATCTTCGCGGCGCGTTTGGCGCAGGCCATCACCTTTTCATCGCGCACATCTTTATGCACGTTACCGAGCGCCTGCGATCCGCGTGAGCCTTGCGAGGTGGTCAACGTCTGGCCGAGGATGAGGATGTCGCACACGATGTCAGCGGCATCGAGCAACGCTTTCTGCGGATTCTCCGCGCCGCCGCCTTTCACGGCCTCGAGGATCTGCAGCGTGGTGCCGGTGGGGAACGCCGCGCGCGCGGAGCTGCCCATGTTATCCAGCATGTCCAAAACCTTCTCGAGCAGGCCCGGCACATTCGGATCGTAATTGGCCCAGCGGATCGGCTGGCCGAAGATCTGCGCGAAGTTGATGAACCACGGCCAGGCGAAGTTGCTGGCGGCCCACAACAGGCCCAGCATCCGGAGCAGGCCGCTGTTGATCGGATGGCCGCTCTTTTGTTTGATGATCGAGACGATGAATTTATCCGGCGGAAAATCCATCCACTCGCCGCCGTCTTGAAAATCCTGGTTGGCGGCCGAGACCTCGCGCGCGTTCAATTGCAGCCGGTCTTCCTGGTCTGCGCCGGCGGGATAGCCGTAATAACGCGGATGCACCCAGCGCGTGGCGCGCAAGGGCCAGACAGTTTCCACACCTTCACCCAGATCCACCTGCACCGGCTCGGCCGGAAAATCCAATTCCAGGACGGCGATGGATTTGCCGAGCGCATCGAGCACATCGTAAATCGTGTCCTCAAAATCGTTTTCGTTCACCTTCACATCCGGCTCCATGCCCCAGATGATGTGTTCGATCACCCGCGCGCGGCGTTGCGCTTCCGGACTCGGCTTGGTGCCTTTGAGCGCGAAGGGATGCAACGTCCACTCGAGATCGAGGACCGCGTTCTTCAACTCGTTCAGGTTTTTGGAGAGACGCGGCCAAGTCTGCTCCATGAGATCGAACATCAGATATTGCATGAGCAGGTTTCCGCTCATGGCCCCCCGGCAAACGTTCTCGATGTACGACGGGGTGTATTGGGAGAGCCGCGTGGAGATCCAGCGATCGCGCGCCGCCGGGCTGATCAACAACTGCATCGGCGTGGACATGTCCGACCCCTGGCGTTTGGGATCGGTAGGCGCAACGGGATTTGCCGGCGAGGCATCCGGCTTCGCAGTCTGTTCAGCGACGGCCCGCGCCTGGGCAATGGAAGAAACCGGCAACGGCCGCCCGGTGTAACGCGAGACATTGGGTTGAGGTGTCGTCATGCGACACCTCCCTGGATCAGGACGGCTTCAGGCGTTTGAGCGCGGCTTCCAGCTTGGGCAGCCAAGTCCGGGCATTCACGGCGGAATTCCGACAGCGCAGCCAGCCAGACCAGCTTAAGCCACTTCTCCTGGCTAAACTGCGCTGACTCCACCGTTCGGCTTCCGCCCTTTCCAACAACCCTTCCACAACGGATTTTAGCCGCACTTCGGCATCCTGCTTTCGCTGAAGCCGGGTAACGACTTTTTTGCGGGCAACCTGCCAACGCTCGAGCAAACCGATTTTTGCGGCTTGTGATTCCGTGATAGGAAGGCTCACCAACGCTTCTGAAGGCTGGTTCATGGGGTCTGAACCATTTTCCTGGGTCAGAGTAGCGGAAGCCGGTTTTTCGACGTTGATCACGCCTCACTTTAGCATCGCTGGTCAATACCCTATTCATGGCTTGGTGATGATGAGTTCGCCGAAAGTTTGCCTGGCCGCCGTGCGGACATTCACGGAACGGTTCTGGGTGACCACCGGCTGAATCTTCAGGTCCGCAAATAATTCCCGGTTGAATCTGGAATCATCCAGCGTGATGACGAAGTTGCCTTTGAGCTGGTCCACGTGTTTGCGGAACATGCGCAGGTCGCTTTCGGTCCATCCCTGGTAAGCGTTGACCTTGGAGCCGAGGTAAGGCGGGTCGATAAAATGGAACGTGTCCCTGGAATCATAATTCTTGAAGCACCGTTCATACGGCAGCTTCTCCACCACGACGCCGCTCAACCGGTCATGCGCCCGGCCGATGAGTTCACTGACTTGCTTGCGCTCGAACCCGATGCCACCACCCTTCGTCTTGGAAACGCCGAAGCTGTGCATGTTGCCGCCGAAGCAAGTCCGGTTCACCAGGAGGAACCGGGCCGCGCGCTGGATCTCGGTCAGGCCAGGCTGCGCGATGAAGTCATGCAGATTGGTCCGGCTGGAGAACAACCATTGGATCTCCTCGACCAACGCCGGCAGATGATACTGCAGGTTGCGATAGAGCGTGACCAGGTTGTCATCGATATCGTTGATGACTTCCGTGGACGCGCGTTCTTTGGCGAAGAGGACCGCACCGCCGCCGAAAAATTCTTCGCAATAACAAACGTGCGGCGTGATCAACGGCAGGATGTGTTTCAGCAAACGGGTCTTCCCGCCGGGCCGGCGAACGATTGGTTTGGCGCGTTGTGATTTTTCGTTCATGTGAGTCGTGGCGGTGTGTAGCGCGGAAATTCAGAAGGACCGTTATTGGTCCCGGTGTGTACCTGGGCGATGGACTCGGCGGTGAATCCGCCGCTGGTGGAGTTCAGCGCGAGCAAAGAAAGTTTGCTGCCGTCAAAAGTATCGCCGTGTTCTCCGTTGGGACCGATCTCGCAATCAAAGCTTCCCCGGTCGCGCTTCACCCGGCGCATGTCATCTTTAAGATAGCGTTCAGGAGGGAACGTCCCTTTGTTATCGTTCAGATCGGCGACCAGCGCATTGCCGAGCAACGCCTTTTTCGTGATCGTTTCCTGCCCCGTCATTTCAACCGTCTCGCTGCTGATCACCAGTTCCACCGGGACCAGCGGGGCAAGTTCGCGCTGACACTCAATCGCAAAGTAACGTTCGTTCGTGGCATCGATGCACAGCCGACGCATCCGGCCGCCCTGCTTCCGTTCGTTCACGGTCTGGACGATCGTGCGGGCGTAAAATTTGGCGCGGGCCGGGTCATTGGTTTTCCAGACAAAATGAACGCGGTCGATCCAGCCCTTGTCCGTGCGCTCTTTCACCACGAACACGCTGGGATTGCTGGTTTCTTTTTCCGTGGTCGCCAGGTCCCAGCCGCCGCCCACGGTACCAGCCCCGAGATGATCGCGCAGGAACTGCAGGCCCCGTTCAAAATCTTCATCGTTGTCCAACTGCACCAGGAGCGCTTCGCCGATGCCCCGCTGTTGCGCGGAGTTGAGTTGCATCAAACCGACCGCTGAGGTGCCGCCCAAAACAAACTTCACGCCGTAGTTGCGGTCCCAGGCATCTTTGTCCATCGCGCGCTTGCGATGTTCCGGCGGAGACAACGGCTCGCGTGTCTCGAGGTCATAGACCGGGACGCCGTCTGCGTAAGCATCGAAGGCATCCACACGCAAAACCCAGAAACCACAATCCGACCGATACCAGTTGCCGGCAGGATTCACCGGCAGAAGTGTGCCGACGGGCGGCGCGAGCTGCTCATTGCTCAAATGCGAGTCATCCGGCGAAGGCGTCGTAGCCAGGAGAATCCGCAGTTCCGGATTTGATTGCGCGATCGGCTCGATCGCTTCCCAGGTCTCCGCCCATTGTTTGGACCGCGAGATCTCATCGGCCATCAGATCGCCGGTTTCACCAACCGTGTCCGGCCGCAATGCCACCAGCTTGGTGCGTGAATAGTCCAGGCGGTCGTGGTAGTACCGGAACTCCAACCGCTGGGCCTCGAACAAACCGGCGTAGTCATCGTCTTTGAGTTTATCGATGTCTTTGCCCGTCACCGTGTCCACCGTCTTCAGCAAACCATCTGACTCAGCCGCTTCGATCTGGAGCGAACGGATCGCCTTGCGGATGATGTCCGACTCTTTCCGGATAATCTCCCGGCCGAGGGTGAGCTTCACTGAACCAAACACGACCGTATGGCCGCGCTTCTTCATCATCTTCTTCAGCGCGATGGCGGCGAGCGTGGTCGTTTTGCCGAATTGCCGGCGCGCCAGGAATCCCACCACGCCGTGGCGGTCCACACCCTTGATGAATTCCGCCTGGGCCGTGCGAAACTTCAAAATTGCGTTAGGGGTGAGCGCGCTCATTTCCACAAGTCGCCAAAGATGTGCTGGCCCAGCCGTTCCGTTTTCTCCAGCGTCGGCGCATTGCTCGAGGCGATCTCCGCCGCCTTCTTGTCGTTGAACCAATCCAAAAAGTTTTTGATGACCTGGCGCTGGATCTTGATCCGGTCGAGACTGAGCTTCTCTTTCTTCAGCGCAAAATTGCCCTTCATCCCATCCTCGTTCTGTTGGATCTGGATCAACTGCAGCTTTTGGTTCTCCGCCAACGGCATGAACGCCAGCTCGAACTTGTGTTGCGCGATCCGTTGCCGCGTGGCCTCCTCGATATCCGCCGGCAGTTCCGCTTTCGCGGTCTCCGCTGAAGCCGCTGCCTGCAGCGCGGCATAACGCAGGCGCATATCCATCGAACTGTAAAAACCGTAGAGCGTGGTCTGCGATGCTTTGATGCCGTAGGACGCGAGCCATTTGATCGCATCCTTCACTTCCATCTGGTTGTTGAAGAACTGTGAGCAGAATTCCAACGCCAACGGCTGCGCACGCCGCTGCAATTGCTCCCAGAGCGCGTGCCCTGGAAGTTTGCGGCCCACTAAAGCATCTGGACGATCTTGAGGTGTGCTCATTCATTCAGGGGTTCTCATCCAGGAACTGGACTCCGCTTTTCTCACCATCCGTGGCATCGGTGATCCGCCAGGCGCGATTGTCTTTACTAATGGTCTTCACCACTTCCACCGCGAGGCCGTTGCGCACCAGGTAATCCAACTCATCCGCAATGGCTGAGTGATAAGCCTTCACGTCGCCCTTGAAATTGGCCGGGCTAAAACCGAACACAGCGAGCGTGCTGCCGATGGGCATGACTCCAAAACCCATCCGGCCGGCATAGTTATTCAACGATTTTAAAATCGCTTTACGGAAAAGTTCTTTCGATTCGGGGCTCATGATCTCCTTGGCATCTCCTTCAGGATGGTGATTAGATTGCTGTTCATGGAGGCGAGCGTTTGGTTTTGCAGCTCGGTGGCCTTGTCCAGGGCGGCCACAGTTTTTTCGAGCTCGTTCAGCCGATCCGTGTTCTCCTCATGTTTCTTGCCGAGTTCCCCAACCACCTCTTTGCGCGTGTCATCAATTTTTTGGAACAGGGTTTTAGACCTGGTGGAAGCGTGTTGCTCATTGTCGTCGCGGTCCTTTTTCTGTTCCGCGCGGAACTCGGTATGCTCCCGGTCGTTTTTCTGCACGTGATCCTGGAACATCTTGATCGGCGTGAATTTTTCGTGCGCTTCGTATTGCACTTCGCCGGCCGTGGGCTTGCCCTGGAAGTTCTTCCACGCTTTGAATCCCTGGTTGATCAGGAACAAAGCAAAGGCGGCACAAGCGATCCACGCGGCGAAGCCGGCGGGCGCGGTCCAGTCTGATTGGGCGAAAATAGGTATCATGGATTTATTCAGAACACTGGGCGCGCCAGCGGGTGATGGGATCGTTTTTGAGGATCACGGGATGTGCGGGTTGAGAGTGTTGCGCTTTGATGGTGCAATACGCGATCGGTTGAACGGCATTGAACCCATCCAGCCCGGCGGACATGGTGAGCACGGTGGCGATGTTGTTCCATTCGTGCATCCCCTGCACCCGGTCGGCTTCCAGTTCGCGGATCCAATATTCCAAACGGGTCGAGGCCCGTTTGATATTGCGGCGCAGGAACGCGACGAGCTGGGCGTTGTCGTAATCGCCCACGAGCGTCGCCGCGTTGATCTGGATATAGCGCAGGTCCATTCATCAGGGCGCGCGATGGGCCAGCGCGTTCGTGCGGTGATAGTTCAACCAGAACTTTTGCGGGCCGGTGAGTTGCGACGGGGATCCGGCGATGGCCGATGCGTCCGGGGCAACCAGCGCCACATTGGTATCGCGCCACTCGGATAAGCCGGGCGGCTCGCTGAGGTCATCCAGCTTGTCCGCCCTGGTGAGCTTGAGCAGATGGTCCTCGTGCTTGGGCCGGGGCAACTGCAGCAACGTCAAACCTTCCGGCGCATTGAGCGGCGAACCGCCAGCGGCCAGTTCCGGGCCGGTCGGCGCGGCCGGTGCGGCGGAGCCTTCGTTGAAGACGCTCCGGCCGCAACCGGTCAGAATGAAGGCGATGACCAGGCACAGGAACAACACCAGCACCAGGGCATCACCTCGTTTGATTTTGGTACGCATGATCAGGCGGGATCAGGTTCTACGGTGAACTCAGGCGGCGTTTGGCCCGAGGCGACGGCGGCGGCTACGGCATCCACATGCGCGTGAACAGCGGCCTGTTGTTCGATACTGATCTTCTTCGCGGTGAAGAGCTCGGTGATCAGTTCTTTGCCTTTGAGGGCGACGGCTTCTACTTCGGGCGCGGCCTGGATGGCCGCTTGGATGCCCTGGACGATCAATGCAAGTGTGGCGGGTGACATAATTTTTTAGGGTTGATTGGTTGAGGTGACGGAGACGGGCACAACGACAGCGGCGGTCACAGCATCGGCGGTGGCTTTGACCTGGTTGTACAGAGTTTGCAGCGTGGTCAGGTTTGGCGGACTCGGGTTGGATTTATACACGTCGCGCGCGGCGGTGTATTTGCCCACGTAACTCCAGAACTGCGGCCGCAATTGATCACACGTTTTTTTGATCTGGGGTGAGATCTTCCACAGGAAGGCGCGATTTTTGCGCTCGATGCTGAACGCCGCATCGGCGGTGGTGTAAGCCAGGTCGAAACTCGAATCCACGGCGTAGAACGCGAGGTCCGGCGCAGCCGTGGCCGTGAAGTTGGTGGACACCGTGCTATCGGCGTTCGTCACGTAGGACGTGATACCGGGCGAGTACGCGCCGCCCTGCTCAAGCTGGCTTTGCTTGCACCCGGTAAAACCGATGGCCAGCATCCCCAGGAGCAACACCATGCTGATGTGCAGCCCGATGTGTTTGAGAAAACTGATGATGCTATCGAGCTTCGTATCGTCATCCGGCGTGGGCGTGATCTTCACGATGATGCGCGCCAGGAAAATGATCGCTGTGACCACAGCCATCACAGCCTCGAGAAGGCTCATGAAGGTGGACTGCGCTGGCGGCGTCACAACGCCAGTCGGATCCGGGATGATGGGATCGCCGATCGGCGGCGTGTTGGATTCATTCACGACGTAGCCGTTGACGGTCACGGCGTTGGTGGGGGCATCCTGCGCGTGCGCGTGGATCGCGAATACGAAGGCCAGTAAGAGCGCGAGGGCGAACAACGCCAGCGCGGTGCGGAACAGGGATTTTTTGGATTGAGTCAGAGCGTTCATGGTATTTGGTTTTGGTTTGCGGACGGGAGAAGCGGAGACGGCAAAGGCCGGCCGGATTTCAGGATGTGTTCGCTCACACCGGAGGAATGCCTGCACCCTTGCCGCCGTTGCCCCGATTGGAAGACAGGGCAAAGCGGAAATTTTTCACCAACAGTTGACCAGCGCGCGAACACGCGATGACTTAATCATGTTCTACGTGAAACCGTTATGCGCTCAGCGTGAAATTCGATGAGGGCAAGATGGTGCGGCATGAAGATTGAACCGCCGCTGGGGTTGGACCAGAAAATGAGATGGGATGGGGAGCAGGATTCTCAATTCAACTGGGGATCGCGCACGAGCGACCGGTTGTTGAGAAATTTAATGATGCTTTCCCGCGAATAGAGCCGGGAAGCGCGCGGACCTTTTTGCACCACACGATCGCGCTCCACCTCAAGGAGAGCGGCCGCATCCAGGTCATGCACCAGATCGTGACCGCAACTGAACAGCTTTTGGATCTCCGTGCCTTTCAGCCCGCGCGAGGCCGGGATAAATTCCAGCACGCATTTTTCGTAAGTGATATTAGACAATGGCTGTTTGTTGAGAATGGCCAGGCCGTCGCGATAGAAGACGCGCAGTTCGCGTTTAAATTTTTTGCCGCCGGCCGCGATGTTCCATACGTGCCCAAATTTTCCATCATCACAATCCGCGATCAACTGCTTCATGGGAGTGTTGAGCGCCACGGTAAAAAATTCGAGCGGCCACAACGGTGGAGTGTCGATGAGCATCCAGCTCTGCGATGCGATGGCCAATTGCATTTGACGGGAGAATCTTAACCAGCGGGGTCAATACCCTTTTGCGGTTTGCGCTGAACCTTCGGCTCATTGCCGGAAGATCTTCAGGTCCAGCCGGGCGAGGATCACGTTGTCCTGCTCCACGACGGTCTTGCCGTTCTCATCCAGGCACGGCGTGTCGCCGATGAGCATGGCGTAGTGGGCGGCCGTGTTTTCATCGATGCCCAGGGATTTGATCTGGTTCACCAGTTCGCTGAAGGCGTGTTCTTCAATCATATCCATCCTAATTTTTTGAACATATTATCGATGGCCGTGGCCACCGGAGCAAAATCCGCCGTGGTCCACTGGCGAAGTTCGTTCGAGGCGAGCGCTTTGGCAAGGTCCGTGGCCAGCATGATGTTGCCGGAACGTTGGGCGATGTATTGCGCATAGGCCCGCGCCCAGATCTCTTTGGGCGAGAGCAGATATTGCACAAACTCCGCCTGCTCGCCATGCAACGACGGCAACAGGGCGCGCAGTCCTTTGATGGAGTTGGTGCCTTCAGCGGCGCGGAGCACGTCGCGCATGGGCGCAAAACCGGAGACGGTGGCGAACTGGCCCACGTCGCCGATCGCGCTCAGATCCAGAAAGTGCCCCACCTCATGCACCGCCGTCAAAGCGGGCCACGGTCCTTTGGGCGTGACGGCGATGTCGGTGGCCACCTTCACTCCGTTCACCCAGCGCGATTGGAACTCCCCGAGATTTTCCGGCATGATGCGGCTCACCATCGGGATGGTGGGCAACGTGCCATCGTCATGGACCTTGTCGATCGCCGCCAGCGCGGTCTGCATGGATTGGCCGAGCGTGCCGCGCGCCTGGATATCAATGGCATCGCTCACCGGGCTCATGCGACCCGCGTTCGCCGCTGGGACCGCTGGTTGAATGATTGGATTATTGGATGTGGGCGCTGGGATGTTTGAGCGCCAATACATCGTGTCGCCATCGATCACGAGCTGGTCCCCAAAATCATTTTTCAACTTCGAGATCAGATCAGGATCCAGCCCGCGCGTGGACGCCTGCAGGTTCTCATTAAAGAATTTTGTTTGCGGCTGCACCACGTCATCTGGCTGGATCAGATTCAGCGCGATCGCGCCATCGCGATCCACGTCCTCCACGTCATGGCCGCAACCCCAGCCCCACGGTCCCCACGGCACGCCAAAGTCTGCATTGATCACGCGCGCCCAGATCGGATCCGTTTTCAGATACACCTGATCCTGGTATTGCGAATGAGACTGGCGCGGCTCCTTCACATCCAGCACCCGGATGAAGCGCTGCGCCGGGAACTGGTTCAACACATCCGGATCCATCCCTTGCCGCCAATAACCATAATCATCCGCCTGGCGGGTCACCGTGTTGAAGATAAGCCCCAGCCGTTTCTCGCTGGTGATATCCTGCAGGCCGCCATCGCCGGGCGTGACACCTTCGCCGGCCAAAAACTTTTGCATCTGGTCCACGAACGCGGCCCGGCCGCCGGTGGCCAGCGCCGTGACCCCCGGCGAAACTTCTTCCAGGTTGCCTTCCAGGAAGTCGCCGAGCGAATCCTGCGCCCGCTGCAGGAACCGCGCGCTCTCCACCCGTGAGGAAAAGAACGCCCGCTCCTTCAACGCCACCGGCACATCCGACCATTCGCTCGAGGAGAGTGTGGAAGTGACGATGGACCGGTCCCCAAATTTATCCTGGGCCTCGGTGAACGGGATGGGTTTTACGAATTGCATTTCATTCCTTCAATCGGATTGGTGGTGCCAGCGGAGAAGTAAGCGCGGTCGCGCAGTTCGCGCGGCAAGGTTTGCCAGTGATAGATCGGAAAATCTTTCAGGCAACACGGGCAGTGATACCATGGCCGGCACGTCAAATTGCCTTCTTCATCCCGGTCATCACAATACTCCATATCAACGTTACAGTAGATGCACCGGTCCTCTGGCCATGGTGCGACCGGTTGCTTGTGCAACGGATAAGCCCAGCGCCGGAGCCATTTTTTCCGACGCTTCCGCGACCAGCCAAAATACACCAGCGCATCGCGTGCATTGTCCTCTGACAGTTGCCACACGGATAAATATTCCATAGTTGCCTGGCACATATCAATTGCAGCTAGCGGTCATGATGGAATGGATGTGCAAGCCATACTTGCCGAGTGAGGCAACGCCGGCTTTGAACAACTTATTGTTTCCGCCCGCGCCAGCGACCACGGCCGTCACGATCTGCGCCCCGTCTTCCGGCTTCAGGCCCGGCTTGAATTCATGCACGGCGGTCATGCCGCTCTGCACCATTTGCTGATTATTGACCGGCGCGCTGGCAGGAAGGAACAGCTCCGTGTAAACCTCTCCGATGTCCCATTGCGCTTTGCTGATGGTGTCCCTGATCTCTTGTTTGGTTGTCGCGTTCATAAATTTATTTTCCAGATTTCATGCGCTCCATGCGATTCTCCCAGGACCGCACCAGCATTCGTTGAACTTCCATAGATGCGTTTGCGAGGTCTTCGCACGCTTCCACCTCAGCAAGTTGGCTGGCTATATCACGAATTAGATTGGCCGCTCTTCGTTGCCCACGAGGTTCTTTAACAAGGCAGCGCACAAATGCTTGAACGTCTGAGCAGGACATTTCATTCATAAATTTATTTTAAAATCCGATGGCTGTTGTCCCGCAATCGCCGGGCGCGGGCGTTCATCTTGCGCGCCTGGCTCTCCAGCCAACTGCAGGCGTGATTGATCTCCTCCACCGTGGCGTGCGTGATATGCTTGTAGCCTTTTTGACCGGAGATGATCCATTCGCTCGCGCTGGCATAATCCCGGATGTCCCGGTCGATCACCCGGCCGCCGGTCGTGAAGGCGATGTCTTTGGCCATCATCCACCGGCCCGCGCCGTGCAATAGATTCTCCAGCCACATGATATTGGGATCCACCGGCGACAACGGCGCGACCTGCAGCTCGAGCTGCTGGCCATTGCCGGGATTTTTGAGGGTGACGTTCATCGTGCTTTGCGCTTTAGGTTTGGAGTACCGCCTTTAGGCGGCTTGGGGGAACTGCCTGAAGGCAGAACTCCGAACAACGGGACCAGTGATTCAAGCAACCAATAGCCGTTGCTCTTGGTGTTTTGCGGCGTAGCGATGAACACCTGGGATGCCGTGCAGCCGGGCCGCGCACAATGCCGGCGTTTCAGATTGCCGGCGTCGTAAGACCACACGTGATCAACCGAGCATTTGTCCCGGAGATCCTCGCGAACGTCCGCTGATGTCGGAGTGCGGCCGTGTTGCTCACTCATGCTCTCGAACACCTGCACCAGGACCGCTTCCTGCCGCACTGCGACCACGGCCGCCTCGCCGCGCTCGATCGCGCGGTTCAGCAAAAACGCCTTCGCCTCTTCGGTCTCCGCGTTCTCAACGATGCAATACAAACAACCGCCCGGCCGGTTGTAACACCATTTGCAGATTTTATATTTTTTGCCGTGGCTCATGCGGCGATTAGTTCAGCGTGGCTATTTTGGCTTAACTCAATCCCACACTTTTCCCGCTCAATGCGGGCAATGCGGCGGACGATGGCGATCAACAGGTCAAGTGCCTCAATCTGCAAAAAATATTCGCGCCGGATAAGACCATCCTTCAAACGGCGGTAAGAAGACGTTGGATAACGATAGGTTAAAAGCTCTTCCATCAACTTTTCCGCGTCGGCAACTGGGTCATAAGAAAGTAAATCCGCGGCTATAGCATCCCGGAGTCCTCGCAAATAGCCGAGGCTGTTACGGGCAGGCTCTTCCAGGTTCTTCCAGTCAGACATTGAGAATGAGCACATAATCAATACGGGTTTTTCGTTTTCGGTTTCGGCGTGAAGGTCAGCGCCGGATTCAATTTGTAGGTACCGCCCGAGCCAATCGTTACGGGTTTCGAGTTTTTAGTTTCGGGTTGATGGCCCGCCGGTGCTACCGGCTGCGGCCGGGGAATGTAGCGCGCGCCGTGGATGGGTTTGCTGCGGGCGCGTTGGTTCTGGGTCATCGCCAGCCGGCGGCGCTCTTCCAGCGGCAACGCTTCCCAATTCCTCGTGCCGAAGCGTTCCGCCGAGAGCGCCCGCGTGTACGCCTCTGGCGCGGTGTTGCGGATGGACCAGTTCACGCGATGCTCCTCGAGCAGGCCGGGATTGTCCCAATGGATCAACCCGCTCTTCTTCTCGGTCCCCAGCCAGGTGGGATCTTCCAGGATATGAAAGAGGCACACCACGATATCCGTTTCCGCGTTGTCGAGCTGCTCACTGGATTTATCCGCCGCGACCGGGCGCTCGTGAAAATTGATCTCAAAATTGGCGAGCTCCAGCGGCCGTTTGTCTTTGGCGGCCTCACTGCGTTCGCGTTTGAACGCGGCCCAGCGGCCCAGCGCGAGCATGTGGCACGCGTGGCGAAAATGATCCGCCTCCAGCGCGATGCCTTCCTGCAACGCCAGTTGGGTGGCCAGGGTGATCACCATGCGCGCCAGGTCTGATCGTGGACCAGCCAAACGCGACGGCACGCGCAGATCCGTATCACGCCAGGCATTCGCGCTGGCGCACTTGCCCCATTCCGGAAAATAGAATCGCTTTTGTTGGGCCTCAGTCATCGTGCCTCCCCAGAGACGTGGCCGGCTCTTCAATCTCCACACTGCCCATCTGTTTGCGAAACTCCGCCCAGGCGAGTTCCAGGTCTTTCAGTTCATCGCCGCTGGGCAAAACAATCTTCTCTCCGCGTGAATAGATTTTGCCCCCCTCAAAATGCCTGTGGCCGCGCACCTTCAACTCACCAGACTGGGTCAATTTGTAAAGCGTGCTGGTCCAACTACCGTAGGGAATGCGCGCCTCCGGCATTTTTTTGCCCACCCATTCACGAAGATCCGGCAGCCGCCATTCCTCCGGCAATTCATTTAAGGCGGCGCGAACGATGTTCCGGAAACCGGATTCATTCTTAGCGTGGACGCCAAGTTTGTTGCCGCCGTGACCGGCCGCTTTCGGCGGATTGAGCACGCGTTCATAAATGTTTGCCTGCGGACCGCGGCCGGCGAAGGTGCGGATGATCTGCAACTGCCTCTCCATCCGCTGGATGATTACTCCCACCTGGTGATGCTCTTCCACTGGCTTGTGGTCCGGGAAAAATTCATACACCGCATCGCGGATCTGGTTGGCGGTGAAAGGACCGGGCCAGCTATTGACCACCTTGCGCACGACCGCCGCCAGGCCGCCGCGCTTCATCACGATCGCTTCCAGCGCCAGCATGCGCCGCGATAGCAGTGAGACCTGCTCGGTCAGCGTTGCGATGGGATCAATGTCAATGGCCGCGCTCATATCAACGATGCAGTAGTAAATTGGCGATGTGCCAGCCGAGCCAGAAGCCTTCGACGATCATCCGGGCGCACACACCCAACACGATGATCAAGACGGCGATCAAAAAGCATAAGCCCACCAAGGTGGCCGGTGTGCCGTTGTACCAGCGAATGATGAAAGCGGGAATTTTCACGATTCCACCTCCAAGGATTCAGCGGTCCATACGCCGGGGCGGATCTCGGTGAGTTTGAACTCGACTCGTCCGAAGTGGTAGCGGGCCAATTTACGCACCGCCGTGCTTTCGGTTAAAACATCCTCGGCCGTGATACCCAGGGCGATGCACCGGGCCCGGTAACGGCCGTTGCCGAACATCACGCTGATGGTGATCTTCTGGTGGCGAGCCGCCACGGGCGCTTGATCCGGCGCGGGTAAGGGAGTGAGTTGTGCAGGCATAAGTTTATTTCGCAGCGGTTTTGGTTTCAGCGCTCTTCACGGCTTTGCCGAGGTCCAGCTTCGCGGCCTTCACGGTGAAGGTGTCGTTGTGCTCGCGGCGGATGCGGAATTGCGCCAGCTCCGTGTCACTGAGATTGGCGAGCGCATCGAGGTCCAGCTCCATCACCTTGCGCAGGTACTGGTCGGATTTGAACTCGGGGTCCTTCTGGCCGGCCACCTCGATCAGGATGACCGAGAGTTCCGGATTTTCCGCGATGAGCTTGGGCGGGTTTTTCTTCAACGCCACTTCGCCGTAAGGCGTCTTCATGGATTTCTTGTCCGCGATCCACTGCGGGTTGCGGCGCACGAGGATCTCCAGCGCGGCCTCGGCCTCATTCATCTTTTGCTGGAGCTTCGTGTATTCCGGCTTGTGCTCGTCCACGATCTCGAGCTGCTCGGCCGTGGCCGTGGCCTCGAGATGTTTGAGCTGGTTCTCCGCCTCGCTATACACCGCGAGGAGGTCCACGAGGTTCTTGAAGTCATCCGGACGCGTTTGGCATCCGGCCACTGGGTCAATATTTGAGATCATTTTTTTGGTTATGGTTGATTGGTTAAACTAAATTCATGCGGATCTGCCCTTCGGCGAGATCCAGGAGATCGCGCCAGTTGACGACGTGTTCCGGCCGGCGACGGCCGCGCTTGACGTGCAAGCCGGTTTTGCGGTCCAGTGCGAATCGCACTTTGGATCCATCGATGCGCTTCCAGATGCCGCGTTGTTTTTTACGAGGCATGATTTTTCGGGGGGGGGCGGCCGGATTTTCGGCCTTTTGCCCAGGCGCGGATTCGTCCAAAAATTGGGTGGCGGTTTCGATCTCCATCCAGCCGATGACCTTCAGGTCAACCGTGCCGCCATCCGCAAAGCACCAGGTCGAGCCATCATGAAAGCCGGGCCAAATGGGATGTTCGACTGAGTCAGTCCGCATCAGGACCGTCATGTCAGCATCCGGCAGGCTATCCGTGATCCAATCGCTCGCTGGTGTGATCTCGCTCGCCCAGGGATTGTTCAGCATGGCGCTGAAGAGCTGCATGATTTTTGCGCGCTTCTGGCCATCGCCGATGATCTGCGGAAGCTGGAATATAAATTCGCGCTCTTCATCCGTGAGGCACGCATCGCACACATCCGCGTCGCCAACCCAGGCGCAGCCGCCTTCGCACGCGTGGAACTGCGAGCAGCCACACCGTATGCACTTACGGTGGTTCAGCGCGCGGCAATCGTCACAAAGGAGGTCCGGGCCGGTGCGCTTGTTCACGACACATTGGACGCAGTTGGTGCTCATGGCTGCACCTCCTGCAGGAAGGCCGGGAAGCCGGGCGGTGGCGGGTATTTGAACTTCTCCTGAAGGATGATCCCGGCAATCCCGATGACGGTGGCAGAAATGAGCGCGTCAGCGGAATTGATTATGGCGTCGCCGTTAACCACTTCGCTTTCAAAAATTGCGCGAAGCTGTGTTTCATCGAGTTGATCCAGCTCTGCCATCATGGATTCAATGATTTGCTCCTCGAACACACGCCGGTACTTTTTGTAAACAGGATTCACGGCTTCACCTCCAGCGATTCGATCCAGGCGACCGCGACCGCCGCGACCTGGCTGAGTTCGTTGCGGAGAAAGCCGTGCGCGTCGCGGTGGTTGTGCTCGATGTTGTCCACCTCTTTGGCCACTTCACCGAGTTCCTCGATCAGCACGCGGGCCTTGCGCTTGTCGTCCACGATCGGCGAGGCGCAGTCGAACTGGATCTTTTTGGCTTTGAACAATTGCCGCTGGCGTTTCCGCTCGGCGATCACGGCCGCAAACGCCGGCTGGGTGTCCTGGTGCTGCAGGCGCGCCGGGTAATCCATCTGGATCCGCCAGCCGATGGCGTAGGCGGCCACGCGCTCGAGCTGCACGCGCAGCGCGTTGTTGTTGCGGAGCAGCTCCACGGCCCGGCCCACGCCCACCGTGAGCGCGCACAAGCGATCGTCATTGCCCAGGCGGTCACCGGTGGCCAGGAGGATCTGCGGACAATGGCGCAACCGCTCGAGGATGGCATCCTGAAGATTCACGGCAGCACCTTCTTCCTGGACCAGCGCATCCGGCGGATCTTCGCCCTGGACTTTTTCTTGTGATTGTTGAAGTGAAGCTGGTGACGGTTCAGCCCGCTTTCGCGGCGCGCTTTTTTGCCTGTGGCGTTCATGAGTTTTGAGGTTAAGGGTTAGTTACGAACGGCGTGGATGTGATCGATGGTGAGTTCGTGGCCATCGGCCATCGCCCGCATCCGGGCGCGTTGCAGCGTGTCGAAGAAGACGCGGATCAATCCGTTTTCCCGGCTGATCTCCCGCAACAACGGCAGGTGCTCCTCGGCATCGCGCAGTTGGTAAGCCGTCGCAATGGTGATGAGGTCCGCATCCGGCGTTTCCCTGGCCAGGGACAGGATGCGCTTCTCGCCGCCGGCCCGGCCGATGAACTGTTCAAAAAACCCGCCGCGCAGATCGTCCAGGATCTGTTTGTGGAACACGGAGGTGAAGGTGCCGATCACTCCGCAGCCGGTCTCCTCCTGCAGCTTTTGGATGAAGTTGAAGGCATCGTGCTGGTCGCCTTTGCTCTGGCGATAAAGCCACTGCAAATTTTCGATGATGAATCCGCGTTCCCGGTTCAACGACTTGCGGCACGTGGTGATCTTCTGCTCATGGCCAGAGGACCGGGAGCAGCCGTAGCGTTCCGCCAGGTCCGTGATGAGCTGGCCCCGGCCGCCGTTATCGGAAGCGTTGATCAAGACGAATTTACGGAACGGGTGCGTGTCCACGATATGATTGAGCGTGGCCGTCTTCTCCGTGCCGGTCGCGCCGGCGATGAGGCCGAACCGGCTGATCATGGCCGGCGACATGACCAGGTTCACCAGGTTGATGATGCTCTGGCCCACCGTGGTGAGGATGTAAGGCATGCGGCCTTCCTCCAGCGCATTGGCCGCCGCGCGCAACGTGCCGATCGCGGCGATCAGCTCATCCACGTCCACCACGGGCTCGTCGCGCAGCCGGCCGTTCTCTTCCACGAGCAACTGGCCTTTGAGGATGCGCTGCCAATCCGTCTTGGTGATCGTGATCTTCAGCGCGCTCGCGCGGTTCACCAGGATGTCAGAATCCCGCTGGCACTCGCCGGCGTAGAACGCCGATAGCCAGGTGAACGGCTCGCGCAATGGCTCCGGGTAACTGGCGGCGCGCCGCTGGATGGTGGGATCGTCCGTGCGGATCCGGTGGGTTTTGTTTCCGTCGATAGCTGCGATCTGCGATTCCATATTTTTCCTCCGATGTGTTATGGTTTATTCTTTGCGAAATTTTTTGGCGCTGGCGGCCGCAATGGCAGCCATCGCGGACAGTGATTCACTTTTCTTCCGGAACTCATCCGGTGTGGCCGGCAGGAACGGATTCTTGGGCCGCGTCTTGATGACTTGCGTGGTCCCATCCGGGCCGGTCTGGATCGCGGGCGTGAGTGCGTGCAGCTTGCTCTCGATGCGGCGTTGCGCGATCTCCGGCGGGATCTGCCGGCTGGGCGCGTGTTTCACGATCGTGGTGTAAAGGCTCGTCACCGCGTTGCGCCATTGCTTGCGCGCCTCGTGTCCGTCACTGCCGCCGCCGAAGAACATGCCGGGCGGTTCAAAGTACGGGGCCTCGCAGAGGAACTCGCCGGTCTTGGCCAGGATGATCTGCGCCGGCTGCTCGTAATTCTGCCGGTCGTAATACACCGCCACCGAGTCGCCTTCGTGATGCGCGAACACCGTGGGGTTTTCATAGTTCAACGAGAAGCGTTCCTGGGAGATGGGATCCACCAGCCGCACGCGCGCAAAGCCCTGCGTGATCTGCGTCACATACCATTCGCGCCGATACATCCACGCCTGGTCATCCGGCATCCGGAAGAGCGGATATTCCTTCACGCCCAGCTCAAACTTTTGCGCCGGGATGCCGCTGAACACTTCGCCTTCCATCGGTTCCCGGTTCAGATAAGTGATCATCCCGTTGAGCCGTTTCACCAGCTCCTCGGCACTGAGGAAATGCAATCGCGGATCCAGCGTGCCGCGCTGGCACGCCTGGAAGGTCTTCTGCGCTTTCTCGAACGGGGCCCGGCGCTGGTCGCGCCCGAGCGAGCCCCAGAGCATTCCCTCGAGGCGCTGGCTGCGATTGAACCACGCTTCAATCGATTTGCTCTTGGGCAGAAAACTCGTGAAGGTCTGCAGCGTCTTGGGCAGCGGCACTGCGATGTTGTCTTTGTGCCACTGGGTGATGTTCGTGGGCAATTGGCGCAAGCCGCCCACGCGGCGCTCGTAGGAAACTTCGTTCTCCAGATACGAGATCTCCTGGCCACGGATGATGTTCGCTTCCCAGGAGCCGCGCTCGAGCTGGAAGCCGATGCGCGGCAAACCCACCGTGTCGAACGTATGGCCAAAGAGATGCCAGATGTCGCTCGCGCGATAGCTGCCTTTTTCGCGCGCGATGATCACGTAACTGATGACGCACTGGCTGGCCACATCCATCACCGGGATGAATTGTCCCTGCAGCACCTTGACGCCGAACGGATGTTCTTTATCCGTGCGCCAGGGAATCCACCACGCATAGATCGGCGTCGTGTCATCCGCCGTGAAAACGTCGCCCGGCAAAATATCCAGCTTGCGCGGCGTGCTCATGCCGTTCAGCGCGAGCGCGCGCGGGCCGCGATGCGCGTCATCCACCGGCCCCGGCGTCCGCACCACGTCGCGCAGGGCGGGCGGCAACGCGTGTTTGCTGCTCCGGTTCGGGTCCAGGATCAGCTCCGCCAGGCGCGGAGGGCAGGTATCGCGGTTGGCATACACGCGCAGCGCCGTGGTGATGGATTTGGTGTCCGCGTAGATGCCGCGCAGCTCGTCCACGATCTTCTGGACCAGTTCCGGCGGGAACTTCAGTTTCTTCCAGGTGTCATGCCGGCCGCAATTGGCCGTGTCCGGCAACAGCCCGTTGTAACCGTCCCGCTTGTAATCGTTTTCCCAGCGCCAGATCGTGGCGCGCCCGATGCCGATCTCCCGCACCGCCGTCGCGCGGCTTTTGCCCTGGCCGCCGTCCTTCACGGGTTTGATCAGGTCAAAATAAGCGTCGAGGATCTCTTTGCGCCGGTTGGCTTGCGTGATGCGCCATTCATCCGGCGGCAGGCCCACACCGCTCTCCAACAAAAGGGAAACCAGCGACGACCGTTCGTCTTCGGTGCCGCTGGTTTCGGTTGCGCTAGCAGTCTCCGGTGTTTCATGGACTTGACTATCGATCAGTCCTACGGAGTTCTCCTGGTGGCTGGCGGATTCCACAGCCACTTTTCCCGTCAGCATAGCCGTGCTGCTCCGCGCTAAAGTTTCATCCGTTAAAATGTTCTCAGTCTCAGTCATTGCTTCTGGTCAGGTTGTGCTGGTGAGGATTGAGCGGTTATCGAGATTGATGATTTCAAATGGCGCGTCGCCAATTGAGTGACGAGCCGCGATGGGCAAAGCTGCGCGCGCCACCGGCGGATGGTGCTTTCACTGACGCGGCTTAACCGGGCGGTGAGCCGGACCGATTGTGACTCCATCAGGAGGCGCATGGCTTCTTGTTGGGTAGTGGTCATTTGTTCAGGAAAATAAAAATCGCGTAATGGATGAACGAGACGATCCCGGCGGCGGCGAATAGAATGGTCCCGGCCAGGCTGTGAGATGTGTTGCTGGCGATGAATGCGAGCAACGCCACGATGCCGGCGTATTGGTATTGTTTCATCGCACACCCCCGGTGAGCTGGTCCCGTTTACGCAGAAGCGTGAAGGTGCGGACCATGCGCAGTTTCGTGCGGAGGTCCGGCGACAGCGCATCCCATTCGTCATCCGTCATGGGCCGCAACGCCAGGCTCTCTTCAAATTTGGCCGTCTTGCCGCACTCAATGCAGGTCGATACATCACCGGGCCTCGGCATGATGCGGCATTCTTTGCCCGCGAGCTGCGCCGTGAGATCAGAAACGAAAAAGCAATACGGGCATTCGGACTTCAGTTGCGTGATCATAGTGACCGTTCCTCCATTCCGGGTTTCGCGTGCTTGATGAGGTTGATGAAAAGCTGCCGCTCTCTGTCGTTGCTGAAATGCAGCACGGCTGGAAAGGCTCCTTGCAATTCCGGTACCGGCGGCCGGGTCAGATCCAGGCTGGGTTTCTCTGGCAACAACGCCGGATCGAGATCACGGACAAAGTCGATCAATTCGCGGCTGTCCTCTTCCGTGGCGAAATACAAAACCAGCGGGTATTTCTCGGTGCGAGGAAGCGTTGAGAATTTGGGGATCACGCCGCCACTCCTTCCAGCACCTCGAGCGTGGCATCCTTCAGCTCTTGCGGCAGTGCCTTGACGGTTTTGATCCAGTCCTTGCGCAATTTCTCGCGCTTGTCCTCGGGGAATTTGTTCCAATATTTGGCGGACGTGGAGAGGTCGCCCACGCAGCTCGTGAAAAGTTCGAGCTGCGATTCTGTCTTCGCGCCCTCGCGATTGTTTTGGTTGCTGGGATCACGGCCTTTGATGGCGCTCTCCACGTTCCAAAGGCTCTTCTCCCCGCTCAACAGGTCCGGCTCAAATTCCGCCTTCAAGGCAGGATTTTCGAACAGTTTCCGCACGCGGACAGCCCGGCGGAATTCAGTTTCGTTGGTCCCCCAGCGCTCGCAAAGCTCGGCCACGGTCTCATCGGTGTCTCCCGAGCGTTCATTCTGAACGTTCGGGACTTTTAAGGCGATTTCAGGGGTTTTGTCCCCGCGCTTCAGGTTGCCCAGGCGGCGCGCATTGGCCGCTGCCACAAACTCCGGCATGAGCCCGATAGCCAGGTAAACCGCCGCCCCACGTGTCATGTGTTTGCAGTGCAGCAGACTCTCCACCACGACCAGCGCCGCCTCGGTCTCCAGACGCACCGCCACCGGCACCTCATGCAACTCCAGTGCCTTCGCTGCCATCCACCGGGCCTTGCCGTGCAAAATCAATCCCTCCGGCGTGATGACAATGTTTTCCCGAATGCCGCCGATCCGGACAGATTCAATAAAGGATAACCATTCTGCGGATTTTGTGTTGGGGTCAGGCAACCGCTTGGCTAGCGGGTGCAGCTTGAGCATGAACGGATCGCGACGTTCTTGATTCATAATTTATGGCAGGATGTGTTGTGAGATTCTGGGTTGTCGTTGTTGGTTGGGTCGTGGCAGTTCCACGACTTGAAAACGCATCGCCACAAAATCGGCGTGGCGTTTGCAGTAAAGTAATTTGCGGTTATCCGCCGCCCGATGCGTGGCCGGCTGCCCGCACTCCACCTGTTCAGACCGCGCATCTTCCTTCACCAGGTAGATGCAGGTCCGGGGCGTGGTGGGGCGAGAGTCCTCGCGAGCCGGGTCTTGAGGTTTGGGATTTGGAGTTTGGAATTTTAGCGTGGCAGCCGCCGCGCGCCCGTCATCCGCATCGAGCGCGGCCTGGATCGCCTCCGCCAGTTCAGCGCGGCCCGCCTCGCGAGCGCGAGACATCATCGAGTAAAGCAACTTCGGCGATTGCCGCACGGCCTCAAAAACCATCATCTCATCCAACTCCCGGTTGAACGTGGCCACCGCGTCTTTGAGCATCGCGTAGTTCATGCCAGCAGCCCGATCCTTTCCGGTAGTTTGGATTGTTCAGCCAGGTCGTAGTCGGCTTTGGCCGGCAGCTTCTCGATGCGGATCAACAACGCGAGGGAATCCCGCTGCCCATTGAGAACGCAGGAGAGATGCTGGTACGTCACCTTGCAAGCAGGCGCGGCAGTCCGGTAACTCCATCCGTATTTTTTCAGATGTTTTTTGGCCTGCGCCCTAGTAAGCTTGGGCTGTTCGCGTGTGAACATGGAAGAACAATTACACGCAAATACTAATGAGTCAACACGAAAATGCTAGTGCTGCGAAATATCTTTCTGCGGCTCTAATTAAAGCCCGTGGTGAGCGTTCTCAGGCTGAATTTGCGCGGTTTTTAGGCATTAAACATCAGCAAACCTATCAAAGGTATGAGTCGGGTGAGACGGTACCACCGGCTGATGTTCTACACGCGATTGCTACTAAATTAAACATCACTTCGGAGGAGATGCTAACTGGCCGTCCGATGTTGCTTATAGAGAAGGCTGCACTTCAGCAAGGTTTGGTCATGCCGATGACCCCCGAACAGCAAGCCCAGTTCAATCGGAATGTACTTGAAAAAATCGCGGTTATTGAGGCAAATATCAGCGAACTCAAAAAGATTTTTGAACCCAAACCCGTGTCCCTCCAATTCTCAAAACACACGCTAACTCCTGAAACAGAACGGGCTCTAACCGCAGCACCTTCCGCCCGTGAGCTTTCAAAAGAGGTCGGACAAAAACCCGCTAAACATTAAATACAATGGCTGTGTTTAACTGCCCAGATTGTGGAACGTCGGTCAGTGACTCGATGACAGCTTGTCCTGAATGCGGCCGCCGTTCCGTTAAATTGATCAGAAAGAAAATCCGCAAAGATTCAGCTTATCCAGCTGGTAGAGTCGCAAACGATTTATTTTGCCTGGCTGGGTTGGTGGGTGCCGTGCTGTGCTTAGTGCTCTACTTGCATAGTGACCGGACGCGGTCAGATGTTGAATTGGCTTCTGCGATCATAATTGCTATCGTCTGGGTTTTGACCCAATTCCTCACCTGGGATATTACCCATTCCATCCTCGACCAGGGGGACGTGGCCTTGCTGAATAGCGAGAATGCTAAAATCCTGGATGCGATTGAGCGGCGTTCGAGACCAGAGCAGAAACAGCATCCCGAGCCAGTCAGTGAAAGTCGGGCTCGTGAGATCCTTCTATTAAAGAAAAATCCTCCGGAAAAAAGTTAGATAATCAGCGGCCTAAAGGTCTATTGACGACCGGCGTTTATTTTGTAAATTTTCAAGGTGTGAGCGGTTGCGACAACAACCGCCCACAAGCAAACGAACCATAACTCGCTAAAGCCTATGGCCCATCTGCCGCCCAAAACGGTATTAAAACCGGACCCATCCGCTCAATCCAAAACCCTTTTCCTGCCCGCACCTGGCGAGCTGGGCACCCTCGTCACTTTGGCCAGGGGAAAGCACAGTGCCCGCGTCATGCGGTTTAAAGGCCCGCACGCTGCTTTGGATTGGTGCCTCACCAATCGCGCCGGCCTCGTCTTTTCATTCGGCCCGCCCACGGCCCTCAACTGATCGCCGCCTGCGCTCGCTGCGATCCCCATCTATAAGGATCCGGCAACCACGAAAACACGCTTGGCGGCCCACGCTCCGTTTTCCCAGGACAGACCCGTTTCAATCATTTCTCAAACCCGCTTTGGCCGCCTCTCGAATAATGATTGAAAAGAACCCACGTAAGTCACTGTATTCCAAGCCATAGAAATGCTTTTTAAGGCTTTTCAACCTTTTGTTATGGTGGTGAAATCGAGGCTGCAGACGTTTTATTGATTTACTAAACGCTCTAATATTGACGCTTTTCGCCTCGGCATTGGTGGGCGCGTCAGGTTCTGAGCTCACGGTTGATCTTAAGGATAATACTGTATTTTCGTTTTTGATGATTCTCCGGGATGATCAGCTCTGATGTCTTTGGCTCGTTCCCTGAAGGATTCCGCGCGGCGATCCGCCGGAAGGTCAAGTAACTTTGCATAGTCCTCCAAAATGATTGCCAAGGCAATCGGGTCACGTTTCTCGAGGTCGAACTTCTCAGCAATTGGAATGCCCTGCTCATATTCTTTGCGCGCAAGTCCATTTTTTCCCATCGCTTGGTGCAACCGCGCCAACTCAAACAGCCGGCCGGCGGGCAACGCAGTATTGGTGCTGTCGGTTTTTGAATCCAATGCGATCGTCTGGTACAACAACCGCTCCGCTTCCTCGAATCGGCCCTGATGCCCGACAGATAAGGCCCCGTTGTAAAGCGCGGCGGCTTTGGCCTGAATGCAGGCCGGGCTCTTCCCAAAATCTGGCGTCTCGGCATACCACTCTGCTCGGGCAAATTCTTTTTCAGCAGTCACATAATCTTCCTGGTCAAAAGCCGCCGAACCGGAATTGAAGTGGTCCATATAATGTGTCCGCTCCAATCGTTGTGCGAAACA